>SXGQ01041370.1_pt1 | contig 10803 bp, 7 predicted proteins | sample 3178371 | NCBI WGS metagenome assembly SXGQ01 (sample SAMN11356859, study PRJNA531348) | freshwater metagenome | isolation source: freshwater sample F1-20 | place: China: Fuxian Lake, Yuxi | collected 2017-12-25 | reverse complement strand
GCAAAAGAAAACTTAAAAAGCTTTAAAAATGTTCAAGTTTCAAGTGAGCGAGTTGATAAGTGGGTGCGTGGAGTTAAAAATAAGTTTGATGTGGTGATTTTAGATCCACCCAGATCTGGGGCGGGACAAAGCGTGATGCAACAAATCTGTAGACAGACTCTACAAAAAATTATCTATATCGCTTGTGACCCAGCAGCCCTGGCAAGGGATGTTTTAATCGCCAAAAAAAATGGCTGGAAGCTTGAAACAGTTGTGGCATTTGATTTGTTTCCACAGACGCATCACATTGAATCAGTGGCTGTTTTGGTGCACGAATAAGCAATTTTTCTTCCACTGATAGGGTTTGCTTATTGAGAAATAACTGAGGGATAAATGAGCATAAACACTTTCGGAGCAAAACAAACTCTAAGTTTTAATAATCGCTCTAGTGAAATGTTTGCCCTGGACAAGGTTGAAGGTTCAAAAACTCTTCCCTTTAGTTTAAAAATTCTTTTAGAAAATTTGTTAAGAACTGAAGATGGCATAAATATCACTAAAGATCACATCAACGCCCTAGCTAATTGGGATGAAAAAGCAGAGCCAAGTGTTGAAATTCCGTACACTCCAGCTCGAGTGATCATGCAAGATTTCACAGGTGTTCCAGCAATTGTTGATTTGGCAACTATGCGTGAAGCAATGATTGATTTAGGTGGAGATCCTCAAAAAGTTAATCCACTGGCTCCAGCTGAATTGGTTATCGATCACTCTGTAATTGCTGATGCTTTTGGATCCAACATGGCATTAAAAATAAATGTGGATTTGGAGTATGACAGAAATAAAGAAAGGTACCAATTTCTTCGTTGGGGACAAAGTGCCTTCTCAGAATTTAAAGTTGTGCCACCAGGAACAGGAATAGTTCATCAAGTAAACATTGAAAACTTAGCAAAAGTTATTTTTGAAAGAAACGGAATGATTTATCCCGACACAGTTGTTGGTACAGACTCACACACCACAATGGTTAATGGATTAGGTGTTCTTGGCTGGGGTGTGGGCGGAATTGAAGCAGAAGCCGCAATGTTAGGACAACCGGTAAGCATGTTAATTCCAAAAGTTGTGGGATTCAAACTAACTGGAGCACTCAAAGAAGGTGTGACTGCAACTGATTTAGTTTTAACAATCACAGAAGTTTTAAGAAAACACGGTGTGGTTGGAAAATTTGTGGAATTTTATGGCGCAGGTTGCTCAGCTGTTCCACTTGCTAATAGAGCAACAATTGGAAATATGAGTCCAGAATATGGATCAACTGTGGCAATATTTCCTATTGATGATCAAACAATTGAATACCTAAAATTTACCGGCAGAAGTAAAGATCAACTAGCTCTAGTTGAAACTTACGCTAAAGCCCAAGGCTTATGGCTAGACCCAAATCACACACCAAGATTTTCAGAAAACTTAGAACTAAATTTATCAAGCATTGAACCATCAATTGCTGGACCAAAACGTCCACAAGATCGAGTTGCACTCAAGAATGCAAAAGAAAACTTCAACAAAGCACTACCTACTTACACATCTGATGTGAATAAGGAAATTGAAGTTTCATTAGATGGCGAAAAAATGACTTTAAAACACGGTGCAGTAGTAATTGCTGCAATTACTTCCTGCACGAATACTTCTAATCCTGAAGTAATGATTGGCGCTGGACTATTAGCAAAAAAGGCAATTGAGCTAGGACTTACCAGAGCACCTTGGGTTAAAACCACACTTGCACCAGGCTCACAAGTTGTTACCGATTATTTAAATAAAGCAGGATTAAGTACTTATTTGAGCAAACTAGGTTTTGATTTAGTTGGCTATGGCTGCACCACTTGTATTGGAAATAGTGGACCATTACAAGAACCAATTAGTGCCGGAATTAACCATGCAGATTTGTCAGCAGTTTCAGTATTGAGTGGAAATAGAAACTTTGAGGGACGAATCAATCCAGATGTGAAAATGAACTATCTTGCATCCCCACCTTTGGTAGTGGCCTATGCAATTGCTGGAACCATGAATATTGATTTGAACAATGAGCCAATTGGTACAAGCTCAGAAGGTAAAAATATATTTTTAAAAGATATTTGGCCAAGCACTAAAGAAATTCAAGAAACAATTAAGAACTCCATTGATTCTGAGATGTTCACTAAACGTTATGCAGATGTCTTTAAAGGTGATGAGAGATGGCAGAAACTTTCCACCCCTACAGGTAAAACTTTTACTTGGGACAACACCAGTACATATGTTAGAAAACCGCCTTATTTTGAAAATATGCCAAAGCTTCCAAATAAATTAAGTGATATTTCAAATGCCAGAGTTCTGGCATGGTTGGGAGATTCTGTAACAACTGATCACATTTCTCCAGCAGGAAGTATTAAAGCTGATTCTCCAGCAGGCAAATACTTAATTGAACACGGAATAGATAAGAAAGACTTTAATTCATATGGTTCAAGACGTGGTAATCATGAAGTGATGATTCGTGGAACTTTTGCCAACATAAGATTGAAAAATAAGTTACTCAAGGATGTTGAAGGCGGATTTACTTTTAATTTTAAGAAGAATCAACAAGACACTATTTATGATGCCAGTGTTGATTACTTGAATGATAAAACTGCCTTAATAATAATTGCTGGCACAGAATATGGATCAGGATCTTCCAGAGATTGGGCAGCTAAAGGAACAGCATTGCTTGGAGTAAAAGCAGTAATTGCTGAATCTTACGAAAGAATTCATCGCAGCAATTTAGTTGGAATGGGAGTTCTCCCACTTCAATTTAATGAAAACGAAAATGCTGAAAAGTTAGGCCTTGACGGATCAGAAACTTTTGATATCAAAGGTATTGAAGAATTAAATAACGGAAAAATTCCACAAAGTGTAGAAATTATTGCTTCAGGAAAGAATGGTAAAAAAACTTTTAGCGCCAAAGTAAGAATTGACACACCAGGTGAAGCAGATTATTTTAGACACGGTGGAATTTTGCCTTATGTCTTACGACAACTTGCGGCTTCTTAAGGTTTAACTGTGGCACCTAAATTAGTTGCTGGAGTTGATTCTTCAACTCAATCTGTAAAAATCGTGGTTCGAGATGCCCATACTGGTGCACTTGTTCGAGAAGCACGTGGAGCTCATCCTGATGGCACGGAAATTTCACCAAGCAAATGGTTGAGTGAATTAAACAAGGCAACAAGTGGATTATTAGATGATGTTGCAGCAATTTCAATTGGTGCACAACAGCATGGAATGGTTGTCATTGATGACAACAAGCAAGTAGTTAGAGATGCACTTTTATGGAATGACACCAGATCTGCCCAAGATGCCCAAGATTTAGTTAACGAATTTGGTGGTCCAGATAAATGGGCTGATGCAGTTGGCTCAGTTCCAGTTGCCTCTTTTACTGTCACAAAGCTTCGTTGGTTAGCTAAAAATGAACCAAATAATGCTGCAAAAGTAAATGGGGTAATGCTTCCTCATGATTGGCTTTCATGGCAGTTAATGGGAACCCCTGATGAATTCATAACTGATCGAGGGGATGCCTCAGGAACAGGTTACTGGTCACCTAAAACAAATGAATACAGAAAAGATTTATTAAAACTAGCTTTAGGTAAAGAAGTTCAACTTCCACGAGTGGCAAAACCAAATGAAATTATCGGACAAACAACATCTGGAATATCTGTTGCGCCAGGAACTGGCGACAATATGGCAGCAGCTCTTGGATTAGGTGCAAGTACAGGAGACATTGTTATTTCATTAGGAACTTCGGGAACTGCTTACACAGTTTCTGCAAATCCAACAAATGATTCCAGTGGAATCATTGCCGGCTTTGCTGATGCTACTGGAAATTATTTACCATTGGCGTGTACTTTAAATGCAGCCAGAGTGATAAACGCTGGAGCTAGTGCACTAAATGTTTCCTTAGACCAATTCACAGAATTAGCGTTGAGGGCAAAACCAGGTTCTGACGGTTTAGTTTTACTACCATTTTTAGATGGCGAAAGAACACCAAATTTACCCACCGCAAAAGGATCCATGCATGGATTAACCAGAAATAATTTGACGCCAGCAAATTTTGCCCGCGCTTGTATCGAAGGAATGCTTTGTTCCCTAGCTGAGGCAAGTGATGTAATAACTAATTTTGGTAATGGAACTGTACCTAACAGAGTTGTTTTAATTGGGGGAGCAGCAGCATCAAAGGCGGTGCAAGAAATTGCTGCAACGTTATTTAAAGTTCCAATTCATATTCCACCTGCAGCTGAATACGTGGCCGATGGAGCTGCCAGACAAGCAGCCTGGGCATTGAGTGAATCAGAAAAACCTCCGGCCTGGGAAATAGTAGGAACTGTTGTTAAGGAAGTGAATTATCAAGAAACGGTCAGAAATGCTTATCAGAACGCTTTTGAAGCAAGCTATGCCTGATTTGAGAATGTTGGGACGAAACGTTATTCAAAAGTAATGATTTTGTGTGAAAAAAGTAATCTCTGGGGGTAGTCACCATTTAACCTACCGTAGTAAGTTGTGAGGGTTGTCCTTGCTAGCAAGTCTTTGCAAATACGAAAATGGTGCCTAAATGAGTAGTGCTTTTATCCCAAAGAGGGAAGACAAGTTTGCATTTGGTTTATGGACCATTGGTCATCTAGGAACAGATCCATTTGGAACTGCCACTAGACCACCGATTTATCCTGCTGATTTTGTTAGAAAACTGGGAGAGCTAAATGTGTGGGGAGTGTCATTTCATGATGATGACTTACTTCCATACAAATCAACTTTAGCTGAACAAGACAAAATTAAAAAAGATTTCAGAAAAGCTCTTGATGACTCAGGAGTAGTTGTATCCATGTCTACAACTAACTTATTTTCACACCCAGTTTTTAAAGATGGGGCATTTACTTCTAATGATCCACAAGTAAGAAAGTATGCGATTCAAAAAGTATTAAATGCACTAGATGTTGGTGCTGAGTTTGGTGCACCCACTGCAGTTTTCTGGGGTGGACGCGAAGGTGTTGAAGCAGCAGGATCAAAGTATCCACTTGATGCTTTAGAAAGATATAGAGAAGCCCTTAATTACTTTATTGGTTACATCAAGGACAAAGGTTACAAGATGCGTATGGCCCTTGAACCAAAACCAAATGAACCACGAGGTGACACATTCTTACCAACGATTGGTCACATGATGGCATTCATTGAAACATTAGAAGACCCAAGCATGGTTGGTATCAATCCAGAAGTTGCTCACGAAACTATGGCTGGACTTTCTTTTTACCAAGGAGTAGCTCAAGCAATTTGGCAAAAAAAGTTATTCCACATTGATTTAAATGATCAAAAGATTGGTCGCTACGACCAAGATCTTCGTTTTGGTTCCGAAGGAATTAAAGATAACTTCTTCTTAGTAAGAATGTTAGAAAAGACTGGTTATTCAGGTCCCAAGCATTTTGATTCTCGCCCATATAGAAATGAGCACGGCGATGGAATTTGGGAATTTGCCAAAAATTCAATGAGAAATTATTTAGCTCTTGCTGAAAAAGCACGTGCCTATGATGCCGATCCTGATGTGCAAGCTGCACACAAAGTTTCAGGCCATGACACATTGGCGCAACCAACTGTCGGAGGTTATTCCTCAGATTCAGCTAACAAGTTGAAACAGGAGGTGTTTAACGCCGACAAACTGGCTGAACGAAATTTCTTTAACGAGAGATTAGATCAGTTAGCGATTGACCACATACTTGGTTTGAAATAAATAAGGTCAAAAACTTTATTTGTTTTGAATCATGTTTCACAAAAAACAAAGGAGAACTGAGTGTTGAAACGCTCTTTCGGAGTAGCCGCAGTTACCGCTGCAGCAGCTCTTTTATTAGCAGCATGTTCAAGTGGTAGCGATACCGCAGCAAGCGAAGACACAGCAGCAGCAGAAGGTGCTGCAAGTGGTTTAGCTTGTGTAATTTTGCCAGACTCTGCATCTTCCCCACGTTGGGAAAATGGAGATCGTCCAGCACTTAAAGAAGCATTAGAAGCAGCCGGTTTCACAACCGACATTCAAAATGCTGAAGGCGACACTGCAAAAATGCTCACCATTGGTGATCAAATGCTTGCATCAGGTTGCAACGTAATGATTATCACTGATTACCAAGGTGCTGGCGCACAAGTTGCTGCCAAATCTAAGGCACAAGGTGTACCAACCATTGCTTACGATCGTCCAATTGAAGGTGTTGACTACTACGTGTCATTTGACAACGTAACAGTTGGAACACTTCAAGGTGAAGGAATCATCAAGTGTCTAACAGATGCAGGAAAAGATCCAAAGACAGCTGAATTGATTTTCCTTGATGGAGACCCAACAGATGGAAACGCAGCAATGTTTGCTGAAGGCTACGACACAGCTCTAAAAGCAGCTGGTGTTGAAGTTGACAAGGCAAAACTTGGCGCAAAGCGTCCAGATGGAACATGGGATGGTGCCAAAGCTGGTACCAACTTCGAACAAGCACTTACTGCAAATGGTGGAAAAGTTGACGCAGTTGTGTCAGCAAACGACACCAACGCAGCATCTGCTATCGCAATCCTTGATAAGAACAAATTGACCGTTCCAGTTTCAGGTCAAGATGCTTCTAAAGAAGGAATGAACAACGTATTGTCAGGCAAGCAATGTATGACTGTCTTCAAAGATTACTTAGTTGAAGCATCAACAGCTGCTGATTTGGCAATCGCAATCTTGAAGGGTGAAACACCAACAACCAATAAACAATTGGCTGATGGAACACCATTCCAAGCAGCAGATCCACAAGCGTTGTATGCAGATGCAGCATCACTTGATGGATTTAAAGCAGCACTTGATCGCAGTGGTCTAACCGCAGCAGATGTTTGCACCGGTGACGCAGCAGCCAAGTGTACAGAAATCGGTCTTTCCTAAGATCTGATTTATAGATAGTTATATTTGGTCTTGATACCTTTAAAAGGGTGTCAAGACCAAATATTTATCACAGCAATCCCTTAAAGTAAGGAGAGATGATCATGACTAATCAAACTCCCGTAATTGAATTAAAAAATGTCAAAAAAAGTTTTGGACCCGTTGAGGTCCTACGTGATGTAAATTTCTCAGTTCGCGCCGGTGAAGTTACTGCTCTTGTGGGCGATAACGGTGCAGGTAAATCAACTCTTATTAAAGGTTTAGCAGGAATACAGCCTTATGACCAAGGCACCATTCTTTTTGAAGGTAAACCAGTTGAATTAACAAACCCAAGACAATCATCTGAAATGGGAATAGATGTTGTTTATCAAGACTTAGCGTTGTGCGACAACCTAGACATTGTGCACAACATGTTTTTAGGTCGCGAAGAGGCAAATGCTGGAATTCTTGATGAAGGACACATGGAGTCCAAGGCAGCTAATACCTTAACTTCACTTTCTGTTAAAACTGTTAAATCTGTAAGACAAAAAGTTGCTCGCCTCTCAGGTGGACAAAGGCAAACAGTGGCAATCGCAAGAGCTGTTTTATGGAACAACAAAGTCGTTATCTTGGATGAACCAACAGCGGCTTTAGGAGTTGCTCAAACTGAACAGGTTTTGCAACTAGTTCGCCGCCTAGCAGACGCTGGAAAAGCAGTAATTATTATTTCGCATAACTTGCAGGATGTTTTTGCGGTGGCAGATCGAATTTATGTTCTCTACTTAGGAAAAATGACTGCTGCTGTTAAAAAATCTGAAACCAATCAAGCAGACATTGTTGGATATATAACTGGTGCAAAAACTCAGGAAATGGATGCCTAAATGAGCAATCAAAACACCATTCAAACAGGTAACGAAGGTTCATTTTTAGATGCTGGAAGAAATTACATAAACCGAGTCAAAGGTGGCGAAACTGGATCACTTCCAGCACTACTTGGCTTAGTAATTTTGGCCACGATTTTTGCTGTGGCTAATCCAATATTTTTAAAACCCATTAACTTTGCAAATCTTTTAACCCAAACAGCAACTGTAACAACTCTTGCGATGGGTTTAACTTTTGTTTTATTACTAGGAGAAATTGATCTTTCAGCAGGTGTGACAGCAGGTTTATCTGCAGCTTTCTTAGCAATAACGATGTCTGAATATGGTGTTGCTTGGCCAATTGCTGCTGTAATTGCAATTTTGTTGGGAATGATGATTGGCTTCTTAATTGGAATCCTGGTAGCCAAGGTCGGAATACCCTCGTTCGTCGTAACGCTGGCGGCATTCCTGGCTTTCCAAGGTTTACAACTTGTGGTCGTTGGTAAAGGTGGACTTATTGGCATAGATGCACCACCAATCTTGGCTATTATGAATACGCCAATGCCGATAATTTTTGGCTGGATTCTTTTGGTAGTTATTGTAATTATTTACCTAGGAACTTCAATTTACACAAGAATTCAAAGAGCTGCTTCAGGTCAACAAAATAAACCAATTGGAATTTTAGTTTTTAGAACTATTGCACTGGTTGTGATTGGCATCGGATTTGTTTCATTCCTTAATTTAGAACGTGGAGCTAATCCAGCAGTAACTTCTTTAAGAGGAGTTCCTTATGTTGTGCCAATTGTTTTAATTCTTTTAGCTGCTGGAACATTTGTTTTAAATAGAACAAAATTTGGTCGACACGTATATGCAGTTGGTGGTAATGCTGAAGCCGCAAGAAGAGCTGGAATTCAAGTTAGCCGAGTTCGAATAACTGTTTTCATGATTTCTTCAACTTTTGCTGGCATTGCAGGAATCCTGATGGCCTCTCGTCAAGCATCTGTTGATGCTGCAGCTGGTCGATCAATTGTGTTAAGTGCAATTGCTGCTGCTGTTGTAGGTGGTGTGAGTTTGTTTGGTGGTAAAGGTCGCTTAAGTGATGCAGTAATTGGTGGATTTGTTATTGCAGTTATCGATAACGGCTTAGGACTAATTGGACTTGCTTCAGGTTTGAATCTTGCTATCACAGGTGGTGTGTTGTTACTTGCAGCAACCGCTGATGCAATTACCAGCAGGAAATCTCGAACGTCTTAATTAAATTCTTTTCAAACCATAAGGATTTGAAATGATTGTTGAAATTTCGAATGCCAATAACCGTTTAATAATTGATTCTGCTTTAGGTGGACGTGCCACACAATGGTTTTATAAAGACTTGCAAATCCTGGGCGATAAAGGCGATAACCCCTTGGTAGGGGGATGGTACTTAATGGCTCCATGGGCTGGAAGAATTCGCGACAATCAAGTAATTTATAAAAACGTTAAATACCCGCAAGAAGTTAACTTTCAAAAATGGGCCATACATGGCACTGTTGCGTTTAGTGAAGGCAAAGTTCAAAATCAAACAAGTGATTGCGTTGAAATCCTTCACAGTACAAATAGCAATTGGCCAGTAAACATGGAAATTTTACAACGCTGGTCTGTAACTAGTAAATATGTAAAGTGTTATGCAAAAATTTCTGTTTTTAAGGGCGAATTTCCAGCAGAACTTGGTTGGCATCCTTGGTTTAAACGACAATTAATTAAAGGCAAACCAGCAAAATTTGGAATAGAAGCTGTCTCACAATATATAAAAGATGAAAACTTCTTCACACTCAACAAAACAAAAGAAATTGGCATCCCACCATTTGATGATGCTTTTGTTGTTCCTACAGGGAAAGGATTTATTGAATGGCCAGAAGCTTTAAGAATTGATTTCTCAACTGACTTGCAGACTTTCGTCGTTTTTGATGAGCCTGAGAATGTTTTTTGCATTGAACCTCAAACAGGGCCCCCCGATGCCATAAACAGGGCACAAAACCTGGTGAGGTCAGAAAACCCTCTAGAGGCAAGTGTGAAATGGGAAATAACTGGCCTCTAAGTAGCATTTATTAAGTCGCGCCCAATTTGAGGTACCAATCTAGAATTGGAAAGATGAACCAAGAGCAGTTCTTAGTAAGTCCTAGAAATGAGGTGTTGTGATGGGAATTTTACATTCCATTAATTCACCCTCTGATTTAAAGAAAGTTCCTGCTGTCCAAATTCCTGCATTAGCAAAAGAAGTTAGAGAATTTTTAATTGATCGTGTTTCCAAGACCGGGGGACACCTTGGCCCAAATTTGGGTGTCGTGGAATTAACGATCGCAATTCATCGCGTTTTTGATTCTCCAAGAGATTCAATTATTTGGGACACCGGACATCAATCTTATGTGCATAAAATGTTTACTGGGAGATTAGATCAGTTTAGTGAATTAAGAAAAAAAGATGGAATTTCTGGTTACCCAGCACGAAGTGAATCAGATCATGACATTGTGGAAAATTCTCACGCCTCAACTGCCTTGTCTTGGGCAGATGGAATAGCCAGAGCATATGAACAAACTGGAGAACTTAAAGATCGACATGTGATTGCTGTTGTAGGAGATGGTTCTTTAACAGGAGGAATGAGTTGGGAGGCATTGAACAATATTGCTTCACAAACGCATCGGCCATTAGTGATTATTGTCAACGACAATGGCAGATCTTATTCACCAACCATTGGTGGACTTTCAACTCATCTTGCTTCATTAAGAACTAATGAGATGTATGAAAAAGTCTTGGATTGGGGTAAAGAAACTTTACTTAAATCTCCAATAGGTAGACCCGTATTTGATGCACTACATGGCATGAAAAAAGGTATTAAAGATGTTTTGGCTCCGCAAGGTTTGTTTGAAGATTTAGGACTTAAATACATTGGCACAGTAGTTGGTCATGATGAAGATTTAATTGAAAATGCTTTACAAGTTGCTAAACGATTTAATGGTCCAGTAATGGTCCATGTTATTACTGAAAAAGGAAAAGGTTATGCCCCTGCTTTAGAGGATG
>SXGQ01586928.1_pt1 | contig 10804 bp, 13 predicted proteins | sample 3178371 | NCBI WGS metagenome assembly SXGQ01 (sample SAMN11356859, study PRJNA531348) | freshwater metagenome | isolation source: freshwater sample F1-20 | place: China: Fuxian Lake, Yuxi | collected 2017-12-25 | reverse complement strand
GTGACCTTGTCGACCTTCGCGCGCGCTTTTCGTAACTTTTTTGGAGCAAACTACGTTATCGCATGATCGGTGAAGCATGGCAAAGCGTAATAAGAACCTGATAAACTCAGCAAGCGACGCAAGCCGCACCGATTACCTGCGACAGCAGCTCGACGACTTGGACGCCGACATCGAGGAGGCGCGTGGCGCAGGCTCGTGGCAAGCCGTCGCCAGCCTCCGACGTCAAGCACTTGTGACCCGCGATGCGCTCGATACGACGCTGGCCGCGACTGCACCAGCCGTCGACCCGACCGTCGACCTCTCGGACGAGCAGCTCGTCGCGGAGCTCGTCGCGATGGTGCCTAGCCTTCCCGAGCTCGCGCTCGAACGAGTCGAGCAAGCCATTCGGCTCCACCGGCAGGGCAAGCCGGCGCTATCGCTGGTCGGTGGCAGCGCGTGAACGTAGCGGTCGACCGTCCGCTCGCTCGCGTGGTCCTCGCCGGGCGTGCCGCCGCCAGTCGCGCCGAGGCTCGGCCGCTCGATTGGATACCCTTCCTCCCGTTGCAGGAGCGATACCTCCGCAGTCGGGCCAAGTTTCGCTGCTTGCGGGCTGGCAACCAAGCACTCGGCAAGACAACGGCGGCGCTCGCCGACCTCGCTTGGCATGCGCTGGGCTCGCACCCGCACCGGGCCTGCCCGACGCCCGGGGAGTACTGGGTGATCTGCGCCTCCTGGTCGCAGTCCGTGGCGATTCAATGCAAATTGTACGAGCTGCTCCCGAAAGAGGCGCTGGCACCTGATACGATCTTCACCAACTCCCGCGGCTTCCGCGGCAAGAACCCGGCGGTAGAGGTCAAGCACCGGGCCGGCGGCTTTTCGATTATCCGCTTCCGCACGACGCAGCAGGGAACTCTGAACCTCGCCGGCGCGACGATCCACGGCGCTCTGTTCGACGAGCCTCCATCGAGCGAGGAAGTTTACGCCGAGGTCACTAAGCGCGTGCTCGCCACCGATGGATGGGTCTCGATTGCCCTGACCCCGATCGGGGCTCCGACCGACTGGCTAAAACAGGCCGTCGAAGAGGAAAAGCTTGAAGATATACACTCCGAGCTGACCGTCGAGGCGCTGACGCCGAGGGGATGGGCGCACCCTCGCCGACTCGGGGGCGTGCTCTGTGATGATGCGTGGATTGCCGAGGTCACGCGCCAGACGCCGACGCACGAGGTGCCGGTTCGCGTGCATGGCGAGTGGGAGGTTCGCGTTCTCGGTCGCTGGTTCGACCGCTTTCGCTCGAGCGGCGAAGGGGCGCACGTTCACACGCGCCAGCCGACCGGCGACGTAAAGCTTGCGCTCGGGATCGATCACGGCTCCTCACCGGGCAAGCAGATCGCGCTGCTACTGGCGATCGAGGATCGCGCCGATCATCCGAGGATCTACGTCGTCGATGAGTATTGCGACCGGGACGGCTCGGCGACTCCCGAGGACGATGCGGCCGGGATTCTCGCGATGCTCAGTCGGCACGGGGCGAGGTGGAAGGATCTGGACTGCGCCGGTGGTGACATCGTCCATATGCGGGGCACCGGCCGCCAGAAGTCGAACAAGGATCTGGCGGTGCAGCTGGGCCGCAAGCTCGGGATCCCCGCCGACGCTCTGCATCCTCAGATCCGCACAGTCAAGCAGGGGCGAGCCAACGTCCGAGGTGCCGTCAAGGCGGCGAGCCGGTGGCTGTACCAGGTGATGTTGCGCGATGGCCACTTCGGCGTGCATCCCCGATGCAAGCGGCTGATCGAGGCGCTCGATCGTTATCATCCCGACCGAGACGACGAAAACAAGGATCCGGTCGACGCCCTGCGGTACGGTCTCGACAAGTGGATCTGGAGAGGCGCTCGCGTGGGCGTTTCGACGCCGATCCGCATATACTGACCGCGAGGCTCCCCATGCGCGACTACTCGACCCCGATCCCGCCGATGCCGACTGATCCCGCCGAGGCCGCACGCTGGGAGCATACCCGGCTGCGTCGACGGATGCTGTACGGGGCGTGGCGCGAGGATCTCGATCACCGGATCGCTCAGGCGATCGGCGCCGTTCGTCGCGAGGCATGGGGCGTGCCGGATTTGTCCAGCAACGTATTTCGCAGCTCGATGCAGTCGCTCGCGGTGTTGTACGACCGCCGACCTCAGATCACGCACAACACGCCGGGAGCTGCAGACGAGCTCGCCAGCTACGTCGTCGAGGCCGGCCTCTGGCCGCTGATGCAACGGGTACAGCGCGACACGCTCGGAATGCGCGAAATGTTTTTGCGCGTCGACGTGACCATCGACCGAGACGAGCCGGGCGGCGCCGAGGTGAGCTATCGCCCGATCCCTCCCGATCTGGTGCTGGCCTACGCTCACCCTGAGCATCCCGACGAGCCCGTGGAGGTGCGCGAGCTTCGATTGCGAAAGGGCAAGGACGGGAAACCGCGGTGGTGCTATGACGTGCTCTCGATCGCGTATCTCGACATGCCCTGCTACAAGGTGGTTGCGCCGGATGGTGAGGATCTGAGCCTTGAGTATCTGGGCGTCGAGGGCGGCCTGATGGGCGAGGCGTACCCCTACCGCTACGCTGACGGCCAGCCCTTTCTCCCGATAGTGCTGTATCATGCTGCAAAAACCGGGATGCTGTTCGATCCTTATGAGGCGTCGGAGCTGGTCGAGGGCTCCCTCAACGTCTCAGTATTTTGGTCGATGTTCGGCCATGTAATCCGACAAGCGAGCTGGCCGCAGCGGTACGCCGTCGGGGTGCGGGTGCCTTCGGCGATGATCGACGGCGACCAGGAGGCGACCCTCCGCGAGTCGGTGATTCCTGACCCGGCGACCGTGCTCCTTTTCGAGCCTTCGGACGAGGGCATGAGCCCGCAGATCAGTCAATGGGACGCCGGCGCCGATCCCGAAAAACTGCAAGAGGCGATCAGTTTGTACGAACGGCGACTTGCGGCGTTCGCCGGGATCTCGCCGAGCGACGTACAGCGCGTGGCCGGCGATCCTCGCTCGGGATTTGCGCTCGCGATCTCCCGCGAGGCCGCTCGGGAAAGCCAGCGTCGATACGAGCCCGTGTTCTCGCCCATCGACGAGGAGCTCCTCGGGATCACGGCCGCCCTTGTCAACCGAGTCACCGGCTCGGCTCTGCCCGAGGACGACTACCGCGTGGCCTACGTCTCCCTTCCGCCGTCGGCGGAGGAGCGTCAGGGCGAGCGCGAGCATATCCTCGGGCTGATCCAAGCCGGCCTGCTCGATCGCGTGGAGGCGTATCGCCAGCTGCACCCCGGCTTGAGTCGCGCCGATGCCGAGGCCGCGTTAGGCCAGATCAACGCGATCAATGCCCGATTCAGGCCGATCGCTTAGGAGGACACTTGGATCAACCGATCGAAACGCCGGCTCCAGCGCCGGCCGCACCCGCCCCCGTCCCAGCTCCGACACCCGCACCCGCACCCGCCCCCGCAGCCGACAAGGCCGAAGCGAAGGCCGAGGCAAAACGGATCGCCGAGCTGGAGGCGCAGCTCGAAGGGCTCAGAGCCTCGGCGAGCAAGGCCGAGCGACTGGCAAAGCAGCTGGAGGAGCTGCAAGTCGAGCGGGCCGCTTGGCAAGCGGGCGTGACCGACCCCGAAGGGATTGAGGTGGCGCGGCTGTTCTGGGGCAAGCTGGCAGAGAAAGATCGGCCAACCTTGGGCGACTGGCTCTCCGGTCTGAAGGCCGATCCGTCGACGGCCCCTCGGGCGCTGGCTGCGTACCTCTCGGCGAGCTCGCCGGCGCCGGCTCCTCCCGCCGCCCCGTCGACCGGGAACCCGCCCGGTGCTCAGTCGGCGAAGGGACTGCCCAGCGCGAACACGAACGCGATCCCGACGCCGTCGGCGGTTTCGCGGTTTGACGCGGCTTCGATCCGCGCTCTACGGCAAGAGGCCCAGCGGACGGGCGATTATAGCAAGCTGAGAGAGGCGATGCCGGCGATCCGCGAGTCGGTCAAAGGCTAGTCGGTACGGTTCACTCGAGGGGCCTCACGCCCTGCTCTGGAGATCATCATGGCGAACGAAATCATCTACTCGGGGATCGGTGATCTCCGCACCGCTGAGGCTCTCTCAGCCGAAATGTTGCTCCTGCTTGCAGATCGCAACGCGCTTCCGAATCATCCGGCGCTCCTATACGCGGGTGACGCCCAGGGCCGCGGCTCGGCCGTGCTCAAGATCCCCGAGATTGGCCTGATGGGCTACGATCTCCTGACCTCGACCGGCGACGGTTCCGCCGTTGCAAATACCGCTCTTTCGGACGCGAGCTGTACCATCACGGTCGCCCGCTACTCCAAGAGCTACGAGGCTTCCGACCTCGCCCGTCTGACCGATCCGGCGAACGGGCGGATCAACGTGTCGGCGTTCGCTCAGGATGCGGTCCAAAGCGCAGCAAATACCTTGGTTTCGCTTGTGTGCAACGTGACCGACGACTTTTCCGCGACCGTCGGAACCAGCGGCAGCGACCTCTCGATCGCGAACTTCTTGGCCGCGATCCAGACCCTCGAAGTCGCCAAGGTGGTGGCTCCGTACATGGCGATTCTGCACCCGCAGCAGATGGGCGATCTCCGCGCAGCGATCGCGGCGACCTCGGGCGGCGCTCTGCAGTGGCTCCCCGCTTCGCAGGAGCAGATCCAGCTGCTCGGCTCTGGCTATCGCGGCCAGTGGCTCGGCGTTGACCTGTTCGTGTCGTCCTACGTCCCGACCGCGAACGCAGGCGCGGACTACGGTGGGGCGATGTTCGGCCGCGGTGCCGTTGCTTGGGCGGACTCGTCCGTGCCCGACGAGGGCGATCCGATGCAGACCGTGCTCGCGGGCAAGGTGCTTTTTGAGCGTGACCGTACCGCTAAAAATGGCCTTACCTCGTTCGTTTCGCACGCCTACATGGGCGTAAGCAAGGCGATCGACGCGGCCGGCGTGTCTATCATCACTGACGCCTGATCCGGCGCGGGTGTCCTCCCGCTTGGATCTTGAGACGGTCGGCTTCGTGCCGGCCGTTTCTTTTTCGGTTATCGGCGTCGAGGAGGACACTTATGGCAAAGCTCAAAGCATCGGCGGAAGCACCGACCCCGGTCGCAGCGTCGACAGGCTATCTCCCGCAGTTCGGCGAGACCGAGCGGGCGAATCATCCCCGACTCACGCCTCGGCCGCCTTTTTTGCTCACCTACCATCCCGAGCGATGGACGGTAATGCAAGGGCACGTTGTCCCGCTGTTCGGCCACCTTAAGCTTCAAGCCGGGATCAACCGGATCAAGGTCGGTCGGGATGGGCGCTTCTCAAAACTCGAAGCTCAGGCGGCGCTCGAGGAGCAGGGCTGGACGGTGATCCCTCCCGACGTCGACGGCCCGGGCACGAGCTACATACAGCAGGCGGCGCCGGGGATCTTCGTCTCGAAGTGGGAGAAAACCTACCCGGGATCAGCGCACGTCGAAGTCGACGAGCTCGGCTACGCGAAGTGGTGCCGCTCGCTGATCGAGCGCAACGTGATCCCGCGACCGGCGACCTATGTGCTCGAGCTGCTCCGAGGCAAGAGGCAGAGGGAACACGACGATTTGGCCGACAAGGTCGCGACGTCGCCCAGCTTGCGAGCCAACGTGGCGAAGTGTGCCGCGGATCTCAAAGCGATCGATGCGGAGCTGGCTCGGTATGGTCGGGGAGAGGCCGTCGCCGCGAAGTCCGTCGACCTGGGCGATCTCGTGGGGGGTGAGTGATGGGCGATCAGCAGCGACCGCCGACAGACCATAGCTCGCGAGCCGGCACCGAGCGAGGCGGCTACGAGTCGCTGCGGCGCGGAGGGCTCTCACACTCCGACGCAGCTCGCGAAAGCCGCAAGGCCAGCGAGCAGGTACACCGAGTCCAAGACAAGCTCAACTCCGATCGCGGCAAGCGGTGATCCATGAGCGCGAGCGATACCCTCTACACTGCCCGGTTCGATTTGCCCGAGCTTCTGGAACGAGCCAGGAACAACACCGTCCGATGTACGGTCTACCGGGCCGGCGTGATCATCGTGCCGGTGTCGGGCTCGGTCGCGGTCTATGACGAGTCAAACGTACAAGTCTTCGCCGGCGCGGTGAGTATTGGCGGCACCGGGATTGCGTTCGCGACGGTGACCTCGGCGACTTTGACCGGCAGGGCTTATTCGGATCAATGGCGGATCGTTTGGTCGCTCGTGATGGGCGACGGCACCACTCGCACCTTCGACAATGAATGTATGCTCGTTCGCAGGGCGCTTTTCCCGGTGGTCACCGAGGCCGATCTCTATCGGATCGCGTCGAGCCTCGATCCAGCTGGCGCGGCCTGTATCCACTCAGAAAGCAGCTTCGTAGACAAGCTGGACGAGGCGTGGATTCAGATTCAAGGCCGACTTCTCGCGAAGGGTAACAGGCCGAACCTGATCCTGAGCCCGACGGCGCTGCGCGATCCGCACCTGTACCTGACGCTGGCCTTGATCTTCGAGGACTTCAGCACTCGTCTCAATCCAGCGTTCGCAGGGATCGCGATGCAATACCGCGGGCATTGGAACGACTCCTGGGCGCAGGTTCGCTTCCTCGAAGCCGACACCGACGACGACGGCACCGCGGCGACCAAGGCGCGTAAAGGTGCGAGCGTATCGACCCTATGGCTGGCCTCGACCGGGCGGCGCCCGTGGCGGTGATCGCGGTCTCGGCTCTCCGACAGCGGATCGCGGCGGCCGTCGATGCGCTGACTTCCCCCGCGGCGTGGCGCGAGTCGCGGTGGAGCTTCGACCTTTTCCCATCCGATCCCGGTCAGTATGCTCACCTGGCTTTTGCCGTCGGCGTGGCTCGGACGGCGCCCGCTGCGGCGCAGGAGATGATCCGGCACAAGCGCGGCGCCGAGGGGGCGCTCGTGACGTCGGAGATCTCGATCGCGTGGACGTACCGGCTGCGAGGCGATCGACAGGCCGCCGACTATGACTCGGCGCTCGATGCCGAGGCCGTGCTGATCCGAGCGATCACGGGTGCGAGTCAAGTCGACGCGCACCTGATCCCCGTTGAAATGGGGCGCCGTGTCGTCGGTGATGGGAGCTGGCTCCTCGGTACGATGCGACTTGACGCTGTGCATCGGCTGCAAATACAGTAAGTCGGTAGGGTATACCGGGAGGCTTTATGGCTACTTCGTCGATCGTCAAGAATATGTGCGATGGCACCATTACTTTCAAGGACGGCACGGGCACGCCGATCTCCTGCCAGGTGCGCTTCGACAACGCCGACTTCTCGGTCGACGGGCTCAAGGCCAAGCTCCGCGAGACCAACGCTTATCAGCACCGGGGCGTGCTCTCTTCGGTGCGTCACACGACGCGCACGTTCCCGACGTTCTCGATGACTTGCTCGATGAGCAACTTTACGAGCGCGGGCGCTGACACGGTCTCCGACGCGATCCTGAAAAACGGCGCTTTTGCCGCGGCAATCTCGACGCTCGGCGCAAACGCAGACGTCTACACCCTCGATGTGCAGATCACCGAGGAAGGTACGACCTTTGGTGACAGCGCCGATCATACCTTCACGCTCGAGGACTGCGAGCTGGCTCTGAGCTACGCCGAGGGCGATCCCAACACCTTCTCGATCAGCGGCACCTGTTACGGCGCCGTGATCGGGGATCTGGCGATCTGAGCCTCGATCCGATAGTCTGACCTGACACGCCCTGCCTCCGTGCCGACCCTCTCCCTCGCTTGGGCACGCGGACGCGGGGCGTTGTTTGGAGGACATATGGACAGCAAACAAGTACAGCTCGGGGCTCGCTCTTTTGATTTGGTGCTCCCGCGGTCGCATACCGTTCGGCGCGAGGTGCTCGCCGCCGCGAACGACAACCCGAGTCGCGCACTGGCCGCGGCGCTTGGTGTGTGTTGCCCGCGGGCGCTGAAGATGCTGGCCGATGGTGGCCGGCGCATCGACTACGAAGCGAGCAAGTGCAACCCGCTGCGCTTCGGCGGCGAGCTCCTCGATGCGTTCGAGGCGGCGGGCGTCGACCTCGCGCAAGTGATCGAGGCAGGGTCAACCGCGTTTCAGTGGCTGGCCGAGGCCTTGATCTCTGAAAGCGAGGTAAAGGCCGAGCTGGGAAACTCCGAGCCGCCGACGGCGGCCTGACGCTCGACTTCGTCGTCCTGGATGTGGAGCGCGAACGGGGCTGGCTCCCGGGCACCTTCGACCAGCTGGCGCACGTCGACCAGGTACGCTTGATCGCGCATTGGCGCGTGCGGCACGAGGCCGCGAACCCGGCGTCGACGCCGACGGCAAAACCGGCAAAGGGTCGCATGGTAAAGTCTCCGAGGGGGTAGCATGGCAAGACGCGGAGGCTTCACCATCGGTCGCGGGGCGGCGTCGCTCGAAGTGAGCGGCGAGCTAACTCGCGCCGTCGAGCAAGTGATCCGGGAGCTTGCGCCGACGGTGGTTGCCGCGGTGGAACGCGAGGTGGAGGCGCTGACGGCGAAAGCCGAGGAACAGTGGCCGCGGGGCGATGAAAAGAATCGGCCGCGGATCACGGTGCGCGAGGATGGCACGATGCGCGCGAATGCGCCCCGAAACAGACAACAGCCCTATCACAGCCAAGATCGGTTCATTACCGGGATTCGGTACGTCGGCGATGGTATCGAGGGGTACATCGACAACGACGCAACGAACAAGCGAGGGCAACGGTATTGGTGGTACATCAAAACGGGGCCGCAGGGCCGGGAGTTTAGCCCGCTTCAACGATATATTCGGCAACCGTTGCGGATTATCTCGCAGCAACTTGCGGAAGAGCTGGCCGCAGATCTCAAGAAGATGATCAGGGAGGCGTAATGGCGACCGAGGATATTTCGATCCGCGTCAAAATTGACGACGTCAAAAAAAAGCTCGCCGAGCTCCCAAATCTCAGCAAAAAAGAGTTTACAGCGCTTGTCGCAAATGCAGAACAGACGCTCAAAAAGCTTCCGAAGGCTGTGCAGAAAGAGGCCGAAGCCGCTGCTCGTGCGACTGAGCGAGCTGCGAAAGAAGCCGCAGCCGCACAAGAGCGAGCTTTCGAGGACGTCAAGAAAGGAGCCACGGTCGCTTTTGGTGGCATTGTCGGCGATGTTGAAGATGTAGCTGGTGCGATGAAAAGTCTGGTGGTCCAGCTCGGCCCGGTCGGAGCTGGTCTGGCGGCAGCGGGCATCGCGCTTGTTGCTCTACCTGGTGCGGCCGCCCTTGCGGTAGCGGGGATCGTGGAGCTGGTGAACGTCGCGAATGATGCGATCGAAGGCGTGCAGAAGTTAGGCGGTGCCAAGATCGTGACCGATGATCAGATCCAAGCGGTACAACGGGCGGCCGATTCCATAGATTTCTTTCGATCGCTCGTTGCACAAGCAGCGATCGTGCTTGTCGCCGATTTGGGTCCGCAGATCGATAGCGTGATCGTGAAGCTTGGCACGTTGGCAATCGACACGATCAAGAGCTTGTCGACTGTGCTGCAATACTTTGACGCGGTGCAGCTCGCCGCCACCATGTTGGCAGCCGCGATCGTTGAGCTGACGATCAAGATCGCCGCGCTCGCGAACCCTTTGGGGACTATGGCCGTCGCCGCGCTCAAGGTAGCCGAAGCAGTAACGGGCACCGATCAGGGTCTCGAGCAGCTTAACGAACAGCTCAAGCAATATGCGTGGAATACGGCCAAGTCAGTCACCGGGCTCGGCCAGCAAGCAAAAGCGACAGGTGAGCTGACCGACGAACAGAAGACGTTGAAAAAGCAGCTCGATGAATACCTTAAAAAAGCCGAGCAAGAACGGGAAGCGCAAGAAAAGGCAAAGGCTGTAAAAGAAGCCGCAGCAAAAGCGGCAAAAGAAAACGCGGAAGCGTTGAAGACTGAAAAGGAAGCGATCGAAAAACTGACGGCTACATTTGAGACGCTTTCTCAGATTGAAGCGCAAGCAAACAGCGATCAACAGTCGGCCCTTGAAAAGCTCGGCGCTGCATACAACGAGCAAATGGCGCGCATCGACAAGCTGGGCGAGACCGAAGCGGTGACAGTTGCGGCGCGAAAAGCAGTTATCGAACGTTTCTATCGCGATTATGCCGATCTTAACCAGAAGGCGATGGATTCTGCGAAAAAGGAAGCGCAGACCGTCCAGGAATGGGCAAAAAAGCAAGCAGACACGCGCATATCGGAGCAACAGCGGGTGGAAGCAGAGCGCATCGCATCGGGCGAACGTATGCTGCAAGCTATCCGGGATGAGATCGCCGCAGAAGATGCCGAGCTCGAAAAACTGAATGGTATGATTCGCACGTCAATAAGTGCTTTTTCAGAGCTAAGAGAGACCCTACTCGACATGAGCAGGGACAATCTTAGCGCAATCCGTACTGAGCGAGCAGCGATCAAGGAGAAGATAGAGGAGTCGCAAGGCTACGAAAAAACAAGGCTGGAACAACGGTTAAGGCAACTTGACGACGAGGCAGAAGGCTTCCGCAAAATGCAAATGTTCGCGTATCGAACACGAAAAGCAGTCGCGATCTCTGAGACCCTGATCAACGGCGCAGTAGCGGCGTCTCGCGCATTGGCCGAGCTCGGCCCGGTGGCCGGCGGTATTGCCGCTGGTGTGATTACAGCGACGATCGGTGCTCAAATTGCTGCGATCACAATGGAACAACCAAAGTTCCATACCGGGCTTGACCCCAGCGAGATGCCAGCGGTGATTACGCGAGGCGAAGGCGTGGCAAACGTCCGAGCCATGAGCCAGCCGGGATTCGGCGAGGCGCTGCGAGCGGCAAACGCGGGGCTCCCGGCGCAGAGTTCTAGCCCGGTGGTGATCGCCTT
>SXGQ01478553.1_pt1 | contig 10804 bp, 15 predicted proteins | sample 3178371 | NCBI WGS metagenome assembly SXGQ01 (sample SAMN11356859, study PRJNA531348) | freshwater metagenome | isolation source: freshwater sample F1-20 | place: China: Fuxian Lake, Yuxi | collected 2017-12-25 | reverse complement strand
TGCTTCACGTGTGACTCCACCTTGGGAAGGTAGGTGTCCTTGATCCAAGTGTGCGCCTGGTGCTGCGTCTTGGGCTTAAAGAAGTCCATCTTGAGTGCTGTGGTACAGAATCGCTCCGACACCACGACCTCGATGAACTTGCTCAGCTCGCCCTCAGTGTTGTGTGCCTCATCGATTACAAGCATCTGTCGTCTTGTGATCTTGCCCGAGTAGTTCGCCTCAGTGAGCAGGTAGGGGAAGTTGGTGACAGAGGAGTTTGACTTGAGGAAGTCCTGCTTCTCAGCCTTGTAGATGCAGCCAATTGTGCAGGCGTTCCAGAACTTGGAGCCCTTCTCCTCCACCTTCAGCTCCTTCTGGGAGTCTGAGCAGGTGTTGTGCTTCTTGTACTTGCACTGGTAGTTGCTGGAGCTCTTGATCGATCGGAGTCCGATCTTGTGGAAATCACGGGTGTACTGGTCCTGCAGGATCTTCTGTGTGGTCACGAACCAGGCACCGGGCTCCGACTTGACATCGAGAACCGGATCCTCCTGCGGAGAGTTAGATGCGCAGAATGCCCGAGCAATAGTGTAGCCAATTGCAGATTTCCCCACGCCCGTTGGTAATTCCAGAACAGTAAACTTTTTTCCTGATGAGATTGCGCTTAACGCAAAGTTAATTGCTTCTTCTTGTTGTGATCTAATTGCTTCATATGGAAAAAATTTTTGCCACTTATCTTTTTCAGTCACTGTGCTTTCTTTCTTTTAAAGTAACTAAATGTCTCTTCTTTCCAAATGACATCTGGATCTTTTAGAGCTTCATCAAAAGAAATTTTTCTAAAATTCTCTTCTGTTACAATTTTAAACTCTATGTTGAGTATTCTGAAGTATTCTTTTGCGGCTTCCCATTTTTTTATTTGAGCTTCACAAAAACTTTTGACGCTTAGAATATAACTTGGCTTGACTTCATAGACAGTGTTCGTTACTTTATCATAAAAGTCAACTCTATAAGTTTTTTCAATGCCTTCATCAAGGTATGGTACTGTAAAGCATTCATACTCAACATCGCGGTCAATAGATCTTCCTATTGACTCTAAATGTTTCATGAAAGAATACTCAAGCAAACTCCGAAAGAATTTCTCTTTATAGTATCCCTTGATGCTTTTCCCACCCTTGGCATATGACTTGCCAAATGCTGGGTTTTTACTGCCTTTTCTTAGACTTGAAAGTTTCTTTCGAATTTCTGCAGCTTTTTCAAATCCATAAATCTCTTCTAACTTTTTACCTTTGGTCTGCTCGTTTCTCTCTTTCATTGTTTGTTTTGCAATTTTGTTCTGATAAGTCATGTCAGCTTTTCTTATTGCATCACTCATATTTTTTCTATAGCATAGATCAAGCTCATCAGCTTTGTCTTTGCCATACTTGGCAATCCATTTTTCATAGTTGCAACGTGTTATATCAAATCCTATTTTTCTTATTCCATTTGCATGTTGCCAAGAATTAGAACATGAACGATTACAAAATCTCTTTTTACTGCTTCTTCTAACATGAAATTCATTTTCACAGAACTCACATTTTTTGTCAATCCATAAATCTTGTTTTTGAATACTCATGTACAGTAATTATTATTGAAGCAGGTACTAAATTGGTTCTTATCAACAATTTCTGTCATTGTCCTGTGTACCAATTGGGGGTTCGAGCACGCGGCTCCCACACCGCAAACTTATTCTTATATCTATTGTAGTACTGCCTGTAGGCTGTCACTGGGTCATGGGGAGGGGCCTTGCAGTCATCTGGGACGCATTGGGGATGGTCTGTTTTGGCGGATGAGGGTAAGGTTGGGACGTTCTTTGAGAGCCACAGATGAACTCCTGTTGACTTGTGCACCTTTCCATACCGTCTCGTGTACTCGTCACACAGCGCCAGGCCGAGCTGGGAGTGCCACTCGTAGTTTGCAGTGCTCTCACGGGTCCACACGCTGCATGGGTGGTTGATGTGTGTCATCTTCCAGGGTGGCTGGTCGGTTGGAGGCACAACTTTCCTGAGCCACTCCTGAGCATCTCTGACACGCTTGAAGTCGGACATCCGCTTCTTTCGCGTGTGAAGGTGTGAGAACCAGTGCGCTGTGCACAGCATCTGTGCGCTCTCGAGAATCATCTTCACCACGTGCTTGTTGCAGTGGTGCTCTGCCGCCTCGGAAGGCAGATCACTTAGTACAAATATATTCATTTATTGCTTACCAAATGTGCGCACAGTGCGCTGTTATGTGTTGATAAGATTAGAGCCTAAATTATTGTAGTGCTCTTGGGATCAATGTACAAGTCACTGATCTTCATACCAGCTCAAAGAAACATCTATCGTTGAGCTGTTGGTGGCCTCACCAACGATCGTGAGAGTTTCACCCGTAGAGAGGAACATATTGTAATCTGTCAAGTTCTCTACAATCGTTTGCCCGTTCGTAATCAGGAATGATTTGAGGAGGTATCCGCCATCCAGCGTGGATCCTGCGGTGGGAAACTTCAACAAGCTCGCAGCAGGTGAGTCCTATACTATCGAGGCACGCACAGTGAAGCTGTTTGTCTCCTGCAGTGCCGGATCCCTGGTGAGCTACCAGGTGTTCTTCGGACTCACAGATATTCCATACTCAAACTTTGTGCTGATCACAGGATCGAACGGCCACCAGGGTGTGGGCTGATCAGAGCACCTGATCCACTAGTCCGTACTCGAGGCATTTTTCTGCATCAAGCCACAGGTCGTGCTTGAGAAGGTCCTCAAGTGTCTCCTCACTCATTCGTGCCTTCTCGCGGTACAGTGTCTTAATTCTATTCATTAGGCGCTGCTGATTCTCAAACTCGTCCTTGAACTCCTCGTGAGTGCCCTCGAGAAGCATTGAGGAGAGCTGGTGTATGAGCATAAATGAGTTCTTATAGATGAAACGCTTGTCGCCTGCGAGGCTCATGAGAGTTGCTGCAGATGCGGCCGATCCATCGACGTATGTGTTGACAGGTGTCTTAATTGTCCGTATAGTGTCAACTGCGGCGAGCCCAGAGAAGAGGTCACCACCCCCTGAGTGTATGTGCAGCTCAATGGGAAATGCCTCGGGTGAAGCACCAAATCTAATCGCAAGGCACTGCATCTCAATGTCCAGGGACCTGAGAAGCTTATTCAGGTCGAGGACAGTGGACTCAGTTACAGGCGCGTAGAAATAGATCTTGTTCTCATCAACAGCCACACCCTTGTCAGGTGACGGGCCGCCGTGCTGGTCTGGCTCATTCACAGCATGGCTGTTTCGATCATCAGTATCGAATTCCTCACCCACATTCATTCTCGACCTGCCCCTGACTTTTATTAATCTTTTTGGACGCATTATTTCACCTTTTAGCTGTTAGATTATCTGAGTTTGTAATCGTGCTTAAGACATCGTCAACAGCATGGAAGTCTGTCATGCTACTCTTGTAATGAACAATTGACACATCTCTATTCTACGTTATAAGTGATCTACTTGTTTAGTAAAGACCAACTCTTCATATCTAGCAGATCTTCTTTCTTTTTCTGATCACGATATACCTCTGCGTAACTCTCAGACTCTTCATCGGAGAACCACAGTGCATCAAGCTTCGTAAGTGGAACGTATCTTATGAAAAGCTCTTCACCTGCTGAAATGTCTCTTAAAGATGTATATGTGAGCGACTCGTTCTCATAGTCAGGACGCCATGAGAGGTTTGGTTCCACTCTGTGGTTGTATATTCCTCCGTATCCGAGAGAAAAGGCAACGATGCCATCACGTCCCCACCCAAAAGGATACTCAGAGAGTTTGTGCTTGCCACCGTTATATTGATTTAGATTAGAGAATGTGTCTTGGTGCACTAATATCACGGGTGCAGACTCTACTATAGTGTGCTTCTCAATGTCTTTGGTCGCAAAACAACCTTTGCCCATCTTTGGCGTCATTCTCACCTGAACTCTACTATCAATAAAAAATTGTGGTAAGTCGCGACGTGCAGGTGCAAAATACTTAGTGTCCTCTTTTATATACGTGAAGTGCACATCATCTGGCTCAATATTCGCCTCTAGTGAAGAAACCAGTTTTTTAGAGTCTCTAGAATAAGGACCCACGTATAGTCCAGATCCAGGTAAGAATAGATCATCTTCATCACTTACTGATCTAGCGCTACCCTGCTGATATGCACTCATTTCTTTGAAAAATCTATTTTTATTGCTCATGCAGGCTCTGCATTCTTTGGCTGTGCATAAACTACCACAAATTCTGTAACAACTTCTATGTCTAGCTCATCAAGAACAGACTCGTCAATATTTCTCATGCTCGATATATCAGATTCTCCTGAAATTTTTACAGTGACAGAGTGTATGCCTGGAACAGCTTCGTATGAAACAATTGTCATAATATCTGAGTAGTCATTATCTAGAAGATTTTTGCGGATATCTTGAAGACCTCCCCACTGTGACATTTCACTCATAAGCTTTGCGATAGAACCTGTCAATAAGACTTTATCATTGCAGATAATTTTCTGAAGGGTATCAGCAAAAGATGAATTTTTAAAGTAGTCTTCAAGTGGGTCAGACAAAGATCCGGGTGATGTGTATATGTCCTTCTGGACTTCAAGATCAAACACTATCTGTTCTTCTCCTGAAAACAGTCTTCCATTGATAATCGAAGAAGGACTATCATCGACATATAAAGCATTTGTGGCTCGCGCGCTGCTCACAAATAAAGTCTAAAGCAGGCTTCTGTATCGTAAATTATCTGTGGCTCTGATCAATTAATCTCTTCACGTACTCAACATACTGGCGTGCGAACAGAGTGCACTCTGCCTCTGTGGGGAATGTGCGTGTGTATGTGGAGAGCTCAGGGTGCTCGGGAACTTGTATCTCGACATTGTACCCTGTCTGCACCGGATAGATCTCGACGCTCACGTCATTTGTCGTCTCATAGTACTGGTAGGGATCGTTGTCCTTCGTCTTAAAATTGTGGCCTATCTCCTCACGTATGAGCGTCCTAAGGAGCCTGTATTTGTCTCTGGGCATCTCTCCTAAGTATACGTAAAAATAGGTCGGGCGGCCTCACGGCCGCCCGAAATATCAACTCTTATCCACAGATCAGTCGACCTTGATCTCCACCTTGGAGGACTTCTTGTTGGAGTTCGGGATGTGGACTGTCAGGATGCCTGCCTCGTAGCGAGCGCCGATGGACGCTGCATCGACGGTTGTGGGCAGCTTCCACGAGCGTGAGAACGACGTGTAGGAGTACTCACGCGTCACCCACTTGGCCTTCTCCTCAGTCTCCGCACCCTGGTCGACGGAGACCGTCAGGTATCCGCCGTCGGCGTGGATCTTGAAGTCGTCCCGAGACAGACCCGGGGCAGCCATGTGGATGCTGTATCCCGTTGGCCCTTCCTCGATGTTCACTCGAGGCGTGTAGGACAGAGACCGTGTGAGACTCCGACGATCACCGAAGAATGTGTCGAAGATTGTGTCGACGTCGTCGAACAGGCGGCCGGTGGGAAGCAGACCATAGGAACCAAGAGTCATCAGATTGCTCATTTCTCACTATCTCCTTTGTTGTGTTGTGGGGGTTGTATTTCCCCGACAGTGGGCATGATAATCACTGGACTCCCATTGGGAACCCCCTTCGGTCCACTTTTTTTGTCATATTTTTTGCCCTTCACTTTCTTTCGGAGTGAAGTTCCCGGCACCCTCTTTAGTCGGAGGAACGTGCTGGACTTCACGCGGTGGACGATGCCACGCCACAGAACCTCGTGGTACTTTATGGTGTGCTTGTCGTTGGGTGACGGAGGATCGAAGCCTGTAAGCTGGACTTGAAAGCTGCTCCTCCCGAGGTACATCATCACCTCACTCTCATTGGGATCGTAGGTCTTCCAGCTGCCTCCACCGCTCTGTGACCTGCCTATATCGAACGATGACAGCACAAGTGTCGGTGTGGAGTTCAAGGTCTCACTGTAGAAGGGATTGAAGGAGCCCGCGTAGAACCCGCTCTTAGGCGCGACAAGTGTGCCCACCGGTATGCCATGAGACCTCAAGCGACACCTGCCGATCGGCCAGGTGCATCGGTCCCATGGCAGGGCCCTGCCGATGACACCAGGTGATCCTCTAATAGCATCGGGCTTTTGTGCCCCATAGTAACCTCATCCGCCCACTGAGTGTATCCTAGGACCACCAGGGCGACCAGATGGGCGCGTGAACAGGGTATCAGAGTATCAAGCACTGCGCAAGTTCCCGACATCAGTCCACCTGTCCTCTAGCCAGGATAGAGGTGAGGCTGCTTGGAGCTTGCAGACCGACAGAGAGCACCTCGATGGTTCGCGCGCCTGTGCGTGTGGAGTTTGACCCAGAGGCCTGGGACACGAGAGAGAACTGTCCGCCGCCCACCTCCGTGGTCCGCCACCTCGATCCCGCTGAGTAGGGATCCACCTCGGTGAGTCCGGTCACGCAGGTGGGGGCCTGTCGAATTGCCACCCCCACGGCGATTGTGTTGGCAGATGTGGCCCTGAAGTGTATGGGTGTTCCCGCCGAGTCCACCATTCCAGGTCCAGGTGATGGCGCGCCACGGGTGGTGTACCCGAAGGGCCTGGTGCCTGGCACCAGGTAATCCACACCCCACAGCTTGCTTCCTCCCCAGGCACACATGTCCCGCGGATTGGAGGTGGAGGAGAAGGTGCTGAAGTAGAGGTGGGAGTCGAAGAGCTCCATAGGTCCCACCACCTGCTCACCGGGCTGCAACCTGAGCTCCCAGTTGAGGGTGGGCGCCCACACTGTGGCACCGGTGCTGTTGATCGTGAAGCCATCGGTCACCGAGGCGATCCGGAACAGGTCGGTCCCCTCCAGGTCATCCATGTTGCCGGTGCCCACCATCACCACCACGTTGCCGTACAGGTCAGTGCTGACGACAGGCGTATCCTGGGCGTCGGCGCCGTCGAGGTCGGAGTCCGCCCAGTAGAGGTCGTGGACAGCCTCGAAGGACCAGCGCAGGGGATTGACTGAGCTCATGTCGAGGCGCCACAGGACGCCATCAGCATCTGTGGTGTAGGCCCGAGTCGCAATGGCACCAACTTCCCCGGTGAAGGTGCTCACACCTCCCGTGATGGGGCTCACAATGTCACCGCCAAGGAACTCCCGGAGCACCTCACCAGTTGCGATATCAACGATGTAGATGCCCCGCCCCTGGCTTCCCAGCCAGCACCTTCGCTTGAGTCGACCGGGTGCGGTGAGGGGAGTCTTAGACCGTGCAGCACCGGGCGGAACGGAGCACGCACCCCATCCGCGCCCTGACCCGCCCGTGAGAGCGAGCTCACCGCCACCGGCCGGTAGGATCGCCACACCCCTCTCCTGTAGGACTCCGTCAACTCTCACTAGGACCTGGGCCATGGCCGGCCGGCCTACCGTGGGTCCCATCTCCGGCCTTGTGAACTGCCACATGAACTTGGGTGCCAGGGGATCACTCACATCGAGTGCAAAGTAGTGTGGTCCCCCACCCCGGAGTCCAGCGAGGAGCACGGTCCTGTAGATGCCTGCATCAGGCCTCGCTCCGGGAAGCCGTCGAGTGTACACGTCCTTCACGACAGGAGTGCCGTCCACGAGGAACTGGTGGGACACCGAGGCCGACTGGAGGACCGGTAGGGCTGCCGGAGGCACGAATCCCCACATCTCCTCACCCGAGTGGATTGGCCGCCCACTGGGGAGTGTGTGGCTCTCTGCAGAGAAAGCGTGCAGCACACCATCGTTCGTTCCCACGTAGAGCACAATGGGACGGGTGGCGACCTGGGGTAGCTGCCTGAAGGCATTGAAGGACTCGTCAGGAATGTCCATGCGAGGCCGGGTCACAACGGTGGGGCTTGAGTGGTAGATGTCACCCAGCCTAGCTGTGGGTCGAGTCACCCCTGAGAGCCAGGACATGAGGTTTGCACGTGAAGTGATTCTGGTTGCTGCAGGGCCTGTCGTGAATCCAAATGCCTCTGGGGCAATTGTGGCCACAGGTACCTGGGAGAAGACCTGCGTTCTCGTCGATCCTCGGGTGGGTGACAGGGGCACCTCGAGGCCGGCCGGCACCGGTGCTGTGATCACTCCCCGGGCAGCGACCGTGCTCGAGACAGGCACTGTGAAAAGGGTTCGAGGCGAGGTAGTCAGGTTGCGAGAGTTCAGAATGTCCCCGAAATTGTCACCCACTCCTGGTGTTTCCTGTGTGGGAGGCAGCTCAGGGTCTGTGCACGTGTATCTCGTCCTCTCGAGCACACCTACCCATGGTCGAGTGGAATTGCCCACCCTGAACCCGGAGGTGAACTCGTACTGCTGGCCGCGGGAGGTGGAGGTGGAGGAGAAGGCGGTCTCACTCTTCGCGTAGGCAGGTGTGGTACGGGAGGTGGCCCCTGTGGCAGCGTTGTCCAGCACCCTCGACAGCGAGGAGATCAGGCTCAGGGCATCGTCGGCAGTGTAGGCAGTGCGGGTCCCACCTGCCACCGCGATCTGGTTCATGTTGGCGAGGCCCACCGCGGAGGAGACCGAGTAGCCCACGGCGTACAGCCCATCCAGCAGGCCCTGGCAACGCTCGCCGTCGAACTGGCACAAGGCCCTCACAGTGTCCACCTCCCGTGGGTATGGGCACACACTGCCTCGGGCCTCACACCCAATTCGGCGGTAGAAATCGTCTCCCTCACCGTCTGAGATCAGGATGGCGTACCGAGAGCGGCAGGCGGCGAGAGGATCGGATCCGACAGCAATGTCCTCATCGTTCTCCGCCCACTCGTAGAGATCAGATAGCATCGCATCGATGGGAGATCCACCGTAGGGCCGAATATTGAGGAGGGAGGACTGGACCTGGGTGTTGGTGACCAGGTGATCGGCGGAGTCCTTGCCCACCGAGATGAGCCCGCCTGGAATTGTCTCTCCGGTCCTGGGTGCACGGCGGGCTCCGCCGTTGGACACGTAGGCGGTCACGCATCCCGGCCACGAGACCGGCCGCGGCGGGCCGTAGGAGTACTCACCCAGGGCACCAGTCACCTGCGGCAACCAGGACCAGTAGGTGGGAACAGTGAGGTAGTAGTATGTCCCCGTGCTGAATCCCTCCAGTCCGTACACCGGGTCCATGGACATGAGGCCAAACTTCACCCGGTCCCTGTACACGTCCAGGAGTCCGTTCGCCTGCTGGGTTCCGGAGGGCCTGTAGAACTGCATGGAGTAGTACTGGTCCGCCGCGCCAGGAAACGCCGTCCGCCTGTTGATGGCGGTGCAGTAGTAGTTAGTGTAGGTGCCAGTTAGAGCTTCCAGGAGGGAGATATAGCGGCTCTTGGTGCTGGGCCGGCCCACGTTGCCAGTGCAGGTGGGACCGAAGGGCCGGGTGGAGGGTGAGGCCACATCGTAGTTCATGGAGCCGGAGGTGTCCACCAGCAGCATCACGGCGGGACGAATCTCCCGAATATCGGGCTCCTGGGCCTGGGCTTTGCCGGCCGCCATAAGCCAGAGGGCTGCTGTCATTAGAATGAGGTAGGCTGCGTCTCTAAGTAACTTTTTCACTATTCCTCCGTGGGTTGACCCCATTATATCTATTTTGAGTCCTCCGTGCACGGGATAGACGACACTATTGTTTGAGCATAGTTAACAATATGGGAAGTGCGAGTCAACCACCGAACAGCTCCAGGCCCACCATGCGTATGTGCAGGTACGTGCAGGAGACAGACCCACCCTGCCACAGTCCCTACAGGTGGCACTTCTCGGGTGACTCGGGCAGCTACGTTGTGTGCGACGCGCACCTCGCCATGGCAATCAGATCCTGCGATCTTCCTGCGAGAATTGACAGGCCTAGGAGCGGTGAGGACGCCTTCAGCGTCAAGTTTGTCTCAAAGAGAAATCCTCTCCCGAAACCATGACCAGTGGAGGTCGTAGAGCTCACTCTCTATTAGGACGCGGCACACCTCTCCCTCCTGCAGTTCCAGTTCTGGGTCTCCGTACCTGTGCTCATCTGCTCGCTTGTCGATATGTGAGATGACAAGGGCGTATCTAGGTGACGTGTTGCCTGGATCATCTATGCGAGCCCAGCTCGGATCGATTCTCCACACCTCACCTGGCATGGGAGGCCGGCCAATTTCCTGCAATTCAGACCTCTATCTGTAGCCTGTCAAATGCCTCTCGCACAGTGCGGAGCACTGTATCGTCACCTGATAGTGCGGCGTGCTCAATCGCCTCATGAGCAAACTCTGTCACGTCCCGCTCGTCGAAGCCCATTACCTTGGCTGCGATGGCTCGGCCGCACCACTTCTCAGCAGTCTCCACCTGAATCTGCTTCAGGTCCTTCGTCTTGAGCTCTGCCATTGCTTCCTTAGCCGACTTTACTAGGTCCATCCTGCACCTCGCTGCTAAGTATGTCGGTTCGAACTGAGTCGATGGGTTGGAAAGACAGGTGCCACGCACGGACGTAGTCCTCACTGTGCCATCCCCTATTGTAGCCCACCTGATAGACTGCGCCCCGGAACATAATCCAGTAGCAGTGACGCCCTATAGGAGTGCTCTCAGGAAATGCCCTGCGACGACCGAGCGCGGGCATGCCTAGTCCTGATGCTGATGTGGGACAGAAATCGTGCCGAAGGAATGTGACGACACTCTCGGGCTCCAGGTACACGAATGCGGACCCAGGAATCGGCGGCTCTCTGGGAATTAGAGACTCAAAATTCTCACTGTGACGAAGGGGTATGGAGATGCAGTCCCACTTACCGCGCTTGAACTTTGCAGGCCTATAGACATAGACGCCCGGTGACGCTATTCCGTCCTCTGACTTTAGTGCTTTCATGTTTTAGACATAT
>SXGQ01252348.1_pt1 | contig 10804 bp, 10 predicted proteins | sample 3178371 | NCBI WGS metagenome assembly SXGQ01 (sample SAMN11356859, study PRJNA531348) | freshwater metagenome | isolation source: freshwater sample F1-20 | place: China: Fuxian Lake, Yuxi | collected 2017-12-25 | reverse complement strand
CTCTGAAGACTCTGACAGCCCCTCGCGTCCTGTCGAACAAGTCTCTTGGAATATGATCGCATCAGGATCTACATCATTTATGGGTCTGACAGGTTTGCGCTTGCCGACTGAAGCGGAGTGGGAATATGCATATCGCGCGGGAACAACGACAGCCTTTCACAGTTATTCCGGACAGCCAACAGGCTTCAACACCGACAGCCTTCTTGTCAACATTGCGTGGTACAACCAGAATTCAGGCAACCAAACCCACGCCGTCGGTGGCAAGTTTGCCAACGCGTTAGGTCTCCACGATATGTCAGGCAATGGTTGGGAGTGGTGCCAGGATTGGTATGGCAGTACCTACTATGCCACGAGCCCACTTACAAATCCCACAGGACCTACGACTGGTTCGTACCGTTTGTTGCGCGGCGGCTACTGGTACTACTTCTCCTTCAACTGCCGCGCGTCGTTGCGCCACTACGTCACGCCCGTCAACATCTACAGCCACGGCAGCGTCGGTTTCCGTGTCGTGAGGACTCCGTAATTCCATCTACCCTTGCAGGCTCCGCCAAGCGGAGCCTGCTTCCATTTTCCATTTTCTCTTTTTCATTTTTACTTCCCCAAACCTTGGCGTCCGCCAAGGTTTGGTGGCTGCGAAGGCTGTGGGCTGTGGGGCTGTTTTACCCCCACGGCTGTGGAAATTTTTTTGAAAGCAAAAAAACGACTCGGGGGGCGTGATTTATTCCGCGGCCTTCGCCGCGGAGGGAGCAAATCGTGTTTTCTCTGCGCCTGCGGGCAAAAATCGCCCGCAGCCCCGTGAACTCTCACACATTTATTGCTAATCCGAACTTTTTATTGATTTTTCTGTAATTGCAGTTACATTCAATGGAGTCAATTTTCCTCTTTGTAAGCTTTATGATTCACAAATTAAAAAATTTCAATGTTGTAGGAGCGATGATTTTTACAACACTACTGTTGTTTTCTCCGTCGACGCGGTCGGCGCAGGCGCAGTGTTCTGCCGACCTCGACAACAATCACCAGATCGACGGAGTAGACCTCGCCTCACTTTTAAGTCAGTGGGGTGCGAACGGAATTGCCGACCTGAACAACAATGGCGTGGTCGATGGACCCGACCTCACTCAACTTCTTGCACAATGGGGTTCGTGCTCGAATGGAAATCTCACCAACACCACTCTCTCCATCACACAAACTTGGGCGCAGCAGCCCAACGGATACAAGCGCACAGCGGCTGTGCTCGTTCCCACTACCGGATCAGGACCTTTTCCAGTGGTAATTATGCTGCACGGCAATGGAGGGAACTCGAGTTTCATCAACTCGATGGGCACCACCCTCAACAGTGCGATTCGCGTTGCTCCCAATGGATATTCCACGAGTTGGAATGTAGATAATGAAATTTCCAAAGCACCAGATGTTGCATTCATTCGTGATCTAATCGCACTGCTGAAAACCTACGACAATGTGGACGATGAAAAAATATCGATCTATGGAGTATCCAACGGCTCAGGAATGACCAATCGGCTCCTCATCGAGCTCGATAGTGCCGCCTTCAAGAGAGCCGCCTGCGTGGTTTCTCAAATGATCACCAAGATGTATCACGATGGATCATTTTGGTTCAATGCATCGGGCAACAATACCTATGACCAAATTATTATTCCGGCCAATGGGCGCAGGATCATTTCTATTAGCGGCACTGCCGATACAACTATTCCTTACACGGGAGGAAGCGGTGTTGGCACTACTTTTATGAACTGCCAAGAGAGCATTTATCGCTTCGCCCAACGGATGGGTGAAACTGGGTCGCAACTGAGCGATTCCGCAGGCATCCCAGGAAACAGCACGAACGGTTACTCCGCTCCTTTCGTGAAATACACCTACCTCGGTGGTCATGTCGTCCACTACAAACTCATCGGCGGAACTCACGGGCTCAGCGTCAATGGCAACAACGCCTATGCGACCGAGGCCAAGCAGATCATCGCCACATTTCTTCTGCAGTAGAGAGCTCTGAAATGTGATCGCTTGCCGATCGCGCTTGCTCTTTGATGCGAGGTCGAACATCTACATGCGACTGGCGATACCTTTTACATCAATGGTCCACCGATCAATACTCGTCATACTTCACGCACTGTGCGGTGCTGCCACGCTCTGGATTGTCGCCAACGCATCGGCTCAGGTTCACTATCACGATGATGGTCAACCGTGGAAACAACGCGCCAACGCTGGACCCGATGCAATTGTTCCTGGGTGGTTCTATAACCTTGGCATCACTGGTATGCGCGCGGAGCTGGTGGCTGATGCTCCAAAGTCGCTCCTGATTCGATATGTATTTGTAGAGACGCCCGCAAGTGGCATTGTCCTTGTCGGTGATCAAATCATCGGTGCTGGCAAGGAGTTGTTCAAAGATCCGCATCGCAACGGATATGGCGAGGAAAATTTCGGCGCGACTGGACCGATCGAAGAATTTGCAACTGCACTCGAAGCCGCGCAGTCTTCACGCAGCGCGACTCCGGGCAAACTCCCGCTCACACTTCTGCGCGATGGCAAGACGATGTCCGTTGTTCTCGATGTCGGCACCACATACGGCGCATTCGCGCCGAAATACCCAACAGACTGCCCGAAGTCCAAGCGCATCATCGCCGATCTAATGGAATATCTCGTGAAGATTCAGGGCGCTGATGGTTCATTTGGCGATCCCGTTCACGACACATTCGCACCACTCGCTTTGCTTGCAAGTGGCGATCCGCGCTACTTACCAGCGGTGGAGAAATGCGTGCGACAGCTTTGCGCGTCGACTCGAGCCTGCGATGAAGGCGCGAAGCTGTCGCTTCCAAACTGGAGATATATGTGCGCCGCGATCGTATTGAGCGAGTTTTACCTCGCCACGCGTGCGGAGTGGGTGTTGCCAGAATTGCAGGAGATTCACGATTTCATCGCCGCAGGTCAATACCTCGATATGGACCAAATCAATCCAAAGGCGAGGGAGTCGCATCCATCTTCCTTTCCAAAGGGACCGCTCGATTCGCATGGTGGGTGGGGACACAATCCTGGCTTCGAAGGCTATGGACCGATCACCATGATGACTGCACAAGGTGCGCTCGCGTACTCATTGATGGCACGATGCGGGATTAAAATTGATCGAGCTCATCACGACGCCGCATACAAATTTCTGCGCAAGGGCAGTGGTGCTAATGGATATGTGTGGTATGGCGACAGCGTTGGTGGTGGTCCAGAAGGTTGGGCGGATATGGGGCGCACAGGCGCATCGGCCGCAGCGAATTTTCTCAGCCCATATCCCGATGTCACATATCGCGATCGAGCGCGACTTCACTCGAAGGTGATCGGCCTGCATCCGCAGAGTTTTCCCGACACGCACGGATCGCCTGCAATGGGAATGGGCTATACCGCGCTTGGTGCAAGCGTCGACCCTGCGAACTTTCGCAAACTGATGGACGCAAATCGTTGGTGGTTCGCGCTCGCTCAATGCAGCGACGGAACTTTTTACTATCAGCCCAATCGCGACAACGCGGGTTATGGCGATGACTCTCGGATGACCGCCTCGTCCGTCACCGCATTTATCTTGCTTATTCCAGAGCGCACTTTGGTGTTGACTGGCAAAGGGGTGGGCAAGGCGGCGCCATTGACGCATCCTTAGCGGATTTGATCACGCATCACGCATCACGCGGGTCAAACCGCAAGCGCTTTGCGTTTGCCTTTGATGAAAACCAAGTGGTGATCGAGATGTTGTGTGTAGATCGCAAGAATTTCTCCAAGCGTCACCTTACCGCGCTGAGTATGAATGCCACTGCGGGCGAACGCAGATGAATCAAGCGATCGCAGCCATTGCGCGGTGAATTGACGGTTGGCATCAAAGAGATCAAGCGCTTGCGCGATCTCTGTTTTTTCAGCTGACAATCTGGCGATAAACGCATTCTCGTCATATGCAACCAGCAACGGCATTTCTTCCGCTGCAATTCGGCGCATACGATGAGTCGCGGCCAGATCGCTGTCGACCATATGAACGATGACTTCTTGAATGCTCCAAGTTCCTGGTGCGATTTTTGTGTTCAACTTCTGCGGGGCAATTCCGTCGACGGCTTTGCGCAGGATTGTCGATCCATCTGCGTACAAAGAAATCTGCGATTCAAATTCGGGTGCGATGCAAAGAGTGGTCATCAATGAAGGCTATGCAATAAACTTAAAAATTGCCCAAGCAATCGCAGCTGCGATGCACGGCCCGACAACTGGTATCCACGCATATCCCCAATCGGATGATCCTTTGCCTGCAATTGGCAGTAGTGCGTGCGCAATTCTTGGAGAAAGGTCGCGCGCTGGATTGATCGCATATCCAGTTGTGCCACCAAGCGAAAGTCCGATCGCCCAGACGAGTACGCCGACGAGATATGGTCCAATGCCAACCGCAAGTTGAGGTTCGATTTTTGAAAAGATCGCGCCGACACCAACCAGCAACACCGTCGTGCCGATGATTTCGCTCATCAGATTTGCGGGGGCGTTTCGAATCGCTGGCCCAGTGCAGAACACGGCAAGTTTGGCTTCTTTGTTTGCAGTTTCTTTCCAGTGCGGCAAATATTGAATCCAAACAAGCACCGCTCCGACAAATGCCCCCGCGAATTGCGCTGGGATCAAGATCAGTTTCGAAGTATCTCCGCTTCCAAAGACTGACCAAAGTGTGACCGCAGGGTTTATGTACCCATCAGGACTGCCGAAAGCTCCTGCAACAAAGACACCAACCATTACCGCAAATCCCCAGCCAGCAGTGATGACAAGCCAACCAGAATTGTTCCCTTTGGTCTTGTTCAAAAGCACATTGGCAACGACGGCATCTCCAAGCAAGACAAGCACGAGTGTCCCCATAAATTCGCCTAGAAATGGTTGCATAATTTTAAGGTTAGTGGAGAGGGATCGAATGCGCTTTTGGCGGCAGATCCGTCATTCTGTATTGCTCATAAGTGCAGATTTACCGTGCAATAATGCAAGCATTACGCCAAAAGCGATGAAGGTTGTTCCAGAGATTGCGTTGAGCAATCGACCGCCTCGTGGTGATGAAAACCATTTTCTTGCTTGCGCAGCAATCATTGCATATGCAATGTGAATGACGATTATGAGCAGTGCGTATGTGGATGCGAGAATTGAAAACTGTAAAAAATAGCGCTCTTCTGGTTTGATAAAGTTTGGAAAAACGAAGAGGCAAAAGACAAGCGCTTTGGGATTTGAAAATTGAAGGGTGAACGCTTCCAAGAATCGACGCGTTCGATTTGCATCGTGCGCTTCAACTTGGCTCAATTGAAATGGCGCGGCTAGCCACAAGCGAACTCCAAGATAAATCAGGAACGCCGCGCCAGCAAACTTAAAAACTGTGAATGCAAGTGGGGAATTTGTCATGAGCAACCCAAGTCCAGTTGATGAGATTGCAGCAATACAGACTATGCCCGCAGCCAATCCAAGAATTCCGGGGAATGCTTCTCGGACGCCATACCGAAGCGCGTTCATCAAGGTCAGCACAACACCTGGTCCTGGACTTGCCACGGTCACAGCAGACAACATCAGATAGATCAGGAATAACTTCATTGAAGAAATTGAATAAAAGATATGCAATTGTGTGCGAGCGTGTTGCGCGCTGATGACAAAGGCTCATTTTTCCGTAAAGACAACTTATTGATAACTTGGGGATTCCATGTCACACCACGGATCAGGCGGTACACGAGAAAGCAGTCTGAAGTTTGCGCTTGCCTTCTGTCTAGTCGACCTTGTGTTGATGGGCTTTGCCGCATTCCTGTCCAATTCCGTCACGATCATGGGCGATGTGCTGAAAGAAGGCACTGACACACTGTCGGTCCTCGCGGCTTTCCTGACCATTCGGGCGGTTCGCCGCTCTGCAACGCACCAGTTTTCGTATGGCATCGGCAAACTAGAAAATCTCGTCAGCATCGCAATTGGCGTGATCATGATGTCGTGCGGAATTTTTGTGACGATTCGCGCCATCCATCATTTCAGTCATCCAATTATGCCAGAAGGTACGCAGGCGGGTATCGCACTCTTTGCGCTGTATGCATGCGTTGGCTATTTCATCTGGGCTCGGGATAAGAGGATTGTCGCCCAGCAACCATCCGCGATCATGGAATCGCAAGCGCGACTTTGGTTTTCCAAGGCAAGTTTCGATGTTGTAATGGGAAGTGGACTCTTGCTTGCGCTGGTTTTTCGTGAAAACGAGTGGAGTTGGTACATCGATCCAATCGCCTCGCTTGTTGGCGTGCTCTTTATGTTTCACGCGGCGTGGGGGATGGCTTCATCATCAGTCGGCGATCTCTTGGATGCGACGATTGAAGAAACTGTGCAGTTGAAGATCATGCGTGAGTTGGTGACGCACATCGATTCATATGAGCGGATTCATAAAGTTCGAGCGCGTCGTTCTGGGCCCAATATCTATGTCGAGATTTTTCTCGAGTTCAATCCCAACGATTTGATGGGAGATGTTCAGAAAAGAATCGACGCGCTGCGCGGTGATTTGGAAGCGCAGATTCCTGGCACGGATGTTTCCATTCGACCGACTGCGTCTCAGATCACCTGAATCTTTTCAACTTGATTGAATCTTGAAGAGTGGAAGCAGTCCGCTGATTTCCAGCACTTCTTTCACGTTTGGTTGAAGCCCAAGCAGAGTGACCGTTCCGCCGAGCGGTTTCATTTTCTTGATCGCCATGATGAGCGACCGCAGTCCAGCACTGCTGACAAAGTTCATTTTGACGCAGTCGATGACCAGCTTGGTCTCGCCTTTTGCAATGACATCCAATAGCGCAATTTCCACAGGTGTGGCGTTGCCAGAGTCTAGTTTCCCATCGAGCCGAACAACTGTTCCGCCGCTCGACTGTCTAGGTTCAATGTGAATGTGCATAAAACATTTTCGCACAAATGTGAGATCGTGTCGAGTTCAGTCCAGATTACGATCAAGCCAAGTTTGAGATCAAGCCAAGTTCGTCTTTTCAAGCCACTTGAATACCTCTTGACTAGGAACGGGGCGACCCCATAAATATCCTTGCCCAAACTCGCATCCCAGACCTTGCAAAATGTCGCATTGCTCTTGGGTCTCGATGCCTTCTGCGATGACACGCATATCAGAAACTGCAACCACTTGAAGAAGAATGGATTTGCAAAGCGCAAACCCGCGTTCGCCGTCTCCCAATTGAGAAGTAACACTTCGATCAATCTTGACTCGGTCAAATGAAACTTTCTTGAGCAGTTCGAGCGAGGAATATCCAAGTCCAAAGTCATCAAGTGCAACTTTGAATCCCATCGATTTCAATTTCAGAAGCATCTCTTGTGATGGACCTTCTTTACCGAGCAACTGCGGATCAGTCACTTCGAAACAAATTTGCTCGTTAGGCACGCCGAATTCTCTAGCTATTTCAGCCACTTGAAAGGGAAAATCTTCCCGCGTCAACTGATGTATTGAAACATTGACATTAAAAGTCAGTTTCTTGTCGATCAATTTGCGCTCAGAAATAAATTTGCATGTCGAACGATAGATACTGATTCCGAGTTCTTCGATCAACGAATTCTCCTCAGCAATGGGTATGAAAGTTGAAGGCGAAATGGTCTCATCAAGTCCAGTCAGTCGTGCAAGAGCCTCAAATCCAACAGGGCGACCTGTGGCAATATGAATGATCGGTTGCATATATGGAGCGAGGCGTTGATCCGCAATGCACTCTTTGACAATTCGAGAAATTCGAAGTCGTTCGTCCGCACGTTTGCGCTTGATGTCGTTGTACTCAACCCAGCGATCGCCTCCAAGCTTTTTGGCTTCTAAGCAAGCTTGTTCAACTTGATGAAAAGCTCCATCAAAATCGGTTGTGCTTGGGTCCCAGTCGACAATTCCGGCAGAGACTGTCAGGCGAATATCTATTTTTTTGATATGGAACGGTCTTCTGAAGGCATTGATCACTTCCCGAAAGCGTTCCCGCATCGAGTTGCCCTCTGCAGGAGTGATCAGGATGAATTGATCGCCATCAAATCGAATGGCATAGTCGGTGAAAGTCGCGTGTTTAGAAATGCGCTCAGCCGCTTGTTTCAGCAAGATGTCAGCACTGATACGGCCAAGATGCGCATTATGGCTTTTGAAATTATCAAGATCCAAAAGCGCGACAGAAAAAGGTTTCCCCTTTGGATTGATTCTCCAAGACGCGACAAGTTTTTCAAGAAGTTTTCTGCTTCCAAGCCCGGTCAAAAGATCTCGCATCTCAAATCGATGTCGTTCGATTGCGATTGATGCAAGGTTTACAAAGCGATCGACGAGTTCCAACTCTTCTGCGCTTGGCGCTCTACAGTCACCGTAATACATTCCAAAGACTCCAGTCAAATTGCCTTCAACACCGAGAATTGGGGTCGACCATGCCGACCGAATGCCATAGGCAACAGCAAATTCTCGAAATTGAATCCAAAGCGGATCGATGCGAACATCTTCGCATATCACGCGTGATTTTCGAAAAGCAGCTGTTCCGCAACTGCCCGTCATTGGTCCTGGCGCCATTCCGTCGATGGCATCTTGAAAAGTTGAGGGTAGTCGACCATATCCACCCTTACGCAGTGACTGCGAAGAATCTTCGAATACTAAAATCGATGCCATCATCGACGGAAATCTTTCTTCAGAAAATTGAGAAATCGCATTCAGCGATTCGGATAGCGGTTCCGCACGAGCAATAAGCCCAAGTATTCGTTCTTGCGTTTTAAGCAATTTCTCGAGCAAGAGATTGGGGATGGATTCATCTTGCATTCCAACAATAGGATAGCAGTTCAAGCCCGCCTAGCAAAACATCTACCACTGAACCTGCGTGCCGTCGTCGACGAGTGAATAGAACCCTTGCCCCTCTCTGCGAAGTTTTCCCGCAAGAACAAGCGCGTCCCAGACCGCCAAAGGGAATTCCTTCGGCGGAATCATGGACTCTATTCGGTGATTTGCGCCGCCGCTCATTGGACCGACGCCCAGTTTCGATTCTGCGTCGAGCCTCGAAAATTTCATACGACGCCGAAACATTTTCAATGCACTTTGCAAGATAGATGGGTCAATCTCTGCGATGACGGGTTCAGGTTCTCTGGGAATAGCGAGAACTTCTTCACCGCGAAGTTTGGCGACTACATTCCTCAATTCTGCGAGGTCGCGCCTGCCGACGATTGGCAAGAGAGAAGTGCCGTCGACTTTTGCTTTCAATAAAAGCTTGTGCATCGCGCCCCAGTGTGGACCAGCCTCGGAGGCGTCAGTCGATTCGATCGCCAATAGTTTTGTTGTGATTTCCGCGACAAGTTGTGGGGAGGGTTGATGCATTAAAGTATGTTCAATGTAGTGCAAGAGGGGCGGGAATTGCATTGATTATTTGATGGATCAGATATGCTTTCGCATGTGCAAATTGCCCTGACATCTCGATTCGTCGCTTTCACACTCGCCGCCGTATTACTTCTTGGAGCTTCCTTCATGCCAAAGATTCAGTTCTATACAGGTTCGGGCACTGGGAAATCTGCATTCAATCTTTCAAGCGGAAAGTTTTACGAAGCAACTGGTTCTTCGAAAACGCTTTGCAATATCAGTGGATCGCGTGTCTACCAAGGGTCTGGAAGCAGCAATTTGATTCTCAACCTCAGCGGGCAGAAAGTCTTCGAAGGATCGGGTTCAAGCAAGTGCCTTTACAACATCGTTGGCGACAAAGTTTTTCAAGGTTCTGGAAGTTCGACGATTCTTTTCAATGTCTCTGGCAACAAACTTTTCAAGGGCAGCGGAAGTTCTTCGATCGCATGCAACTGGTCCGGAGGTTCTCTCTCGACTGTCGAACTCGCCGCGGCAGTTTGGCTTGTTGAACATCCATATTGACTTCTACATTGCAAAATCTTTCACAATCAAACTTGCCCATCGCATATGGATTCGACTTGCAGTTTTCATACCGCTGGCGATCCCCGCGGCGTTCTTCTTGCCTAAAGAAGATGATGAATATCTTCCTTTTTCTGCGTCAATGGTTGCCGGCGATCACTTCGCGATCGATGCGAATAAACTGCATCCGACTCAAATGACGGTCAGCTTTCGAGAAGTCGCCCACAAAGCGTGGGCATTGCATAAGACATCCCCAGCAAATGTAATTCTGTTTGAAAGAAGAAGGCATTGCCGGTGGTGATTGGTCCTTGGTGGAATTGAGTTTCTCACCGACAGACATCACACAGCTCGGGCATTGATCGATTCGAATGTCGCCGACGCCGCTTCCTCGACAAAAAGATTGATCAGCGAAAGTCCTTCATATGCGCGCTGAGTGCGCCGCGCGCTGCGCCTTGCCATTCGGTGATTCCCGCATCAGCAATCACGGCGATCATGCAGCGCACAATCTCTGGTGAAATCCCAGCCAATCCATTTTTCAAAACGAGCGCAAACTTTACCTCGGTCGGTGGAGCGACTGTGATCGAAGATTCTTCGACCGCGAGGTCTTTGTGCGCAACGCCGAGCGCTTCATAGAGTGCCGTCACATCGTCCTTGCGCATCGCCATAAAAGTCATCGCGAAGGCGGGGGATGCCTTGTCTGGATCGCGAGCAAGAGCAAGCTTTGTGCCGTAATAATTGCCAAGTCGCCACTGCGACTTCACAGTTTCTCTGCGCGACTTGGTGATCGCTGCGACGATGTTGGAAAATTGCTCATAGTTCTCTGGATCATTCTTCAGATTGCGGACGCACTGCGCGATCAATTCGTCGCGAGTTTGTGAAGTGATGGTTGGCCAAACAGTATCAAGCATTATTGCAATTCCTTCGTCAAACTGAAGCGGT
>SXGQ01716818.1_pt1 | contig 10805 bp, 5 predicted proteins | sample 3178371 | NCBI WGS metagenome assembly SXGQ01 (sample SAMN11356859, study PRJNA531348) | freshwater metagenome | isolation source: freshwater sample F1-20 | place: China: Fuxian Lake, Yuxi | collected 2017-12-25 | reverse complement strand
TGGTTTGTATGGTCATTTGCATTTGGCGGTGGGATTGAGACTGGATGGCGCATCTTACACGGTGCAACTGAATGTTGACCTGCGTGCATTAAAGGCAAACGATACCATTCATCCGGACACCATCACATTGGACGAAGTGGTCCAGTTGCTGGTGAGTCCAACCTTGACCCGTCGGGTGGTTGACTTGGTGTGTGAAAAGCACCCCGCATTAGATGAAAACAAAAGGGCGCTTTTTGACCTCAGTGCAAATGCAGATACTTGGCAAGTTGCTTTATTTGATCACGGATGTTCTAACATTCATGTAGAAGGCTATCCTCAACTATTGTACATAGGTCCAGACCACAAAACCACCAAAAAAAATAATAGAAAATTGGTTGTATTAAGCGCCCCCGCGCATGGGAGTAGACCGCCACGCACTCAAACGATTCGCTTGAAAAAAATGAACAAATATATTCCGGGTGAAAAGTCAGACGATGTATTTACGACACTTATGAGGAAGCGTACACGCAGCGACAGCAGTTCCAACAGTTCAAGTTCGAACGAAACCATACCACCATCAACGCCCAAAGGTGAGTTCAGTAGTGGCGGCAGAAAACACCGACGCCGAACTCAACGCCGAACTCAACGCCGAACTCAACGCCGTCGTCAGTGTAAACGGACACTGAATTGATTGCACTCATTTTTTTTATTTTCTCTCGCTTTGAATATACCACATCTTTGCAAAAATGGCCGAACGAGGTTTGACTATGGTTGTTCACTCTGTCGTGATTGGCGTAGCGTTGTACGCCGTCATGGTGTTGCTTTTGAAGCAGTCTCCCGCAGTGGCGGAGAATCGCAGCGTTCTCATTGCTGCTGCCGTGCTCATTTACATGATTGTGTTTGGTCACGGCCTCCCCGGAGGCATCAATTCGCAGCTTTAAGTCACGGATTACATATGCAGTTCAATGCCCTTGCATATGTAAAATGTAAATGTTATTGTAAATGTTATTGTAAATGTTAATGTTAGTCGGGGTTCACGTCTTCGTAGTCCAGCGCCCCCCCGTCATCCGCGTCGCCGTAGTCGTCATCGGTCGGCAGTGCGCGCAAGCTGTACTCATCGGCTTCTATTTGGGCCGCTTCGCGCTCCGCATCGCCGTCCAAGAAGATTTCGCGCTGCATGTCGGATACAAAGTCGCGCCGGCTGAGCTGCCGTTCCTTGCGCAGCTGCTGCTCCATTTCTTCGCGCTCGCGGTCGTAGGTGTCGCCCACGTACTGTCGCAGCCCCTTCTGCATGCCCACGTTCCAGTCGCCCATGCGGTGGTCCTTGAAAAACTTTTCAATTTCGCGCTGGTCCTTGGTCATGGTGTCAAACTCTTCCACAATGAGTTCCTTTTCCTTGTCCTTTGTGCGGCGCACGCGCTCCTTGATGGTGTCGGCGTTCATGTCTATCGCCGCGCGCTCCTCGTCCACGATGTCGGCGTAAGCAAACAGCAGCTGCACAATGGTTTTGCCCACCACGGTCCGCTCCATTTGCAGGATTTGCACTTCTTCCATGACGCCGGTTTCGGCTTCTTCTGCGCGCAGCGTGGCGGCAACCAACTCGTCCTCCTCCACCGGCACCGTTTCCGCAATGATGACGCCATCGTAGTCCACCATGCGCGTGTGTTCGGCCAACAGTTCCAAGAAAAAGTACTTGTACAGCAGGTACACGGTGCGCGTGTCAAACACGGAAAACGTAACCGGGAATTTTGTTTGTGTGGTTTGTCGCGCCTTTTTCGGCGGGGGCGCTTTGCGCGCAACAGCAGCAAAGAACGGAATCACGTTCATGAAGCGCAGGAGATCGCGCACCCTGCGCTGCATTTCGTTGAGAAGGGGCGCCAGCTGCCGGTCGCCGTAAAACTTATTCAGCCCGGCATACGTGCGGGCAATGATGTTGCGCACGTCCTCGCGGTGCACGTTGCTGAGCCCCCAGTGCGCCGGCACCTTCACGCTGGTTGCATCGCGCTGCACTTGGTTGCAAATCATGCCCGGAAACACGTCGGCCAAGGAATGCATGCAGTTTTGGGTGAATTGAATGGCGCGATGCAGGGTGGCGTCTTCGGATTCAAGGACGCCGGACGCCTTTTGCGGTACAAAATCCATGAGCGTGCCAAATGCGGTCTTCAGCTTGGTGCGCTGCTTTGAAAAGTTCGGCACATTGGCCCGGTTGGCGTCCAAAAATGCCCCGACCTTGGCCCAGCGGTCGTCGCACAAGTTGCTCAAGTACGACTTGAATTCGCGCATTTCCGGCGTTTCCTCGGACAGCGCCAGATCGTACGTGTCCATGATGGCCAGCACGTGCGTCTGCAGCTCGGTCGGAATGATTCCTTGCGCCTTTGCATGCACCTCGGCAATCATGTCGCGCAGTTGCTGGTCGGCGGACCACTCGGGTTCGTCCAGCCGAAGGGGCACAACGTTTTCGGCGCACACCACTTGCATCATTTGCGTAAACGCCTCGCGCGTAAAATTGACGCCGCGGCGCTTCAGCTTCTCAATCTGCGTGGTGACGGGGTCGGACGCGTTGAACTCGTCGGGCGCGGGCTTGTTCAAGCAAAAGAGCTGCAGCTGCGGCGGAACGGGGCGCAGGTTGTTGTAGTTGCAGAACGCCATGAACGCCATGTAAATGGTGCGCTCGTCAAACTGCGGCGACAGCGCGGGGAACGCGGTCTTGCTGGACGTGGGGTCGTACAATGTGGCCGCCTGCCCCAACTGGACGACGCGGTCAATGACGGCCTGCGTCTTAGCGGCGTCGTCGTCGCACTCTCGGATGCCCGGGCGCTGGCGCACAAAAAAGTCCAGGGTGGTGCTGTCCACCCCCTCTAAGCAGCACGCGTTCTGCAGGAAGGGCACGCCGCCCTCGGTCTGCGGCTTCAGCAGCAAGTGCGTGCGGTGCTTGCTGACCACCTCCTGCACCAGCTGCTGAATGCCGAGGGCGAAGTACATGACCTTGGCTCTCAACACACCCAGTTGTTCGGTTTGTTCGGCCTTGCCGCGGCGCAGGTTGTCGTCCAGCCGCTCCATGAACTGCGGGGACACTTGGTTGGTCGTGGGATTGACGACGCCACCCAGCGGCGGCAGAAACGTGGTCATGCGCCGGATGTCCAGCTCCACGGGCACGAGCTCGTCGGCGTGCTCCTTGAGGTACTCGCGCTTCAGCGCCAGCAAGTCGCCGATTTCGCCGTTGGTCACCACGTACTTGTTCACAAAGAGCTTGATTTTGTCGGCAATGCCGGCTTCTTTCATGTCCTTGATGGCGCTCCACGGCTCCACGGACTTGCTCTTCAGCTGGTGCGCAATGCAGGCCACGTAGCGGATGCCGCTCATGTCTTCCTCGCCGAGCAGCGGGTACCCGACAAAGGAGCGCACGCACCCGGGCTGCGTCTTGTTGGTTTTGAGCGACGGGATGGCTGTTTGAATGGCCGCCGTTAAAAACGTGAGCGTGTACAGCAGCAGCGACTGGTGCAGCGACTCCTTGAACGTGGGCAAGCGCTTCTTCTCCTTTTCAAAATACGCCTGGGCCGCGCGGTTGTACTGTTCCTCCGATTTCATGGTGGCGTTCAGCGTGGCCATCGTTTTTTCCACGACGAATTCGCGCAACGGGTTCAAATCCACGTTCAAGTAGTTGCCCATGGACGTGACGACGTTGGAAACCATGACGGCGCGCGGGTTGTCGTACTTTTTGGGATCCACGGTGGATTTTGCGCCCGTCGTTGTTGTTGCCGCGGTTGCGCCGCCTTCGTCTTCGTCCAGTGCACCCCGGAATTCGCTGCCCTCCTCCGTGGCGGACTCCAATTGCATGATGACGTAGCCGCTGTGCTTGTCCACAATCGCGTTGCCTTCGTCGCTGATTTCGCCCTGCTCTCGGCAAATGGTGCGCAGCGTGGAGTTGTATGAGGGCGCCGTGTTAGACGACGAAGCCATGAACGCCGCCGCCAGCCGGCGCAGGAAAGCCGGCAGCAACTTCACGTCGGTTTTTACGCAGTACAACCAGTGCGGGCTTTCGCCCAAGCGCTCGTTGGCCCCGCGCGTGTAACGCTCCGCGAAATTCAGAACGTCCGCGCTGCGTTTGACCAAGTCGGTCTGCCCCAAAATGAGGGTTTTCAGGCGCTCGTAGGGGGACTGCAGAATGTCTTGGAAGTCGTCGGCGCTGACTTGGTGCCGCAGCTGCGCGTCGTTGTATTTCGTCATGCGCGCGTACTTCATGTGCCGCAGGCGCGGCAGCACGGCGTCGTAGTATTTGAACTTGCCGTCAATGCGCTGCACGGTGCGTTCGCGGGTGTCGTCCACGGTGGCATTGAATTCCGCATTCATTTCGTCCAGGAGCCCTTCTTTGACGGCGTCGGCGGCCAACCCGTGGTCCATGCACGTCTGCTCCACGGTGAAACACTTCTCCTGCACGTTGCAGAAAAAGGCGGGGTCGTACATGCTGACCCCCGTCGGAATGTTGGTGTCGCGGATCCACTGCTTGTTCTTGCGCACGTAATACAGGTAGCGGTTGGTGCCGTCCGCGTTGTCCATCTCAATGACCGCGTACTGCCCGTCTTGCACGGGGCGCTCCCCCAGCAGCATGGCCTCCGCTTCCACGCCCGCCTGGCGGTCGTCCGGCACCTTCAGCTCGCGCTTGATTTCTTCCTTCAAAAACAGGATGAACTCCTCGCGCGGCATGGCTTGCTGCTGCGACTCGTAGCGCTTGATAAAGTCGTAACTGGTGCGGTCAAACCTGCGGTCAAACGCGATGTCCACGCCGTTGTCGTCCTCCAGCTCGTCCGAGTCGGCCAAGTACTGCTTGGCGATGACAATGTTGGCGCACTTGTTGGCGCCCTCCTCCTCCGCCTTGCGCTGCTTGAACTTGTTGGTCTGCTGGTTGAGCAACACCGCGAAATCAAACGACGTGAGCAAGTCCAAGTTCAGCCGGGCCACTGCGCACATGTAGAGCCGGGCGTTGTCCGCCACGAGCATGCGGTGCATCAATTCGGACGGGGTGAGTGCCCGGCGCAAGCGCAGCTCCGCATCGGCCGCATCGGCGCGCTGGAACGCGGTGTCGCCGGCAATGTTGTACTGCTCCTTGGAAAAGCCGTACGTCTCAAACACGCTGTCGCTGCTGAGGGGAGCGTCTTCGGTGTGCGCTTTGCCGCTGACCAGCAGGTTGTGGAGCAGGGAAACGCCCAGGTGCATGACGCCGTAGTTGTGGGTGCGCACCTTGTCGCTCTGGGTCTTGAGCAGCGCGTAGTTGCGCTTGTGGTCGCGGATGCGCTCGCGCAGGAAGGCCACCATGTCGGTGTATTGTCGGTGCGTCAAGTCGCGATGGTACACCATGAAGGGTTCCAAATAATTCACGATTTCGGAAAGGGAGAGGCTGCCCACGAGGTGTTTTTTGACGAGATCAAACAGGACGCGAGTGCGCGGCACCACAATGCGCAGGTACTCGGCGTAGCGGTCGGCGTCCGTGATTTCGGCATTCAGCACGTACTCCTTGATGTCGCTCAAAAAGTCGCGGGAATTGAAGGCGATGTGCTCGTCCAAGTCGTCAATGGTGCGCGTGCTGATGCGCGTGGTCTTGCGCAGGAGCTGCCAGTAATTCAGGTTGTGATGGTTCAGCAACGACTTGTCCAGGATGTTGATGGCGTGCAAGTTGATGCGCGAAAACGACACGGCGGGCTCGGGCAGCATGATGAACGACTTCAGCGTGAGCGTGTCGTCGGGCGTCATGGGCACCACGTCGGCCGTCATGCGGTTCGCAGTCATGGCAACGGTGTTCAAGCGCGTGAGCCCCAAGTTGTAGCGCTGCATGACAAAGCGGCGGGTCTTCAAGTCCTCGCCCGCAACCACGGAGGACTGGAGTTCGCCCAGGTTGTCAATCACGGCTTCCAAATTGTCGCGCACGGCCGCGCTGTTCAAGTAATCTTCCTCGTATTCGGGCGGGGCGAACGGCGTCAACTGGTTCGTGCTCAACTTGTTCATGTAAGCGGCGTACGAATCGGCGCCGGCCTTGTAAGCGGCGTGCAGCTCGGACTGCTCCGTCAGCGTTTGGGCCATCGTGATTTGAACGACGTCCTGCGACCCTGCTGACGACAACGACACGGTGCCTCCACCATCATCTGCCGCACTGGCTTCCTCATTCACGTACGTTTTCTTGCGACACGCCGCCACGGGCAGAATCCAATGCAGGCGCTGGTTCATTTTGCGCAGGGTGTCAATGAGCGGGCGGTGATCGGGGCCTTGCGTGAGCGGCGCGTGGGCATTTCCGCTGCGGTCAAACGTGGAAAACTGCTCGCGCAGCTGCTTGAACCGGGTGATGAGCGTGTGAATGCCGTTCAGCACGGTGTCGGTGCGCTGCGTGGCGGGCACGGCGGACAGGAGCGCGTTCAACAAGTCGTTGGTCTGCGATTCCAGGGTGTAGCGCTTGCGCTCGGCCGGCACGTCCACCATGAAGGAGAACTCTTGCACGGCTTGCGATGCCATGATTTCGTCGGCGTCGTGCAGCATTTCTGCGATGGCGTTGCGCACCTGCGGAACCGCAATGTCCACGGTTTTTACAAGCCCGTCGTCAAAGGGGTCTGACGCAGCAGCGGCAGCAGCAGCAGCCGCCTCTCCTTCATCCGTTCCTTCATCCGTTCCTTCATCCGTCGTTGTTGTGGTGGTGGTTGTGGTTGTTGAGGGCGGCGGACGTATGTTGATGCGTTCAATCGGCATGTGTTCCGGCAGCCCCTTGAACCCGAAATCAATGTATACGACTTCGTTGTCGGGCGCAGTGGTCAGTTCAATCATGTCCTCGCCGTCTTCTAAATTGGAGATGCGCCCGGTGATGACGGTGGGGTGCTCGCCGCCAAAGTAAATGTCCACCCACGTGTTCGGAATTAAGCCGTTCTGTCGGGCGTACCCCGGCTCCGGCGCATGGTCTAAAATGTTGATGTTGAAAATGGACTCGTCGGAAAAGGACCCCGTGTCCGCGTTGATGGTCAACGTGCGCGGCAGCATCGTTTCGGCATCAATGAGCCGAAGCTTGGATTCATCCAAGTAGTCAATCACATACACGTGGTTGTTCAAATCCTGGTTTTTGGCTTCAATTTGTATGATGTCGCCTAATTGCAATTGTAACTGTGCTTGTGCTTGTGCCTGTGCCGACATTCCAATTCAAACCTGATGATATATCTTAAGATAACTTTCTATTATATATTTTTAAAATATAACATTACACTATATTCATGTTGACTAAATTTTTTTCGTTCTTGGGATTGGGACCATCCAAACAACAACTACAACAAAATGAAGAAATAAAGAAATCGGGCCTCTCAGATGCAGTTGAGATGAGAGATATGAATGCAAGCGGTGGAAACCGCCGCCGCAAAGCGTCTAAGCGCAAGGCTTCCAAGCGCAAGCGCAAGGCGTCTCGTCGCAAATGAACAATTCGAACAACATTTAAAATATTTAATCCAATGCAATACTATGGAAACATGTCTGCCAAACCCAAAAAACGAATTGTGCCTACTTTAGTGAGCCAAGCCTCCGTTGTTGACAACACCAATAACACCAATAACAAAGCGTTTGAAGCCGCCGCTCAAAAGAAGAACCCACTGGAAAATGCAGCCGACATGATTGCAATGCGATACGGGATTTCGACGGCAGAAGCCCCGCAAATTGACGAAGCCGTTTTCAAACAGAACCGCGCCATCGGAAAGAAAGTGGTTCCATTAAAGGAATACTTTGAACAAACCGCGAAAGAGTTCAAAGAAAAAGAGGCAGAAAAAAAAGAAGAAACCGCGCGGAAAAAACGGGAGTATGCCAAGCTTACGCCGTGCCAGCGGAAAATGAACACGCTGCAGCGAAACCTGGATGGATACATTGGCACCTGCGACCGCAACTTTTCCAACGAGGCATTGATTGAAATGGCGAACAAGGCACGGACCAAGGCATCGGCATCAGCCCCCGTCAAAAAACCCAGAACTAGAACTAAAAAACTAAAAACCCCGACACCCAGATCTAGATCAAGCCGGGTCAGTTCATAGCAAAAAAACGCAAAAATCATTTATAAAATGAAGTTAAAGACATTCACTTTATGAACTATAACTGTACAAGACACCTTTTATGGCATCCATGACACCAACTGCGTCATCCTGGACCTATGATTTGAAGCGCGCCAGCCCCGACATTTTGCGCGCATTCAGCCTGATGTTTCATGACCCCCAAAGCGACGAACTGCAGTCGCTCCTGAAAAAATGTAATTTGACCAACAAGAAATGGAAAAGTGGTGCAAACGTGTATTCCATTTTGAAGTACGCCACGGGCACGCTCAAGTGCGACGAGTTGCAAACCCTCGGGCTTCTGCGATCAGTCGTGCTTGATGTTAATGGCAAGATCCTGGCGTATTCGCCGCCCAAGTGCGTGGACCCCTCTCCTTTGACCGATCGTTTTTCGGATGACAACATCATCGTGGAAGAGTTTGTGGAGGGCACCATGGTCAACGTGTTTTACCATAAACCCAACGGCCAAGAGGAAGGTGCGGAATGGGAACTGGCCACAAAGAGCTGCGTGGGAGCAAACATCGTGTTCCATTCGGTGCAACCCAGCCTTACAGCAGAACCAGCGGAACCAGCGGAACCAGTAGAACCAGCGGAACCATCAGAACCATCCGAACCTAAGAAAACCTTTCGCCGCATGTTTTTGGAGTGCATGAACGAATCCAATCTGACTTTTGACGCGCTGCAAAAGGACTGCAGTTACAGTTTTGTGATGCAGCACCCCAACAATCACATTGTGCGCGACATTGCAACCCCCACGCTGTACTTGATCGCCGTTTACAAAATAGACAATGAAGCCCTTACCGTGGAGGAGCAGTGCCGCGACGAGCATTTGGCCCGAATCAACGCATCCACCAATCAATCCACGTCAGTGCGACTGCCTTTGCAGTACGACGGCATCGGGCTAAATGAACTGCGAGAAATGTACACCTCGCTGAATGCGCCGTACGATTTCCCTGGACTGGTGTGCCGCGAGCGAAGCACTGGCGAGCGATTCAAGTTTCGCAACCCGAATTACGAGCGCATTAAGAACCTGCACGGCAGCGAACCCAAACTGCAGTTCCAGTACCTGTCGTTGCGGCAGCAGGGCAAAGTGAAGGAGTATTTGAAGCTGCACCCCGAGCACGCCGTGGCGTTTCAGAAGTTCAAAGACCAGCTGCACGCGTACACAACCCAGCTGTTTGCAAACTACATCGGGTGCCACGTGAAAAAAGAGCGCCCCTTTGCCGAGTATCCGGCCGAATTCAAAACGCACATGTTCCGACTGCACGAGCGGTATTTGAACGAGCTGCGCGAAAAGAGGGAGCACATTACGCTGGGTCAGACCATTGCTTATGTGAACGGGCTGCCCCCATCGCATCAAATCTACGCGCTGAATTACGGGGTGCGAAAAGCATGCGGTAAAACACATCAAACCTAAAATGATCATTGCATTGGATGGAAGGCATGCATAACAAAAAAAAACACAAGTTTTAATTTTTGGTTTTAGAATCAAACATTAAAATTGCACTGCATTCTACATACTTGTATTATAAGGGGAAAGGTTCGGACACAACGGCCGGCACAGACGTGCCTTTGGAAACCGTAGGTTTTCTGAATTAACGGTGTATCTGCGAAATCATAGAGTCAAACACGGCTGCCGAATCGCGCGCGGCTTGAATCAGATACGCGTGCACCACATCCACGTCCGTCGGCGCCCGAAATGCCATGCGAATCATGCTGTGCGTGTCGTGGGGGTGATTTTTGCGAAACCCGCAAAACGACAGCGTGCGACTGCCTGCGTAATGCGTGGTGTGAAGGAAGTACTCAACGCACTTGCCCAACGTGTAGTCCTCGTTTTGCATCGTGACGTCGTACCCGTTGCTGAGTGTGGTTTCCGACGGCGCCACATCCACGTCGCCGCTGGCATTTTCAATATCACTTATCAGCTTCTTGCATTTTTCAATGAGGAGCATGCACGCCTTGGTCAAAATCTCCACATTGGAATACACCCCCACCGATTCAATGATGAAATCAAAGCTGTCTGGGGTAACATATCTGTTGGCCTCCATGGCGTACCAATTCTTCTTTTCAAACGCAATGGATGCGGCGTCGTTTCCGTCGCGCTCCAACATCTTTGCGCGTTCCGCCCACACCTTGTCGGCTTCCTCTGCATTGGGGGTCGCGCAATAGGCGCACGTGCTCACCACGTTGTACATGCCGTCCATGCGCGCAGTGCCCACCCCGATTTCGGCGGTCAAAGCAAGTCGCTCGCCTTCCACGAACTGGGTCAACCTCGGCATCAGTCGCGCAATCAGAATGTAACCGCCCGTGATCGCATCGGGCGGAAAGATGCGTCGCACAACGGACTCGCTCAACTCCTTGCCCGTTTTTGCATTCACCATGCGGAAGTGCTTTGTGGTGACATACTCGCTTGCGGTGCCCGTGTTTTGCACGTCTAAAACCACGCGGTAGTCTTCCACGTTGAAGTGTTCAAAATCAGGGTCGTTCGCTTTGATGTGGATGGGGATACAGCCCATGCGCTGCTTAATGATTTCATTGTTCAGGCGCCCGGTGTTGGCCGTGATGTGCACGCGGTTCTCGGCGTGCGGCAGAGTGCGAAAACAGTACGTGGGAATGTCGGCCAGCATGGTGCGCCTGACGGCATTGGCCAAACTCACATTAATTTGCTTCACGGTGAAACGGAGGGTGCCGTCGTGATCCACGAATGATTCAATGATGGGTTTGGACATTTGTTATTGTCTTGTCTGTGTAAAGTAATGTATTGAG
>SXGQ01382348.1_pt1 | contig 10807 bp, 31 predicted proteins | sample 3178371 | NCBI WGS metagenome assembly SXGQ01 (sample SAMN11356859, study PRJNA531348) | freshwater metagenome | isolation source: freshwater sample F1-20 | place: China: Fuxian Lake, Yuxi | collected 2017-12-25 | reverse complement strand
ACAATCTTAATATCAGCATTACAAATATCAAAAGTCTCGCAAATATATCTATTTAGATATTCTTTTATCTCTGTTAGTTCTTTATCAGATAATGTTTCTGATGTTTTAACAGGTAGATTTACTTCAAAGCAATAGTTTTTTCTCATGTTGGTCAGTGTTTGCAGCCGCAACCAGCGTCACAGTTGCCAGTGTTACCTGATTTGATCGTCCTGTCAATACCTTTTTGAAGTTCTTTCACTGAAATGTCGGCTATGAAAAGATAGTCCCAAAGATATTCAGCAAGAGTTGTGCCATCTTTTAGGTCGATATCAAGTTTTTTAAGGCAATTTTGATAAATTTTTTCTTGCTCTTTCGCAAGAGCGGCTATCTTCTTTTTCTCGTTATTGAGAAGTCTTATCTGTTCTTTTGTTAGTTTCATTTAATAATATTTCGTTTTCTTTTTGTAGTGCTGTTACTTTTAACTGTAGATCTTGTATTTCATGCATCAATTCATCGTATATATTATGTATGTCACGCAATAGATCGATAATATTTTTATCGTTAGTCATTGTCAGAAAGAATAATATAGCCAAAGAAGATCAAAACAGCAAGAAGAATTATGCCAATCATGGTTATTTATTTAAAATAAACTAAAATTGCACGATACACTAAGTTAGTGTATTAAGCAAAGTTGGTTTATAGTTAATTTACTTTTTTGACAACTTTGAACGAATTGAAAGTATCATATACTTCCCATTCTTTACGATTTTCCATTGACAATCGCAATGCACCAAGACCACTGCATTTAATTTCTTTAATATCGGTATCAGGAAATTCTTGATCAGACATTTCTGTAATTGTAAGATTTTTTGGATCTCTTACCATATTTAAACTTAATGCAATTTTTGTCGCTTCTTTTACTGATGAAGCGATAATCCATCTTAAGCCAAAAACATTGGTATTTTCTGCGCTATATATTTTCATATTATTTAATTTCTATTTCTTTTTTAATTACTTCCCAATCTTTCAATGCGAAATAAATCACTGCACCATATCTTGTTTTCTTGGCGAATAAATAATAATAATCAACATCCATACTAAATTTTACGCCAACTTCAAAACCGAATTTTATTTTATTCTCTCCAAAATAAAGATATACAAAAGCGGAACCATCAGATGAAGTACCATCGTAAACCAAGGTTGCTGTTCTAACGACAGGAAGGTACTCTTCTTTCGCGTCCCAGTCAACCACTACTTTCACAAATTTGTTGGTCAGTAGGTAGGTTTTGAAATTCGTGATCTCAAAACCAGTTTTACTGATATTCTTGTCTTTACCGAGTAGTAAATATGGCTCTATTAGTAAAGATTTGGTTCTCATTCAATTATAAATTAAATTTTCGCGCTGATTTGATTAAATAATTTAAGTGATTTAATGTATTTAATAGGCTTTTTACCAACCCAAAATACAGCATTATACTGACCATTGCAACCAACTTCTTCAAATTTTACATCCAGCCCCGCAGCTTTATAATGTTGCTGTGCAATATTAAAAACATGATAGTCGCTGGCATTAAGTATCCAGTATGGTTTAATTGAGATAGAAGATGTCGGTTTCATATATTATAATCCTCACTTATAATAACTGCACTAACAAAATCTTTCTTCTTAATCAGTAATTGATTCTTTAATTGAATAAAATCACAAGAACTATCTTCTAATTGTTTATTAACGTCTTTAATTAGTTCGCCGTATTCTGAATATACTTTATTAATTGCTTTTTGAAAAACTTCTGAATCTTCCGATTCTACTTTTGTGGTCATTGTGTACTTGGGTAGTGAATATTTAGGATTAAATTCACCTTCGATATAACACAATTGAAATTTTATTTTAGTCTTATATGAGATTAACTGTTTTGGAATCTCATTTGAAGTCTTAAATAGATTTTTAAAATTATTGAGAATATTATTAATCATATTTTGCCGATCTTTTTGCCGATCTTAATAAACATATCCAGTATACTTACATTTTCTACAATCTACCGCTCTTTTAGCAGGATATGTCATAATAACTGAATTATCGACATAAAACAATTCTTCGCCGCAATCTGGACAAGCAAAACCAGAATTTAAATTATTAGCTGCGGCATAATTATTAAATGCTTGTTCGTTATGTTCTGTCAATGATTTCAGTTTCTTTTTAGGAATTTCAGTTTGCTTTTTAATGTATTCTTCTACTTTAATTAATCTAGCATCTAATACTGAAATACTTCTACGAGCACATTCTAAAGTGTCATGCAAATAATATCCTTCTTTCTTTTCTACGCTTGCAACCGGATTACCTTTACTAGTATAATATGAGCCACAATCAAAATAAGAATGATATTCAGTTTTGTGCGAACCTGCGCCGCACATTGGACAAGTGTTTGGAAGTTTTTCAAACATAATTATTTCTTTTCGTAATACCAGCCGCTATTCTTTTCTTCTTCTAAAAAAGCATTTTTGCGTTCTTTATATTCTCTTGTGCGCTTCAACAAAACAAGATCATCTTCAAAATTTGGAATCCATTTAGGCAACCTTTCGTCAATTAGTTGATTCATGGTTTCGGCATAGATAGTGATTTGCCTATCTTGTGTTGTATGTTTAATAGTTAATTCGATCATATAATTACTTCGTTAATATCTTAATTCCCTTTGTTCTATTCCATTTGTTTGAAAGTAATTGTTGATTACTTAAAGAAACACCATCTATGGTAAGCCATTGTAATAGTTCATCACCAGCGTTTTCTAGTTGGTTGATTTTTCCTAACGCATTGTTAAGTTCGTGTTCTAATTCACGGGCTAGTGTAGAAAACTCAACATCAGGCTCAAGCTCTCCTGTTGTATCAGTTGCAATGCGTTCCCATACCGCATCCGTTCTTGGCGTTTTTCTCATAGATTATTCTTCCACTTTTTCATAAGTAGCCTCAAAGATATCAGGTTTGCATGGATAGTGTTCTCCTTTTATGCCAGTAATAATATAATCACCGGGAGTAACTATGTGGCCTCCTTCAAGGGTTGAGATCCAACCAAGTTTAGCTCTTTCTGGATGTTCGTAACGGTAACGCATTACTTGAGGATGATCTCCATGCTTAAACCATTGCGTTGCTTCTATAATTACTGGCTTTTTTCTGTATTTCATATCTTTTTAATACTAATATTTTCGCTATAACAACCATTTGATTCGCCAAGGAACCAAAATTCTAAACTAGCATTTGCAGTCTTCAAAACATATTTAGTCCAAGTACGACTTTCGTCAAGATATTCGTCATGCCAATCAGGTTCATTTGCGCCAGCATCTTCTTCTGCGAAAACAACCTCACCAATCAATTCATCGACGTTTCCGATAACTTTAACAATGCGAACGTGTTCGCAACAATCTTGTGCGTGATATATTTTATAAGTTTCATCATTAGTTCTGATGAATACTTCATCACTACCTATTTTCAAACCATTTATTTCTTTAATGATCTTACCTTTTAACTCGAAAAAATTTGCGTAACTCATATATTTAATTTATCAGTCTTCATCGTCAATGTCGTCATATTCAAAGATATTTTTAAATAATCCGTAGCCAGAATAAGACTTAAATACTTTCTTCAAGTCTTCAAGCCTTGAATCAAGTGTAGGCGAGGCCACAGGATTGTCAAGGATATATTTTTCTCTATGCTGGGTAGTCAATTTTTCCAGCTTGAGGTTCAACTCAAAGATTTGGTTTTCTAATTCAATTACATCGGATTGAGAATTAGAATGATATTCCGCTTCAGCATTACGTCGCTTTACAGCTTCCTTGTGATTAATAACCTTTTGATATTCAGTATTGAATAATTCATAAGACTCAGCGAGCTTAGGAAAGTCTTCAAGAAAGAAGTAAAAGCCAATATCCATAGGATACTCGCCCTCGACGTTGCCGGGGCAACCAGTACCAGTATGAAATCCTCGGAAGCCTATTCCTCCTCCATAATTATTAAAAAGCAAAGAATTTACAGACTCGCTACTGTTCTTGCTCTTTTTGTAATTAGAAATAGTGCCTTTAATTCTGCCGCTCCAACCTAGAAAGCTAGTAGGATAATTTGCGTCCTTGCCGCTCCAATTAGTTTTCTTGTTTAGTGGTGCGCCATGAGAATTACTAACATTCCCAAAAGAAACATCGACTTCAATCTTGCAATCAATTCCCCAGAACTCCTTAGCTTTTTCTTTTACTAGCTTGGGGATGTCTTCGATATTAGTAAGATTTAAACGAATCCAATCCTTGTTTTCAAGATTAGATTTTTCTGCCAGCCTCTTTTGTTCTGCGGCAATCGCAGCGTCTTCCTTGGCTTTGATTGCTGCGGCAGCACTACGTTCAGCTTCTGCACGGGAGCGGCACTTCTTGCCAGTCTCGGGGCAAAGGTATACAGTTTGGGTTTTAATTTCTTTCATATAATATTATTAATAGAACCTTCTGTGAACCTCACTAACCCACTCTTTCCCGTCATATTCTTCTATTTCCCACTTCATATCATCAGGGATCTCAACGATCTTTAACTCAGAACAAGAACCATTTGCTTTTATGCCAAGTTCTTCTACAACTTCAATTAAAGTAGGATCATTTCTCTGAATGTCTCTTTCAGAAAAGTAATTACCATCTTTCTTTTCGTTTAGGTAATAATGATTTATCTTTAAACCTTTATTACGCTGAACAATTATGTTAAGTCCTTTCTTCTTGCTGTATAAAAGAACAGCTTCTTCGCTAAGGCCAAAGCCACCGTAGCATTTATTTATTACAATTTTCATAACTTAAATCTTCCAAAGCCTAATAATAATATTTTTATTAGTAAATACTAATTCTATTTCTTTGACGTTTGATTTTTGAAGAGCTAAAGAATCTACGAATTCCCACATTTTGTCCTGCTTCCTTTAATTGTTTTACCCGTTTATTGAGTCTTCGGATTTCACTTGCCAGAGCCTTGATTTCTTCTTGTTTATTCATGTTTTTATCTATTTTGTATTGTGAATAATATTAGTACAGTTCCCTTTGTGAGTCAAGTTAAAACTATGACCGTTCCAAGTTTTTATATATTGACATTTATCAACCACCACAATTTTACCATTATTCCTATAAAGAAATATATAATACACAACAAAGACAAAACAAGCAAATATCAAAAATAATGTCTCCACACTTACAAAACCTGAGTTTTTATTTTTATTCATAACTTTATTTTATTTACTTAACACTACATTGTACTATTTCCAAAGAGTAATGACCAGTTTTATAACACTCAGTTCCAGCAAAGTTTTCCTTTTTAGGCTTCTTCAATTTATTCTTTTCAATAAAAGCTATAGCCTTTTCTTCTGAATCGAATACTTCAACAATTTCATCATAACTAGAAGTAATAAATGGGCCGCCTATTTGTTCTTGCCCAACTTCTTGTTTTTCTCCTATGATAATATATACTGTCATACTAGTTTTCACTTTCAGTTTTAATAGCTCGTTGTATTACTTTTTTTAATTCTTTTAGAGCAACCTCATAACTACTACAAGCTATATTTACTTCTTCAAATATATAACCATAATGGCGAACATAATATTCTGGATCTTGCCCATATGACCAAACTGTTTCGATATACCAATGGCAATCTCTGTCTTTGTGGACTCCGTTACTTTTTGTAAGAACATTTCTCCACTTGACTGTCAAGTCAAGGATTTCTTGTTGAATTTTGTCAGTCATATTAATCCTTCATAAACCGATCTTCAACTTCCTTGAGTATGCCAATGGCAGCATCTATGTCAAGACCAATTTGCTTCGTATCTAATTCAAAATCATCAAAATCAATCTTACCACGCCGCCAATCTTGAAACCTTTGCAGTCTAGCGATTAAATCTTTTAGATTATTGTTTTTCTTTTTCATCGAAATATTTATTGATTTTATTGTCGTGGACGTAATTAAGTTTATTTAGCTTATTAGATAATTCAGACAAGATTTCAGAACTGAAAGCGCCGCCGTTATAAAATTCATTTAAGAAAAAATAAAAATAGCCATCAACATCTTGCAACATTTCACCAATTACTTTTCCTGATTTTGTTATTACTTGATGTAAATGATTATTAACTTTTTTGTATTTGAAAATAGTTTTGCGGTTCATGATTAAAAGTATTGTCTGTTATAAAAGACATTGGCTGATGTAGCGTCTGATTTATCTGACCGTAAAACGCCATAGTAGACGTGTTATCTAATAACGTCAAGTATAAAACGCCTGATGTGGCGCGTTATTTATCAACTTCGTCGCAGGCTGATTTTAGTTTTTTAATCAGTTCTTTTGTCTCGTCAACGTTGAGCGCAAAACGCATTTCAACCATTTCATCGCGGTCTTGTACTTGTATGATGATTAATTTGCTATTTGTATTGTAGCCAACACCATAAGCGTACTTACCGTAAGAACTTTCAATTGGATGGTTTATCATGTATATCTAATTTGTAATTAGTATTAAGTGGGGCCATTAAAGGTTTATCTGATTTTATTTCTAGTTTACTTAGTTTAACAAATGGACAATCACTAGGCCAGCCATCGCAAACTAAGCATTCAGCGTTGTGATCAAAATTGCAAGGCGGCTTTTCATATAAATTACCAATCACAATAGGTTTTAATTTTGTAACAATATAATATAATTGCCAAAAATCTTTATTATTGCTAGTATCTATAATATTGCAACCAAACATTCCTAACTCATAAATAACTTCACAAGGTTCATTTCCTTTGTCTTCGTCAAAAAATTCCAATACATCGCCTTCATATATTTCATTTCCTTTTGCGTCATACAATTCAGTAAACTGTTGTATTACATGCGTATTGCGATTAAAATAAGTAGATAGACCAGCAACACCTTCACAACCGTAAAGTGCGCCAGTCATTACATATTTTTTACGTTCTTTATCCCAAATACGAAATTTAAATTGGCGATTCATTTTAATAAGCTTTTGTGATTTTCCAATCTGGCATCTCTATCGTTCTAAACCAAAAAAAATCCTCATCAAAAGAATAATAATAAGGCAAATTTGTTGCAGGATTATCGGCGCGAATTACTTTTCTATCTTTAATAGTAAAAGGTTTGCCGCGAAATTCCATGTGTGGATATTTTTCTATTATCTCTTGTGGAACATAAGAATTCATCTGTAGATTAAGTCATACTTGATCTATTGCTGCTAAATTATGCATTATTCTAACAAACTTAATTCTTCAAAAGTATAATTGTGACTATCTTTGTATGCTTCGCAATATTTTTGGGCGTTTTCTTTTTTAACAAAGATTTTTTCTATTATCTTTTCATTATACTTACAAGAATAGATAACATAAACTTTCATGTAAACAAGATTAGCGGCAGAATTTGCAGCCATAACACCACTAATAATTAAAAATGTCAATAACAATTTTTTCATATGTTATCCAACTCTTCTCTATCAATAGAATAACTAAACGCCTCATCCAGAGCAATATTTATTTGCCCTGACTTGAGGCGGTAGTATACTTCTAGCGCAGTATTTATTACTGCTAGATGTTTGTCGGTTAGCTTGACAGTGTTACTCATCGTGCAAGTCGATGTTATACGCTTGCATGTCGTGATGCAACTCATTTCTTATGGTTTCTATAGCATCATCGGCGGTCTTAAATTGATGGCCGTATTTTAAATAACCACGCAACATATTATCTAATGTGCAAATAATTAATCTCAAATCAGCGCCCTGTAGCGCCGTCTTATGTTGATAATTCTCCTCTGGTAAATTAAACTCTAGTATAGCTTTCATAATCTTATAAAATCACCACCTAATTCTTTAGCTTTTTCATTTCTAACTGCAATAGCTTCTTCTAATTTTTCAAAAGCGCCAAGATAAAAATATTTTTTTTCATAACGTAATTCAACTACATACTTGCCATTTTTAAATGTTATATTTTTATAACCTGATTTGTTGTTTTTATACGTCTTAGAATTATAATTATTTTCAGAAATAGTAGCAAGTCTTAAATTTACTGGATTATTATTTAGTTTATTATTATCAATGTGATCTATGAATTTATCTGCAAAATCAATTGTGTTGTTGTATAAAGCATAAATTATTCTATGATTAAAATAATTCTTTTTATTTAATTGTGTGTGATAATAAGTATTATTACAACGTCGCCCCGCTTCTTTATTAGAAAATAGTTTTTGCCATCTCAAATAATCTATAAACTTTTTGAAATGTGTTGATGGTCTATTCGGATTCCACCTTAATCCCTGTGCAATAGAACAATCAATTATAAAACATTCTTTTAAGTATTGTAAATCAGGTAATGAACTTGGTTTCATAATCAATCCCAAAATTCGCAATAAAATTTTGAAAACAATTGTAATCCTTTTTTCATTCTTTCATCTAATTCGTTTGCTTTAGCAATATAATCTTTATTAGCTTGTTTTTCTTCTGGCGTCTTTTCTCTATTTAAATAATTAGCAAGAGTTTCTGGTTTGTAATGCCAGTGTTCTGGAATTGGATTATGAATTTCTGGTTCGTTCATGTATTCAAATGCAAAAATAATTTCATCCAATACATTTTCCCACTGTTCTGATGTCAATTCAGATGGAAAACCAAAACGCTTCATCTTTTTATAACGCTTGAGTCGCGGCAATATAAAAGAAGTAAAAGTCTGAGATAGCTGCCAACATTCGCGATCACTTACGCCATATCGAAGAATCTGATATGTAGATTTAAAATTAATTATGATATTTTTATAAGCATCATATATTCGCCAGCCACATGGTATTTTATCAAATATATAATCAACATACTTGTTGACATAATAATATTCTGTATCTTCTTTCATGTCAATCTGGTTGATATTCATGTCTATTTCCTAGTAGAGTATATTTTTGTTGAGTAAATTCCATATAACCACCGCGAATTTCAGCCAATCTGAATGCAAAATGATCATATATTATTCTTGCTTGAACCATTTTAAGCCCCAGTTTGAATTCTATATAATCATTTACATATAAGTATTTACCATCTACATCTTTATAACCTGTACAGTATTCAACTTCATAATCATCGCTATTTAAAACTTGAAACTTATCAACATAATATATTTCTTTAATCAATAAACCATCATTAGTAATAGCGCATCGATCAGACAAATATCTATTGTTTTTCTTATCCCAAACTCTAAATGATAAAGTCGTTGTCATGTAATTAAAATCATCCCCATTGTTCAGCCATAGCCGCCGCAATGCCTTCAAAAGTCTTGGATCTCATTTTCCAGCGATCTTCGCGAGGCGGAATATTGTACCACTTTGGCAGCTTCTTGCCGCTTTTAGTGACGTGCATTTCACCCTTCTCAACTATATTAGTAGGTTTTAATAAAGGTAAATTTTTCAGCCACAAACAAGTTGACTTTTGTTCTGGATGACCGAACATCCACGGCTGAACGATTTGATCAGGCTTACGAATACGACTAGAAATAATACTAATTGGATTTTCTAGCGCGATTTTATTAATCGGAGCATTAAGAAGCAAAGAAACAAATTCAAGAGCTTCTTTCTGCTCTTTCTCTTTGTTCTTGAACCATCGGGCTCCACTGGTAGCAAGATGCGTACAAGGAGGATGGGCAATCATTAAATCCCATCCATCATTTAAAATGTTGAGCACATCACCTTGAATGTGTGGCCCTTCGACTTCTGTAGGAAGCAAATCGCAAGACCATGCATCATGCCCTCGCTTGAGAAAAGCATTACGCACAGTCCCACTAAACTCGCAAGCAATAAGAACTTTCATGTTAGTAACTCCACTGTCTATAAAAACTCAAACCAAAACCTAATAGTGAAAAAGAAAAATGATAACTGATTTTATCGTTGACAAATCTAAATCGCGTTTCAAACTTCACGTCGCAGATGTAACGCGGAATTGGAAACGCATTTTGATCTTTTTCGATACTAATGGTTGGCAGCAACAAGTCAAGGACGAAGTAATCGTAGTAGCCGCCGAATTCTTTTCTGATTAGTTCAACATTCATGGTTTAATAAGGCCATATTCATCAATACGATTATTCCAATCATTGTATAACTCAGCTTTTGTGGCGTCAACTTCTATTTCAACAACAGTAGGAGAAGTTTTTCTGTATGAAATTTTACTGTAGTCGAAACCGCCATCAACAGCTATGTCACCACAAGAACAGCCACGCATGTCGTGACGTGCGCGGCTGTAAACGATATCATTACAAGTTGGACACTGTCTAGCTAAAATTTTCATATTCTAAATATTAATTCTATAACAGAATATATAAACATAGATATAATAATGCAAAGAAAAATTTATATTATATTATCAGATAACATTGAATTTGGTGGGAGCAGATAGATTTGAACTATCGTAGGCGTGAGCCGGGAGATTTACAGTCTCCTGCAATTGACCACTATGCGATACTCCCGTATAAAATTGGCGTCCTCGACAAGATTCGAACTTATGACCGTCTGCTTAGAAGGCAGATGCTCTATCCAACTGAGCTACGAGGACATTGAACCCCGCTAGAAGTAAGTCTGTTTCCAGAACGGGGCATGAAGCCCCTTGTCCTTCTAGCGAGATAAATTAATACCCATTGTTTGCACAGTGTAAAGCGACTCAAAACAAGATCGCTTGGGCGCACTGTATGGTTGCAGATTTTAATCTACAAAAATTGGTACCGCTAGACAGGGTCGAACTGTCACGCCATTTCTGGCAGCAGATTTTAAGTCTGCTGTGTCTGCCATTCCACCATAGCGGCATAAATTGGTAGCCCTGCTT
>SXGQ01571526.1_pt1 | contig 10808 bp, 22 predicted proteins | sample 3178371 | NCBI WGS metagenome assembly SXGQ01 (sample SAMN11356859, study PRJNA531348) | freshwater metagenome | isolation source: freshwater sample F1-20 | place: China: Fuxian Lake, Yuxi | collected 2017-12-25 | reverse complement strand
GAAGATCCGACCCTCCGGGAAAGCCTCGTTTTACCCCCGTAGGGCGAGGTTAACCAGGTCTTCCCAGTTGTCCCCAAATTTATCCCCGTTAACCTCGATTTTTTTTCCTAGCACCTCCGTGTGGAGGAAAGTGGGGTTAACTGGAGGCTTGTGGAGGATAACCCGGATTTCCAATTTAACTCCGCCCCGGATGGGCCGAGGTTAATTCAAGACTATCCCTGGGCCAGCCCGCCCCGAATTTTTTTGATGTTACGATTTGTAAGTCATTCGTTTCAAACGTGTTGTGTTATAACGAAACGGTTTCGTTGGGCTGGGATTATCCTGGAAAATCTGTGACACACAAAAATCCCGTGCCGATCCGGAGACCGACACGGGCAAAACACAGTGAGAAACACGATCCAAAGATAAGACAGAAACAAATCAAACGTACCCCGGGCCCGGGTGAAATTTTTGGGGTTTGACATAGTATGATACTAACATACTCAAGTCCAGCGCGTGCACGCGACGCGCTCGGCGCCCCAACTCAAAAAAAATAAGAACCATGTTCCACTTTGCTCCACTCCTTCGTCCCCTGAAAAAACTGTGGGCCCGTGTCCGCTCCGGGATCCCAGCCCTCCGGGATTCCCAGCCCCTCCCGATGCCCCCCAATCCCGAAACCCCCTGTGTTACCGATCCGGAAAAACCCTGTACCTGTGGGCAGGTCCTCTGTGGACCCACGGGCCCGAAACAATCGACATAGTATGATGCTAAGATAGTATGTACAGCACACTTAAAATTTGAGAACATGATTACAGTCACCCTCACAGAGTCAGAAATTCTCGGCAACCCCAACGCCTATGAACTAGGCACCCTGGTTCACGATCGGTATTGGTCCCAGAAAAACCGGGAGATGGAGTTGGCCGAGTTACGACAGCGAACCCAGCCCGAGATTCCCTTTCCGAAGTACGATCCGTGTGTGATGTGTGGTGAGGAGTCTCCCTACACCCAGGGTCACGATGTGAATTTCAGAATCGGTTATGTGGAGGGTGGAGGTCAAGGGTGTTTTCAACCCCAGGTGTGTTCAAAATAATTTTCTGACATGGCAGCAAAACCCACCACCACCTCTGGCACCCATCGACATACCTTTAAGAAGCGTAGGCGCGGCGTGCACGCTAAGACGAAGCACTCCAATGCTAAAGGGTCCAAATTTTATATCAAGCCCAATCGGGGCCAGGGTGTAAGATAAATCGGGGTTGTGTTTTTTTGATGGTGAAAGTTTGTCTATATTGGACAAAAATTTTTCCTATGACACACCCCACATTCACAACTCTTAAATTCGGAATTGATAAGTGTTTAAGAATGGTAGAAACCAGTTCCACCCAGGCCCATTTAAATGGTACAACCCAATACATTCGTTTGTTTACCCAAGTTTGGGAACGGCGGGCAAGGCAAATGAGGGATGATGATTTGGATATTGCCTTGGATGCTGGCATTGAGATTTTGGTTGAGGCCTTGCATGATAGAGAGCTTGCCGTGGGCCTTGAGGAGTAAGGACAAATAATTTTTTTTGAACGGGGAAATTCAAACTCTGACCTGAAATATAAGGCGGGTATGAGGTCATTTAAAAAAGTTGAAACTTACACGTTAAGTACCAAGCTTTCCACTCAGGTGTATCTGAGGGAGGTGTCTAGAATTCCAGTGATGACGCCCGAAGAAGAATATCCCATTGCCGTAAGAGCTGCCAAAGGAGAATTGGAGGCCATTCAAAAGCTGGTGACTGCAAATTTGAGATTTGTGTTATCTGTGGCTAAAATGTATGCCAGCACAGAAGATGCCCAACAGGAAATGGTAGCGGTGGGTAATGTTGGTTTGGTCGATGCAGCCTACAAGTTTGATCCCACTAAAGGCTTTCGCTTTATTTCCTTTGCGGTGTGGCACATTCGAAAGGAAATGATTCTTTACATTCAAAAGTTTAAGAGAACCGTGTATGTGCCGCCTGGCCAGTTACAGTTGGTGAAGAAGGCAGAAGATGCCCGCTATTATTTATTCGCCAAAATAGGTAGAGAAGCAACGGACATGGAAGTCTTTGAGTATTTGAAGACGGAACTGACAAATGCCTCCATGACCTTTGACACCTTCAAATTTGTGACGGGCCAGGTTTTTGGGCACGTGTCTTTGGATAAACCCTCGGAAACAGCAGAAGATTCAAACCTGTATGAGGTGCTAGATTCTGGAGCCATCACTCCCCAGCAAGAGCTAGAACAAGAAGAGAATTCCTACCAGTTGTTAAGATTGTTGGGTTCTTTGAATCAGATAGAAAGGCAAGTGGTCGAAATGCATCACGGAGTAAATCATACCTTTCCCCACACTTATCCCGAAATAGCAGAGAAGCTGGGCTTTTCCAAACAGAAGGCAGAATTAGTACATCGCAAGGCGATTCAAAAAATGAAATTGGTAGCTCGCAGAATTCAATTTCAACCCGAAATTTAAAATGGTATTTTCTTTGACTCCGCCCGTTTCAACTCCCCAGGCAAAAGCCCGGGCTTTGTTGGCTGCAAAACCAAAATCAATTTGTCTCAGAAATGTTCAAACAATCATTAATTTTTGTGTGCCTCACCAAGAGCTGTGTGAAAAAATGTTTTACTGGGAACAGGTCAAAGGGGAAATTTTAACAGCTTCGGAAACTTTTGAAGACAATTTGTCATAAAAATAGTATGCACACACTTTTTAATTTTCTGAGACGACAGGCTGGACACCAATCCACAACCTCCCCAATTGAAACTTTAACCATTCCCACCCAGTCTCCTCCCGATTTACCGTGGCTGCAATTGGGTTCGAAAATTGGGTCTCAGGTGTCCGATCTGTTACCCCATTTGATTCACAACGAGCAAGGAGCTGTTTTCTGTCAATTTCCCAATCTAGACCCAGACTGGGCCACATTGGATTTGATTCACTTTGTGCCCGAACACGAATTTTCAGATTGTGTGTTTGGAGAACTGTTGGGTTCAAAGGTGAAGTTGTTTAAGGCCGAGTATTCCTATCCTTACCCAGAAACTTTGCGTCCTATTGGAGGGGGTTGGCTCTAATGCTTTTTCTCCATTCCTTTTGGTCTGATGCATTCTTCACCTCTAGATGGGGTAGAGAGCCAGACCCTAAACCAGATTTATTTTGCTTTGCATTATCTGCCCACCTGGTCAGACAGGCTGGACATGAAATTTGCCTGATTACCGATTCAGTTGGGGCAAAACTGATGCGGGAATTTCCCTACACAGAAATCCGCACCGATTTAGAAGATTTGGCTTACATCAACCCCAAATTCTGGACCGCAGGCAAGGTGTGGTCACTAGGACTCTATCCCGAAACTAAATGCGTTCACATAGACGGAGATGTTTTTTTAACGGGAGAAAAGGTGTTTGAGAAATTGACAGGAAATTGGGACTTGGTGGTTCAATCCAAAGAAATTGGCTCTCACTTTCACAACACCTATCCGAGTTGCTTTGAGGAACTAGAACGGTGGCACGGATATTATAATTTCGACTTTGATAAATTAAGAACCTACAATTTCACCTACAACACTGGAATCTTCGGAATGAGAGAACCACATCTCAGTTCTTTCTACCACGAGTACTTTGTGAAGCTTACCGCCTTACAGGGTGGTAAATTTGAATTCCATCCGGTGCACGATGTGAATTTGGTGTTGGAACAAAGTTTACTGACTTACCGAGCCCAACACCACAACTTAAACGTGACAGAAATGTTGCCTTTGGCAGAAATGGATGTGTGGGGATTATCCGGTGCAGCCGATCGAATTGGATACACCCATCTGTGGGGAAAAACAAAATACCAACCTGTCTGGCAAGAAAAAGTTCAACGTCAAGTGCGGGCCTACGACTCAAAATTATGGGAGAGAATTTCGAATTTGAAATTTTAAGAAAAAATCTATCACATTCGGTTTTTTCTTATATTTGTATCAAAACAACATTATGATTTCTTTTATTGTCATCCTTTTTTATTTCGGAATTCTTGCCTTCATGTCAGGAGTTGCCTACGGTAAATTTTCTGCCCACAACGAAAATTTTCGGGAGCAACTCAAAAAAGAACACGAAAAAATGTTTTCGGAATAAATTAAGGTCCCGTGGCTCAATGGATAGAGCAACTGCCTTCTAAGCAGTAGGTTACTGGTTCGAGTCCAGTCGGGATCACAGCCTAAAAACAAAACCCATGGATACACAATTCAATTGCTGCCAGTGCGGGGAGCCAACCCAAAAAAGGTTGAATTTGGAGGAGATAGGTTTTTTTTCCCTTTGTGAGAAAGAAGAATGTAAGGCCGAACTTTGGAGGGATTTGATGAGAAAGGAGGTTTTCTTAGATTCTAAGGATGTCCACTTTCAACAATTCCAAAAGATGGGTAAAGAATTCGAATCTGTTCTTCTGGGGGTTTCCATAGGTGGGATTCTTCTTTTGATAAGCCTAATTTTGGTTGTTCGTTTTATTTGGTCATAAGAATAAAAATGACACCAAAAGGAAGATATTATATCTGTTTGTACCAGGCTTAGAAAAAAAGTTTGAATTTCATATTTCTTTAAGTCGTTCATTTACAACAACTTAAGTCGGAAATAAAAAAATTTTATATTTTTTAATGACATTTTTGGTAAATTCGTTTTTTTTATTCACCAAATCATCGTATATTTGCCTTGTCAATTTTATTTCTTCCACCCTTTAAATCCATCACGTATGGCAAAAAAACCCCAAATCCATCACTCTCGTTGGACCTCTGAGCAGGACATCCAACTGAAGAACATGGTCGTAGGAGGATTCTCCTCCGCGGAAATCGCCAATTACTTTGGCCGCACCATTTCCTCCATTTATTCCCGGAAACTTGTTCTGGGCTTGGAAGGAAGATTGAAAAGGTCTACCAAGGCCCAGATCCAAGGTTCGGTGAAAAAGTTCACTTCCAAACCTGCTCGCAAACCCAAATTGGAAAAGGTGCCAGAACCAAAGGTGCCAGAACCCAAACCCATTCAATTGGAACTGTCTCTAGGTAATTTGCCCAAGAGAGGTCGTCCAGCCAAACCCAAATCGGAAGTTTTGGTCAAAACTCCCAAAACGAAAACCAATGGGTACAATTCGTATTCCTTCAAACTTTCTTACGTTAACCAAAGAAGACAAAGAGGGGACATCAAATTGTTGGCAGAAGTGTGTGAGATGAGTCCAGGATTTATCTCCAGAGTTTTGGATGGTTGGTACTTTTCGGAGGTGGTAATAGGAATGGCATTTTCCCTGTGTGAAAACCGTCTTACCAACCACGAGATTCTTCAGGACCTAGGTTTCAATCGGTGCAAAAAGAAAGCAAAGTAATTTGCTGCATCTCCACCTTCCAAGAGCCGGTCCAACCGGCTCTTTTTTTGTGGTTTCATTTTTTTTGTACAAATCACACCCATACTTTTGCGACACATTAAGTCACTAACACCACTAAAACCATTTAACACCAAACCATGAACCCCACCCCCAAAAAACCAATTCTCGTTTCTTTTGTCAATCATCACTTTGGTCCAGTCCGAGGTCTAAACTTTCTTGTAACTGAAGAGCCAACCCAAAATTTGGAATCTTGGTTACAATCCCAGCCAGACCATTTAATTTCTGCGATCTGGGCTCAAACTGCCTTATCAACCCGAGCGATGGTTATGCCTCATGAAATGGTACAAGATTTGGAAACCCCTCCCAAAACAGTTAAATCTTTATTCGAGGGCGAGGTTGAAATTTTGAAGGCAGTCAGGAATGGAACTTTAACTGGAGACCCATTTTTCTTTCGTTCGTGGGTCCTTTAAGCATACTATCTTACTAACTTACTCAACGCCCGCGATGGGAGACCCAAAAAACCCATAAAAAAAAATTGGAAGAAAATTTTACAATTTGGGTTTTTTGAATTATCTTTGCCCTGTTTAACAGTTAAACCTTTTTAAAACCTAAACAAAAATCATGACAAAAATCAAAAAAACCCCCAAAGCCCAGGCAAACGAAATTACAGAACTGGCAAAGAAATCCCTTAAAATCACAACCCAAAACCATCTCTTGGTTTTTCCTAAAAAGTCTTTCGACCCAGAAAAACCAGCCCGGATGCGTCCAGGGGCAGAAATCGTTCTCGATTTTCTGCAAGCCACTGATCCACAAGGCAACCAACTGGTCAGGGTTCGGAAAGATGGTTCAACCAGGACCTTTTACACCAATTCACAATTTGTGAATGAAGTGTTGGGGTAAAATCAATTTAGCGGGAGCCGTTTTACCTGCTAAATAAAAAGTCAATTTCGAAAGGGTTATTGACTTTTGAAAGTGCTTCTTCGGAAGCACTTTTTTTTGTGGGATGTAAATTTCAATCCTGAACCTTGTGTCTGTCAACTCGAATCGATCCCCGGGGGATTCAAAATTTGTTTAACTTTTTGCAAAATAAGTTTAACAAAATTGTGAGGTGTTGAATTTGAATAATTATTTTAAACAAGTTATAAACATTTTTAAACATTTTGGGTTACTTTTGCCTTTCATTATTTAAACCTTGTTCACCAAACCAAATTTTATGTCTGAATCTTCAAGTTATCTGTGGAATCGGATCCTCGGGGTGCATCAAGAAATTAAATCCTCCGAGGACGCATTAGCCAAATGGGAAAAAACCTTATTACTCAAAGTTTTAATTAGACAGCTGAAAGAAGAGATGGGTGAGACTGCCTACCTCAATTTGCTGGAATCTTCTCGTCATCTGTTGGGTCTTAATTCTCCCCAACCAGAAGGGCAAATTTAAATCACCCTAAAGAATTAAAATTGACGCTAGGCCCAAACGAAAGTTTGGGTCTTTTTTTTGATATATAATTCATGTTTTCCTCCTCGCCCCCCGTTATGATTCTAGGGATTTTTTTAGCTTTAGGATTTATTTTAGGTACATCCTTTTTTGTTTATAGGATGTTTGCTAAAAGCACCAAAGAAATTTTGGTAAGATACATTTTAGTTATTTTTACCTCTTTGGTTGCTTTGTTTATTGTGGATAAAACAATTGCATGGAAAGTTTCCCTACTTTCGCCAGAACAAAGTGACCAGCTTTTTGATTTAATTAGAACTTTGGTTCTTATGATATTTTCCTATTATTTTGGAACCAAAGAAGGAAACACAGTTTCCAAGGATTCAGATTTCTAGATTGTAAAAATGGGGTTTTGTTTTTTTAAAAACAAATTTGTCTTTACATTTGTCTTCAAATCAAACCACATATGTTAAACACAGAATTTGAAATTCAAACCTTTCAAAAGTTGTTAGATGTCAATTGGGAAGTTTCCCAGCTGGAAGAAAAAATTGATGTCTTGAAGACGGAGATGGCAGAGTTGGAATCCGATTTGGTAAATTCAATGGGGAAAGACAACTGGAATAAATTTATCAAAATGGGTAAAGAAATGTTGTCTGAGAAGAAGGAGGTAAAGCCATGAAAATTTCTCTCGCCTCTTTTCAATGGTCTTTAGAGTCCACAGATTCAACAATCATTCACACTTCAGAATCTCAATTGCCCTTTGACACAGAATACAAAATTACATCCCCCAAAACAGGGGTTGAAAAAACATTTAAGTTCTCCCACTCTACAGGACCTGAGTTTGACCCCAACACACAATGGGTTTATTATGCCGGTTCTTCCGAATCTGGTGATTTATTTACCCTGATTGTTCATAACGAGAAAGAAATCACCGAAAACAGAGCCCAAGCCTATTTACAGGCCAAATTGGGTAATTAATGTTTGAGGTTTGGTTTTTTATCAAAAAATTCTTACTTACATTTAGATATATAAAAAAAAACAAAAAAATGAAACACATTAAAGTATTTGAATCGATGGAGGACGAAATGGAAATCTCCACATTCTCGGGGCAAACAAGTAGTGGTTCCTATGTGTTCTGTATTTCAGGAGACAATGGGTCAGCAGTTGGTATGCTAGAACCACACGAGCAAAAAATGCTTGCTGACTATTTAAAAAGTAATCCTGGTTCTCTTGATATACAAAAATTTCCTCTTAGCGATCAAGTGGGAGACTTTGTAGTTTTAACTGGAAACGGAGAATGGAAATACATCAAAGTTGGTGGCCAATATTATCCAGGCGAAGAAGCGTATGTATATCCGATCTTAGGATTTGGACAGATGTTTGTAGGATTTGCGGGTGCTGAGATAACTTGGACTGTTGGTAAGTTTTCCGATATTCTTGAAGAGCTATAATATTAGAATAAAACACAAAAATTAAGAGCCCGGTTTTCAAACCGGGTTTTTTGTGGGGTTTGGTTTTTTTGTTCCAATTTTCTTTTCTAAATTTGAATATATAAAAAAAAACAAAAAAATGAAACACATTAAATTATTCGAAAACTACTCAAACCAGGAAGAAGTGGTAACAAAACTAGATGACTGGATAGAGGCCAACTCTGACTATCTTTCAGCATCTTCCCTTGAAGACAAGGTTAAAGAACTTATCGGGAACATGGGTGAGATCACAGTCGAAGAAGAGACCATAAAAAATGAAGGTGGAATGAGATATGGTGAAAATTGGAACACCAAGGTTATTACCGTAAAATTGAATGGAAAGGATCTAGTTAAAGTCTGCACTAAATCGGACGGAAGATATGACTATGGAGCATGCTCCAACACGTTCGGGGACGTTCCCCAAGACAAGAAAGTTGGAGACGTAGGAGTAAGATTCTATTTCGATAGATCCCTCCTATAAATCTAATTAGAATAAAACACAAAAATTAAGATCCCGGTCTTCAAACCGGGTTTTTTGTGGGGTTTGGTTTTTTTGTTCCAATTTTCTTTTCTACATTTGGATTACTAAAAACAAACACCTATGGCAACACGTTCTTATATCGGGGTTCAAAAGCCCGATGGTTCCATCGAGGCAGTTTACTGTCACTTTGATGGTTACCCACAAGGAGTTGGTCACACACTCCACACCTACCACAACTCCCTGCTGGCAGCAGCCTCCATTTTGGAGTTGGGAGATTTGTCCTACCTGGCGGAAAAATTGGCTCCGGAACCAGGAGAAGTTCACAAGTTTGGCAATGCAATTGAAGGGGTCACAGTCGCCTACATGAGGGACAGAGGCGAAACTGGACTGGAAGCCAGGACCTTTCCAAACGTCAAAACCTTCACCCAGGCAGCCAAAGACTCATGGGCAGAGTACGTTTACCTATTTCGGGATGGTGCCTGGTCTTACTCGTCAGTACCAGAGAGAGGAGAACCTGTTTGGTCACCTTGTTTCACTGTTGCTGAATTTTTATTTGCCTAAGATGGGACGGTTTTACTCGGGAGATATTGAGGGCAAGTTTTGGTTTGCTGTTCAGGATTCGGTAGATGCCCAACACTTTGGAGGCACTATGGATTATCTGGATGAAGAAGGGGAAGTTTGGGAAGATGGAGATGAGGGTCAACCCATTGAGGTTGCCTTCAACTTCGGACCCAACGACCACGATTCGATTCAGGAAGGATTGAAATCATGTGAGGATTATCTGGGGGAATTTGGTCCCAAGATTGATGAGTTCTTCTCCAATCACGAAACTTACACAACCAAAATGCTTGGGGAATTTTTGGAGGTTGCTGAACCCCAGGCTTTGGCCTTTCTGATGGTCTATGCCCGAAGAGAACTGGGCAGAAAAATCTGGGAGTGTGTTCAGGAAAAAGGCGAGTGTAACTTCACAGGAGAACTTTGAAAAGAGGGTGGACCCCCTCGTGAAAGGTTGGTTTAGGTCCAAAAGGAACCGCTTAGGCGGTTCTTTTTTTTGGGTTTCGTTTTTTTTGTTTCCCATTTCATTCTTACATTTACCTTTGTAAAAATCAAAAAATGAACCAAACAATAGCACAACAAATCAAATGGGATTTTAAGACCAATGATGAATTGGAAATCAAAGACAAGAATGGTAAACAAATCTACTGTGAGCATTCAAATGGATTTTGGGTAAAGATGGAATACAATTCTGAAAGCAACCTAATCTACTGCGAGGATTCAAATGGTCTAATCATAGACAAACGACCCAAACCTTGTGAAAACAAAAAGCTTACGAAGAAACAAATTAACCAACACTAAATGATTGACTTTCCAATATTTAATTTCATAATGATAGTGGCATTATCACTACTAATAATATATCTAAACAAACTAAATAAAAAATAGCAATATGAAACCAATCCACATCAACGACATCAAATCGTCAAACAGCAAACAGCAAGGGAGAATAAACAATAACAACAATAATAATCCCAGCATAATACTACAACACCAGTGGTTCCCAATCCTACTATTCGTATTGGACACAATATTGATATTCACTCTCATTCCCAACACGTATAATCTCAAAGCAATAGCAGCTATGATTCACACGGCTCTCTATTGTATGTGGATGGTTAGAAGGCAAAAATAATTAAGTAATCTAAGTAAAGCTTTTCAAAGGTTGAGCAGATAATAGATAAACTAAAAAGACCTATTATGCAACATGACCGAGTTTTTAAAGGCTTGCCAGCTGTAAAAGCAAAGGCTAACAAAGAAGCAATGCTATTCAAATGTATTAAAGGAATGGCTGATAAGGATAATGTTAATGTTATCTGTATGCAAGGCGATTTAGTAGAGTTAATATCGTCCGATGAAGGAGAAGTACTTGTAGAGGGTACCGAAGGGTGGTGTAGAGGATTTGAGATATGTTTTACTCCAAGGGAGTTTGTTGACCATTTTGCATCGTTTTAAGTTCGTTAAATAAACTAAAATAAAAACTGTAATGGAAATTCTAGATCAAATTCTAGCATACGACGCTCTAATTGTAGTAGTT
>SXGQ01500717.1_pt1 | contig 10808 bp, 7 predicted proteins | sample 3178371 | NCBI WGS metagenome assembly SXGQ01 (sample SAMN11356859, study PRJNA531348) | freshwater metagenome | isolation source: freshwater sample F1-20 | place: China: Fuxian Lake, Yuxi | collected 2017-12-25 | reverse complement strand
ATGGTAAATCTGCCGGCGACATCTGATCAGGACCATTATAACCAATTTTAAAGGCACCAAATAATGATTCGCCAATATCTTCTGACGTGACTCCTTCAATCTCGTAATTAAATATTGTACCTAGAGATGATCGTGTATGAGTCAATTTAATTTCAATTGAATTCCCTTCTTGAACTGATGCAGCAGATGATTCAAGTTTAATTACTGCTGGTGATAATGATGTATCAAATATATTAATTGGCAAGGTTGTTCGCCAACCTGGTTGATTAACTGTAACAGTAGGTAGAGAGATATTCATTGTCTCCGTACCTTCTGTGGTTAAATCAGCTATAGCTGTGATATCAATATGACCAACATAATAGGTGTATTCATTATAGCCTAAAATAGTCTCGGTCAGAATACCACCAATGGATTGAAATATAATTTCCCTTACAACTGTAGAAGTAACTGTGAAGTTACCATTTAAAGGTACATTAATATCACCAGCACTTATCCCACCAATAACATAAGGTACTGTAGCGCCATCTGTCTTGTTAGTGGTCGTTAAGGTTACTCTAACTGTTTCACCTTCCTCAATACCTGTTTTATCTGATGAAAGAACCCAATAATCATCTAAACGTACAGGTGTGACACCAGGCTTCTGAACAGCAAGCTTGATAGGAAGATCCAGGAAAGATCCAGAACTAGATGATATTCTAATTGTAAATGCAAATGCACCCTCAGCTACAGGTGTGCCTGAAAAATTAATTGGAGCCGTACAATAAGAATCAATAGGTCTTGTGCCACCCGGAACATTTGTTGTTGCACCAGCAGCAATGGTTAGCCATGCCGGCTTATTACCACCACTTAAAACTGTTACAGTAAATACGCTATCAAAAGAGCCAAGTTCTGCAACTGATAATCGGCGTTCATTGAAGGCAGTGTTTAGGGGGACACCTACCGTAGCATTTGGTAGCACTCCATTGTCTTGCAATAAGAGACCATCGAGATATAATGATGCGGATATTGTCATTGTATACTCATTAGAGGCAAACTGAGGGGGGTCTGATTCGTCAGTGACTGTATAGCGCCAGTTATATGTGCCAATCTTTGTTGGCTGACCTTTTAATAATCCTGTTCGACCACTATTAACAGTAGTTAATGATAAACCAGGAGGTAGACTTCCACTTGTTAGTGTCCAGTTATATGGCATTGTTTATTCTTCCTTACTAAGAGTCACTTGCTAACATTGCTTGGCTATCTCCAGCAATGCCAATTGGACCACCACCGGCACTGTTACCTGGGTCCACATATTGGTCTTCATAGATAGTACCACCACTCACTGATCCAATATTTAGATTTATTTGTTGGCCTACTAATGCATTACCTGGCTGGACAGCTATAAATACTAGATTATCTGATGGAGGTGGACGCTCAATTTCACCACCATTTGAAATGAAGACATAATCAGCAGTAACACCAGCTGGTAGTACAGGTGGCGCAAAAATAAACCAATCAAATGCATCATTGTTTCTGGCTGTATCATTTTGAGCTCTTATTGACCTTGCCCACAATGGACCACAAGGGTATGCTTTACCATCAGAGCCTATAAATGTTATAGCACCAATGGCAGGAGCCCCTGTATCCGTAAAGCTCATAATTATAAAGTGGCCAGTTGGTATGATTACGTTAGGTGTTTCATTGCCATGTGCTGATCTATGGCCTGTACTACTATAATATCTTGTTGCACTAGCACTATTATCTGTACTATAGAGAGGTCTGCTACTTAAAGCATATATGGTACTGCCATCGTGGAAGCCAACAAATTTAGTTTCTGGACCTTGTAGGCCATTAATAAAAGGTATTCTACCATAATCAATCTGTTCATTATCATTGCTAAAGACATCTCTTGTATGGTACATTCTAGGACCATAAGAGTATGTTGATAATCTATAGCATCTACCTGGAGGTATTGGCGAATCCAAATTTACTGATTTTGCAGCAAGATCACCAACATTAAATGTTGTACCGTCAACAGTGCTTGTTAACTGGGCACTAATATTGACTTTACCTGATGATTGAGTTACGGTTGGCAATGTACCAGAGAAGTTGCTGCTTGTGTCATAATAAACAGATTTTGCAGTTACATTAGCTTGACCATTAACAGGATTTGTTGTTTCTGTTATAATAGCACCAGGCGTCTCACTACTTATTGCAAATGAGAATCTTGGAGTTGTTATTGAAGTTTCTGATACATAGGATGCTGTGAAATCCGCTCTTTGCTCACAGTCAACTTCAAGTGGATGAGGCTCTGGATAGCCAGATCCATTGTTTGATTTATTTGTAATTGTAAATGTTTTGGATGTAATATTATCCTGAGTCAGAGTTACAGTAGCACCTGGCACTGGTACTTCAATTGATGTTGATACTCTTAAATCTCTCAGAAACTTTCCACCAGGCTTATCATATAATTCATATGTAAAATCATAGTTAAACAAGCCAACATCTAAAAACGGATCTATTACAACTCTATCTCTTCTCTTATTTGAAGAGGCTGGAAATCCTTCTGGAGTTGCATTGGTATTTGCTGCTTGATTATAGAATGGTCCTGTTAATGTGTGATTTTTACCAATTGCATTGGTTACTCTTCTAATTTCATAATCAACATTGATTGTCCCTGGATAATCTGATTCAACTATAATGTCTTCAAGTCTATTTTGAACATAATAGTTACCACCACCAGTGCCAGGTAATCCAATACCACCAAACGAGTTCCAAGATACAACTGTATTCCATGTAGCTGGAAACTTTGTGGCAACTAATGTTGGAGCAAGGGCACTAACTGCAACTGTAACATCTTTTGTAGTCTGTTTAACAATACCCTTATAATCCACTTTACCAGTTATTCTATACGTACCAGTTTTTGAACTTTGTGTTGCAGTTGAAACAATAGTAATCTTTTTAGCAGAATCTTGGATCAACTCTAGGTCTTGTCCAGCTTGTTTAGCAGGTGGGAATACTAGAGAAGGCTCACCTACTACTGCAGTTGATTCATATACACCAGTAGCTGTGGCTGTTTTCTGATCACTATTAATGCTTACGCTTTCCCCAGTAATTACTAATCTACTTGTAGCTGCATCTAATGTAATTGGTTGAGTGAATAGAGCTTGAATTGGTCTTGAGGTTGGGTCAAGTAACGTACCAGATAATGTCACCACTTGGGTATTAGTACCACCAAGTAATGGTGAAGCAACTTCAAGTAATGCTGATGTTGGATTGCCTGTAAGTGAAACACTACCATTATCAACTGCCCATGTGATTGTACCAACTGACTTTGTTGCCTCAACAATGATTCTTGCATAAGCAATTTGATCAATTTCCATCTGGACATTTGAAGTTGCAGGTACAGATATAGAATATGAATAAGGTAGAGATTCTGCCTTAATTAGAATATCATTAACTTTAGTTTCTGTAATTGTAATACCATCATAGGACATTACACCAGTTAAATCATATCTGCATGTATTAGCAACTGCAGCTGGTGCATCCCTACCACTCTTTGTCTTTGCTAAAATATTAATTGTAGCTGTTGTTGCTTGTGCATCGATTGTTAAGCTTGGTCCAGAACCGTCAAACTGTCTGGATGTCCAGGCAAAGTTGCCGGCACCCCATGTAGCTGTGCCACTTGATGTTGCAGTCTGGGCAATATAGCCACTTTGCGTATTGGATGGTGGAGGCGTTATTGTTAAACCATAGGTACCAGCTCTTAATATAATTGGCTGGGATCTTTTCTGGTCAAGTATTGTATTATTTGGAGCCCTTAGCGTGGCAACTACAACAACAGACGCTTTTTTAAATCCAAACCCATCAGTATCTTTATTATGATATAAACTAATTCTTTCTACCTTTGTAGATGTATTTGAAGAAATAGTTTGTTGTGTAACTGTGTCGCCAGTTGTCTCAAGAGTGAATGTGATTGTACCCTGGGCAAAATCTGGTGCAATAGAATTATGCACTGCTGTGACATCAATTGTAGAATACTGATTTACAGAATTTGAAAATTGGTTATTTGATAACGCTGCTGGTGTTAGAGATGTAATTTCTCTATCAATAAATTGGGCTTTAATATCAATTGTAGATGTATTAGCTGCTACTACCTTACCATTGTTAATCATTTCAGACAATAGAGAGTATACAACTGTATTGGTTGATGGGATAGATGCAGTTACACCAAATGATATAGTATCAAATGTGATAGTAGGTGTGATCGCCCCGGTGCCTGATAGAAAGGTTGGTGTAAATCTATATGTTGTGCCTGTCAAAGATGCATTTGATGTTGCTGTGATAGTAACAAATGCAGTTTGAGCAGTAACGCCAGTAGAGTTAACAACAAAACTTGGATTGGCTGTTACCTGGAAAGCTGTATTGACTGCATTGACAGTTAACTCAATGTTCTTGGTACATGTATTAATTGTATGGCCACTAACAGTCATTACCCCAGTTACTGTTAGATTTGCAACCTTTGTACCACTTAGTGATGAAAGTTTAATTACTGCAGTTTTACTATTTGTTTTTGTTACAGTAATATCATCAGCTACCACACTAGCTGAACCACCATTAATACTGTATGTCCATGTTAGTAGGGGATCAAACATGTCGCTGTTGGCTTGTAGTGTAAGCTCAGCTGTTATTGGGTTACCAACAACTGCAATACCGCCCTGTGTATTGCTTGTAGAAGTAGTAAAAATTTCTGAGAATCCAATCTTATTACTAAGATCACTAAAGAGGATTTCACTGCCAGCTACAGTTTTTGCGGCTGTACCAGCTAGCTGTCTTACAGAATTGTTGGCACCAATATCCTGCTGTCCCTGAGAATAGCCGGCAGGATTAATTTCATCCGATATATCGGAGACTTCTAGTGCATTTCCTGGTACTTGTGGGGTGGTCATTTCAAACCCTATAAAAAAAGGCTACGTATCTATTTATACGTAGCCCCAGTTGTGATTTGAAGCTTACTTTTGTTCTTGTTTTGGTGCCTGCTGAGCAGGCTTTTGACTTCTAATTGCTTCAATCTGCTTCTTCAAGTTTTGTATTGTATTATCTTGTTCTTGTAATTTATCTTCCAGTTTCTTAATATTTTCGTTTGATACTTCCAGTTGTGACTTTTGTACTATATTTAAACTTGAAGCCTCTATCCATGCGTTTCTATAATTATTAAATACCTTTTCAACCAAATCATTATTTTCCATTTAAACCTCTTAGAATGAACCACCATCTAGGTCAGCAAACACTGGGAAGCCAGTTGAGTTGGCTTGGAGGACTTGGCCATCTGTACCGGCCGATGTTATACCTAATGGACCAGTTGAGTTACCATATAGGATGCCCTTTGCTGTCACAGTTGTCAGACCTGTACCACCTGAACCAACTGCTAGAGCAGTGGATAGTGATAAGGTGTTAGCTGTAATGTTAACATTGACTGTTGCGTTAGCAGTAATTGTTACTGTTGTACTGTTTGAAACTAACGCACCAGATATTAGGAAGGCATTCAAGTCAGCAATAGTGAATGTTGCGTCTGCTGTGTTGACAGTTAGTTGTGCTTCTAGATCTTGGGTTAGGCCTCTGAACAAGAAGAACTGATCAACAGATGCATCTCTAATCAAACCAGCATGCTTGCTTGTAGCACTCTGGAAGTAGTTACCAACAAAACCAATATCTACTAGGTCGCTGGATGTATTGTTACCAGCTAGGTAGATCATTGGGTCAGAAATTACTACTGACTGAACATTTGTTGTAACAAGATTGCCTGATACTGTCAAGTCACCATAGATGGCAACATCTTGGTTGAAGTAACCAAAATCAGCATGGACATTACCAGCATGGACTTCAGCCCAATATAATGTATTATTACCAAGTGAGAAAGTTAAATTTGAAGATGGAATTATATGAGTATTAACTTTACCATTAATTGATATAATATCAGATGTTGCATTACCTAGCTTCGTGTTGCCCTGGACCTCTAGGTCGCCACTTACTGTTAAGTTGGCAACTGTCAATCCACTAGTTGAAACACTTGTTGAATTAATTACTGTGTTAACAGTTGAATTACCAATCGACAATGTTCCTGTTGCCAATACAACATTTGAGCCAACTGATACAGATGTGCTAACTTGAGCTGTACCTGTGACATTGGCAAAACCAGTAATTGTTGTATTACCAAGACTTGCTGATGTTGAATTGATAGTAGAGTTAACTGTAGAGTTGCCAACAGTTAATAGTACATTGACTGTAGTATTGCCAAGAGATGCTGTATTAGCAACTGTTAGAGTGCCATTAACTGTTACATCAGCTCTTGCTGTAATTGCACCACCAACATTTGCTGTTGATGATACATTAATAAAGCCAGTAATGTTTGTATTGCCAGATGTAACCTCACCATCGACACTGACCGATGTTGAATTGATTGATGTATTAACTGTTGAGTTGCCAACAGAAATAGAATCGCCGTCAAATAATGTATTGCCAACTAATAGCTGGGTGCCGCGTAGGGCAATATTACCAGCTTGGATTGTTGTATTGACAGTTGAGTTGCCAATAAAGATTGTTGATGTATTAACTGTTACATTTGAACCAACTGTAATTTGTCCAGCAATTGCAGCAGAGTTTGTTGCAAGAGCTGTTGAGTTGACAACCGAGTTAACTGTAGAGTTGCCAACTGATAAACTTGTATTAACAATTACATCAGTAGGTAGAGAAATCGTGATGTCTTGAGAGCTGAATGCAACATTAACTTGACTTGCTGTACCACTTAGCGAATGATTTTCAAACTGAGCGGAGCTATTATCATATATTAATAATTGATTATTAGCAATAGATGTGATTGTAACGTCTGATAGACTATTTAAGTCACTTGTTGCGGCGCCCCAAAAGACACCACCTGTTGAATTTGATATAAGAACTTGGCCATCCGTGCCTGATGCACCATTGGCGTAAATAAATGTTGGCTGTAGATTGGCGACAATAATCTTGTCGATTGCACTCGTAGCATTGGCAACAAGGGCTTGATTTGCTGTAAGGACACCTGGGCTATGGACACCACCAATAGGAATAACAGCTGTGCTATTACCTACAAATAATTTGCCTGATAAAAACGAGACTGCTAACTCGCCTTCATTCAGAGTAGTTGGTGCTGCTGTCGCACTACTTCTTTTAATTTTAATTACATTTGCCATTAGAATGATCCCCCGTCAAGTGTTATTGACGTATTGCCTAAACTTTTTACTTCATACTTATCATTAGAGGCATTATATACGACAATATCACCATTGGCAGGTGAACCTTCTGTCACATCGAGTAGTTCATCAAATCTACCAACTCCGCCACCACCGGCACCAGCACTAGATATTAAACTAATAGGATTTACCTTATTAGTTTGCTGGAGTCCACCGCTGACGCTTTTGACGACCACAGCAGCTGCAAGAGCATTTTGATTAACTGTTACTTTACTTAAAATAGCCATTTCTATTTATCATTTCATCGAGTTACGTTTGGAGTTACAGTTACTATGCCCTCTATCAATCTTGAAATTTGATTAGAAGAATCTGTCACTTCAAGGTCATAAACATATCTACCGGATACAAGGTTAGCTGTTTGGTTAGCTGTTAAAGTTAATGTAACAACACCATTAGATGTCATATTGACCTGAAATGCTACAGAATTAGAGGAAGTAAAATGTTTCCTTATCTGGGCGGCACCAGAATACGTAGAAAAGTTAATCGTGTTACCGTTTTCATCATTGAAAGTAACAGAGCTCTGAAATGTTGAACCTTGGTCGACGACCAAATTAACTTTTGTTGCCATTTTACCTACTACTACTGCGGTATTTGTCTTCTAGCTCAGCTTCTACTATATTAAGTCTATAGCTGAGTTCCTTGATAGCTTCAATTAGTACTGGAACAAGTTTACTATAATCTACTGCCTTATATCCATCGCTTCTTTGAATAACTGCTTGTGGAAATACCTTTTCTACATCCTGAGCAATCAAGCCAATATCATTATCTGGCTTTGGTCCAACATCTTGTAGTTTTTCAATGACTTCCTTATCCCACGTAAACTCTACACCATTTAACCATCTAACTCTTTCTAGAGCATCCTCAATTTTAACAATATCTTTCTTTAGTCTTTTGTCAGATGTATAGAAGGCTGTAATATCACCAGTAGCATAAACAGCACCCTGAACATGTAAAGCTGCTTGTGGACTAGTGACACCACCAATGCCAACTCTTGCTACTGTGTTGGATACGTATAGTGATGATGTTGTGCCACCAAAATTTGTATTGGCATTCACCCTCACCTGGCCAACTGCAGCGTTAGCTGTAACCAAGCCAAGGGTTAATGCATCAATTTCTTGGGTAAGTAGGTGGGTTAATCTTGTTCTTACAAATTTGCTGGCCGATGTGTCATAAGCAATAACATCATATGTGGAGTTTGTTGAGGTGGCATATCCTAGATTGGATGTTAGAACAAACTCATTTGGATCAAGATCTGTGCCTTTGACTGCTAGGTTGGCAATTTGTACATACCCAGTGGAATTAGCTTTGAGCCAGCCTGTATTGGCTGAGTATGTTGTAGACCTATCAAGAAATCTTAGTTTAGATGTTGTGTCAATAATAATATTGCCCTTGACACTTAGGTCACCAACTGTATAGAACTTGAAAGCTGATTTCAATTCTAGGTTAGCTTCAATACTAACATTGGCAGTAGTTACGTTTGATGTAAGGGTGTTACCAATTAAAATTGTATTTGCGGCAAGCTTACCAAATATCTTTGCATTAAAGTTAACAGTAGAGTTACCAGTAACACCTTCTGTTGTGTTGGCAGTAACAACAGAATTGCTAATTGTTTGTGCCATCTGATTAGTGATGGCAACCCAACTTGCAAATGTATCTGAATTTGCATCAATTGAATTAATTGTTACTGACATTTTCTTTCCTCAAGAACTGCTTTAAGAAGTGTCTTTAATTCTGCCACTTCACTTTGTAAGTCCTGTATTTTTTTGTTCTGCTTCTTTCTAAGTTTATAATCTCTCAGCTTAGCTGTATTAGTATTCAATACAGCATTTGTTTCTATATCTCTTATATAGTCAGGATTTTCCTGAACTCTGTAAATTACATCCCTTTCCATATTATACTTGTAGAGCAATCACTCTTAAATCATTAACCTTAGGATAAATGTATTCCAAACCTGTATCAGAAGTCAATATTAATTTAACAGCAAACTTCTTAATAACTTTATTATAACCACTGCCACCATACAACGGACCACCAGTTACACCACCTGTTGAATTAGCTCCAAGATATGAAACAGGTACACTATTATCTGTTTGGAATGCAGCTAATGCATTACCAGCAAGGGCTGCAGTTGTTGCAAATGAGTAAACATATTCTAAAAATTCTTCTGGAGCATTGGTATTTCTAACTGTAGCTGGATTTTCGTATGTCATCTTAGACCAGACCTTCGAATCAAATGGTTCTGGATCTGTGTCACTCCATACTTTAGTATAGACATGAACTTCTGTATTAGCTGGCTTATTGGCTGTAATAAAGATTCTAAGATCTTCTGCCTCTTGATCATCTTCTAATGTAATAATTTTGGAGATATATCTTGATTTAGCACCACCACCAGCTGTATGTTCATTTGTTGTATTTGCATTAACAACATTACGTAATAGGATAACATTGTTACGAGTTAAGTCAAGTGAAGGTGAAATATAATCATTATCCGAGCTAATTGAGGCCTCAATAATAATTGAGGAATTTGAACATTGCAGACCAGATGGTGTTACCCCTGTTCTGAATTCATTACTAGCATCTCTCTCATCTGTCTCGCCAAGCCAGTATCTTGTTCTATCTCTAAACTCTAATTCAACATTATTGTCAATTAGTTTATTATCATCCTGGACATACTTAGTACCATTATATCTAGCACCCTTATATGTAAGGATTGTACTAGTAAATGGAATCTTGTTTATAGCTAGTTTTGGCACAATACCATGATAAGCAAATTTAGTCAAACCATTATTTGCAGTACTATCAATTCTTGCTACGCCCAACACACCTGAATTATTGGATGAAGGATTTCCCTCTTCACCAGTTCTTACAAATACAATATCTGTATTTGCTGTGAAATTACCCGAAGAATTTTTTACATATAGTAACCTATTAGTCATATCAAGTTTAGTTACTATAGCATTTGCAGATGTATTAACATAAGCGTTAGACCAAGCATAGATGTGGTCTCCTGCTCTAATATCAATTGCACCTGTAACATTGGATAGATTATATAATGAAATAACTTCTGTGTTATTATTTCTTAATGCTGCAGTACCACTTGTAGCAGTAAATTTAGCTCTATATAAATTAAATTTAATATCTTGATTGATTAGATCAGCATACTTCTGTTTGTTACCTGCAAAATAGGCTGTCTCAACTACAGGGTTTGAGCCAATTGGCTTATCAGTAGCTAGATCTCTTCTGCCCAACTCACCAACCCAAACTTCATAGTCAGGAGAATTACCAATGGCCTTGATACCAAATGCATATGTTGTCCCAGCACTTAAATATACTAGCTGAGGAAAAACAAATTGTGTTTCAGATGATCCATCTGTTGAAATACCAACATTTTCAGTGTCAACTGTCACAAGAGAGTTGGGAACAATCTTATCTTGATCAGGTAGATTATTAGTAACTTCCATTAAAAATGCTTGTACACCCAATGAATCAGATTTCTTTTTAAAGAATAAACCAAGCTTTGAAGCATAGATGCCTGGGACT
>SXGQ01468041.1_pt1 | contig 10808 bp, 11 predicted proteins | sample 3178371 | NCBI WGS metagenome assembly SXGQ01 (sample SAMN11356859, study PRJNA531348) | freshwater metagenome | isolation source: freshwater sample F1-20 | place: China: Fuxian Lake, Yuxi | collected 2017-12-25 | reverse complement strand
GAGGGTGCGGTGAAGCTCGGCTACCGCAACGAGCTCGCCGCCATCGAGGACCCCGAGGAGCGGCGACGGACCTTCGACGAGATGGTGGAGCGGATGTACGAGGTCGGCAAGGGCACCTCGATGGCCGCCGCCTTCGAGATCGACGACGTCATCGACCCGGTCGACACCCGGCGCTGGATCACCACCGGCCTCGCCGCCGCACCAGCTCCTCTGCCGCGCACCGGCAAGAAGCGACCGAACATCGACACCTGGTGACGGAGGACCCGTGAGCACCCCCCGCATCCCCTACGACCGCTACCCGCGCTTCGACGAGCTGACCGAGCACCTGCGTGGGCTCGCCGCGGCCCGACCCGACCTGGTGGACCTGGCCGTCCTCGGCCGCAGTCACGAGGGTCGCGAGGTGTGGATCGCGACGGTGACCAACACGGCCACCGGACCGCACCACGAGAAGCCGGCGGTCTGGCTCGACGGCAACATCCATGCCAGCGAGCTCACCGCCTCGGTCGCCCTGCTGCACCTGCTCGACCACCTGTGCACCGGCCACGGGACCGACGAGCGCATCACGAGGGCGCTCGACACCGCCACCTTCTACGTCGTCCCGCGCGTGAACCCGGACGGGGCCGAGCTGGCCCTGGCCGAGGTCCCCTTCATCGTGCGGGCCACCACCCGCCGCTGGCCCCGGGAGGAGCAGCAGCCGGGGCTCGTGCCGAGCGACGTCGACCTCGACGGACGCAACCTGCAGATGCGCATGGCCGACCCGAACGGCACGTGGAAGCCCCACGCAGCGATCCCGAAGCTGCTGGTCCCGCGCGAGCCGGACGAGGACGGACCGGGTCCGTACTTCCGGCTGCTGCCCGAAGGCCGGGTCGAGGGCTACGACGGCGTGGCCATCCCACCCGCACCGCCGCTCGCCGGCATCGACTCGAACCGCAACTTCCCCTACCGCTGGCGGCGATCGGACCGAGAGGGCTTCGCGGCGGGGAACGGTGACTACCCGACGAGCGAGCCCGAGGTCCGTGCCGTCGTGCAGGGCGTGGTCGACCGCCCGAACATCTGCCTGCTCTACGCCCAGCACACCTACTCCGGCGTGCTGCTGCGCCCGTACTCCGACCGCCCGGACGACGACTTCCCGACGGTCGACCGCTGGACCTACGACGACCTCGGCCGGCGGGCGACGGAGATCACCGGCTACCCGCACGTCGGCGTGTACGACGGGTTCCGGTACGACCCGAAGGACGCCATCACCGGCGTGGCCGACGACTGGGCCTACGACCACCGCGGGATCTTCGCCTGGACGACGGAGTTCTGGAACCCCCTCACGGCGGCCGGCATCGAGGACCCGCACCCGATCGAGTGGTACCGGGACCACCCCCTCGACGACGACCTGAAGCTGCTGAGCTGGGTCGAGGAGAACGTCCCCGGCGGCTACGTCGACTGGTACCCGTTCGACCACCCCGAGCTCGGTCCGGTGGAGCTCGGCGGATGGGACCACGCCCTCGTCTTCACGAACCCGCCGCCGCACCTGCTCGAGGCCGAGGTCCGCCCGCACTCCGACCTCGCCGTCTTCAACGCGCTGTGCCTCCCGCGCCTCCGGTTGCGCGACACCGCCGTCGAGCAGCTCGGTCCCGACACCTGGCAGGTGCGGGTGGTCGTCGAGAACGCAGGCTGGCTCCCGACGAACGTCACGGCCCGGGCGTTGGAGGTCGGCGTCGTGCGACCGGTGACCGCCGCACTGCAGCTCCCGGCCGGGGCATCCCTCGTGCACGGTCGGACCGAGGTCGAGCTGGGACAGCTGTCGGGGCGCGCGCTGCGGCGCTCGTCGGTGGGCACGTTCGGCCCACCGAACGACGGGACCGGCGACCGGGCAGCGGCGACGTGGACCGTCCGGGCACCGGCCGGCAGCGTGCTCGACGTCGTCGTGCGCAGCGACCGGGCCGGCGTCGCCCGCGCGGCCGTGGAGTTCGCCCCAGTCTGAGACCCGTTCCTCCGGGGTACAGGCGCGCTCGTGACGGGCGTCAATTCACGCTAAACCCGGAGGAGACACCGAATGTACGCAGTGGAATGGAGCCGGGGCATCGAGGATGCCTGGGCCAACGTGGCGCAGTTCGTGCCCAAGCTCATCGCCTTCCTGCTGATCCTGCTGGTCGGCTGGTTCATCGCCAAGGCCCTCGGCAAGGCGTTCGACGCCGTGCTCGAGCGGGTCGGGTTCGACGAGGCCGTGGAGCGCGGCGGCGTGAAGTCCGCCCTCGCCAAGTCCAAGTACGACGCCTCCGACATCGTCGGCAAGGTCGTGTACTACGCGCTGTTCCTCCTGGTCCTCCAGGCCGCCTTCGGCGTGTTCGGTGAGAACCCGATCTCGGACATGATCAACAGCGTCATCGCCTACCTGCCCAAGGTCTTCGTCGCCATCGTCATCGTGGTCGTCGCCTCGGCGGTCGCCGCCGCGGTCAAGGACCTGGTCGGCAACGCCCTGTCCGGACTGAGCTACGGCAAGACGCTCGCCACCGCCGCATCGGTGCTGATCGTCGTCATCGGTGCCTTCGCCGCCCTCGACCAGCTCGAGATCGCCCCGGCGATCGTCTCCGGACTCTTCTACGCCATGCTCGCCATCGTGGTCGGCTCCGCCGTCATCGCCATCGGCGGCGCCGGCGTCACCGAGATGCGGCCCTACGTGCGCCGTGCGCTCGAGAAGGCCGACGCCGAGGCCAGCAACATGAAGCAGGAAGCGCAGGGCAACAAGCCGGCCTCGGCCTCGGCCCAGCCGACCGGCGACATCGACCTGACCCAGAAGCGCCCGCTCACCGCCGACGACGCCGTCGTCGCCGGTGGTGGTGTCGGTCCGTACGACCGCCCCGCCAACTAGCCCCCTCGGGCGAGCGGTCGCCCGCCCACGGACACCGACGATGCCGGACCCCACGGGTGCGGCATCGTCGCGCCCCGGGTGCGTTCAGGAGGCCGGGTAGGGGTCGCGCTGGAGCAGTCGGGCGAGGTGGGCGGCGTTGACGGCCACCGTCTCGTTCGTCCCCGCCGTGGCCTCGGGCGTCGAGTCGAGGTCCTTGTAGTCGGTTCCCTGCATGGCCTCACCGACCCAGTAGGTGGGGCCACCGGCGGGGATCGTGTAGCCCACGTCGCTCAGCGCCTGGAACAGCTCGGCCGACACGTGGTGGGCGCCGTCCTAGTTGCCGACCACGGCGACGATGGCGACCTTGTCGTAGCTGATCATCCGCCCGTGGTCGTCCTCCTCACCGAGGAAGGCGTCCATGCGCTCGAGGACCCGCTTCACGACCGAGGACGGCTGTCCCAGCCAGATCGGCGTGCCGAGGACGAGGATGTCGGCGTCGAGGATCTGCTGGCGCAGGCCGGGCCACTCGTCGCCGTCGCCCTCGTCGGAGGTGACGCCGGGCTTGATGTGGAGGTCGGCGACCCGCACGATCGGCGCGGTCTCCACGTCGAGGGCGCGGAGCTCGTCGAGGACCTGGCCGAGCAGCAGCTCGGTGCTCGACACCGAGTCGCCGGGCTTCAGCGTGCAGTTCAGTGCGATGGCTCGGAGTGTCATGCCCCCACGTCTACCGAGCAGGAGCGTCGATGTGTCGTCGCCTACCCGGTCTCGGTGCTGAGGTGGTGCTCGGGGTTCCGGGCGAGGTGCTCGGCGACCGGCACCTTCTCCATCGTCTCGAAGCCGACCGGGAGCCACACGTCGCCCATCGTCGAGAGGTAGACGATCTCCCACTGGTGGTAGCCGCGGAAGGTGTTCGGGTCGGCCGACATGACCGAGGCGTAGTGCTTGACGCCGCGCACGTAGCGGTCGCTGTGGTTGTAGTTCCAGAGGGCGTTGTCGATCTCGCCCCGCCCGCCGCCGTTGTGCGCGAGGTAGCGGGCCGCGCCCATGATCGCGTCGCGTGCGTCCTCGACGTCGCCACCGTCGCCGAAGGCAGCCCACGTGGCCGGCATGAACTGCATCGGGCCCTGGGCGCCCGCCACCGAGGTGCCCCGGATGCGCCCCATCCCGGTCTCGACCAGGTTCACGGCGGCCAGGATCTCCCACGGCACGCCGAAGGCGGCCTGGGCCTCCTGGTAGTAGCCGAGCAGCTCGTCGGCGGGCAGCGGCTCGACGATGCGCCAGGCCGGGAGGGTGTCCGAGAGGGTGCGGTGCATGCTGCGGAACTCACGTCGGGCCGCCAGGTTGGCCACCGCGGCCTCGCGGTGCTGGTCGGAGAGCGCGCCGAGCACCTCGGGCTCCCAGTCGGGGAGGCGGGCCAGCTGGCGGTACAGCATCTGCTGCTCGAAGGCGGCGAGGTCGAGCCGCTCCGGAGCCGTGGCCGGGTCACGGACGGCGTGCTCGGCCCGGGTCAGGCGCTCGGCGAGCTCGGCCGGGGTGGCGGCGGGATCGGGCGTCGCATCGGGCACCGTCGTCGGGGGCGGCGGCGCAGTGGTCGTCGTGGTGGCGGGAGGCGCGGCGGTCGTCGTGGACTCGGCAGGTGCGGTGCTCGCCGTGGTGTCCACGCTGCTGCGCTCGACCGCGGTGGTCTGGTCACTCCCGCACGCCGCAGCGACGAGACCCGTCGCCGCCACGAGCCCCAGCAGGCGTCGTCGTCGCATCGAGACCACCGTAGGGGGCCTCGGTCGGACTTCCTCGTCGGTGGCGCTCAGACGCGGAAGGCGAGCATGGCGGTGTCGTCGCGCACCCCGCCGACCAGCATGGCCTCGGCGATCGCGTCGAGGATCTCGTGCACCGACCGGCCCACCAGCGTCGATCCGACCTCTCGGAGGCGCTCGAGGCCGACCTCGATGCTCTCGCCTCGTCGTTCGTACAGGCCGTCGGTGAACAGCACGACCACGCTCCCGGCGGGCAGGGTGGTGCGCTTCACCTTGTAGGTCGCGTCGTCCAGGAAGCCGATGGGCGGTCCGGGCACGATGCGCAGGTAGCGGGTCTCGTCGGGGCTGATCAGCAGCGGTGCCGGGTGGCCGGCGCTGGCGAACCGGATCGTGCGCTCGACGGGGTCGACGTTGCCGCACAGCATCGTGACGAAGTCGCCCCGGATGTGCTCGAGGTCGTTGATGGCCGTGAGGATGTGCGCCGGTTCGCTCGTCTGGCCCGCGACGGCGTGGGTGGCGTAGCGCATGGCCGCCATGACGGCTGCCGCGGTGACGCCGCGCCCGACGACGTCGCCCACGACCACGGTGAAGGTGCCGTCGCCGTCGTTGATGACGTCGTACCAGTCGCCCCCGATCTCGGTGCCCTCGGCGCCCGGGAAGTAGCGCGCGCCGACCTCGATGTCGTGCAGCCGGTCGAGGTGCGTGGGCAGCAGGCTGTGCTGGAGGGTGTGGGCGATGGCGTGCTCGCGCCGGTACAGCTCGTGCAGCTCGTCGGTGAAGCTCTCGGCGTCGACACGCCGCCGGTGGAGGCTCTCCACGAGCACCGCCGCGATCCCGCCCGAGAGGAGCCCGGCCGCTGCCGCGAGCCACGGGAGCAGGGCGAGGAGCCCGCCGCCCAGCGTGCCGACGGGCGTGACGACGAAGAGCAGGGTCGTGTCGCCGAGGGGAACGGTGCGGCTGGCCCGACGCCCGTCGATCGGCAGGTCGGCCGTCGTCGACGTCAGGAGCGTCTCGTCGGTCTCGTCCTCGCCCAGGTAGATGGCCACGTCGATGCCCTCGAACGCCTCGCCCTCCCGATCCTCGCTGATGCGGGGGGCGGTGAGCTGGGCCTCGGCGAGGACGACCATGCCGACGGCGTCGACGTCGGTGGTGTAGGCGATGCGGCGGTCGTCGTCGTCCTCCAGGTAGGCGGTGACGTGGATGTCGCCGGGTTCGGGCCCGGTCTCGTCCAGCACGCGGGCGAGCGTGGCGTCGTCGAGCTTGGACGTCTCGCCGAGCTCCACCACGCGCTGGCCGTCGTCACGTCGGACCACGGTGAGCGAGACGAAGGCGTCCTCCCGGATGTCGCCTGCGAGCTCGCGCTCGAGGGCGACCGGGTCACCTTCCAGCAGGTCGACGACCCGGGCGACCTGCCCGACGTTCGAGAGGATCCGAGGGACGGCGGCCTGCAGCACGGCGGTCGCCTCCTCCGCCTGCTCGTCGAGCAGCCGGTCCTCGTTCGCGTCGTGGGCGCGCTGGGCCGCGAAGGTCAGGCCGCCCGTGAGGACGAGCCCGATGGCGACCACGGCGATCGTGGCGCGTCCGATGCGAGGGGAGCCGGCTAGCACGGGCGGGAGGTACTCCGGGTCGTCGAAGGGCTGGGAACGGCTACGCAGGGAGCCGACGGGTGCAACGCACGCTGACGGTGTCGCCGGTGCTGTCGACGGAGAGGGAGTCGGTGTAGGCGCGCACGATCATGAGGCCCCGTCCGCCGCCGCGCAGCGTGTCGTCGAGGTCCCAGCGGCGCACTTCGGCATCTCGGGGCGGCGTCCGGTTGGACACGACGATCTCGAGCACGCCGTCGGCGATCTCGGCCCGGATCTCGGACCCGGGCCGTTCGGGATCGGCACCCTCGACGGCGTTCGACGCGAGCTCGCTCAGGACGATCGCCATGTCCTCGAGCAGCTCGGGGTCCGCAGCGGTCTGCTGCAGCCAGGTGGTGAAGGCTCCCCGGGCCGCACCGATCGAGCCGGCGCCCGTCCCGAGGTGTCGGGCGAACCCGCCCTGCGCGTGGGTCGTCGCACCGTCTGGCTGCACTCATCACCTCCCGGCGACACCTGTTCTTCCCCCTCCACGGGGCCGGCACTTCGCTCGGCAATGTACGGCACCGCCGGACCCCCGTCCGCCCGGGGGCAGGTCGCCGCTCAGGACGTGGCGGTCAGCCCCGCATCCGGCGGATGAGCCCCTCCTGGACCACCGACGCGACCAGGTTGCCGTCCCCGTCCCACATGTGCCCTCGTGCCAGGCCCCGACCGCCGGTGGCAGTGGGGGTGTCCTGGTCGTACAGCCACCACTCGTCGGCCCGGAACGGTCGGTGGAACCACATGGCGTGATCCAGGCTCGCCATGAAGACGTCGGGGCTGTGCCACTTCGCGTGGGGCAGCAGCGTCGTGTCCAGCAGCGACATGTCCGATGCGTAGGTGACGATGCACTGGTGCAGCACCGGGTCGTCGGGGAGGGTGCCGTCGGCGCGCATCCAGACCCGCTGGCGGGGCGGCAGGCGCTCCTTGCGGTCGCGCGGCTCCCAGTCGACGTAGCGGGTGTCGATGGCCCGGGGACGGAAGACCCAGTCGCCGAGCTTGTCGGCGAGGGGTGCGTACCGGGTCATGAAGTCGGGCAGGTCCTCCGGGGCCGGGGTCTCGCCGACGGGCGAGTCGAACTGGTGCTCGAAGCCGTCCTCCGGGGCCTGGTAGCTGACCGACATGTGGAAGATGGCGCGGCCGTGCTGGATGGCCACGACCCGTCGCGTGGTGAACGAGCGGCCGTCGCGGATGCGGTCGACCTCGTACAGGATCGGAGCGTGCGGGTCGCCGCCGCGGAGGAAGTAGGCGTGCAGGGAGTGCAGCGCGTGCTCCTCGACCGTGCGGCTGGCGGCGACGAGCGCCTGGCCGGCGACCTGGCCGCCGAAGGTGCGCTGGCGGTCCTCGTCGGGGGACTGGCCTCGGAACAGGTTGACCTCGATCCGCTCGAGGTCGAGCAGGGCGACGACGCCGTCGAGTGCATCCTGGGTCACCGGGCCATCCTGCCCCACGACGTCCGGATGCGCGGACGGGGCCCCGGTCGAGTCCGCGCCGTTGAGGAGCTCGACCAGGGCCACCGTCTGCCTTCAGCGCGCCGGGGCCGACCGGCGGGGGCCGGCGCCGACGTCACTGCGAGCTGGGGGTTCAGTCCTGGACGGGGACGTCCTCCTCGGCGCCCTCGTCGTCCGCATCGGCGGCGGGACCGTCGGCGCTGCGCTGGGCCTCACCGTTCGAGCGCGCGACCTCCGACACCGTCTGCCCGTGACCTGGGCCGGGCTCGGTCGAGCGAGCGGTCTCGGAGACCTGGTGGCCGTGGTTGCCCGTCTCGGAAGGTGCGTCGGCCGGGGCGTCGGCGGGGACGTCGGTGTCCTGGGCGCTCGCATCGCCGCCGTCGGCGAAGGCCGGGGCGGCGCCGAGCGCCTCGGAGGAGCGATCGCTGGCCTGCTCCGGCAGCACCGGTGCCCTGGGGGCGCCGGTGTCGTCGGACGGTCCGTCGGTCGGCGCCTCGGGCTCGCCCATGGTGAGCTCGGCAGCAGCACGCTGCGGGTCGTCTGCGACCTCGACGGCCGGGTCGCGTGGCTCGTCGCTGCCGCCGGTCGCGCCGGCGAGGCCGGCACCGCCGAGGACGGTCGCGCCGGCGAAGACGCCGGCGGCGGTGATGGTGCGGATGCGGGGCATGGGGCTACCTCGTTCGCTGTTGATGGACATTGCGATCACATTACGAACGCGTGACGGACCCCGCAACACTCCTCGTGGCTGCTCGACCGGGACACGTAGGGTCCAGACGTGATGGATCCCGACCTCCGTGCCGCAGCCGAGGCAGCACGAGGCTTCATGCCGCCCGACGAGGGCCTCGCCCTGCACGACGCCGCGGCCGGCGTCGAGGTCGACGGACCGTTCCTCGAGGTCGGCAGCTCCTGCGGCAAGTCCGGCGTGTACCTCGGCGCGGCGGCGGCGCAGCGCGAGACCGTGCTCTTCGCCGTCGACCACCACCGGGGGTCCGAGGAGAACCAGCCCGGGTGGGAGTTCCACGAGCCCGACCTGGTCGACCCCGACGTCGGCCGCATCGACACGCTGCCGCGGTTCCGCCGCACCGTCTTCGACGCCGGTCTCGAACCCCACGTGATCGCGGTCGTCGGAGACTCGCCCACGGTCGCCCGCCACTGGACGACCCCGCTCGCGTTCCTCTTCATCGACGGCGGCCACGGTCGCGAGCCGGCCCACGCCGACTACGACCGATGGGTCCCGCTCGTCCGGCCCGGCGGCACCCTCGCCATCCACGACGTCTTCCCCGACCCCGCCGACGGCGGCCAGCCCCCCTACGAGCTGTACCTGCGGGCGCTGTCCGACGGGTTCGACCACGTGTCGACCACCGGCTCGCTGCGCGTCCTGCGCCGCACCCCCTGACGGTTCCCTCCACGCGCTGGCACGCGAGAGCGTCGGTCCGCGTGAAGCGAACGATCCTGGTCCTGTTCCGTTCACGCGATCGGACCTCTCAGCGTCGGTCCGCGTGAAGGGAACGGTGGGTCAGCGGGGTTCGGGGGTGTGCTCGGGGAGCACGGGGAGCACGTCGTCGTGGTCGACGAAGAGCGATGCCCCCCGGGTCGCGCCGTGCAGAGCCTCGGCCGCGAGCAGCACGGCGGCGGCCGAGTAGGTGGAGGTCTCGTCGGCCGGGAAGTGGACCTGCTGGGGGTGGACGATGCCGGTCCAGTACCGGCCGTCGTCGAGGCGCTGGGTCTGGGCGTGGGCGAACAGCTCGAGCGCACGGTCGCGCATCCCGACGGCCAGGTAGGCGAGGGCGCACTCGCACGTCTCGGCCGTGGTGATCCACGGGCGGTCCGACACGCAGCGGATGCCCTTGTCCTCCTTGGCGAAGGTGGCGTAGCGGTCCTCGAGGTGGCTGCGGCCGCGTTCACCGGTGAGCGCACCGGCGAGCACCGGGTAGTACCAGTCCATCGCCCAGCGGTGCTTGGGGGCGAAGGCCTCCGGCACGTTGGCCACGACGTGGCAGAGGGCGGCGGCGGAGCGCTCCCAGTCGGGCCGCTCGTGGCCGACCTCGTGGGCGATGCCGATGGCCGAGCGGAGCGAGTGGCAGATCGACGACGAGCCGGTCAGCAGCGCGAAGGTCCACGGGGACCCGTCGGCGTGGCGGGCCCAGAGGATCTCACCGCGGGGGGTCTGCAGGTCGAGGACGAAGTCGATGGCGCGCTCGACGGTCGGCCACATCGACTCGAGGAACCCGCTGTCCTTGTGGCGCAGGAAGTGGTGCCAGACGCCGCAGGCGAGGTAGGCGCAGACGTTGGCGTCGAGCTTGTCCTGCTCGACCGAGATGGTCCCGGCGTCGACGGACACGTAGTACTGGTGCCAGGCCCCGTCGGGTCGCTGCAGGCCGGCGAGCCACTCGTAGGCCCGCTCGGACTCGGCCCGGAGCCCGCCGATGTCGAGGGCCATGGCGGCCTCGACGTGGTTCCACGCGTCGGCGTGCCCGCCGGGGAACCACGGGATCATGCCCGAGGGCAGCTGCCACTCGGCGATGGCGCCGGCGGTGAGGGCGGCGTCCTCGGCGGTGAGGAGCCCCTCGACTTCGGGCAGCGCAGGCGAGGTCACGCCGCGGTCCTGGCGGCCCGCTGCTCACCCCGCCCGGACACCTCGTCGGACTCGGGCTTGCGGGAGTAGACGATGAGGCTCTTGCCCAGCACGGGGTTCAGGACCTTGTCGGCAACCCGGGTGACCAGCGGGCGCTCGACGATGTCCCACGTCAGCAGCTTGAGGTACGCCTTCACGAGTGGGTGGTCGTCGCTGTGCTGCGGGTCGATCGCGCACCGCAGCCACCAGTAGGGCGAGTGCAGCGAGTGGGCGTGGTGGGCGTCGCCCGGGCGGAGGCCGACGGCGCGCAGCTTCCGGCGCAGCTCGTTCTCGGTGTAGATGCGGACGTGGCCGCCCGGCACGTGGGGCGCGTGGTACTCATCCGAGAGGGCCCAGCAGACCTTCTCCGGGAACCAGGCCGGGATCGTGACGGCGATGACGCCGCCCGGCTTGAGCACCCGGTGCAGCTCGGCGATGGCGCCCTCGTCGTCGGGGATGTGCTCGAGCACCTCGGCGGCGATGATGCGGTCGAAGGTGTCGTCGGGGAACGGCAGGAACACGCCGTCG
>SXGQ01241402.1_pt1 | contig 10810 bp, 10 predicted proteins | sample 3178371 | NCBI WGS metagenome assembly SXGQ01 (sample SAMN11356859, study PRJNA531348) | freshwater metagenome | isolation source: freshwater sample F1-20 | place: China: Fuxian Lake, Yuxi | collected 2017-12-25 | reverse complement strand
GAGGTTACAGTGTATTGTGCAGTTTTATAATAATTAACTTTTTCTATTTTGTTTAAATTTAAATCTCCTCTTATGCTAGACATTACATCGAGCTGCTGGCCAGCGCCTGTTTCAAATAGAACTTTTTGGAAATGCGCCATCATTTCAAAAATAACCTCTTTTTTGAAATCAAGCTTTGTTAGTACCTCAAAAGTAAAAAATTCATTTAGCTCCCCCGCCAATATAGCTATTGCTTCGGCGGTGTGCCTGGCATTATTTTCAGGTAATTGCTTTTTGAATCTTTTGAAATAAACGCCCGTCATATTAGCGCCACCATAGCGAGTCATGTCTCCATCCATAACATCATCGTGTATTAAGACAAAGTTATGAAAAATCTCTAAAGACAGGGAGGCGTCTAGGGCCGCCTCAAAATCTGTTCCTCCTGCTGCCTTATATCCCAAGAGCATTAATGTTGGCCTAAGTCTTTTGCCACCTCTTTGAATAAACTTTTTCATATCCAATAAAAGTTTTTCGTAGATAGGGTCAATTTTTTTAGCCTCAGCAATCTTAAGGTTAAAAAACTTCTCTAGCCTTTTATCTATCTCTTTGGATACGTAGTTGTTGAGCTCTGTTAGCTCACGTAAATTTTTAATTTCGTTATTATTTTGCATCGCTTAATATTCTCTCGGTAACTAACTTGGCACTCAAAGTTACCATAGGTATTCCTCCACCTGGGTAAGTGCTTGCGCCTACAAAGTAAAGATTCTTTATATCCTTGCTTTTGTTATGGGGCCTAAAATATCCGGACTGAAAAAAGTGATGACTGAGCCCAAAAGCGGAACCTACGTGTAGGTTATATTTCTTTTTAAAATCTTCAGGTGTAAATACTGATTCGACCTTAATTTTCTTCTCTATATCTAAATCAAACTCTGTCTTAAGTCTTGAAATAACCTGCTTTTTAAGTCTTTTAATGCCTTTTTCCCAATTAACTTTTGAGTCAAGATTTGGAACAGGCACGAGGACATAAAATACACTCTTTCCTTTTGGAGCCAATGTTGGATCAGTCTTTGTGGGAATGTAAGTGTAAAAAGAAGGGTCCTTGGGTAGTTTTTTCTTATGAAATATTTCTTCTAAATTACCCTTAAAATCTTTACATAAATACACATTATGATGCAGCATCTGTTCGCACGGGTCATCGACACCCCAATAAAATAGTAGTGCCGAACTTGCTTGCTTGTAATTTTCTAATTTCTGGTTGGGTGATGAGGGTCGATGTTTTTCGTCGATTAGTTCTTTTTGTGCATAGACCAAGTCTGCGTTAGCAACTATGGTATCTGCGTTAACTACTCTGCCCTTTTTTAATCTTACTCCAACTGCTTTTTTGTCTTTAATAATTATTTCCTCTACAGACGAAGAGGTTAAAATTTCACCACCCAAATCCTTTACGAGCTTTTCCATGGCCATCGAAAGAGAGTACATGCCTCCTTTTGGATACCAAATACCCAGCCCCGTCTCCATATAGCTAACCATACTGTAGACCGCGGGGGCTTCATGTGGACTAACGCCTAAATACATACTCTGGAAGCTAAATAGCTGCCTTAATCTTTCATCTTTAAAATAATAAGCCACAAAATCATACAACTTACTCAAACCCCTTCTCTTAAGTAATTGAGCACCGCTTACAGGATTAATAAAGTCTGTTATGCGTCTAAAGTTTCTATCTATAAAACTTTTTCTCGATATCCTATACATTGCCGAAACATCAGAGAAAAACTTAAAAAACTGTTCTGGCCCCTTAGGATCAAACTTTTCTAGTTCAGAGCTAAACTTTGGAAGATTACTGCTTACCGTTATTTTAGTTTTGTCTGCAAAGGCGACTCTGTAGTTTGGTTCCAATTGAAGAAGGGTGATGTAATCATCAAAATTTTTGCCACAATATTTGAACGTGTCATATAGCACATCTGTCATCATCAGCAGAGTTGGGCCCATATCGAAGGTGTAGCCTTTCTTTTCAATACGGTTGGCTCTACCGCCCACATTATCTTCTTTTTCGATAACAGTAACTTTGTACCCATTCTTAAGAAGTCTCGCAGCAGTACAAAGACCACCAATGCCACCTCCGACAATTATTGCAGATTTTTGTGAATTATTTTCCATAGATTTATAAACTATCATATAATAATACTGTGAAATACACCTATTTGACCATACTTATTTTTAGCATAGTCGGCATGACGCTTTTAGATTATAAATATAAGCTGTCATTTTTCAAGTACCCAAGGGCTGCTTTCAAGAGTACCCTAATAGTAATGTCCTTGCTTTTATTTGCCGATATTGTAGGTATAAATTGGAAAATATTTTCAACTAATACTCGATACGTGTCAGGACTATTTATTGGTAGCGAAAATCTTCCTATTGAAGAATTCTTCTTTTTATTTATGTTGTGCTATTTTACTCTGAACATTTATCAGCTTTTTAAAAGAAAGTACCTAGATGTTTAAGTATAGTTTTTTAATAATAATGCTTTTATTGATTGCTTTTTTTGTGGGCTATATTTATAAACTAAAATTAAACCTTAATAAAGCCTGGCGCTACACCGCACTCATAAGTTTTGTTGCTATGATTATTTTTAATACCTACCTTACTGCCCTTCCGATAGTGGTGTATAATGTTAACTCAATTCTGGGAATTAAAATATTAACATTTCCTATTGAAGATATAGGTTATTTAATAATGGTATTGCTACTGCTGCCGCCATTGTTTGAAAAATTATCAGATGAAAAAAGAGACCACCAACAAAAACCGACCAAACATTAAAGAGGTGCTTGCCACTTCAAGGCCATTTAGCTGGCTAAATACGGCTGTCCCCTTCTTTGTTGGTTTTGTAATTTCGTTTGGAGGTATTAATCTAGCGTGCATCCTGGCAACAGCCTACTTTACATTCTTCTACAATTATTTAATGTATGGCGTAAATGATATATTTGATTACGAATCAGATATAAAAAACCCTCGTAAAAACTCAATTGAGGGAGGGCTGGTCGACAAGAGCAAACACAAGTTTATGTTTTATTTAATTGTGTTCTCAAATTTACCTTTTGTGTTATACCTTTTGTGGAGTGGCAACCTTCAAAGCAATATAACACTTATTGCAATTATATTTTTTGCTTTCAGCTATTCTGCCAAGCCATTTCGATTTAAGGAAGTGCCGATCCTTGATTCCATAAACTCTAGCCTTCACTTCGTCTTACCATTGGTCTTTGGTGTTTTCTATGCCGGAAGTACAGCCTTGCCGTGGCCTGCAGTGGTAGCATTTTTCTTCTGGGGCGCCGCGTCCCAAGCCTTAGGAGCTATTCCAGATATAAAACCTGATAGAGCCGCAAATATAAACTCTATAGCAACAAAATTAGGAGCGAAGTTTACCAATAGTTATTCTTTATTGCTCTATACTTTATGCTGCATTATAGTGGCTGTTTTTTATTACCCATGGGGACTTTTAGCCGCTGTGATTCTAGCGGTATACCCATTAAATGTCTTGTTTTTTAGAAAATATAAGTCTGATGCCAAAAGCCCAGAGTATCAGAGAGCCTGGAAAAATTTTATTTGGCTGAATTTGATAGTTGGCTTTTGGCTAAGCCAGCTTTTGCTTTTTATATATGACCCTTTTGGATTAGGGCTAAAACGAGTGGGCTTTTTTGCAGGATTTTTAGTAACTTTTGGCTTAGCACAATTGGTGCTTATAATTTATAATTACCAAAAATTTTCTAGACCCAAGTCAAAGAGATTAGGCGACTTGCCGCATATCGACATAATTATGCATTCAATAGGAAATAAAGATAATATAGCCTCAACCTTCTTGGCATTGATTGGTCAAAACTATCCAAATTTTGACATATATTATGCAAATCTAGACCGCAACCCTTCTGCTCAAAAAATAGCTGAAAGCTATCAAGATCCAAGGCTACACATTATTGATATTCCAAAGCCCGAAAAAGGATGGAGCCTACAGGCTTGGGCAAGCCAGAGACTATTGAAAAAAACTAAATCCAACCTAGTTGTTTTAATTGGTGCTGATACGTTACTTTTACCAAACACGTTATCTGTTATAGCCAGTATGTTTGATTCAAAAAAACTAGAATTTGCATCCCTTCTGCCAGCCGATCAAAACAAATCATTCTGGCAACAATTAATTATGAGCCAAGAACATTATTTTCTTTTTGGTCTATACCCATCGGCCTATATAACTAACAAAAAGCCACTTCTGGCCACAGCATTCAGTAGTCTTATTGCCTTTAGAAAGAGTTCAATTAAAAAAATTGGCGACTTTGAAATAGTCAAAAAAAGTCCACTTGAAGATTTGGATATTGCAAACAAAGCCAAGCAAAATGGGTTGGTATCTGAGTTTTATTCAGCTAGTGATTTAGCTGTTAGCCAAAACCGCTCTGAGCTTGGTCAATTAAGAGAATATAATGAGCAAAGACTCTATCCTAGTCTACATTTTAATATGCCTGCCAGCATAACGATTGTTTCTTTGGGAATATTTATAACAATTTTTCCGGTTGTTTTGCTTTGTTCTTTACTGCTTTTAGGAATTTATGAAGGAACCCTGCTACTAGCTATTGGTTGTGGCATACTCTTATTAAACAGGTTCATTATTATGTCAAAATCCAAGCAGAGTATTACTAGCACGCTGCTATACCCGATTGGTAGCCTTATATTAATTCTTGAAATATTTTCTTCAATGCTAAATTACGAAATGAAGAAGCCTCGCTGGGAAAAGCGCAGGGAGATATAATCACTTTTTATTCTTTTTCTTGAGATGCTTATCTCTACCCCTAAAAACTGCCTTGCTTATAAAAACGCCGGCCAAGCTAGCAGCTGAGATGATTGCAAAAATAGTAAATGTATCCCTAGCGATGGTAAGCAAAAGCTTTGTTAGGAGTTGAAAATTATCTATGCCTCTGGAAGATGCTATATCCAAGCCGATACTGGTAGATGCAAAACTTGATCCTAGTGCAATTATAATCCCAAAAACAGATCCAATAAGAATTGGCACTAAGATACGGTTGATTTTTTTACTGCCAGAGCGAAGGTTTAACAAAAACAATAAAGCTATGGTTGATCCAAGTACCAGCCAGAGATAAGGAATAAGTTGTTCTAGTGATCTATACAATTCCTTTACTCTTAAAAGCTGAGGGAGAATATTACTTTCATCTTTCGAATCATCAAGGAGAATAAAATTATCTGGTAACAGTTTAGTGATTTCAAATCTTACTTGATTGTCGGTGGTCTTTAGGCTCACCTTATTTTTTATAGGAAGTAAGTCTAAATCAACATTCAAGCTGTCTTGTTTATTATTAAGCCACTCTAAGAGTACAATTTGAGCTGGCTGAATAACCGATTTAGCCACGTCGGAATTGACCGTAGTTGAAATACTATTCTTGATGGCTTCATTAAGTAGCGAATTAGAAGAGCTTACCTGCTTATTTAACTCTTCAGCCATTAACTTAGAGGAGGCTTCATAAAAACCTGATTCATCCAATACTTTAGTTAGTTTCTGGTTTGAAGAAAATACTCCTACTATACTTATAGAGTAGACCAGGCATAAAAATACTATCAACAGAATGGCCTGTAATATTTTATTAATAAACTTCATCACTTATATGTTACCAAAAAATAAGTATAATTACTCAATCAGCTTATGGCTTTCATTATTTCATCTATCTGTGAGTAAAAATCTTTGTAAGATCCGTTATTTTGTACTTTGTAGCTAGCGCTGTTTTCGACTTCATTGATATCAAAACCTACTCCCGAATTCTCTCTTTTTTCGAGCTTTTCGAATTTTGTTTTATCAATGTTATCACCTTCTCGATTTCTTTCTAAATTTCGTAAATAGCGGCTATTAAAATCTGCATAAACATCAATAATTATTCCATGATTTTGAATAACCAACTGAGATTCGTCCGGATGTCTAAGCGCTGATAAAACAACTTTCTGATCTTTATAATTCTCGAGTGCCATCTGTACTAATACATCATTACCCTTTTTAGCTCTTAATTCTTCAACTACTTTAGACATATTCTCGCGTGTTAAATTACCCAAGCTGTTTGTATTAATATAACTTCTTAATATGTCAGCAGTTGATACGTGTATATAACCATATTTTTTAGATATATAATTCGCTGCAGTATCTTTACCACTTCCAGCCTGGCCAACTATTGCGAGCAATTTATTCATAATACTAATTGTAGTATGAATTTAATGAAATTTATCTATTTTAATGAGCTTATTAGCTTATTTTTTGCTGTTTCTAGCGACAGCTTAAACTCGGCCATAGCTGAATCTATAGCCTGCTTTCTTTTTATCAATAGTTGATCGATCTCAGTTTTATTATTTTCTAAGCTACTCTTATTAACTTTAAATTCTCCTTTTAAGCTTGTCATACTTTGCTTGAATGTCTGCGCAATAATTTTTGGATCTTTACCTTCCGCACAAGAATCGGCAGCTAGTTGGCTGGCTGCTTGAACTGCCGAAATGAGTTTTGTTTCCTCTGAATTGATAATCTCATAATGACTGCTAATCACGGAGTTTGCCTTTTCAATAAAGTCTTGTCTTGCTGCGTCTGTTTTTTCTCTTCTAACTCTTAGAGCATCTTCAATGGTAGTTTTGTAATCATCTATTGCCTGTTTTTGCACTTGACTAGGATATTTTTCATAAAGCTTCTTATATGTTTCACTTCGTTTCAGATCGGCCTGGCTTCGGATTGAAGAAATTTTATCCTCTTTAATTTTCCTGGGTTCAATTCTTGAGTGTTTTTTGCTTTGCATTCGACCCAACATTTGCTGAGAGCCTGGACCCAATTTAGCACAAAAGTTATTTTTATCTTCAGCCCTAGCAGGAGCCGCCAATAAAAAAGCTCCCGTGGTTAGACTTAAAAAGAGTATGGCTGCTTTTTTATTATATGTTTTCATCGATTGCCTCATTAACATTTGAATCCGTAATCATTTCGGCCTTTACAGATGATAGATTTGCCGCCTCGGTATCCAATTGCGACTTTTCTGTTTCTACATCAGCTAAACTGATGTTATTTATACTCATAACACTGCCCTCGGAAGTAATCGTGGAAAGTTTGTTATCATCTTTATCCATGCCGGAGTTATTGAAAAAGCCAAAGCCGCCTACCATCAACGCAATAAGTAGCGCAGAAGAAGCAATTGCACCAAAACCAAATCTTGAAAATATAAATGATTTTTGAGTTTCTTTATCTTCTGCAACATCAAGCTCTTTTATAATATTTTTGAAAGAGTTTTTACCAAACGATTCTGAAACTTTAATAGAATCTATTTTCTTATTCAGTTTAGCAACTTTATGTAATTTAGAAATATCAGCACTACTAAGCTGTTTTATGTCACTCTTTGAAACAAACTTAATATTGTTTTGTATATAGTATTCAATTAATTGATCGATTTTATTCATAAATTTTCTCATTAAGTTCTTTTTGCAATTTTTGTATGCCTCTTGAATATAATTTTCTTGTTGCTACTTCTGATTTATTAATTATTTTTGCAATCTCCGGATTTGTTAAGCCCTGAATCAACCTTAGAGCTATTACCTCTTGATAATTGTCTGGTAGGCGCTGGATGGCCATTACAATTTCCTTAGTAGCCTCATTGCTTTGAGCAATCTCATCTGGCCTTCTATTAGAATCTACTAGTAGCGGCAAGATATCTTCGGAGTTTTCTACTTTCCTATTTTTATTTGCCCTCCAGTAATCTGCGACTACACTTCGCGCTACAGTAAATACGTATGCCATCGGAGAATATCCCTGATCTTTCCAGTTCTGAAGGTTGTTATAAAATCTAATAAATACCTGCTGAGATAAGTCCTCGGCATCATCCTGGGTAGGCACCCTGAAAGATATAAACCTCAATATTGGTTCATAGCATTCATTATAGAGTTTCTCAAAAGCTGCTTCATCTCCAGCTTGGGCTTTTAGAACTAAATCTAATAGCTCTTTTTGCTGACTATGTTCGCTCATAAAAACGTTTTTTTAATGATATCTGTGACACGGGCAAAATTATACACTAATTACCCCAAATTGCATCTATTATAGATATTCTTATGGTTCTCCAGGCCGGTATAAGTGCTGCTACGATAGCAACGGCAACCAAAATGCCTGCATAGATAATCATGTTGTTGTAGTTAAGCTGTAAAAAGACTTTACCGTAAGGAATTTTAAATGGGTAGGCCCGCTCAATTGGTACCACAGCATAAAGAAACACCAACGCTCCAATTGAAGAGCCTATGATTGTGTAAAACAAAGCACGTAGCTCATAAGACAAAATTATTGTTGGCGCATTAATACCTATAGCTCTTTCTATTCCGATCTGTCTTCTTTTATTAATTAAATCTACGTAAGTTACGATAAATATCGTTACGGCTGCAACCAAAATAGCGGCAAAGCCTAATATCCTATTAACCACCTTTAATGTGTCGGTGAAGCCCTTAACAAACCCCGCCCTTTCTTCCCAGGTCCTGAATTGCAGATCGCTCCTTAGTTTTTTTATTTGATCTATGACATAGCTTTCGGGAACTCCTTTTTCTAGTTTAATATTTATCGATTCAACTTTACCACCCGGCTGTACTAGCCCATATTCATTATCAGTAATAAAAGTCTTGAGGTCTGATTCAAAAAATTCATTTAGAAAAATTCCCTTAACTGTATATTCTTTTTTAAAACCACCTGGGTAATTTACGGTTACCTTATCCCCAGCATGAACATTTTTTAAACTATCTGAATATAGCTCTAACCTGCTGATATCTGCTCCAGCTATTTGTGCGCCTAAAACAATTTTGTCCTTATCATCTTTTGTTAAAAATTCACCTTCTATCATATTATTAGGAGTCACAAAGACATCTCCATATGTACTAGGGTTAATTCCACTTATTTCTGCAAGTGATTTTTCTTGCCCCTTACTTAACTCCGCCGGAACACTTCTGGTTTCAGTTGCACCAGCAACGCCATTGATTTTTCTTATATCATCAAGCAACACTACAGGACTTTCTATTCCGTCAGAATTTTTAGGTAAAACAACCACATTTCCTGTTTGACTTGATATCAATTTTTCATTAACTGTGCTTATGAATCCATTTAACAGGGAGGAAGTAAAATTAATATTTACATAGACTATAACTATCATAAATATAGCCATAAAATTCAATCCCCAATTCGACCTGGCAACAAGTTTTCTAGCTAAAAAATTAGCAACTGAAATACTTTTGCGCATTATATAGGCTTCCTTTTAACTATTCTGCCGTCGGCTAGCCTAACCACCCTACTTGCATATTTTTTGTCTGACTCATCGTGGCTGACAAACACAATCGTAGTTTTATAATTCTTATTAAGCCAATACAGTGTTTCCATTACGTTCTTACCGGCTTTAGAATCTAAATTAGCGGTTGGCTCATCGGCAAAAATTATTTCAGGCTTATTAACCATCGCTCTAGCAATTGCAACTCTTTGCTGCTGGCCCCCAGAAAGTTGGCGGGGCAAATGCTTCATTCTATTTAATAGGCCGACTGCGTCCAAAAGAGTAATTGCCCTGTCTTTGTATTCTTTTGGCCAGCGTCCCAACATTTTGGCAGGCAAATATACGTTTTCTAAAGCAGTCAGTTCCGAAAGTAAGGCATATTCTTGAAAAACATAGCCCATTGTCTCTAATCTAATCCTAGACCTGACCTTTTCCTTAAGCTTTCCGACATCTTTTCCGGATAAATAAATCTTCCCTTTTGTTGGGCTATCTATTAATCCCAATATTCTAAGAAGGGTACTTTTACCCGAACCGCTTCGCCCCATAATGCAAAGCATTTCGCCCTCTTTGATTGTAAGAGTTACATTATTTAAGGCCGGAACTTCCACATCTCCTAGCTTATAGATCTTAGAGGCATTTTTAATTTTGAGCATACTTAATTATTATAGCTTATGCTTATAAAGCCTACTAGGTGATATTTATATCATTTTTTGGTAAAATAGCGTTTACAAAGGGGTGTAGCTCAGATGGCTAGAGCGTCGGTCTCCAAAACCGAAGGCCGCGGGTTCGATTCCTGCCACCCCTGCCATAAATTATTTTAAGCTCTTAGATGAGCTTTTTTGTTTTATAAAGCTAAATAGCTATAATAGTTGTTATGGCAAAAGATAAGCCGATAAAAGAAATCTTGGCTAAAGAAGATGCTATCTTAGAGGCCAAGACAACCACACCTTTAGTGGTAATTTCATGCTTATTTATACTGGTGAGCTTTTATTTTGGTCTGACTTTTTCAAAAAACATTTATTTAGTTGTGACTACCGTGAGCTTAATTATTATTTTTGGGATTACAAATTATATACCTAAGCTTAAATTCTCACAAAAGCACATACCTTACCTGATTAGTTATCATTTGGCATTGGCGTTTGTCTTAATTTTTATAATGCCGACAATTAGCTATTTCATTGTATTTTGGATATTACTTGCTTACTTGTCTGAATACTTCTACCAGACAAAAGGCTTGGCAGTTAGTTTAGTGGCACTATTTGCAACCTTAGCGGCAGGACTTTATGTGCAAAATAATTTTAACTTTGAATCTCTCGTTACATACGTTCAATGGTTCATAACAATCAGTGGTGCATCATTGGTTTTTAACAGAATAATTCTAGGCACCAAAGAAGTCCGCAAAAACCTAGCTGAAAAAACCACCATAGCCGAATATGAACATCAACGACTACTGGCGCTCATAAATAGTATGGCAGAAGCCGTATTGTCTGTAGATGAAGAAGGAATTATTAATATGTACAATT
>SXGQ01459399.1_pt1 | contig 10811 bp, 7 predicted proteins | sample 3178371 | NCBI WGS metagenome assembly SXGQ01 (sample SAMN11356859, study PRJNA531348) | freshwater metagenome | isolation source: freshwater sample F1-20 | place: China: Fuxian Lake, Yuxi | collected 2017-12-25 | reverse complement strand
CGCCGTAGCACTTCGCGGTGACGTTCTTCCGCATCGCCGAGATCGTCTCCCGGGCGATGACCTTGGTGCCGATCGCCGCCTGCAGGGCGATCTCGAACATGTGGCGGTCGATCTCGCCGCGGAGCTTCTTCACGATCGCCCGGCCGCGGCGGTCGGCGTCGCGCCGGTCGCAGATGATCGACAGTGCGTCCACCTTCTTGCCGCCGACGAGGATGTCGAGGCGGACGAGGTCGGCGGGGAAGTAGCCGATCAACTCGTAATCCATCGTGCCGTAGCCGCGGGTCACGCTCTTGAGCTTGTCGTGCATGTCGTAGATCACCTCGGCCAGCGGCAGGTCGAAGGTGAGCATCGCCCGGGTGGGCGACAGGTATTCGGTCTTCAGGTAGGTGCCGCGCCGGTCGGTGCACAACTGCATGATCGGCCCGATGTGCTCGACCGGGATGAGGAAGTTGGTTCGCACCACCGGCTGGCGGAACTCCTCGATCTGCCCCGTCTCGGGCACGTCCTGGGGGTTGGTGATCTCGATCGTCTCCCCCGTGGTCTTCTTGATCTGGTAGGTGACGTTGGGGGCGGTCTGGACGAGATCGAGATCGGCCTCCTGTTCGAGCCGCTGCTGGATGATCTCCATGTGCAAATGCCCGAGGGACCCGCAGCGGAAGCCGAATCCGAGCGCCTCGGAGCTCTCCGGCTGGAACTCGAACGACGGATCGTTGATCGCCAGCTTTTCGAGCGAGTCGCGCAGTTCCTCGAAGTTCTCCCCCTCGGAAGGGTAGAGGCCGCAGTAGACCATCCGCTGCGGCGGCTTGTAGCCGGGCAGCGCCGGGGCCGCGTCTTCACCGGGGATCGTCACCGTGTCGCCGATGTGGACCTGCTTGACGTCCTTGATGTTGCAGACGAGGTAGCCCACCTGGCCGGCCACGAGCTCGTCGCAGGCGCGGCGCTGCGGCACGAACTGCCCGAGCTCGAGCACGTCGTGGGTGACGCCGGTGCGGAGGAAGCGGATCTTCTGCCCTTTGCGGATCGAGCCCTGCACGAGACGCACGTAGGTGATCGCCCCGCGGTAGCTGTCGTAGTGGCTGTCGAAGATCATCGCCTGGAGCACGGCGGCGGGGTCGCCGGCCGGCGGCGGGATCCGCTCGATGATCGCCCCCAGCAGGTCGTCGATGCCGATCCCCGTCTTGGCACTGGCGCGGATCACCTCCGCCGGGTCGATCGCCAGGCTCTGCTCCATCTCCGCGAGCACTTCGTCGACGCGGGCGTGGACGAGATCGACCTTGTTGATCACCGGGACGATCGCCAGGTCCTGGTTGATGGCGGCGTAGGCGTTGGCGACGGTCTGTGCCTCGACCCCCTGGAAGGCATCGACGAGGAGCACGGCCCCCTCGCAGCAGGCGAGGCTGCGCGAGACCTCGTAGTGGAAATCGACGTGGCCGGGGGTGTCGATGAGGTTGAGCTCGTAGAGCTGGCCCCCGTGGCGGCATTCCATGCGGACGGCGCGGGCCTTGATCGTGATCCCGCGCTGCCGCTCGAGCTCCATGTCGTCGAGCATCTGCTCCTTGAGCTGACGCTTCTCCACGGTGCCCGTCCGCTCGAGGAGGCGGTCGGCGAGCGTGCTCTTGCCGTGGTCGATGTGGGCGATGATCGAGAAATTACGAATGTTTTTGCAGTCGATGGCCATGGAGGGATTGTACCGCGGATGGATCAGGGGGCCGTGGGGCGGGCAAGGCGCTGGTGCTCGACCCGGGCGATGCCCGCCGCCCCGACGTAGCCCGCGTCGCCGCCGAGCGCGGCGAACCGGATCGCCGTCCGCTCCGCGAGCAGGGGAAACGTGCGGCTCTTGACCTCGGCGCGGATCCGCTCGATGAACGCCTTCCCGACCGGATGCCCCTCGCCGCCGAAGGTCATCGCCCCGCCGAGGAGGACGGCGTCGGGATCGACGGTGTGCATGAGGGTGACGATGCCGATCCCCAGCCAACGGGCGACTTCGAGGATCAGGTCCATGGCGAGGGGGTCGCCGGCGGCCGCCTCGCGCGAAATGAGGATCGGTGTCAGCTCCGCGCCCCCGGCCACGGCGCGGGAGAGCGACCCGTCGGCCCCGGCGGCGAGCGCGGCCCGGGCCCGTGCCTTGAGGGCGGTGGCGCTGCAATAGGCCTCGAGATGGCCCGGCTGCCCGCAAGGGCACTGGCGCGCGTCGAACGCAGGATCGACGAGGTTGTGGCCGCACTCGGCGCCGTGGCTGTGGGCCCCTTCAAGGAGCACTCCTTCGATGACGATGCCGCAGCCGACGCCGCTGCCGAGGGTGAGGAGGACCGAGCTGCCGAACTCGCTCGCCGAGCCGATCCAAAACTCACCGTAGCCGGCGGCGGTGGCGTCGTTGGCGAACGTGACGGGCAGGCCGCAGGCGCGCGACACCGCGTCGCGGACCGGGTAGCCGTCGAAACCGGGGAGATTGCCGGCGCGGATGATCGTGCCGGCCTTCAGATCCTGTGGGCCGGGTGTGCCGAGGCCGACGCGGGCGATCGCGGCGGGGGCCACCCCGGCCAGCCGGGCGACGGTGAGCACCCCCTCGCCCATCCGCCGGCAGACGTCATCGGGGCCGGTATCGACCCGGGTCGGTTCGGTGTGGAAGGCCAGGGTGCGCCCCCGGTCGTCCACCAGTCCGACCTTGATGTTGGTTCCCCCGAGATCGACACCGGCGAAGAGGGGGGTGGTGGCGGAGCTGGCCGGGATCCAGTCGGCACGATCGGGCATGGGAACGACTCCGGAAAACGCCATGGCCCCACCGGGGAGGCCGGCGGGGCCATGGGAATATACGTCGGCTGCCGCCGGCGCCACTGTTGAGGGGCATGGCGAGGGGCATGGCGAGGGGCATGGCGAGGGGCCTTCAGCCCCCCTCAGGCAGCCGGCTCACCTCGACCACCGGCGTGGGGCCGGTGCAGGCCTTCATGAACTCGACCAGGTCGGCCTTTTCCTCGGCGGTGAGCTTGAGGGGGCGGATCTTGTCGCTCAGATGGGGATTCGGGTGGCCCCCCTTGTCGTACCACTCGACGACCTCCTCGAGGGTCGCCAGCGAGCCATCGTGCATGTAGGGGGCCGAGAGGGCGGCGTTGCGCACGGTCGGGGTCTTGAAGGCCCCCTTGTCCTTCTCGTCCTTCGACACCACGTATCGCCCCAGGTCGGGCTCGGGCTTGTCCATCCCGATGCCGATGTTGTGGTACTTCTCGTCGGCGAGGTTGGCGCCGACGTGGCAGGCAGTGCAGTTGCCCTTCTCGGTGAAGAAGATTTCGCGCCCACGCTGGGCCGACTCGCTCATCGGATGGGCGGCGGCCGCCTCCTTGGCCTCGGCGAACCGCTTGGCAAGATCGGGATCGTCGGCGATGTCGTCGGCGTCGAGGGCGGCGAAGGGGCGGAGCTGCTCGCCGTAATCGTAGGGGGAGGGGGCGGTGACGAGCACACGCTCGAAGGCGGCGATCGCCTGGCCGACACGGTCGATCGACAGGTCACCGAACACCGCCTCGAACTGCCGCCGGTAGACCGGCATCTCGCCGAGGCGCTTCACGACCCCTTCGTGGGTGAAGCCCATCTCGATCGGATTGGCGAGCGGACCCACCGCCTGGGCCTCGAGGGAATCGACCCGTCCGTCCCAGAACTGCTTGCCGGAGAGGATCCGGTTGAACGACACCGGGGAGTTGCGACCCCCCTGCTGACCGCGGATCCCGACCCCGGTCTTCGTGTGGGCCGAGTAGCCCTCGGCGGGGTTGTGGCAGCTGGCACAGCTCACGGTCGAATCGACCGAGAGGCGCGGGTCGAAGTAGAGCTGGCGGCCGAGTTCGATTTTGGCGCGGGTGAGGGGGTTGGCGTCGAGCCCAGTGATCTGCGCCGCTCCCTGGGAGAGACCCAGGGGCAGCACCGGCTCGAGGGGAACGAAGTTCTTCGGGTCGGCCAGCCAGGCCTCGATCTGTTCGAGCGTGATCGGTCCCTGGCCGGGCACACCGGCGGTCAGCGCCGGATCGCCGAGGACGACCCGCTCAGCTTGGGTGGTAGCTGCCGCAGTGGCGGGTGTAACCGGCGCTACCGGCGTGGGCTGTGCCGCGGCTTCGGCCGCGGCCGAAGCGGTCGCCGCCGGCTCGATCGTGGTCGTGGCGGTGACCGGAGTGGCAGGCGTGGTCGGAGCCGCGGGCACCGGCTCGGGGGTGGCCGCCGGGGTGGACAGGTCGCGGCCGGCGGCGGCGATCGCCTGATCGGCCTGGGCCTTGGCGAGGTCAGCCGCCTCCTTGCCGACGTCGGGAGCGAGGGCCACCTGGGCAGCCTCCTTGGCCGGTTCGACCTCGATCGACTCGACCACCGTCACCGCGCGCGTGCCGGGCGGCTTGGTCGCCGGCTGGCAGCCAGCGAGCAAAACAAGGGCCGGAATCGCGGTCAAAGTCAGGAACCGACACGGTTGGATGGACACGGGTGGGATCTCCCGGGGCAGGCGTGGTGGACGTGGCTGCACTGGATCGCAGAAGGCGGAAGCAGCAGACGAACACATCATTCTAGTCGACCGGCAACCGCTGGCGAGACGGGCCCAGCGGGAATACCGGCTGCGATCCACGGGACGGGCAGCCGGGAAACCGGGCCGGGGCCGATCGCCGGTCACTCGTCGAACAGATCGGCGGTCGCGAGCCATTCCAGTTCACCGGGGTGGCCGGGACCGTCGTCGAGCCGGATCGACGCCACCGCCCCCTTGGGCATGCGGATCGCCGTCGCCCCGTCGCCGATCGACAGGGCCACCAGCCGTCCGACACAGGGGGCATGCCCCACCCAGGCCACCCGGGCCGCATCGCGGCTGATCGTCCAGTCGACCAGCGCCCGCCAGTCGGAGCCCGGCGCGAGTGCCGCGACCTCTTCGACGCGCGGCCGGCCGTCGAGCCGCTCCGCGAGGATCGCGGCGGTCTCCCGGGCACGCACCAGCGGGCTCGTGGCGATCAGGTCGATGCCCAACCCTCCTTTCACCAGCCGATCGACGAAGCGGGCGAAACGGCGCTGTCCCTTGCGGGTCAGGCGCCTCGAGGCGTCGGACCCGTCGGCGGAGACCTCCTCGGCCCAGGCGTGGCGGATGATCGACAGGCGGGTGGTGATCGTGGGCATGGTGGCGTGTGTGTGAAAGGGAACACGATTGTCGTTTGCGGCACCGCGCTCCGCAAACCCCGCCGCTTTTCGAGTGGCCAAAGGCCAAGGATGGACTTTAGCCACGGGCTGCTACGCCCGGCGCCAGATCGCTGCCGTGTCGAGGCCCGCCTCGTGCACCGTGGCTTCCGCCGCGCCCCACCAGCGCCGCGCGTCGACGGGGTAGCCGGCCGTCGGCGCCAGCCCCGGCTGCCGGGACGACCAGTGGGCGTTGAAGGCGGCCATCGCCAGTTCGCGGACGTACTTCGCCGTCATGCTCGCCAGCGCCACCGGAATCCGCCCCTCCCCCCCGACGGCAAACTCGATCCGGCAGCGGTCGGCAGGAAGTTCGTACCGGCTCAGATCGGCCGTCTCGCCGATGGTGCGCACAAGCGCGGCACCGAAGTGCCTGCCGACGAGCGCCGCATAGGTCTTGCGCCCGCCGTGGCGATCGCACCAGATCTCGGCCGGCTCGTCGGGCCATGCCGCGCGCAGGTCGGCGGCGAGGTCGAGCGTGGTGCGCGAGAGGATGTCGGACTTGTTGAGGCCCTCCGCCAGCAGGGCATTGAACGTGGCAGGGTGCACGATCCGGCAGCGCACCGCGTCGAGCCGCAGGCCGTGCCGGGGAAGGGTCGTGGCCACGGCTGCCGCGAGCCCGGCGACTGTCGGCGGATCGGCCGCCATGGGCAGGCACGCCGCGAGAAACCGTGGCCACTCCGGGGGCGCGGCCGGATCGCCGCCGCTGCCCAGTCGCGCGGCGAGGTCGGCGCCGGTCGGTGGAGATTCCGCGAGGGTGGCGAGGACACCGCTTTCGAGCGCCGCGAGGCCGGCGCCCGGTTGGTAGATCCGTTTCGAGTCGCCCCACAGTGGGCCGCGCCACCCGGCCGCTGCGGCCACCGCGCCGGTGGCGTGGGCGAGCCGGCCGGCGAGGGCAGCGCCGGCGGCATCGTCTTCGACGTGCCAGGCGGAGGCCGCCACCACCAGCGGGCCGAGGTTGGGGCCGTAGCCCGCCTCATCGGTGCCGATGAGGAGTGTCATGCGGGGGGAGCGGCGGCGGGATGCTGCCGGCAGTATTCGTAGACGGCGATCGCCGTCGAGGTGGCGGCATTGAGGCTGTGGGGCAGGCCGGCCATGGGGATCTCGGCCACGCGATCGAGCCGGGCGAGCACGTCGTCCTCGAGCCCGAGGCGCTCGTTGCCCACGACGAGCACCGTGCGGGGGACGAAGCGGAAATCGAAGAGGCGTTCCGACCCGCTGGTCTGCTCCAGGCCGACGAGCTGCCAGCCCTCCTCCTTGAGCCGGTCGAGCACCGGGGGGAGCGAGCGCCGGATCTCGAGGGCCACCTGTTCGGCGCCGTCGCGGGCGATCCGCGCGTCGATGCCCGCCGCGCCGCAGGCGATCACGCGGTGGATGCCGAAACAGCCGCAGGTCCGTACGATGTGGGAGAGATTGACGTGGCTGCGCATCGCGGCGCAGGCCACCACCAGTTCGCGTGGCGACGCGAGAATCTCGGGAGGACGGTGGCGGATGTGCGCGAAGCGGGGCATCGGCGGATTCGTGATCGGCGGGGAGCGGAGCAGGGCGCGGCCGGCGGTGCTGCCGCTGACGGTGCCATTGTGCCGCCCCATGGCGGGCGGCGTCAGCAGGCGTCGCTGCGCGCCACTCCTTGCGGCCGTGCTTGCCCTGTTCACGGGCACGGTGGGCCCCGCGCAGCCGCCCACGGCGGCGCAGCCAAGCAACACCGCGCAGCCGCCCACGGCGGCGCAGCCCAGGAGCCCCGCGCAGCCGCCCACGGCGGCGCAGCCCAGCAGCCCCGCGCAGCCCGGCAGTCCCGCCAAGCCGACACTCGCCGCGGTCGACCATGCCGGGCTGATGGCGGCCGTGGCCCGTCACAAGGGCAAGGTCGTGGTGCTCGACTGCTGGAGCACCTCCTGCCCTCCGTGCGTGAAGGAGTTTCCCCGTCTGGTGGCGCTCCAGGAGCGCTATCGCGACACGGTGGTCTGCATGTCGGTGTCGCTCGACTTCGAGGGGCTCGACTCGGTCGACATGCTCGTGCCTCCTGTGCTCCGCTTCCTCCAGGGGGTGAATGCGGGTGGGGTCGTCAACCTGATCGCCACCGAGGAGGCCGACACGATGTACAAGAAGCTCGAGCTCGACAGCGTGCCGGCGGTCTACGTGTGGAAGGCCGACGGCACGCTCGCAAGGCGCTTCGACGAGGGGGATGCCAAGACCCGCCTCGGCCGCCCGTTCACCTACGACGACGTCGAGGCGGAGGTGCAGGGGCTGCTGGCGAAGTGAGGAAAGCAGTCCTGCCGGCGCGGGCCGATCTCCGTTGCCCGCCGCGGCCGTGGGCCGTAGCATCCCGTGACCAAAGTCCATCCGTGGCCTTTGGCCACTCAAAACGCTGCGCTTTTCACGGGAGCTGCGCTCCCGGCACCTCATCCGTGAGGTGCAGCAGGCTGTGTGGCCACAGCCTGGTAGCCTGAAGGGCGCTTTTCCCTGCTCCCGGAGGCCTGCACCGTGACCAGCCCGCGCCCGCGATCTGCCTCGGTTGGCAATGGCCCTGCCTCGGTCGGCAACGGCCCCGCCCAGGTCAGCAACGGCCCCGCCCAGGTCAGCAACGGCCCGCGCCCCGGCGACGTGGTGCGCGATCCGCTCATCTTCCATCGGGAGACGGTCGAGGCGATCGTCATCGCCTTCACGCTGGCGCTGCTCTTCCGGGCGTTCGAGGCCGAGGCGTTCGTCATCCCCACCGGGTCGATGGCCCCGACGTTGATGGGCCGCCACAAGGACCTCGTCTGCGAGGCCTGCGGCGACCCGTTCCGTGTCGGGTGCAGCGCCGAGGAAGACGAGCAGTCGCAGGAGTTCCGCGCCCAGCTCGGGAGGCTCGAGGCGGAGGCGGAGGCGCTGCGTGCCGCGGCAGGCCGTGGCGGCGACGGTGCCGAGGGGCGCGCCGCCGCCCGCCGGCTCCAGTCGCTCGAGGCGCGCGGTGGCCAGCTCGATCAGCTCCGCACCCGGCTGGCGCGGAAGCTGGTGTCGGCGGCGCGCTGCGGCAACTGCGGCCGCGTCATGCAGTTGGTCGAGGACACGCCGCAGGGGATCGCCTACGACCCGCGCTACCCCTCCTACAACGGCGACCGGGTGCTGGTCGACAAGTTCAGCTACGACTTCCGCGCGCCGCGCCGCTGGGACGTGGTGGTCTTCAAGTATCCCGAGGACGCCAAGGTCAACTACATCAAGCGCTTGGTGGGTCTGCCGGGCGAAACGGTGTCGATCGTCGGCGGCGACATCTGGACGGCGCGCGACGGGCAGGCGCCGCAGATCGCCCGCAAGCCACCGGAGAAACTCCGCGCGATGCTCCAGTGCGTCCACGACTCGCGCCACGAGGCGGAGGCGCTGCGCCAGGCCGGCTGGCCGGATCGGTTCGCCGACTGGGCCGCGCCGGGCAGCGCCCCCGGCTGGACCGCCGAGGGGGGCTCGTTCACCACGTCGGCGCCGAGCGCCACGCTCCGCTACCGCCACCTGGTCGCCGCGACGGACGACTGGCAGGCGGTGGTGAAGGGGAGTGCGGTGGCCGGTGCCGCCAAGGGGGGGCTGATCGACGATTTCCAGCCCTACAACGCCGTTCCCACCCGGCCGCACTGGGTGGGCGATCTGGCGGTCGAACTCCGGCTGGTGAGCCGTGCCGACTCCGGGAGCGTGAGCCTCGATCTCGTCGAGGCGGGCAAGACCCACCGCTGCACGATCGATCTGGCGACCGGCAACGCCGAGCTGTCGTTGCCCGGTGTGGGCCCATCGGCCGAGCCTCCGCGCGCGGCGACCGGGGTGCGGGGGCGGGGGAGCTGGCGGATCCTCTTCGCCAACGTCGACGACGAACTGACGCTGTTCGTCGGTAACCGGCGGATCACGTTCGACGGGCCGTCGCGGTGGAACGTGCCGATCGACGCCGCGGAGGTGGCGCGGCCCGACGACTCGCCGCGCGGGCCGGGCGATGACCGCCCCGGCGACATGGCCCCGGTGGGGATCACCGCCACCGGCGCCGACGTCACGGTGACCGATCTGCGGGTGCTCCGCGACCTGTTCTACATCGGCGCCCGGGAGTATCTCCCGCACACCGGCGGCTTCACCGAGGGGCGGCGGCTCGACTTCCCCCTCGAAGCCGATCAGTTCTTCGTCCTCGGCGACAACTCCGCCGCCAGCAAGGACAGCCGGTTGTGGATCGAGGGGCACCACGTCGACCGCCATCTGCTCGTCGGGCGGGCGCTGGCGGTGTTCTGGCCGCACGCGGTGGCGCCGTCGTGGGCCCTGCCGATTCGCCTCGGGGCGCTCGAGCTGCGCCTGCCGTCGTGGCCGAACGTCGGGCGGATGCGCTGGGTGCGCTAGCAGCCCGTGGCCAAAGTCCATCCATGGCCTTTGGCCACTCGAAACGCTGCGCGTTTCACGGGAGCTGCGCTCCCGGCACCTCATCCGTGAGGTGCAGCAGGCTGTTTGACCACAGCCTGCTGGCTGTGCCCGCCGTCGCCACTTCCGTCCGGTGGCGATTGGTCGGTTGTTTTGTCGGAAACTGCCCCTGCCCCCCGCGGTGGTCGTGTGCCGCACGCCGCGCCGTTCTCAGCCGCGCGCGGCAGTGAGGTGGTCGGTCTCTCGGTCGATCATGAACCCGTGGTCGCACCATGAGTTTTTGGTGGCTGCCAGCATGATTTCATGGTGTCGAGCACGGGGTGCCCCGCCCGGCGGGCGCTCGCACGCCAGCCCGGAGCACCGGATCGCCGCCGTGCCGCGGCGTGTTCCCCCGTGAAAACCACCGGTTTCCGCCCGCCCCTTCCCGGGGAGGGGCGGGCGGTGGTGCTGCCGAAAGCGCCGGATCATGCGGCCGGCGACTGCGATTGCCCTTCCGGCCCGACTTCGGGACGATGCGTGAGGTGCGGCGGCCTGCCTTGCCGCCGCGCCTGACGAGGTCGATCGATGCCGCTGCTGAGTGTCCAGGGACTCGTGAAGAGCTACGGCCGCCGCCGCGTGGTGGACGGGGTCGATTTCCACGTCGAGCAGGGGGAGATCGTCGGCCTCCTCGGCCACAACGGCGCCGGCAAGACGACCAGCTTCCGCATGACCTGCGGGATGGTGATCCCCGACGCTGGCCGCGTCCTCCTCGACGACCACGAGATCACGCGCTGGCCGATGGCCAAGCGGGCGCGGGAGGGAGGCATGGGCTACCTCGCCCAGGAGCAGAGTGTGTTCCGCAAGCTGACCGTCGAGCAGAACCTGCTGGCGATCATGGAGCTGGTGGGGATGGGGCGGGCGGAGCGGCGGCGGCGCTGCGAGGAGCTGCTCGAGCAGTTCGACATCGTCCGGATCCGCAAGTCGCGGGCCCACTACATCTCCGGCGGCGAGAAGCGGCGGCTGGAGATCGCGCGGTGCCTGGTGACGGAGCCGCGGATCATCCTCCTCGACGAGCCGTTCACCGGGATCGATCCGGTGACGATCCATTCGATCCAGAAGATCATCGTCGGACTCCGCGAGGGGGGGATCTCGATCCTGATCACCGACCACCGCGAGCGTGAGACGCTGGCGATCACCGACCGCAGCTACGTGATCCGCGCCGGCAAGGTGCTCTGCCACGGCACCGCGCAGGAGGTGCTCTCCAACCCCGACGCGAAGAAGTT
>SXGQ01451542.1_pt1 | contig 10811 bp, 8 predicted proteins | sample 3178371 | NCBI WGS metagenome assembly SXGQ01 (sample SAMN11356859, study PRJNA531348) | freshwater metagenome | isolation source: freshwater sample F1-20 | place: China: Fuxian Lake, Yuxi | collected 2017-12-25 | reverse complement strand
GCCACGGTCCTCTCCATCGAGGAGATGTGCTGGGGCGATGTCGGCCTGCTGCTCACGATGCCGCGCCAGGGTCTCGGCAACTCCGCGATCGCGTCCGTCGCGTCCCCGGAGCAGCTGAAGAAGTACGGCGGCAAGTGGGCCTCGATGGCGATCACCGAGCCCGAGGCCGGGTCGGACTCCGCCGCGATCCGCACCACTGCGGTCCTCGACGAGAAGACCGGCGAGTACGTCCTCAACGGCGAGAAGATCTACGTGACGTCGGGTGAGCGCGCCGACCTCGTCGTCGTGTGGGCATCGCTGGACCGCGACATCGGGCGGGCGGCGATCAAGTCGTTCATCGTCGAGCGCACGAACCCGGGCATGAAGCTCGACCGCCGCGAGCACAAGCTCGGGATCCGCGCGTCGGACACGGCCGCGTTCCGCCTCGAGGACTGCCGGGTGCCGAAGGACGCACTGCTCGGCAACCCCGAGATCGACACGAAGGCCGGCTTCGGCGGCGTCATGAAGACGTTCGACAACACCCGCCCGCTCGTCGCCGCGATGGCGATCGGCGTCGGCCGGGCGTGCCTGGACGAGACGCGGAAGCTGCTGAAGAAGGCCGGGGTCGAGATCGACTACACCGCTCCCGCGTACACGCAGCACGCCGCCGCCGCTCGGTTCCTCCAGATGGAGTCCGACTGGGAGGCCTCGCGCCTCATGGCGCTGCACGCTGCGTGGATGGCCGACAACAAGCAGCCGAACTCGGTGCAGGCGTCGATGTCCAAGGCGAAGGCCGGGCGCACGTGCACGGAGATCGCGCTGGGCTGCGTCGAGCTGGCCGGCACGCTGGGCTACAGCGAGGTCGAGCTGCTCGAGAAGTGGTCGCGTGACGTGAAGATCCTCGACATCTTCGAGGGCACCCAGCAGATCCAGCTGCTCATCATCGCCCGGCAGCTGCTGGGCAAGAGCTCGGCTGAGCTGAAGTAGGCCGTCCGGGGGGACGCCGTATCCATCCCGCTGAGCGGGCTGGATACGGTCGGACCCGTCCCGCAGAGCGGGCCGGAGTCCAGGCCATGCACGGTGGGCGGGTATCCGTCGCCCGCCCACCGTGTGTGGTCTACGTCAGCGAGAACGTGTCCGGGTCCGGGCCGAACCGCCTGCCGCGATCGAGTCCGCCGATCGCCTGGAGGTCCGCGTCGGCCAGTTCGAAGCCGAACACGTCGAAGTTCTCGTCGATCCGCGCCGGGGTCTTGGACTTCGGGAACAGCACGAAGCCGTGCTGCAGGTGCCAGCGGATGATGACCTGGCCGGGCGTGCGGCCGACGCGCTCGGCGATCTCCACGATCACGGGGTCGTTGAGGATCTCGCCCTGGCCGAGCGGGCTCCACGGCTCGGTGACGATGCCCAGCTCGGCGTGCACCTCGCGCAGCTCGTGCTGCTGGAGGTACGGGTGCAGCTCGACCTGGTTGACCGCGGGCGTGACGCCGGTCTCGTCGATGATCCGCCGCAGGTGCGAGGGCTGGAAGTTCGAGACGCCGATCGCCGTCGTCAGCCCCTCGTCGCGCAGGTCGACGAACGCCCGCCACGTGTCGACGTACAGGTCGCGTGATGGCACGGGCCAGTGGATCAGCAGCAGGTCGACGTGGTCGAGCCCGAGCCGCTCGAGGCTCTTCGCCGCCGCGGCCTTCGCCTCGTCGTATCCGTGCGCGGCGTTCCAGACCTTCGTGGTGACGAACACCTCGTCGCGAGGCAGCCCGGACGCGGCGATCGCCGCGCCGACGCCCCGCTCGTTCTGGTAGGCCGCCGCGGTGTCGATGTGGCGGTAGCCGGTCTGCAGCGCGTGGGCGACGACGCCCTCGGTGTCCTCCTTCGGCACCTGCCAGACGCCGAGGCCGAGCTGCGGGATCGCGACACTGCCGGGCAGATCGATACGCGGGACGGGATCGGTGGAGCTGGTCATGTCTCGACGGTACCCGCGTCCGCCGCTCGGTTCACAGGCGTGTGCGCAAGACGGCGCGCGCGGCGGCGTCGCCGGGCACGCCGTGCACAGCCCCGCCGGGGAACGTCGCGGCGCTGCCGAGGACCAGGCCCTTCACCGGCGTCCAGTACGGGGACGGCAGCGGCATAGGGCGGAAGACGACCTGGCGCAGCGCGTAGCTGCCGCCGCCCACGTCGCCGCCCACGAGGTTCGCGTTGCGGGCCTGTAGGTCCCCGGGACCCATCACGTGCCGGGCCAGGATGCGGTCGCGGAACCCGGGCGCGTAGCGCTCGACGTGCGCTTCGATCCGCTCGACGTGCCGGTCGCGCGCGGCCACCCAGTCGACGCCCTCCTGCGGCCCGTGGGTGTACGCCCATGCGGTGTGCTTGCCCTCGGGTGCGCGGGTCGGGTCGGCGACGGACTGCTGGCCGAGGAGCAGGAACGGGCGCTCGGGCAGACCGCGGGCGGTGTCGTCGATCGTCTGGAGGAACTCGGGCTCGGCGCCGCCGACGTGCACGGTCCCTGCGCCGCGAACCGCCTCGTCTTCCCACGGGATCGGGCCGTCGAGCGCCCAGTCGACCTTCAGCGTCGACTGGCCGTAGACGTACCGGCGCAGCCCGGCGCGGTACCAGGACGGCAGCGCGTCGTCGGCCAGGCGGTCCAGCGCGTGGGGCATGACGTCGGCCACGACCCGCTGCGCGGCCAGTTCCTCCCCGCCCGCGACGCGCACGCCCGTCACCTTCCCGCCGGAGACGCGGATCGCGTCCACCCGGGCGCCCGTCCGCACCTCGCCACCCAGGGACTGCAGGTGCGAGATCAGCGCCCAGGTCAGGCTCGCCGCGCCGCCGCGCGGACTCGGCCAGCCGACGGCGTGCCCGAGGATGTTCAGGTACGCGGCGGCCACCGCGCTGCCGGCCTTCGTCGGCGGGGCGTCACCGTGCATCGCGGCGGAGTACAGCCACGCGCGTGACCCCGGCGACTCGAACAGCCGCCGCCCCAGCCCGACGGCGCTGCCGACGAGCATGCGGGTCAGCGAGACGACCGGCATCGGGCCGCCCCCGGCCAGCATCCGCAGCGGCCCGACGAGCGGCGGGAAGCCGGTGAGCATCGTCGAGCGCAGGCCCTCGAACTGGGCGAGAAGGGGTCCGGCCAAGTCGGCCCACGCCTCGCCGTCCCCGGGCGCGAGCGCGTCGAGCGACGCGGCTGTCGCGTCGAGGTCGCGGTGGAGCACCGCGGCCGGCCCGCCGAGCAGCGGATGCGCCGAGCACGCCGCAGGGTGGACCCACTCCAGGCCGTGACGGTCGAGCGGCAGCCGGCTGAAGACGGGCGATGCCGCACCCGCCGGGTACACGGACGAGAACGTGTCGTGGCGGAACCCCGGCAGCGTGAGCTCCTCGGTGCGCACCGCGCCGCCGGGCTCGTCGGCGGCTTCGAGGACGACGACATCGCAGCCGCGCTCGGCCAGGCGGATCGCGGCGGCCAGCCCGTTCGGCCCGGAGCCGATGACGACCGCCGGGCCGCTCACGCGACGGCCTTGGCGAGCTGATGGAGCAGGCTGCGCTGTGGGTCCGCGCCCTCGCCCCAGTACGCGTGCTGAGCGTCACGCCCGGCCAGCCGGTACGCACCGCCGATGTGCCACGGCATCGGGTCCCAGGTCCCTGCCGCACGGACCCAGGCGCGGCCCTCGTACTCGTAGAGCAGCAGCCGGTTGTGCCCGGCGCCCATGAAGTGCCCGCGATGGGTCGTGAGGTCGAACCCGACGATCGGGGTGCCACCCGGCGGGACGGCACGCGGCTCGTCGTCGCCGTACGTCGCGAGGCCGCGCTCCAGCGCATCGAACCACGCGTGCAGCGCCTCGGGGTCGTCGGGCGTGACGAGCGTGGTGATCGTCACGTACCCGCGCGTGAAGACGGGACGCCCCGCATCGGTCCCGGCCGCGACCTCGATCTCGAACGTCTGGTCGGCCAGCCCGCCCGGCCGCAGCGGGGTGAAGCGCCCGACCTCCGTCGCGTAGTCGGGCCACGTCTCCGGCCGCGTGAGCGCCGAGATCACACCTTCGGCCGACGGCATCTCGACCGGGTCATACGTGTGCCAGGTCTGCTCCTCGGGCAGCGCGTGCTCGGGCGTGAGCTCACCGAGGCGGGCGAGTTTCAGCCGGTGCTCGGGGTCGTACGCGGCGTACTCGTCGGCGGTGGGAAACGCGATGCCCCACCCGCGGCGCGCGTCGTCGGCGTACGCGTCGGGGAACCAGTCGCCGAGCAGCTCGGCCGCTCCGGCCACGAGCTCCTCGCGCGTGAGACGGCCGCGGTCGGACACCTCGGTCGAGAACCTCCCGCCGCCGAACGCGCGGTGAAACGCGGGCAGGTCGGTCATGTGCAGCCGGCGAGTCGGATCCTTGCGGTACCAGTACGTCGTCAGCACGGAGAACGCGAGCCGAAGGTCGTCGACGTCGCGCTCCTCGACCGGCCGCCGGTAGTACGCCGCATTGAGGAAGTCCGTCACCCACGGCGCGGCGTCCTTGCCAGCGATCGACGAGCCCGCCATGCGGGCGAAGCGGATCAGGCCGGTGCGCTTGGGCTTGGCTGTCGCGTGTTCCTCGTCGACATCGTCGGGGTGGTCGACCAGGTCCTCGTCTGCGGTGGACATGCCGCGCGCCTCCAGGGGTGGACTGGTAGGACGCTACCCGCTGGGGCGGGCCGGCTCACGCGGCTGCATGGCGGCCCGCCGCCCACGCCTCGCGGTATGCCTCGACCAGGAACGCGTCGACCTTGTCCGCATCCGGGCGCTCGGCCAGGCCCGACCGCTGGGTGGCCGCCTCCAGTTCCGCCGTCGCGCTCTCCAGTCGCGCGAGGACATCGTCGAGCGGCACCTCCCCGGACCGGACCGCTCGGAGTTCGCTGCGCGCGGGCTCGCCGACCGGCAGCGTGATCACGCCGTCGGTCAGCAGCTCGATCCCCTGGTGGGCGATCCGCAGCGCGTGCATCGCGTACTTCGTGTCGTAGCCGTGGCGCTGCGAGAGCTCCCGCGTCCGGGTCGCGTGACGCTCACCGACCAGGCCGCGCCGCTGGGCGTCCAGGTATCCGAGGAACGCCCGCCCGGTGCTCCGGGCGACGAACTCCGGCGCGAGCGCCCGCAGCCGCTCGCCCGCCTCGGTCGTGACGAGCAGGTGCTCGCCCTCGACGTACAGCGGCAGCAGGACCGTGGGGCTGCCCTTCATCGCCAGGCCGCAGAACTTGCGCAGGCCGTAGACCGTGAGATCGAGGTCGCCCGGCCCGCTGGGATGCCCCTCGGGCTGGGTGCGGTAGACGAAGTGCTCGAAGCGCCGTGTGCCGAGCAGGTACGCGGGCGGCTCGACGCAGACGGCGAGTTCGTCGCGGTCATCGGTCCCCGGGTTCGACAGGCCGTGGACCACCGAGCCGACGGTCGTGCGCAGGATCAGGCCGCGCTCGGCGATGTCGCGCGCGCGTTCGGGGTCGGGCTCCAGGCTGTGCAGGGTCTCGGTCATCGGGCGGTCAGGACAGCAGACGGCGTCCCCGGCCGGAAGGGATCGAGCCCTACGCCGTCGCGTGCACCTGCGCCGCCACCACCTGCACCGGGATGCCGTTCAGCACCGCCGTGCCGGTGATCGGCTCGAGCAGCTCCTCGTCACCGAGCACGTTGCTGTTCGTCCCCGGCCGCTCGGCGGCGACCCGCAGCTGCGCGCCGTCGGTGTCATGTCCCCAGCCGTGCGGGAGCGACACGACGCCGGGCATGATGTCCGCCGTGACCTCGACGGGCGCGGTCACCGTCCCCGTCCGCGAGCTGATCTGCGCCGTGGCGCCGTCGGCGAGCTCCAGCCGCTCGGCGTCGTCGGGGTGCACCTGCAGCGTGCACCGCTCAGGCCCCCGGGCGAGCATCGGCAGGTTGTGCATCCACGAGTTGTTCGACCGCAGGTGCCGGCGGCCCACCAGCAGCATCCCGCCGTTGCGCTGCTCGTCGAGCGCCGCTTCCAGCGCGGGGACGCCCGCCAGCAGCGCGTCGGGCGCGAGTTCGATCTTGCCGCTCGGGGTCCGCAGGACATCCGGGAGGCGGGACTGCAGCGGACCGAGGTCGATGCCGTGCGGCGCGGCCTCGAGGGCGTCGAGGCTCAGCCCGTCGTACGGGCCGCCGCGCAGCATGATGTCGAGCAGGCGCTCGGGCCCGCGCCGTCTCGCGACCGCCGCGCGCAGCTCGTCGTGGTCGACGGGCTGGCGGGTGATGGTCTGCTCGGCGACGAAGTCGTCGAGGCCCGCGGTGTCGGCGGTCGGGCCCTGGCCCGCCGCGATCATCGCCAGGCGTAGCAGGGTCTCCCACTCGTCGAGCATGCCCTCCGGCTTGGGCAGGCTCGGCGGGCTGTAGTTCGCGACGTTGCGTACCGCGAACGCGTAGAGCGCGATGTCGTAGTGCGACTTCTGCAGCGCCGAGGGTGACGGCAGGATGACGTCGGCGTGGCGGGTCGTCTCGTTGACGTAGATGTCGAGGCTGACCATGAGGTCGAGCTGGCCGAGCGCCTCGGTGAGCCGGCCGCTGTTGGGCAGCGACGACGCGGGGTTGCCCGCGAGGGTGAAGAGCGCCCGGACCTGCCCGTCGCCGGGCGTGTCGATCTCCTCCGCGAGCGCCGCGGCGGGCAGCTCCCCCATCGTCTCTGGCAGACCGCGCACGCGGCTGGTCCAGCGGCCGACCTTGGCCGGCTTGCCGAGCTTGTGCGGGCCGGCGTTGGCCGACGCGGCGGCGGTGAGCGGGAACATCCCGCCGCCCTCGGTGTCGAGGTGACCGGTCACCGTCATGAGCGCGTCGACCAGCCAGCTCGCGACGGTGCCGAAGCGCTGGGTCGTCGTGCCGATCCGGCCGTAGACGGCAGCGCGCTTCGTGCCCGCCAGCTCGCGGGCCAGGGTGCGGATGCGGTCGGCATCGATGCCCGTCGGGTCTGCGACGGCCTCGGGGGTGAACGGCACCATGGCCTCGCGCAGGGCGTCGAGCCCGTTGACGTGGGGCGCTGCGTGGCCGAGCTGGTCGAGGCCCTCGTCGAACACCGTGTTGATGAGCGCGGCGAGCAGCAGCGCGTCGGCCCCTGGGCGGATGAAGAGGTGCTCGTCGGCGACCTGCGCGGTGCGCGACCGGCGCGGATCGACGACCACCACGCGGCCGCCGCGGTCCTGGATGGCCTGGAGCTTGTGGCGCATGCCCGGCGCCGTCATGAGGCTGCCGTTCGAGGCCAGCGGGTTCGCCCCGAGGATGAGGAGGAAATCGGTGCGGTCGACATCGGGGACCGGCACGCTGAGCTCGGTGCCGAACATGTACGCCGACGCGACCTGCTTGGGCATCTGGTCGACCGTGCTCGCGCTGAACACGTTCTTCGTGCCGAGCGCCTTGAGCAGCACCCGGCCGTAGAGGACGGCGGAGAGGCTGTGCGCGCTCGGGTTGCCGAGGTAGACGGCGGCGGCCTGCCGGCCGTGTTTCTCCAGCAGCGGGGTCAGGCGGCGGTCGATCTCGGCGAACGCCTCGTCCCACGTCGCTTCGGCGAATGACCCGTCGGCCTGCTTGATGAGCGGCGTGCGAACCCGGTCGGGGTCCTCGTGCAGCTCCTTGATCGAGACGCCCTTCGGGCAGATGAAGCCCTTGCTGAAGACGTCGTCGTGATCGGGGCGGACCGCGACGACCTGGTCGCCCTCCAGCTCGATGGCAAGACCGCACGTGGCCTCGCACAATGGGCAGGTCCGGATCGCGGTGGTCACGCCCCAACCGTACCCCGCGGGATGCCGGGGATGTGGAAGTCGGTCAGGCCGTGTCGGCCCCGGCGTCGGCCGCCCGGTCGGACAGCGTCAGACACGCCGCGCCCGCGACGAGCGCGATCACGGCGATCAACCCGGACTCGTCGACGGCATGCACCACGCCGCCGGCGATCAGCACGACGCCCGCGGCCGTGCTCCAGAGCAGCGCCGCCCCGCGGCGGCGTTTGACCACGATGTCCATGACCACCAGCGCGAGGGCGACGGCCACGACGATGAAGAAGATCAGGCCGTTCACACCACCGGAATCTACCGGGAGCCCCACAACGACGATCGGCGCCCGAAGGCGCCGATGTCAGATCGATGGGCGGAGCAGGATTCGAACCTGCGTAGGCATAGCCAACGGGTTTACAGCCCGTCTCCTTTAACCACTCGGACATCCGCCCAGGATGCCCGCACCTGGTCGGGCGGGCCAGAGAGATTAGCCAACGCGAGAACGGTCCGCGGCCCGGCGCGGCGGCCCCGGCCAGGTGGGCATCGGATCGATGCGCCGTGCTGCCTGGACGCGATCGTCGACCTTCGCGGCGCTCGGGCGCACCTGGAGGTGCGGCTCGGGGTCCCAGGCGGGGCGCAGGAGCTCGGGCGGAGCCGGGCAGGACGCCGCGACCGCGTCGTGGACCCAGCGCGCCGCGGGGCGCGCGCCCGCGATGGTGCCGCCCACGAACCGGCCGCGCCCGTCGAACGCCGCGACCGCGCCGCGCATGACCGACGGGCGGCCCTCGACGTCGACGAAGGACACGCCCGCGCCGGGGCGGCCGACGAGTTGCGTGCAGGCGCCGAACTGTTCCGTGAAGCCCCACGGGATGGGCGTGAAGGGCGGTGTGGCGTCCGGGCCGTCGAGCAGCGCGTCGGCGGCGTGGCGGCCCATCGCCGTGGCGTTGGCGGAGTGCCCGACGCGGCGCGGGGTCTCGTCGAAGCGCAGGTTCGGCCACCGGGCGCAGTCACCTGCCGCGACGATGTCCTCGGCGCCGACCGCGTGCGTGGTCGGTCCGCAGAGCACGCCGTCGCCGAGGTCGAGGCCGGAGCCCGCCAGCCAGCCGACATCGGGCCACGCGCCGACGGCCACCAGCGCGACGTCGGCCTCCACGACCGCGCCGTCGGTCAGCTCGGCACGCACGCCGCCGCGGTGCTGGTCCCAGGACCGGACGGCGACGCCGCAGCGCACGTCGACGCGGTGGCGGCGGTGCCAGTCGGTGAACGCCTGACCCATGCGCGGGCCGACCACGTCGCCGAGCAGGGTCGTCCCGAGTTCGACGAGCGTCGTCGGCAGGCCCCGGTTGCGCAGCGCCGCGGCGGCCTCGCAGCCGATGGCGCCGCCGCCGACGATGAGCAGGCGGCGCGCGTCGCGCAGCCCGTCGGCCAGGCGGTGCGCATCGGCGAGGGTGCGCAGCGTGTGCACGCGGTCGTCGACGCGGCGCGCGCCCGGCAGCGTCCGCGGGACCGCGCCCGTCGCGATGATCAGACCGTCGTAGGGCAGCGCCCGTCCGTCCTCGAGGTACACCCGGCGGCGGTCGGTGTCGAGACCGATCGCCCGGGAGCCGCCGCGCCAGCGCGTGCGGGCCGGCAGGCGCGGGCTGATCTGCAGCTGCGCGGCCTCCAGACGGCCCGATGCGACGCTCGTCAGCAGAGGCCGGCGGTACGGCGGGCCGGGCTCGGCGGCGACGATCTCCACGCGGCCGGCGAAACCGCGCTCGGCCAGGCGCTCGGCCGCGCGGACTGCGGCGATGCCCCCTCCGACGATGACGACGAGCCCGAGATCCTCGGCGCCCATGGCCCTGTTCCCCCTCTGGACAGACGAACCGTGTGGCGCGCTTCCCCAAGCGCGCCATCGCGGCGATCGTACAGCGGACCGGGGAGAAGTGCGAGCCGCCGGGACACGACGGCTCGCCGTCGTGCTACTCCTCTTCCTCTTCCTCGCGCAGCCCGAAGCCCAGGGCCTCGGCGGTCGCGGAAATCGTCTCGGCGACGCCGGAGAGATCGTCGACGAGGTCCTCGTCGAGGTCCTCGCCGTCGATGAGCTCCTCGAGCGTGCCGAGCTCCTCCTCGACCTCCTCGCCGATGGCTTCGACCTCGTCGTCGGTGCCGTTGGTCTCCACGAGCAGGCGTGCGGCCTCGTCGCGCTCCTCAGCGGCGATGCCGAGCGCGGCGACGGACGCCGCGTAGAGACCGTCCTGCGCGTCCACCACCAGCGCCGTCACGCGCACGATCCCGCCGTGCTGGACCGCGGTCACGGCGCGCACAGCGGCGACGCCCCCGGGCAGCTCCTCGTCGGCGCGCTCGAGCGCGGCCTCGTGCGCCTTCGACAGGTGGCGGCGGGCCTGCTTGACGTGGGCCGCGGCCTGAGCGTCGGAGCCGGCGTCGGCGGCGCGCTCCGCGGCACGCAGCGCGCGCCGGGCAGAGGTCAGCCGCTCGCGGATCCGGGCGGGCACGCGGCCGGGCACGGCCTCGCGAACCTCGGTCTCCTCGGACTCGTCCTCGCCGGACTCGTCCTCCTCTGCGGGCTGCTCGGCACCGTCCTCAGGGCCGCACAGGCACGGGGGCATCGGGGGCTTCGGCCCCTCGGGCCGCTCCGTCGCCGCCGCAGATCCGGTCGTCGCCACGCACATCGCCAGCGCACCCAACAGCGCCAGCATCCATCGCCCCACAGTCATCGCGTCCCTCGCAGTTCGGTCGTCCCTACCGACCTTGCGTATCGGGCGAGACACCGTGTTCCCTGCGAAACCGGTCCGTCGGCGGACGAACGTCTACGTCCGGCATCCAGTGGATGTGGGACCCGCCTCAGAACGGCAGGTCCCACATCCAACCTCCCCTCCCCAGGGGACCCGCCTCTACGAGGCGTCCCGAAGCCGCTGCGCTTCCGGCAGCGACTCGAGCTTTTTCAGCGTGTGATTCTCGATCTGGCGGATGCGCTCGCGCGTCACATTGAACGCGCGGCCCACTTCCTCCAGCGTCTGCGGGCGGCCTCCTGACAGGCCGAACCGTAGCTCGATCACCTCACGCTCGCGCGCCGGCAGGGCCGACAGCGCACGGCGGACATTGTCGCGCCG
>SXGQ01488565.1_pt1 | contig 10812 bp, 9 predicted proteins | sample 3178371 | NCBI WGS metagenome assembly SXGQ01 (sample SAMN11356859, study PRJNA531348) | freshwater metagenome | isolation source: freshwater sample F1-20 | place: China: Fuxian Lake, Yuxi | collected 2017-12-25 | reverse complement strand
GGGACATTATGTTGAAACTGTTCCGGTATTAGATGGCGCCGGGCATTTAGTTCCAACTGAAGTTGAACGGGACATGGAAGTTGATATTGCATTGCGTTGGGGCGAAGGTTACGACTCAACAAATCGATCTTTTGTAAATGTGATTGCCACTCCCAAAGGCGGCACTCACATGGCCGGCTTTGAGCGTTCAATTACAAAAGTATTTAACGAAACTTTGAAATCTTCTCGAATTACCAAAGCAAGTGATCCTGATGTGATCAAGGATGATGTGCTTGAAGGTCTCACTTCAGTTGTGACTGTGCGGATGTCTGAACCACAATTTGAAGGTCAGACTAAAGAGATTTTAGGAACTGCTGCTGCTACCAAAATTGTGGCTGCAGTTATCTCGAAGGAACTTACTCGTTACTTTGCAGCCCGCGGAAGCAAAGTACAGTCTCGTTTGATTTTAGAAAAAGTTGCCGGTGCTGCCAAAACTCGGGTTTCAGTACGCGCACATAAAGATGTGCAACGTCGTAAGAACGCTCTTGAATCTTCTTCATTGCCAGCCAAACTCTCAGATTGTCGATCAGATGAAGTCGAACATACTGAACTATTTATTGTTGAGGGCGATTCAGCACTTGGTACCGCAAAATCTGCACGTAACTCTGAGTTCCAAGCGTTGCTACCAATTCGTGGAAAGATTTTAAATGTCCAAAAAGCCTCACTCTCAGCAATGTTGGATAACTCTGAATGCGCATCAATCATTCAAGTAATTGGCGCAGGATCAGGCAGGTCCTTTGATTTAGATCAAGCTCGTTATGGGCGAATTATCTTGATGTCTGATGCGGATGTTGACGGTGCACATATTCGCTGCTTACTACTGACTCTGCTATTTCGTTACATGCGCCCACTGATTGATGACGGTCGAGTATTTGCAGCAGTACCTCCTTTGCACCGAATTGAATTAGTTGGTGCAAAACGTGGCGATTTCCAGTACACCTACTCAGATGATGAGATGAAAAAACATTTAAAGAGCCTAGAAAAAGATGGAAAGCGTTGGCGCGAACCAATTCAACGTTATAAAGGTTTGGGTGAGATGGATGCAGATCAATTACGAGAGACCACAATGGATCCAACCAAACGCACACTCCGCCGAATCTCGATTAAAGATGCGGCAAAAGCGGAAGAGATCTTTGAATTGTTAATGGGCAATGAAGTTGCACCTCGCCGCGATTTTATTGGCACAAATCAGATTGATTTAGAACGTATCGACGTATAAGGATGAGTGGCAATCATTTAGGCGTCGGCGAGATTGCGGTAATTCAAAAGAAAAGCTTACGAATTCTCTCTGGAGCTCAAACTCTCTCTGGCTTAGGCGTCACCGGCACTTTTGCGGCTGGATCACTTCTAGTTGTCCAAATTACCGGGTCAGAAGCACTTGCGGGATTTGTGCAAACTGCAACTGTTGTTGGCGCAGCACTTTTGGCGTTGCCACTAGCCAAATGGACCGCATTAGGTGGCAGGCGTAGAGCATTAAGTACTGGATATTTAGTGGGTGCTGTGGGAGCCACCTTTGCTTTGATCGGTGGAATTAATAATTTATTTTTTATGATCCTGCTTGGTGCTGCCATGATTGGTGGTGCATCCGCGGCCGGCTATCAAGCAAGATTTGGTGCGATTGATTTAGCAACTGATGAAAACCGGGCGAGAGATCTCTCATTTGTGGTCTGGGCTTCAACAGTTGGTTCAGTATTAGGTCCAAATTTGATGGAACCTGCGGGAGCGGTTGCAGAAACACTTGGTTTTCCAAGGTTAGTTGGACCATATTTGGTTGCCATAATTACTTTAACTTTGGCAGCGACATTAATCTTGATTTTTCTAAAACCAGATCCCTACCTTTTGGCTCGTATCGAAGCCGATATAGATGTTACGCAAAAGGCGGTAAAGACTCGAGCCGCTTTTAAAATAGTTAGGACAGAACCCAAAGCATTACTGGGTTTAACCTCTGTCGTGATCGGACATATTGCAATGGTTACCATTATGGTGATGACTCCAGTTCACATGGGACATGTTGATGTAGAACTACGACTTATCGGATTAGTAATTAGCGTGCATGTGCTCGGCATGTTTGCCTTTTCGCCACTAATTGGCAAAGTAACTGACCAAATTGGGCGCGAGAAAACCATTATTTTAGGTGCACTAATTTTGCTATTGGCAGCCCTAATTTCGGGGCTTGCGTATGCAGATGCAGTTTTCCAATTGGGAGTCGGTTTATTTTTGCTCGGCCTCGGATGGTCGATGACGATGATCGCCGGATCAACATTATTGGCTGAATCTGTTCCATTAGAAGGCAAGGCCGCCTCACAAGGTCTATCTGATTTATTGATGAATAGTGGCGGAGCACTTGGTGGTGCAATCGCCGGATTGATTATTGCTTTTTTAAGTTATGGATGGTTGTGCGCGTTAGTAACTTTGCCAGTTATTTACCTGCTAATTAAAGCGGTCGGACGGGTACGTTTACTTAACGCCTAACCTAGTTTTTCTTGGGGTCGCAAAGATTTTTGCCTGGGCTTTCAATTCATCGGCAACAGCAGTACGAACCGCCTCAGGATCTTTAAGTAACTTATTTAAGCCGGCAATAATTGCTTTGAGTTCTTTTTCCTCGCCCTCAAGTTCGATGCGGGAGAATTTAGTCAGACGGCGTAAAGGCATATCTAAAATGTAATTTGCTTGAATCTCAGAAAGTTTGTAATTGGAAATCAATTTCTTTCTGGCAGCATCAGCATCATCACTTTCGCGAATTAACTTGATGATCTTGTCGATATCTATAATAGCGCGAAGTAAGCCTTCAACAATATGCAATCTATCGGTGGCTTTTAAACGGCGATACTTCGACCTACGAGTTACGACACTGATTCGGTGATCAATATAAACCTGTAATAACTCTTTCAAGGACAAAGTTTTTGGCTGGCCATTTACCAAGGCAACAGCATTAATTGAAAAAGTCTCTTCCATTGGAGTCAACCGATATAGATCATTCAAGATATCTTGGGTGTCATATCCAGTTTTTGCTTCAATGACAATTCGGGTTCCATGTTGGCCATCAGATAGATCGATGATGTCTGAGATACCCTGAATCTTTTTGGCTTTAACAAGATCAGCGATCTTCTCAACTACTTTTTCTGGCCCAGTGTTATATGGCAATTCGGTAACAATTATTCCTTGTCGGCGAGCACTGACTTTTTCCATGGTCACAGTGGCTCTAATTTTGAAAGAACCCCGTCCGGTTTCATACGCTTCCAAAATTCCTTCTTGGTCAACGATCTGCCCACCAGTTGGGAAATCTGGACCTGGGGCTAACTTCATCAAAGATTTCAATGTGGCATTTGGATTTTCAATTAAGGCACAGGTTGCCGCGACCATTTCACCGACATTGTGCGGTGCCATATTGGTAGCCATACCGACCGCAATTCCAGTTGCGCCATTAATCAAAAGATTTGGCAGTGCAGATGGAAGTACTCGTGGCTCTTGAATCTGTCCGTCATAGTTGCCAGAAAAATCAACGGTATCTTCATCACTTTCGCCAACCATCGCCATGGCTGCAGCACCAAGTCGGGCTTCGGTGTAACGCATTGCAGCAGGACCGGCATCAAGTGATCCAAAGTTTCCATGTCCATCAATCATCGTTAAACGCATTGAGAATGGTTGGGCCATTCGAACTAATGCATCATAAATTGCGGTATCTCCGTGGGGGTGCAACTTTCCCATTACTTCACCAACAACCCGAGCGCTCTTTACATGTCCACGATCTGGGCGAAGTCCCATCTCTGACATCTGGTGCAAAATTCGGCGGTGTACCGGCTTTAAACCATCGCGAGCATCAGGAAGAGCGCGCGCATAGATAACTGAGTACGCGTACTCCAAAAAGGACTCTGACATCTCACTAAAGACATCAATATCTACGATTTTGCCTGGCCCTGGTGGAAGGGTCGGCTGTCTTGCTTTGCTGGCTTTAGAGCTCTTGGTTTTTGCAGGAGGCATGAGCGCAATTCTCTCGTGAATACCTGGCTTTTACCTGCTTGCCACGCGCAAGAAGGGAATTCTTATCGATTGTTGTAAAGTGAATCTAATGAATAAATCTTTGTGGCAAATAACCCCCTCAATTTTCAATACATTGGGACTTGATACTGAAAACTTATTAGACTTTTCTAAATCTAGCGGAGCGCGCGAAATTCTTTACCTAATCGATGGATTGGGTTTATTGGCCTTAGAGAAATATCGCGAATTTGCACCCAATTTGAGTGCCATGAATTCTCCTCATCAAATGCAGACATCATTTCCAGCGACCACGGCAACAAGTATCTCCTCAATTGGTTTGGGCTCACTACCAGGAGAGCACGGAATGCTGGGCTACACAGTGCGGATTCCATACAGTGACAATCGTTTATTAAACGCGCTTAAGTGGGATGCTCGAGTTGATGCTCGCACCTGGCAACCAACACCAACACTTTTTGAACGCGCGATGCAAGCCGGAATAAATGTTTCAAATATTTCTGCATCTCGTTATGAAAGCAGCGGATTTACTGAAGCAGTTTTACGGGGAGCCACTTTTAGAGGTGCGAATAATTTTGATTCCATGCGTTATGAATTGAAAAATGCATTAAAGGATGCCCCAGCATTCGTTTACCTATATTCAAATGAGGTGGATGTCGCAGGACATAAAGAGGGAGTGGGATCTGATTCGTGGATAACTGCACTTTCGGCAATTGATCATTTCGTTGGGCAGTTAATTTCAGATCTTCCAGCTGGAACCAGGTTGTGGGTAACCGCTGATCACGGAATGGTAAATAGCGAGCAGCCAGTCATTTTGAATCATTTGAGTGATGAAGTCCTATTGCTTGGGGGAGAGCCTCGCGCCAGACATATTTATCTACATGAGGCGGCAATTAAAGATGCTGACTCACGTTGGAAAGATGCACTTGGTGATTTAGCACAAGTGATTAGTAAACAAGAAGCAGTGGATACAAAGTTATTTGGGACAGCCACTTCATCACAAGCGCTTAATCGAATGGGCGATTTAATTTTGATTGCAAATTCAGATGTAACACTTATTGAGCCAGCACGTGCAGTTCAAGAATCTGCGATGGTTGGTCATCATGGAGCACTTAGCGATGAAGAGCGTTTAATTCCTTTTTTAAGCCACCTAAATTAATCGTCGCTCTTTTTTCCAAACATAATCTCATCCCAAGTTGGAACTTTTGCGCGGCCGGTAACACCATCTGCACTGGCTTCAGAGTTTGGCTCAACTTCCTCACGAATAACTGAAAGTCTTGGAGCATCACGAATCTCTCGAGCTTCAAGAACTTCACGTGCAGGACGCGTTTGAAAATCTTCACGGTCGCTTCCAAAATCAACAGGTAGTTGGGCTTTCACTTTTTCAGCCGGAGCACGGTCATCACCCGAAATCCAACGTGCGCCATCATCTTCGGCGGCTAAAGTTCCACGTGTTAAATCCAAGACCCATCGTGCGCTGGCATGCCCATCGCGAGTAGGATAAGAAAGATTTATTGTCCAAACTCCATCTTCGCGTCGGTAGGCGCTCCAATCAAGATTGGTTGCTTCCACGCCACGTGCACCGAGGCGCTCAACTACTACATCACCAAGAACTCCACCGCTACGGCTACGTTTAATCTCAGTATCAAGTGCACGAGAAATAATGTGATTGCGTTCGTGAATAATTGGACCAGCGAATCTTTCAATTTTTTCAATCGGAGTACCGGTTGTTGCAGCTAACTCTTCTGCTGTTTCGCCAGCGCGAAGTCGTGATTGAATCTCTTTAATAGTTAGAGGTGCATCAGTAATTACCGCAGTCAGGTGTGGCTGGTGCAGTGATTTCGCCCGCTTGCGAGCACGGTAGTGATTTCCACTCTCATCGGCGAGAGTGATCCACTCACCATCTTCGGAGAGAATCCGCAGCTCTTTGTCCATGTATATAAGCCTAGCCATCTGCAAATAGAAAAGCCGGCAGACAGACAGAGTGACAGGCAGGTGTCCCAAAAGTGATTGGATAAGGGGATGGATTACCGCGGACTTGTTCAGATTGCAGAAAAGGTGGCTTTAGCCGCCGGATCATTGCTACTTGAGCGCCCTACCATTTTTGAAGTTTCCACAAAATCTAGCGAGGTAGATGTTGTTACTCAGATGGACCTGGCAAGTGAGGCCTTGATAACTTCGATGCTCGCCCAACTTCGACCAGAAGATGGATTGCTGGGAGAAGAAGGTGCAGATGTACTTAGCAAATCTGGAGTTACCTGGGTAGTTGATCCAATCGATGGAACAGTTAATTACCTTTATGGATTACCTGGTTGGAATGTGAGTATCGGCGCGCAAATCGATGGCCAATCTGTTGCAGGTGTTGTCTACGCACCACATTTAACTGGCGGAACAGTTTGGAGCGCCACACTTGGTGGGGGCGCTTTTGTTTCGACAAATAAAGGGCAGCCCCAGAAAATCAAAGTAAACAATCCAGTTGAGTTATCACAAGCTCTTCTTGCAACTGGTTTTTCCTATTTCCGTGAAACCAGAATTAACCAAGGTGCAAAATTTGCAAAATTAATTCCAGAAGTCCGTGACATCAGAAGATTCGGCGCTGCAGCAGTTGATTTATGTTTTGTGGCCCAAGGTGCTGTCGATGGATTTTTTGAGATTGGTTTAAAGCCCTGGGATTTAGCAGCTGGGGGGTTAATCGCAACTGAAGCCGGTGCAACGCTGAGTAATTTGAGCGGCGGCCCAGCAGATGAGAGTTTTACCATTGCCGCCGGGCCGCACCTTCATGCAAACCTTTTAAAACAATTGATTTAACGGCGATAAACAGTTATCTCGGGCACATACTCAACATTTGCATCCAGCGGAAATATTGGACGGCGACAAATAGTGTGACCTAGAGATGGAAGATTTGCACTTGTACTTCCCGGTGCATCAACATTTATATATGTAGTTGCCCAATTTGCATACATATGATCTTGGCAATGAGGAGATTTCACAATTACCAGATCAAATTTTTCTGGGTTTTGTCCATGTGCATAAAAAAGCGAACGATTATGCAAACTCACTGGCTTGCTAACTAAAACTAAAGTGATGTTTTTTAGCTTTAGTACGGCACAGTTTCCGGCGTGCCAAGGTTCGCCCTCAGCTTCATTATTGAATTCGCCATCACTCAACATTTGGACTTTGCCGGTAACTTCAAAAGGGGTGTACCGCGGATCTAAGGAACCACCAATATTTGTGGTTACGGTATTTCCAACGCCGGCTTTAAATGCAGCCGCAACAGCAGGAGCGTCAGTTAACGGAGCCAATACGGTTCCGGAATAACCCTGTTTGATTAATTCAGAAAGTACTACGTTGCTATCACCGCATGCGCCAGAACTTGTTGCATCAGCAGCATCAACCAAAATTGTGGTTCCACTTTTTGCTGCACAAGCTTGCGCTACTGCATCAGGAACAGAGGTTAGAAAAGCCTGCATTTTTTCGCGATCACGCCAAAACTCAGCAGCAATTTTGGTTGCGGTATCCACTGCTAACTTCTCATCATCATTTGTAGATATAATTACATTAGAAGAGAGATCTGGGACATCGGTAAATGGATTGCCAATAAAGATCCCAGCAGATAAACCAGTGGCAGAATTTTCAACGGCAACAGCCTCTGCCACACGTTTACCAAAAATTCCAGTTTTAGTCTTTAACTCATCTCCGCGCACCAGTGCCGGAATTCGAGCACGAACAGTTACTGGCTTTGCTTTTCCATCCATAATTTTTAACAAAAGTTTGGCTGAACGCTCACCAGTTTCATACAAATCAATATGTGGATAGGTGTGATAGACGGTAACAGAGTCGCAATTTTTTAATACTGGATCAGTAATTACTCCGTGAAGATCAAATGAAGCCACAATTGGAATCTGCTCGCCAACAATCTTGCGGGTTTCAACCAACAAGTAACCTTCAGGATCTAATTGATCATCGGTACCCATCGAACCGTGCAAGCAAAAATAAATTCCATCTAATTTTGCGCTCTTGTGAGCGTCGCGGATTGCAGCTAAAAAGCTCTCTGAAATAAATTTCCAGGCGGCCGCAGATGTGGTTCCACCGGATGTGATTGAGCGAGCGCCAAAACCGGCAATTAACTCAACATCTGAACGCGAATCAAAGTGATGCAACGCTCCGGCAATTTCAGTGCGAAGTGGGCGGTGTTCGGCAAATAGTTGAGCCGGGGCGGCCAAGCGAAAGCTCTCCAACTGGCTCGGAACTGGGTTAAATGAGGCGATCTCCTGGCAACATTCGGCGATCAGGATTCTTTTCATGCGGGCGAGTCTAGGAGTGCAGGCTAGGTTACGGTAGCGTAACCTTCTACTAAGTAACCGCTTCATGATCGCCTTTTGATCTCGATTGGAGCCTGCAATGGCCAGTTATGACCCAAAGATTCAATCTCGCTTGATCCGCGACCTTGAGCCGGTAGTTGCAAAAGAGCTAGATCGTCACTTGGCGATTCAAAAGAATTGGTACCCACATGAATATGTGCCATGGAGCGAGGGGCGCACCTTTGCCGGGCCATTAAATGGCGATGCTTGGGAAGCAAAGGATTCACGTCTTACCGATGTTGCCCAAAACTCATTGGTTTTAAATTTACTCACGGAAGACAATCTGCCGAGTTATCACACCGAGATAACTCTTTCTATGGGTCAAGATGGCGCGTGGGGAAATTGGATTCATCGCTGGACGGCTGAAGAGGCCAGACACGGAATTGTGTTACGGGATTATTTAATGGCAACTCGTGGCGTAGATCCAGTTGAGTTAGAAGATCTGCGAATGGCGCATATGAGCGTTGGTTATCAGACCCCATATGAAGATGACATGTTGCACACAGTTGCTTATGTAACTTTTCAAGAGTTAGCGACCCGAATCTCGCATCGCAATACCGGGCGAATCTCTGATGATCCAATCTGTGAATCGATGTTGACTCGCGTGGCACTTGATGAGAATTTACATATGCTTTTTTATCGCAATTTAATTGGCGCAGCGATTGAGATGGAGCCTGACGCCGTTGTTGAGGCAATTTCTGATGTTGTGGTTAATTTTGCAATGCCTGGTTATGGCATCCCGGGATTTGGACGTAAATCGGTCCAGATTGCGCTCGCCGGTATTTATGACCTTAATCTGCATTTAGAAGAGGTAGTCCAGCCGGTATTACGGGCCTGGGGAGTGATGGATCTGACTGGGTTATCAGCCGCAGGTGAAGCGAATCGCGACAAACTGGCCGCCTTTTTGGCACAGACCAAGGTTGATGCAGAGCGGTTTATGGACAAGAGAGAAGTTCATTTTGAGCGTCAAGCAGCACGTGGATTGCAAATTACCCGGCTTTCTTAAGGTTGGGCTTCTTTTTTGAATAGGGACACGCAAAGCGGATGCACCTCTTTCTGCGGTTTTACCCTGTCGAGAGGCATAATTCGGCTCGCGCGGTTGTTGTAGGAAATAAGAAGTGTTATCAACTAACGCACCAAACAAAATGAGCAAAATGAGAGGGAGGGCGAAATGGCAACAGATTACGACACGCCCCGAAAAGTCGACGAAGAGTTACATGAGGAATCACTTGAAGAGTTAAAGGCCCGCCAGGTTGACAAAAAATCTGGACAGGTCGATATTGATGAAGCAGAAGCTGCTGAAAATCTAGAACTTCCCGGTGCTGATCTTTCTGGTGAAGAGTTAACAGTTCGTGTTTTGCCAAGGCAAACCGATGAATTTACTTGTTCTAAGTGTTTCTTGGTTCATCATCGTTCGCAATTAGCAAAAGGCGATGGCCCAACTTCAGTATGTCATGAGTGCGCTTAAAGTTTATTAATAGCGCTAACGAGTTTTTCGGTGTGCTTACTAGAAATTAGCCAGTAAGGCACCGGATCATTTGCATCATTCACATCAACTTTGACTCCACCTTTTACCCAAAATCTAACTTCAGTAAATGCAATTGCATTTGCATCTCTCCCACGGAGGCGTTTCATCTCTGAAGAATTTAGAGCAGAAACTTCTCCAATATATTTCTTTTCAATTTTTGCACCAGCAACAAATAATTTGCCATCCTTGACTTCAATAATTAATCGACTGCGATAAATACCTACAAATGTGGAAATTGTTAGCAGTAAAGTTACAATCCAACCCCATGATGATCCATAAGCTGATGCAAAGATCACGCCGATTGATGAGATCAAGAAAAAGGCAAAAGAAATCGGAGCCAGCGAAGGGTAAATTACCTCACGAAAAGTGGGGCGATTGCCGGATTTATTATCTGCATTTGGCGCCATAGAGATCACGGTACTCGGTTAGCGGTATCCTGTTACTTATGAGTCGTGTTGCACGCACCACAGCCCCTGAGGGCGCAATTATCCCGCCACGACACCCAAAAGCTCCTGGGATCGGCACAAAAATCCCATCTCACTTCGGACATTGCTTCGGTTGCGGCGATTTACATCCAACTGGGTTGCATCTAGTCGCGCACGCAGGTGAGGGTGCAAACTTAACTGCTGAATTTACGGTCACCCACGATCATCAAGGCGCGCCCGGCTTAGCCCACGGTGGTTTGTTATCACTTGCATTTGATGAAGCGCTAGGAAAGTTGATGTGGTTGATCCGCTCTCCTGCGGTTACTGCCAGATTAGAAACCGATTTCCTAAAACCAGTCCCAATGGGAAGCACTTTGCACATCACCGCTGAAATTTCAGGGCAGGTAGGGCGCAAGGTTTATACCCGTGCTGAAGGAAGATTGGGTTCTCCAGATGGCCCTATCGC
>SXGQ01474394.1_pt1 | contig 10814 bp, 8 predicted proteins | sample 3178371 | NCBI WGS metagenome assembly SXGQ01 (sample SAMN11356859, study PRJNA531348) | freshwater metagenome | isolation source: freshwater sample F1-20 | place: China: Fuxian Lake, Yuxi | collected 2017-12-25 | reverse complement strand
GAGCCGGCGGTCGACGCAGACGCTTTGCTGGCGCTGGTGGCGCGGGTGGCGGGACGCGAGCTGGCGCCGGCGGCCAACGCGCAGGGCAACATCGATTTCCAGCTTACGCGCGGTGAGCTGGGGCTAACCACCTAAGGCGAGTTGCGGGACCCCGCGAGGGCGGGAGGGCTCAGCGGCCGACCTTGCGGAGGGCCTTGTTGATAGCCTCGAGTTTGCAGGCAGCGGGGTCGTAATCGGGGCCGAGCCACTCGAGCCATTCGCGGCCGAGCTCGGTGTTCGGCTCTTGGATGCAGGCCAGCATATCGTGGAAGGCGTCTAGGCCGCCGCAGTCCTCGGGAGGACCGGCGCGTTCGCCGGCCACGCATACCGGGTAGACCTTGCCCTTGGCGAGGGGTTGGATGCCCTCCACCCGCAGCTCCACCTGCCAGCCCGGGCCGAAGTGGTAATGGTAGACGCCCCGTTCCCGGTGTTCCAGATCCACGGTCGCGAGCGTGACATCCCGATCGTCCTCGACCACGAGGTCCTCCCGCTGGAGCGGGTTACCGTACCGAACGTCCTCGAACTGGAAGGAGTGCGTTTGATAATCAAACCAGTCGAAGGCGACCTGGATGGCCTCGTGAAGGCGGGAGAGCCACATCGACTCGCGCACGAGGAGCCGGCGCCAGACTCGGGGTTGGGCGCCCGTCAGCTCCAGGTGCAGCAGGAACGCGCGGTCGCGGGACCGCTTCGTCCGGGCACCCTTGCCTTCGTGGAGCGAAATCATCGCGGGGACCAAAGCGCCCGGGCGCCGGGCCGGCAAGCGGAAGCCGGATCGGCGCGGAACGGGCTCAGAACGACCGGCTCAGCGTGACCCCGGCCTGCCGCGGATCCGCGCGGGAGGTGTAGCGGCGGGGCGCGTAGTCGGGGTCCTCGTTACCGAAGAAGAACACCCGTTTGTCGTAGGCGGTGTCGGCGAGATTGCGGGCCCAGAGCGTGAGCGTCCAACCGGGGGTCGCGTAGCCCAGCGTGGCGTTCCAGACCCCGAAGGCGCGGCGCGCCTCGTCGTGGTTGTTCGAATCGAACTGGGCGGCGCGGCCGGTGTGCTCGAGGCGCCCGAACCAGCCGGGGCCGGCGCCGTGGCGCAGGGCGAGGGTGTGCCCGTGGCGCGGAGTGTTAGCGAGCCGGCGCCCCCCGGCGGGCAGGCCGCTGGCGAGGCGGAAGCGGGCAAGGTCGGAATCCTGTAGGAATCCGGAAGCCTGCACGGACCACGCGCGGGGGAGGACCCAGGTGGCGGACACCTCGAGGCCGGAGACGCGCGCGGTGTCACCGTTGGCGGTGAAGAAGCGGTAATTCCCGCCGAAACCGGCGGAATCGCGGACCTGGACTTGGCGTCGATCGAGCAGGAAGGCGGTCGCCTCGCCGCGCAGACGCCCCCCGAAGGCCTGGCCACGCAGGCCGGCCTCCCAGTTCCACAGGTCCTCGGTGCCATAGGTGAGCGGATCGGCCGGCGGGGAAATGCGGGCGTCCACGTTGATCCCGCCGGCCTTGTAGCCCCGAGTGAGGGAGGCCCAAGCTAGCCGACCGGCGCCAAGGTCATGCTCGAGGACTAGGCGGCCGCCGGCGAGGGAGTCGGCGAAGGTGGGGGTGAAGGTAACGACGGGGTCACTGGTGCCACGCGACTTGCGGAAGCGGGTGCGGACGCCGCGGCCAGCCGTCTCGACCCGTTCGGCGCGGAGGCCAGCGGTGAGGCGCGTGCCTAGGGCGAGGGTCCAGCCGGCCTGCGCGAAGAGCGCGCCGTTGTCGCTGCGGTAGGTGGTCCGCAGGCCGCGGAGGTTACCCGGGTCCTCGTTGGTGTAGCCGGACGTCTCCTCGGTGCGGCCGGCCCAGGCACCGAGCGTCCAGCGGGCGGCACCGGGGGCGGCGGCTGCGGGGGTGTCGAGCCGCAGTTCCTGGCTGAAGGCGGTGCGGCGGCGGCCGAGGTCGCTGAAGCCCCGGTAGGAAGCGGCCGTCCAGTCGTCGTCGTAACTGTAGCGGGAGGTAGTGCGCGTGACCTGGCTGACCGCGGTGAGGCGCAGGCCAGGGCCGGGGGAGACCACGCGGAGGCTGGCGCCGCGGGAATTCTGGTCATCCCGGCCGGGCTGGTCGCTGAAGGTCAGCTCGCCGTTGTTGTCCAAGGCGAACTCATCGAAGCCATTGCGCAGGCGGGCGTGGAGCAGGCCACCCTCAAGCCGCCAGCCCGAGGGAAGGGTGGTGGCGAGGCGCAGGCGGCCGGCGGTCTCGTCGCGGGTGTTGGTGGCGCGGCCGAGCGTGACGTTGCGGCGGAAGCCGTCGTCGGTGTGGCGCTGGAGGCTGAGGCGGAAGGCGGGGCGGCCGGGGTCGCTGCCCGGGACCAGGGCGCCCCCGAAGGCGAGCCCAGCGGTGGACAACCCCTCGCCGCCGGCGGTGGCCTCGAGGCGGCCCGACCAGCGGGTAGAGGGGGCGGTCGTCACGAGCCGGACGAGCCCGCCGGCGGCATTGGCCCCGAAGGCGCCGGCCTGCGGGCCGCGGAGCACCTCCACCTGGTCCACGTCGAACGTGCCGGCGAGGCCGCCGAGGCCGGTGAAGTCGAAATCATCGACCAGAAAGCGGACGGCGGAGTCGGGCGTCTCGCCCTCGTACTGGGAGTTCTCGCCGACGCCGCGGAGCTGCAGGTAACGAGGGCGGGAGGTGCCGCCGGTCCACGTGAGCCCGGGGATCTGGTCGACGAGGTCGCCGAAGTGGCGGATCGCGCTGGCGGCGAGGGCGGGGGCGTCGAGGACCGTGACGCTGGCGGGGATGCGCTCGAGGTCGGCGCCCCAGAGGTCGGCGGTGACGCGGACCGGGGCGAGCGGCACGGCGGGCGCGGGGGCCTCGGCGGCGCGGGCGGCGGCGAGGAGCGGCAGGAGGAGGAGCAGGGAGACAGGACGTGGCATTGGGTGGCAACCTGCAACCCGGGGCCACGTCGCCGAAGGAGGCGCCTCCGGCGCACCCGAACGGCGCAACTGGCGGCGCCTGCTGTTTCCTTCGTCGGCATGATCCGGCAGGTTCAAAGGGTCGAGCGGCCGGTCGCGCCGCAATCTCAGTCTTCCGCGGAAGACACCCCTACAGGCGGCGTCAAACAACGGGGCCCACCGGAGCGGGGCAAGCGCCAAGTAACTGCAGCGTGACCGCGTCGCCGACGGCGACGCGGGGCTTCCCCTGCGGCCGGGAATGCCCCAGCGTCCTTCTGCCCATGCAGACTCGCGTCCTCGGCCGCACCGGCCTCCGCCTTCCCGTTCTTAGCTTCGGCGCCTCCTCCCTCGGGGCTGAGTTCCGCAAGGTCACCCTTGACGAAGCGCTCGCCAGCGTGCGCACGGCCCTTGATTGCGGGCTGAACCTGATCGATACCTCGCCGTTCTACGGTCGGGGCATGAGCGAGGTCCTGCTCGGGATCGCGCTCCAGGGCGTGCCGCGCGACTCCTACCTGCTGTGCACCAAGCTCGGTCGCTACGACTTGGCGCACTTCGACTTCTCGGCGCGGCGGGTGGAGGAGAGCATCGACGTGAGCCTGCACCGGCTGGGCACCGACCACCTAGACATCGTGCTGTGCCACGACATCGAATTTGTGCCGCTGCGGCAGATCGTCGAGGAGACCCTGCCGGCGCTGCGCCGGGCGCGGGACGCCGGCAAGGTGCGTTGGATCGGGTTCAGCGGCTACCCCATGAAAATCTTCCGGGCGATCCTCGACCAGACGGACGTGGACTGCGTCCTGAGTTACAACCAGTGCACCTTGCAGAACACGCGGTTCCTCGAGGAAGTCGTGCCGTATCTTGAGGCGCGGGGTATTGGGGCGATGAACGCGGGGCCGTTTTCCGCCCGCCTGCTGACCAACGCGCCGCTGCCGGCCTGGCTGAAGGAGCCGGAGACGGTGAAGGCGGCCGCGCGGCGGGCGGCCGCGGCGTGCGCGGCCCGCGGGGTCGACTTGGCCCAGCTAGCGCTGCAGTTCGCCTGCGCGCAGCCGGGCATCGCCACCACCGTGGCGGGAAGCGCGAACCCGGCCAACATCCGCCGTTGGGCGGATTGGCTGGCGCAACCGATCGACGCCGCGCTGCTGCGCGAGGTGCAGGCGATCTTCGCCCCGGTGAAAAACCTCGGCCACCGCGAGGGGTTAACCGAGAACAACTGACCAGTGGGAGCGGATCTGGCCGCCGCGCCGCCTCAAGTCAGCGACCAGAGGGCCGCGGCGAGGGCAAGGCGGTACCAGGCGAAGGGCGCGAGCCCGTAGCGCATCAAGCAGATCACCAGCAGCCGCAGGCAGGCGGCGGCGGTCACCGCGGCCACAGCGGCCCCGACCAGCACGTCCGACCAGCCGAAGAGATCGATCATGGCGGCGCCGCCCTTAAGCGACTTGTAGAGGGAGGCGGCGGAGAGCGTAACGAAACCGAGGATGAAGCTAAACTCCGTGGCCCGGCGTGGATCGAGGCCCGCAAAGTAGCCGGCGACGATGGTCATCATCGGCCGACTGGTGCCCGGGAGGAGGGCGGCGCATTGGAGCAGGCCGACCCACATTGCCCCAGCCACATTGAGCTCCTCCCGCTCGACGCGCGTACCGGTGAGTAATTGGCGGCCGTACCAATATTCGGCGTAGAATATCAGCAGCGCCCCGAGAACCAGCATCACGATGACCGTATCGATCGAGTAGAGGTGCTCGTCGATCCAGTCGTGGAACAGGTAGCCGAGGCCGGCGGAGGGCACGAAGGCGATCCCGACGCAGATGAGGAGGCGGAGCCCGGCTGGGTTACGGCCGCAGGCGCCGAGGGCCATCGACCAGAGTTGGCGCCAGTAGAGGAGGGCCACCGCGAGCAGCGCACCGACCTGGATGATCACGATGTAGGTATCCGTCGCCAGCTTTTGCGTGAGCAGCTCACCCGGGCGGCCCCGTTCGGGGGGCACGTGCCAGACGGGCTCGCCGAGGGCGTTGAGGACCGGCTGCTGGGAGTCGAGGCGCAGGATGCGCGAGGCGATGATCAGGTGGCCAGTAGAGGAGACGGGCAGGTACTCCGTGACGCCCTCGATCACCCCCAAGATAATCGCATCGCGGGTGCGCAGCCCGTAAGCAGAGGCGCTGGATGGGAGCGAAAATCCGCTTGGCCCGAGGACCGAGGACGCGGGCGCAAGGGTCTCGACCGGCGGAGAGGAAGCGCCTCGGGCCGGCGCCGCGAGCACACCCAGCAGCAGAAGCAGGAGGTGCAGGAGGCGCACGCTCAAGGAGAGTGCAGGAAACGGCCGGGGGGCAAAGGATTTTGCCACGGGAAACCGCGCAGGCAGGTACGTGGAACTACCCCGAGCAGTGGCGTGGATTTACCGATGACGCGTGGGACATCCTCTGGCACCCTCTCCCCGCCCCGGCCGGCATTATGCTCCCCACCCTCCTACTCCTCGCCTTGGCGCTACTGAGCGTAGGTGTCCTGGTCCTGATCGGTGGTCTGGCCCGGGCAGGGGCGCGCGCCCGCACCCTGGGGCCGGCGGTGACCGAGGGATCGCGCGCGCCAATGGTGGGCGTGGTGCGATGCCGGGCGTTGCCCAAGCCGCCGCCGCTACCCGAGCGTCCCGCGGGGCTGTTCACGGCAGACCTCCACTTCTCCGGCCGTCGCAGCCTGCAGGTCGATCCGCGCTTCGGCGAAGAAGTGCAGGGCTGAGCCGATCCCGGCGGCGGACTCAGGCCTCCGGAAGCGGTTGCCCGCGCGTTTCGGGGAGGAACCAAACCACGACGATCCCCGCGAGGAACAGGGTCGCGAGCAGCGAAACGGCCAGGCGCAGGTCCATGCCGGGCAGTGATTTCAGCCAGCCCGAGAAGAGCAGCACCCCGGCGGCGAGAATGCGGCCGGCATTAAAGCAAAAGCCCGTGCCGGAGGAGCGGAGGTGATGCGGGAAGAGTTCCGGGAAGTAGACCGCATACCCCGCGTGGATGCCGACCACGAAGAACCCCATCAGCGGGAGCAGGACGAGCAGCGTGGGGTAATCGCGGGGCAGGAAACAGACGACCGGCACGAGCAGGAAGGCAGCGAGGTGGAAAAGGATGAACGCGCGCCGCCGGCCCAGCCGCAGGCACAGCGGCCCAAAGCTGAGCATCCCCAGTCCGGCCCCGGCAGTCTGGAGGATGCCGTAGGCGAACTTGGCCTTCTCCGCCGCGACCGCGGGCGCCGCGCCCTCGCGCAGCAGCATCTCGCGCGCGAGGTCCTGGCCCGCGACGGCGACCCCCCAGAACGTTCCTAGTCCAACCGCCGCGAGGAGCATGCCGAGGAATGCCCGGCCGGCCCAACGCGGGTTGAGCAGGAGGTCGCGGAAGCTGCCCAAGGCGCGCCCGGCGCCCGTAGCCGCTGCCGCGCGCGCCTGCCGCCACGACTCTGGCTCGTGCACGGCGGCGCGCACCCAGAGCACCAACAGCGCCGGCAACACCCCGAGCACGTAGGCCCAGCGCCACTCCGCACCGACGGCGAGGCCGGCGAGGGCGGCGAGCCAGGTCCCGAGCACACTCGTCGAGTGAAAAATCCCGCCCGCGTGCGCCCGAGCCCGCGCGGGGAACACCTCGGCCACCAGCGCGGCAGCCACCGCCCATTCGCCGCCCACGCCCATCGCAACCAAGAACCGCAGCACCCCCACCTGCCAAAGCTCCGTGGCGAAGTACGTCAGCCCGCTAAAAATCGAGTACATCAAGATCGTCACGATCATTGCGGGTCGCCGGCCCCAGACGTCGCCGAGCCAGCCGAAGAGGATGCCACCGAGCGTGCCCCCAGCCAAAAAGATGCCGAGGAAGATGTCCCCCCACTGGCTAATCGCCGCCGGCGTGGCACCCGCGCCCAGGATGTCCTCGAGCATCTGGCGCCGCGTGAGGTTAAAGATCTGCCCCTCAAAGGTGTCGAATACCCAGCCCGCCGAGGCGATCGCGAGGACCAGCCATTGGTAGCGGGTAACGCCGCTCCACCAAGGGGCGGACGGATTCTGGGGCGGGGTGCTCATCGGGGTGCCGCAGCCTGCGCGAGGCGGCCGCGGCCGTTCAATGCTAACCGGCGTCGAACCCCAGCGACACGTGACGCGGCTCGAGGAACGCATCGAGCCCCTCGCTGCCCAGCTCCCTCCCCCACCCGCTCTGCTTCACCCCGCCAAAAGGCGCATTGCTCGCGGTCGGGAGGCCGTGGTTGACCGCGAGCATCCCGGCCTCGAGGGCCTCGCCCAGCCGCAGCGCGCGGCCGAGGTCGCGGGTGAAGGCGTAGGCGGCGAGCCCGTAGGGCGTGGCGTTGGCGGCGGCGACGGCCTCCTCCTCGGTGTCGAACGGGTTAAGGTACGCGACCGGCCCGAAGGTCTCCTCGCGCATCCCGAGCGCGTCCGGCGGCACCCCGGTGAGCACCGTGGGGGCGAAGTACGAGCCCCCACCTCCCGGCAGCCGTTCGCCGCCGCAGTGCAGGACCGCCCCGCGGGCGCGGGCATCAGCGACGTGGGCCGCCGCCAGTTCCGCGGCCGCGGGGTTAATGAGGGGGCCGACTGCGGTCGCCGGGTCGAGACCGGGCCCGACCCGCAGCGCGCGGACGGCGGCCGTGAACTCGGCGAGGAAGCGGTCCCAGAGGGGGCGCTGGACGTAGATCCGGTTGGCCGCGATGCAGGACTGGCCGCCGTTGCGGAACTTGGCTGTGAGCGTGCCCGCGACGGCGGTCGCGAGGTCGGCGTCGGCGAAGACCAACAGCGGCGAATGCCCGCCGAGCTCGAGTGCGAGGGGCTTGAGCCCGACCGCCGCCCCGGCGACCAGCCGGCGACCAACCTCGGTCGAGCCGGTGAATGTGACCTTGCGGCAGTTCGGGTTCGCGAGGAATTCGCCGGCGATGGCTTCCGCGGGTCCGGCCACGACCTGAAACACGCCAGGCGGCACCCCGGCGGCATGGGCGCACTCGGCCAAGCGCACGGCCGAGAGCGGGGTCGCGCTGGCGGGCTTGAGCACGACGGGGCAGCCGGCGGCCAGGGCGGGCGCGACCTTGCGCGCCGCGAGGTGGAAGGGAAAATTCCACGGGCTGATCGCGCCCACCACGCCGATCGGCACGCGCAAGACTAGTTGCCGGCGGTCCACCTCCTGCGACGGTAGCACTCGGCCGTAGCCGCGCCGGGCCTCCTCCGCGAACCAACGTAGGTGATCAATCCCGAGCGCGACCTCGGCCCGGGCCTCGGCGAGCGGCTTTCCATTCTCGCGCGTGATCCCATGCGCGATCTCCTCCGCCCGGCGAGCCACCTCCGCCGCCATCGCGAGGAGCAGATCCCCGCGCGCCCGCGCCGGCACTCGGCGCCAGCCCGCGAACGCCGCCTCCGCGTCCGCCAGCGCCGCCGCGGTCTCCGGCGCCCCCGCGGCGGACATCCGGGCGAATACGGTCCCGTCGGCCGGGTCGCGCACCGGGACGGAACTTTCCGCGACGACGAAGCGGCCCTTGAGGTAAAGCGGGTGCGGGGTCACGGGATCAGGGGAAGAAGGAGTGCTTCAGGCCGAGGACGAGCAGAAAGAGGGCGACTCCCCGGCGCAGCGGAATGAGCGGCACGCGCAGCAGCAGGCGGGTGCCGAGGAGGATCGCGAGCGCCATCGGCACCAGCGTGAGGAGGAGCAACGGCCCCATCGAGGCGGTGTAGAGCCCGCCCGCGCCAATCAGGGCCACCCGGAGCAGGGCACTGACGCCGAAGACCAGCTGCAGCGTGGCGACGATCTCCTCCTTGGACCAGGGCTGGGCGTAGACGTAGGCGATCACCGGGGGCCCGCCCATATTGAGGGCGCCGCCGATGCTGCCCCCGAGGAAACCGGCCGGCAGACCGAGCCAGCCGGGCACCTTCGGCCGTGCCGAGGGGGCGGAGAGCAGCTCGGCCGCGGCGAACACCACCAGCACGATCCCCATCGCGCGGAGCAACGGGGCCGGCTCGAGGTGCGCGAGCAGGTACACCCCGAAAGGCACGCCGGCGGCCGAGCCGATGATCAGGCTGCGGCCGCGGCGCCAGCACAGGTGGCGGCGCACCGCCCAGAGCGTGAAGACGCAGGTCGCGAGGTTCAGCACGGCGACCACCACGGCGGCCTCCTTCACCGGCAGCAGCAGCGGCAGCAGCGCCATCGAGACCAGCCCGAAGCCGAAGCCGGTGAGCCCCTGCGTGAACCCCGCGACGGTGAGGATCGCGAGCGAGAGGAGCAGCGTCGTCACCGGCACGGCCGCGTCCTCCGCCGGGGCGGGACCCCACGGCCGCGGAGATCCGGGGAAAAGGGAGGTGGCGCGGCACGCATCCCCGAGGGTCCCTTCGCCCGGCGCCGCCAGGCAAGCGCGTTCTCCCGGCGAGCCGGCGCGGGACTCAGGACTTCGCGCGCGCCGCCGCGACGAGCGCCGGGGCCTGCGCCTGCAGCTTCGCGAACGCCTCGACCACCTGGTCGAGCGCGGCGCGGCCGGCGAGGAGTACCGTCTGCGGCAGCGCGACCACAGTGGCGCAGGTCTCCCGGTTGCCGCGCAGTTCCCGGAAACTCTCGCGGTAGGCCTTCAGCCGCTCCGCGGGGAAGAGGCGCTGGAAGCCCCGCGAGGCGATCGCCTCGTCGAGGAGGCCATCGAAGTACTGCTCCTTGTACACGGCGCTGCCCGGCACTCCCTCCGCGCCCAGCGCCCGCAGGAAAGCGTCCCGCGTGAGGCCAGCGAAGGCGCGGGCATCGTAGCGGACCGGGTAGAGGTGGTACACGCCGCGGCTCTCCGCCGGCACGCGCACGGGCGTGATCCCGGGAATCGCACCGAGACGGGCGTTGAGGTAATCCGCCGCCTCGCGCCGCCGCGCGGTCTCAGCGACGAGCTTTTCCATCTGCCGGAGCAGCAGCACGCCCTGGAACTGGGTGAGCCGGAAGTTGCTCCCGCGGGTGAAGAAGCCGCTACCCTGGAAACGGCCCACCGGCCGGCCGCAGTTGTGGTAGGAGTTGCAGCGGTCGACGAGGTCCTCGTCCATCCCGGTGATCGCGCCGCCCTCGCCCGCGGGGATGTGCTTCGACTGCTGGAAGCTGAAGCAGCCGAGGTCGCCGAGGGTCCCGCACTTGCGGCCGCGGTACTCGGCCAGCCACGCCTGGCACGCGTCCTCCAGCACCCGCAGGCCCCGGGCGCGGGCGAGCGCGTTGATCGGGTCCATGTCGCAGGGCAGGCCGAAGATGTGCACCGGGACGATCGCGCGGGTCCGGTCCGTGATCCGGGAGGCGATCGAGGCGGGATCCACATTCAGCGTCGCGGGGTCGGTGTCGGCCAGGACCGGCAGGGCCTTGTGCGCGAGGATCGCGTTGTAGGTCGCGATGAAGGTGTAGGGGGAAACGATGACCTCGTCGCCCGCGTCGATGCCGAGCACGTGGAGGGCCGTGATGAGCGCGGTGGTGCCGCTGGAGGTGGCGAGGCAGCGGCGCGCGCCGAGGAGCTCCGCCCAGCGCCGCTCAAAGTCGGCCAAGGGACCGCCGCCGGCGGCATTCCACCGGCCACTGCGGCACACGCGCAGGAAGTCCTCCTCCCAGGCCGGGTCCCAAACCGGCCACAAAGGCCAAGCGCCGGTACGCACCGGGGTGCCCCCGAGCAGGGCGGGGCGCCGGGCGTCGGCGGCGGAGACCACCGCCGGACCGGCAAGGGCGGCGGCGGCGAGGGAGGTCGAAGACGCGAGGAAACGGCGGCGCGAGGTCGGGGTCGGCATCGGGGGCGGGGTGACGCCGGAACGCTGGGCCCCGCGGGGCGCGGAGGCAATCCGCCGCTGGGCGGACGCGGCCACCCGCTCACTCCGCCCGGTCGGCGCGGCCGAGGGAGCCCGCG
>SXGQ01900094.1_pt1 | contig 10815 bp, 2 predicted proteins | sample 3178371 | NCBI WGS metagenome assembly SXGQ01 (sample SAMN11356859, study PRJNA531348) | freshwater metagenome | isolation source: freshwater sample F1-20 | place: China: Fuxian Lake, Yuxi | collected 2017-12-25 | reverse complement strand
GAACGCCCCCACGCGGGTGATGATGCGGCCATCAAGTTCGGGCAAGGCCACCTGCAGGCTCAGGTCCAGGGGACCCAACCCAATGCTGCTGTCCTGCCAGCTCTGACGGGGCCTGGTGCTCGAAAGCACCTGCAACACCGGCACCCCCAACCGCTCCTGCATCACACACCCGAACCACCACCCGATCGCGGAAAAACTCCCGGCACCCGCCGCATCCGCCACCCGCCACTCCCCCTCGAAACACTCACCTCCACCCAGCCGCGCAAACTCCGCTTCACCATACACACGCCCATCCGTCCGCACCCCTGTTAGATTGAAAAGCCGGATCTGCCCCGCCTCCTTCGCATCACCAAAACCCCCACGCCCGCCCACCGCACGCGCCAACGGGAAATCCATGTTAGATTGCCCCGAACACATCCAAACCCGCCCCACCAGAACATCCTCAACCACCACCCGCTCCCCACCGCTCGAAATCACCAACTCACGCCCCTCCCCATCCGCTCCCATCGCCGGCAACACCACCTTCCACTCCCCACCCTCATCCACCTCGCCCACCACCCGCACCCCGCCAAACCGCACCTCCACCCCGGCACTCACCTCACCCCGCCCCCAAACCGGAACCTCCCGTCCCATCGGCAAAACCATGTGATCCGAAAAAATCCGCCCCAACTCCAATTCCCCTCCCGCACCCCACAAGCGGCACGCCAACATCAACACAACCAAACATCCCGCCCTCATCTCCCATCCCCCAATCGCTCCGCCATCTCCACCGACACCTTCGAAATCAACCCGTTCACCCGCGCCACATCCCCCGCATGCACACCGGACTTCGCACCTCTCTCCCAAGTCAACTCACCTAACACCTTCTCCAGCTCATCCATCGAACCATCCGGCGAATCTTTCGCCACCTCCCTCAACAACCGGATCTTCTCAAACGACTCGATCCCATCCCTCAACCTCTCAAACCGGATCGACGACCGATCCCCCGGATAAACCATGAAACAATCCCCCGACGGCCACGACGTGAAATCCGTCGAAACCAGCGGATTCTCAACCCACGAGTGATAAGCCCACCTCAAAAAACCGTCAAACCCGTTCCCCGCCGCAAACAACGCCAGCCATTCGGATTCCGCAGGCGGAGAAAACGTGAACGTGTTCGGCACCGGCGGACTCGTGCAAACATAGAACGTCGTCTTTCTCCCAGCCTCACGCCTCTCATCTAACAAATTCCGGGAAAACTCCCCACTGTGGCTGATGATCGGCGAAATATCATCCACATCTCGCGTCAACTCGCTCGGATGATTGATCGCCGATGCCACCAGCAATCCCGGCGCATGCTTCGCCAATGTCGCCAATGCCCCGCGCATCTGCGCGTCCGGCCTCTCATCCACCGCGATCCGTGTCCGCTCCCACCATCCCTTCGCCTTCAGATGACCCGTGAAATCCTTCAAGAAACTTCCCCAAAACTCATCAAACGCCTCCGTCCCCGGCTGCAATGCCAAATCCACATCCCGACCCTCCTTCTCATCATGATACCGGAACTTCAACGACCACGGCAGCATCGAATAACAATGGATCCGCGCCTTCCCCATCCCGCACCGCTCGCTCATGAACTCCACCCACCGGTCAAAAATACGGTAATCATAGTACCAAGTCCCATCCGCACGCTTCCGCCACTCGATCATGCTCGGAAAACGGTCATACGTCTGGCCATTCCACGGCTCCTCGATGATCGAACACGTGATCGTCTTCTGCCCCGCCTCCGCCAACCTCCTCATCGACGGCTCCATCAACGCCAGATGCTCGTCCGACCACGCAGGCACATCATGCCACCTCGCCACCGCCTGCGGATGCTGCCACAAATCCAGATGAAACGCCCACCCCGCAGGCTCCGGCAACACCGCATCCAACACCCGCAACCGCACCGGCACCACCAGCCGCGCCCGCTCGGACTTCACCACCACCTCGCCCACATAATCCCCCGCAGCGGCATCCCGCGGAACATCGATCGAAACCCACACCGGACGGTTCACCCCCGCCGCCAATGGCAACTCTTCCGCCGTATCCAGAATATCCCCCTGCGGCTTCCCGTCCGCCAACGTATACCGCACGAACCGAACCCCAACACCGATCCGCTTCCCTCCCGACTCCACCGCCGCCCCCTCAATCCGCACCTGCCCGTGCGAAACATCCGACCGCAAGACCATCTGCGCATTCACCCGCTCCCCACGCCACCCTTCTAACAAAATACCCTCCTCAAACCCGCGCAATCCCTCAACCGCCCCACTCGGCGCATACCTCACATCCACCGAGCCCACCCCACCGCTCAACCCGCTCTCCGGCCCCGCCTCATACCCCGCAATCTCAACCAAATGCCCGCCGCTCACCTTACCCGCCGAATTCCCCGAAAACGTCGTCCGCACATGCCTCACCTTCACCGGCTCGAACGTGAACAAGACCCCTTCCTCCGTCGCCCCGATGCTGTTTCCGCTCTGATCACCTAACAGAAACCACCGCTCGCCATCCACCGATCCCTCCACCTTGAACTGATAGACCCGCCCGCCCTTCCAATACGGCCACACCCGGATCGCCGAAAGCGACGTCTCCTCCTTCAGATTCACCTGATGCCAAACCGGCAGATTCTCGCACGCCCAATGATCCTCCACATCAAAATTCCCATTCACCGCACGCTCCGGCGTCTGCACATCCCAATGCCCGCTCGCACTCACCGCCGCGTTCAGAAACAGATTTTTCTGCTCACCGGCCACAGGCGGATCCACCGGCTCATAACGCTCACGCCTCGCAGGCTGACCCACCACCACCTCAAACATCAGACCGAAAATCAGAGCCAATCTCATCAACATGCCTCTCTTTACGCCCCGGATTTTCATTTTCGTGCAAGTTTCCAAGGCCCACCACATGACTCAATCCCGCCCGCCTGGTCTGGCCACCCAACCACCCGCCCACTCTTTGAAATCCCCAATACCGCACCCGATACTCCACCCAGTCCGCAAATGCCCTACCCATCCTCCATTTCCCTCCTACGCCCGATGTTCCGGATGCTCGTCATCCTCTCCTTCCTCACATCCGCCCACGCCGCACACCACCGCATCTTCATCCTCACCGGCCAATCCAACTCCCTCGGCACCACCAACGGCTCGGAATCGGACACCTCCCCCGGCACCGACCCCGCCGACCAACACATCCGCTTCTTCTGGCACAACGTCGCGGACCCCTCCACATCCATCGGCGATTCGTCTAACACCTTCACCACCCTCCAATCCCAACAAGGTGGCCACTACCCCGGTAACCCCACCCACTGGGGCCCGGAAATCGACTTCGCACGCACCCTCGCCCGCGCCGGCGCAGGCCACATCACCCTCATCAAAGCCTCACGCGGCGGCGGCGGAAACACCCACTGGTCCAAATCCGCCAACGGCCACATGTACCAACACCTCCTCTCCACCATCACCTCCGCCACCAACCACCTAACTGCATCGGGCGACACCTTCGAAATCTCGGGACTACTCTACCTCCAGGGCGAAAGCGACTCCCCCGCCGAAGCGGAAATCGCCGGAACACGCATCAAGGAACTCACCGACAACCTCCGCGCCGATCTCCCGAACGCATCAAACCTCCACACCGTCATCGCAGGCATCGCCGCCCCCGGATCCACCCGCGACATCGTCCGCACCCGCCACGCCGCCATCGCCGGCGAAACCCCATACATCACCTTCTTCCCGAACCTCGACCTCCAATCCTCCGTCACCGACGGCCTCCACTTCAACAAATCCGCCAAACTCCTCATCGGCCGCCGCTTCGCCACCACCTTCCTCTCCAACAACACCCTCTCCCGCCACTACGGCAGACTCACCTTCATCGGCGACTCCATCACCCAAGGCGGAAACGGCGATCACCCGAGCTACCGCTACCACGTCTTCAAACACCTCGCCAACGCCTCCGTCCCCCAGAACCCCAACGCCGGCTACCTCTTCACCGGCTCCGTCACCGGCCCACAAACCACACCACTCCTCACCACCCCCGACGTCAACGGCCAGTCATTCCAGAACATCCACGAAGGCCACTACGGCTGGCGCGCCTCATGGATCAACGCCCGCATCCCCCTCCCAGCAAACCGCCGCAGCCTCAACCGCGGCGAAGGCACCCTCCTCAACTGGACCAACCAGGCAAATCCACAAACCTATCAGATCTCCGGGCCCTCATCCACCGTCCCCTATCCAGATCCCTCCGCCTCCGGCACAGGAAACACCGGCACCACCTACACCCCGGACACTGCTTGCCTCATGATCGGCATCAACGACCTCGGCGACGCCCCATCCTCATCCACCCAGCTTCTAACAGAAATCTCCCTCCTCATCGACCAGCTCCAGTCCGCCAATCCCGCCGTCCGCATCTTCCTCTGCCAACTCCTTCACACCAACCAAACCCAAGCCATGCGCGACGCCGTCAACACCGTCAACGCGCAACTCCCCGCCCTCGCCTCTTCAAAGTCCACCGCCACTTCCCCCATCTGGATCGCCGAAACCAACGAAGCCTTCGATCCCGCATCCCTCACCTACGACAACGTCCACCCGAACACCGCAGGCGAAATCCACGTCGCGGACCGCATCGCCACCGCCCTCGGAATCATCCCCTCGCCCCCCGCTCCCACCACCTTCCCTCCTCCCCATCAGGAACGCCTATCAGAAATATTCAACTCCCGCTTCGAGGGCAACGAAATCTGGAACGGCTCCACCCTCGTCAACAGTTGGACCCAAACCAGCACACTCACCCGCTCCCTCCCGTCCCCCACCGACCTCCGCCTCATCCACCCCTCCACCGATGGCCGCTGGATCGAAGGAACCACCGCCGGCTGGAACTCCATCGCGCCAGCCTCATGGACCTTCGAAGCACGCATCAAACCCAACGCCATCCCTAACGGATTCGTCCTCTGGCTCGGCACCGGCTCCCGCCGCATCCTCGTGGAAATCCACCCAGACCGCACACAAAACACCGGCGCCACCTCCTTCAGCTCGACCCACAACAACATCGACGGGAACTTCCACACCTTCCGCATCATCCACGACGCGCCGAACAGCCGCTACCACGTCTTCCGCAACCTCCAACGCCTCACCCCAATCAACGGCGCACCCTACGACCAAACCGCCTCCGACTCCCGCCTCATCATCGGCGACTACACCTCCGCCACCTTCGGAAACGCCTTCGACTTCACCCTCGACCACGTCCGCTTCACCACCGGCACCTTCCTCCCACCCGGTATCGACTCCGACTCGAACGGCCTCCCGGACGCTTGGGAATACCAATACTTCAGCACCCTCACAGGCACCTCACCCTCCGCCGATCCAGACGAGGATGGCATCGACAACCTAACGGAATTCAACCAGGCCACCAATCCCATCGTCGCCGATCAATCCTCCTCCACCCTCCGCTTCCCCGCCTTCCTCTTCACCGGCGGCGGAAACGCCCACGGCATCACCGAATCTGACTCCTCTCTAACACCACCTCTCGGCTCCCACCCCGCCGATCGATCTGCCACCATCCTCCACCACAACGGATCCACATGGTCATCCCTCTCCTCCCTGCCAAATCCCGGCCCGGAAATCGCATTCGCCCGACTCCTATGGGACGCCGGCATCCGCACCTTCGGCATCGTCAAAAGCACCCGCCCATCCGGCGGAAACTCCCTCTGGCTCGAAAACGCACCCGCCCGCCAGGCCCTCATCACCGCAGCACTCGCCGCCTCAACTCCACCTCCCGGATTCGATGAAACCTCCTTCCCCCTCCTCATCTCCATCCAAGGCGAATCCAACGACTCCACCGAAGCAAACACCGCCGACACCCGCTTCTCCGACTTGTTGGAAAACCTCCGCGCCACCCTCCCCAACGCCGCTTCCATGAAAGCCATCCTCGGCGAAATCGGCGGCACCACCACCGACCACGCCACCACCCGCACCAGACACCGCTCCCTCGCCAACTCCCGCGCCGACATCGGCATCGCCCTCGCCACCGGCCTCACCACCCACAACAACGACGGCCTCGCCATCCACTACACCACCCATTCCCTCTCGCTGTTAGGCGCGCGCATCGCCGCCGAATCGCTCGCCATGAACCTCCACCCCTCGCGACCCCTCCCCGCATGGGAAAACCTCCACGCCTGGTTCATCGCCGACCACGCCACCCTTCCCGACTCCAACCAAGCCATCACCCGCTGGGCATCCCTCCACGACGGCTCCGCCTCCCGCGATCTCTCACGCCGCGTCAGCGGCCAACTCTTCCGAAACACCGTCACCGCCCACAACCACCCACGCCAGGTCATGAACTTCGATGGCACCAACGACCTCTGGTCAAACGCCTCCACCGAATTCGGCACCATCACCGGCCCCCGCTCCGTCGCCATCCTCTGCCGCCTGACAAACTCTTCCGACGGCTTTCTCTTCGACGGAACCACCAACACCGGCCGCACCCGCGCCCAGGTCCGCGCAGGATCATGGCAAACCGGCGTCACCCCGCCCGGCTCATCCATCGCATGGAACCTCGCGGAACCCCAAACCACCCCCACATCTAACGGATGGCAACGCCACATCTTCACCTACACCCCCGCTTCATCAACCACTACCATCCAACACTGGGTCAACGGCTCCCTCGCCGCCACCACTTCCGAAAACGAATCCACCACCCTCGGCGGCCTCATCCTCGGCTCGAACGGCGGATCACCCTTCTCCCGCCTCCCAGTCGAAATCGCGGAAGTCGCCGTCTTCAACAAAACCCTCACACCCTCGGAAATCTCTACCCTCGACTCCAACTGGTCCGCCACCTGGGGCACCCCCACCGGCCCGCCCTTCTCCGTCACCACCACCCAATCCCCCCGCGAAATCCCCCGCTTCGGCAAACACGTCGTTCTCGAAATCCCCATCACCACACCATCCTCCGGCATCACCACCCTGACATCCGCCTCCCTCAACCTCATCACCAGCCATCCACAGGCCGTCGAAACATGGAGCATCCACTCCGGTGCAGACTTCAACCCATCCTCAACCCCACTCTCCGAAATCACCGGCAATCCGTCCACCTGGACACCCGATCTAACACTCCCTCTCAGCGAAGGCACCACCCGCCTCTTTCTAACAGCAAACCCCTCCCGCAGCGCCCCACTCGGTGCCACCATCGACGCCTCGCTCACCTCCATCACCACCACCGGCTCCCCGTCAGGAACCTCCACCCCCACCTCACCCGATCCCCCCGGCCACCTTACCCTCGCCCTCGTCCCCATGTTCACCGACGTCGTCCGCAGCGGCAACCTCGGCATCAACACCTTCCGAATCCCAGGCATCGCCACCGATCGCGATGGCACCCTCCACGCCGTCTACGATCACCGCTACAACGACTCCGGAGACCTCCCCGGAAACATCGACGTCGGCTACTCCCGCAGCACCGATGGCGGCACCACCTGGTCCACCACCACACCCATCCTCGACTTCGACTCCTCCATCCCCAACTCCTCCGGAAACGGCGTCGGCGATCCCGCCATCCTTTACGATCCCAACACCCACACCCTCTGGACCGCCGCCCTCTGGTCCTTCGGCAACCGCGCTTACAACGGATCAGGCCCCGGCCTCCTCCCCACCGAAACCGCCCAATACGTTCTAACAAAAAGCACCGACGCCGGCCTGACATGGTCCCCGCCCATCAACATCACCGCCCAGATCAAGGACCCCGCCTGGCGACTCCTCTTCTGCGGCCCCGGCCACGGCATCACCCTTCGCGACGGCACCCTCGTCTTCCCCTCCCAAATGCGCCGCGAGGACGGCCTCGTCCGCATGTGCTTCATCTTCTCCCGCGACCAGGGAACCACATGGAAATTCGGCAGCGTCATCCCGGAGACCACCCCCCAAACCAACGAAAACGAACTCCTCGAACTCGACGACGGCCGCCTCCTCTTCTCCGCCCGCACCCCCTCCGGATCAAATGGCCAACGCGCGTGGTCACACTTCACGCCCGCCACCCCCGCCCCGGAAACCGATCCTCTAACAAGCGGCTCCTGGTCCACCATCTTCCGCCTCCCATCCGTCCCCGATCCTGTCTGCCAGGCATCCGTCATCCACTGGAAAAGCACCCTCAACGGCCACCCGCGCGAATGGATCCTCTTCGCCAACCCGGCCACCGGCGGCCGCAACGGCATGACCCTCCGCCTCAGCCAGGACGGCGGCCTCTCATGGCCCGTCTCCAGACTCCTCTACCCCGACTCCTCCGCCTATTCTTGTCTAACAACCCTCCCCGATGGCTCCATTGGCCTCCTCTTCGAACGCGACAACTACACCAAAATCACCTTCGCCCGCGTCGAAGAAGCATGGCTCCTCAACCACGACCTCGATTCCGACAACGACGGCATCCCCGACGCCTGGGAAACCCTCCACAACCTCAACCCCAACGACCCATCCGACGCCCTCCTCGACACCGATTCCGACTCCTCACCCAACCGAACGGAATTCCTCGCCGGCACCGACCCCGCCAACCCCTCATCCCTCCTCGAGATCACCCGCTTCCTCCCAAACCTCTCGGAAAACCACCACGACCTCCGCTTCTCCTCCATCCCCGGCCGTTCCTACACCCTCGAATCCTCCACAGATCTCCTCACCTGGACACCCACCCTCACCCTCATCGCCACCCTCCCCGAGACCACCGTGGAAATCCCCACCCCTTCCCCACAAACCACCCGCTTCCACCGCATCACCACCCACCCTTGACCCTAAGATCGAAGAAGATCCAAGCCCGCCATCTCCCCGGAAACCCGGATTGCACCCCAACAGCTTTCATCCCATGGACATCGGGTTTCCAAAACCGATCAGGCCGTGCTTCAGGCCAAGCCTCAAACACTCGCTCTCACACGCTCCCCTTCTGAAGATCAGCGAAAGATCTCCACTCCCTTCCTTCACTCTCTGAAGCCTTGCCGGGCGTGATCCCCATGCCTCTACGGAATACTTCCATCCAAGCCGGATCCCCGAAATACACGCTTCGTGCATTTTGATGGCATTTTTCGTTGCCAATTACCTTTTTCGAGTAATTCTCCCGCCGGAATTTTGTCTGTAAGTTGTGTAAGCTGGGCGGTGGTGCCCCGATTCAGTCACCACCGCCCGGCAACCCTGCGGATATCAGATCCCACCAACTTTCCATTCTTCACCTCCATGAAACTCCGTAATTCGACGCTCGCGCTAATCTCGCTGTCCTCCCTCACCCATGCACAAACCACCGTCACTCTCGACGGTGCCTCAGGCAGTCAGTCCTATTCCGTTGCTAGAACCACCAATGGCGGACTCACCATCGGTCTCGGGTTGGAGGTTGAATACCTCGTCGTCGCTGGCGGCGGCAGCGGTGGCACGGCGGGTGATACCAGCGGCACGGGCGGTGGTGGTGCAGGCGGCTTGCTCCAGGGCAGGATACAGCTTTCAGCAAACAACTACCAGGTCGTGGTCGGCGCGGGTGGGGTTGCACCCAACACCGCCGGCTCCTCTTCGGTTCAGGGAGTCAACGGTCAGAATTCCGTATTCGGAAACCTAACAGCAGTCGGCGGCGGTGGCGGCGGACGCTTCAATCAAGTGGGTAATGCCGGAGGATCTGGCGGTGGCGGTGGTGGGCGTAATTGGACGTCTGGCGGAGCAGGCACAACAAGCAACTCAATCGTTCAAGGCTACGCAGGCGGCTCAGCAAGGGGCGAGACCCCCACTGGACGTTCGGCTGGCGGCGGTGGCGGTGGTGCTGGCGGCGCCGGCGGTGCCGGTGCACAGAGCTCCAGTGTCGCAGGCAATGGTGGCCAGGGCTTGGCCAACTCAATCACCGGAACGGAAGTGTTCTACGCCGGTGGCGGCGGCGGTGGAGCAGCCGATAACTTTACCGCGGCCGTTCAGGGACTGGGTGGTGTCGGTGGCGGCGGGGCTTCCAGCACCAACGGAACCAACGGCTTGGGCGGTGGTGGCGGCGGAGCCGGCACCTTCGGACGCGGAGGCAATGGCGGATCGGGTGTGGTCATCGTTCGCTATTTGGGCGATTCTTTGGGCAACATCGGCGGCACCGTCACATCAGGCACTGGAACCGCGACAGGCTACACGCTGCATACCTTCACCACCACAGGCACCAGTGCGCTGGATCTCTCCAGCATCAACCTCAACTCCCGCCTCGGAGTGGTCCAAAATGGCTCCATCTCCGGCTCAGGCGATCTCACCTTCACCGGCCCCGGCACGCTCACCCTTAACGCAACCAACACCTACTCAGGACAAACCCACATCAACGCGGGAACCCTCGCGCTGGGCAGCAGTGGGTCCATCGCCAACTCCTCAGGCATCAGCATCGCGGACGGTGCCAACTTCAACGTCTCCACCGTCACCGGCGGCTTCGTCCTCGGCGCTACCCAGAACCTGTCCGGCGGCGGAACCATCACTGGAAATGTCTCGATCGCCGGAAGCCACACCCCCGGCTTCAGCCCGGGAATCCAATCTTTCGAAAACGATCTGCACTACACCACCGGCTCATCCATCACCTGGGAACTCACGGACGCCAGAGTCGATGAAGCGGAACGCGGCATCATCTACGACGGCATCGATGTCGCCGGAAACCTCTCCTTCGCCGAAAACGTCACCCTACTGCTCGATTTCAACTCCCTCGGAAGCTTCGTCGATTGGCGTGACGCCTACTGGGAAACCAGCATCACCGGAACCGCAGGGTGGAAAATCTTCGATATCCAGGGAACCACCACCGGCTTCGAAAACCTCAATCTCGCCCCAACCGACTGGCTGGACAGCG
>SXGQ01019049.1_pt1 | contig 10816 bp, 23 predicted proteins | sample 3178371 | NCBI WGS metagenome assembly SXGQ01 (sample SAMN11356859, study PRJNA531348) | freshwater metagenome | isolation source: freshwater sample F1-20 | place: China: Fuxian Lake, Yuxi | collected 2017-12-25 | reverse complement strand
ACTGCGACCGAATCAACTCCACCTGAGAAAGCTACGATACACTTATTAGGAATCTTTCCGATAAAGCGGATCATGATGTCCTTATTTTTTGGTGGAACGGGTGGGACTCGAACCCACACATTTCGGTTTATGAGACCGCTAATCTGAACCTATTGATTTACCGTTCCGTGGTATCTGCTGGTTTGTTTCCTTGCCACCAGATATTTTTATCTTATCATAAGCATTTGACTTTTTACAACTTTTTATTCATCGTCAAAATTTAAAATTTCGCAAAGATCATTCATGATAGCCTTGTGAATCTCATTAATTAGGTGATCTTTCGAAGGCGTTTCGGTGTGCTTATGAGCCCTTGAATGTCCGTATTGAATCGAAGTATATACCGTATCATCGATGATTTTGTACGCATCTAAACGTACTGTCGCTTTGCCTTTAATACGTTTTTCCTTCATAAATTCAATATATCCTTAGATGACTCTATTTTGCACTGATAAAATGCAAAAGGCCCCGTGAGAGGCCTTCTACATTTAGGGTATATCAACTTAACTCACTGTTGAGGAGTAGATGCCGTAGATGGAACGAAAAGTTCAATCCTTGACATCTCTTCTCTTAGAAGCATTGCAAAATCTTCGAGAGACTTATTTTCTGATTCAATAAATCTTGCAAAAGAACTTTGAATTGCTTGGTTGACGTCCACAACTCTGCATAAAATGAGACGTGGATCTGTTTGCTCTGCTGATACATCCTGGGGGGTACTATCTTCTTGGCTCATTTATTTTACTTTCTTAACGCTTGAACGGGATACCCTTATAATCTAAACTATGTCTTTAATTTGTTTACATCACTTTTTGCGTAATAACTTTGACGAATAATGTCGACCCATTTGTCCAATGGTTTTCAATTCCTTCTTGTTTAATCCACCTTTTTTCTAACATAAACGTGGATTGTTCTAGGCATCTCTTTATTGCATCATTTTCTGAATGAAATACGCCTAAAATCTGGTATTCTTCTTGGTAACTCGTTCCTTTCACTGAGATATATACAACGCTCATCTTTCAATTTTACAGCTAGTTTAAATCGATTTTCACTTGAACTTTCTTAATAATCCCTGTGGAACAACACCTAGCGTTCCATCTTTCTTCAGTATTTTTACCATCGTCTGAGATTCATGCGATATGACGATGGCCAATCTAGGCTTGATATCGTACTCATCATCTTCTTTCGGGATGAAGCTATAGTCGATGACCAAATCTCCGATATTCATGAATTTACCACTTGCAACCACCCGAACGGTACCCACCCAGTTCCTTCAGGTAATATTACGTTTGCAAATCCTACTGAATAAAAAGATTCTGGTGTCAAAATAATTTCTGCAACTAATCCAATGTCTTTTTTATGAAATCTAACGTCTTTAGTTATTCTATCTTCATGTTGATGAGGTCTAAGAAACGTTAGCATAAACTCGTTGTCAAAGTTACTTATCACGATATCTCCTTGGTTAACGACCTTTTTAATTGGAGATGTCGATATATTTTTTAATCTCTTTTTCATCAAGCGTTCGTAGATATATTTTATATCAAAAGCTTCGTAACGTTTTAGTTAATATTTATTGAACATGGAAATTACATTAGAGAGCATCAAACAAATCATTCGTGAAGAAGTTGCACGAGTGCTAGAAGAAAAGAAAAAGAAATCCAAGGTTAAACCTGAATACGTCGCGGGGTCTCCTCAAAAGAAAAAGCGTGCTGAAGAAATAGAAAAACGTGAAGATGAGCCCCATGATAAAGCAAAATCTTATCGTCCATTCGTTACAGATAAAGATCCAAAAACTGGTAAACCCATCAAAACGAAACCTTCGAAATGGAACAAGAAATTTGAGAAGATGTTCGGTTCAGGAAAGAAAGCGAAGAATGAATCTATGGAATACGAAGAAGATGTTTTTGAAGATGCGTTATTAGAAGAAGTTGACGTCGACGTTGAAACTTTAAGAGAGTTTATCTCTGAAGCAATTCTAGATGAAAAGAAGAAAGGCGCTAACGTCACGCAAGCTTTAAAAAATAAAGCAGAAAAAGCGAATGCACCAATGAGCGCTCTTCGTGCAATCTACAACAAAGGTCTCGCAGCGTGGAGAACAGGTCATCGTCCTGGCGCTTCTCAACCCGCATGGGCCATGGCGCGGGTCAATTCAGTTCTTGCTGGGGGTCCTGCAAGAAAAGTTGATGCAGCTCAATGGGAAAGAATCAAGAAACATCGATCAAAGAAACGCAAGAAGTGAGAATCATTTTCTTAGGATGATTTTTTGTAATGCTTCGCGACGATCTTCTAGTTCCTTGATTTCTCTTTCTAGCTCTGCTTTCATCTGAGCTAGCTTTTTCGTTTTTGAAGTTGCAGAGTCTTCTAGTTCAAACTTCTTTTTATCGATTGACGTTTGAATTATCGAACATACGACAGCAAAGAAAATAAAAATGAACGCGAAAGACAACAGATATCCACCAACGGTGTGGTATCTTTTATCTGCAAACCCTAGGCATACACCAGTCATACCAAATAGTTTTGCAGCAACAAAAAACGAAATTGCGACCTTATTCAAGGTCGCCATGTTATAAAAAACGCCTCGCTCTATCATAGCTTTCTATTCTTCTTGCTCAATACGTTCGCAGGATAACGTTGAAGTTCTTTCTTCGTTCCTACCATTTCAACGATTTCCCAAAGAGGAGACACGGTAATTCTTCGTTCTTCTAGCTTTTTAAAGTGTGATTGCAGCTCGTCGATATTGGTCCACAACTTGCCTCGTTTATTCCAAGTTGGTTCGCCTGTGTATTTGTCTTGGTCACCATCTTGGTACAGCGCTGTCATCATGTCATAGACCTTATACTTGACTTTTTGGTTTTTATCGTCCATGTCTAAATACCATAATATCATGCAGCAATAAGCTTTTTCATTATCCTGTTACCAGCTCGATTTGCATGTCTAATCTGTCAACGACTTCTCCGTCTTTTGTTAAGATTTTATAAGATTTTTTTTCTTTGTCTAGAGATATCAAGATTCCAATGCCACGATGAAGTTCCCATCCTACTCCATTTCGATGATTCATCAGGTATTCGAACCTGACTAAATCACCTTTTTTCATCAAACTCTCTTGACAGTTGATCGTAATCTAAAACAGGACTCTCAAAGGCCAGAAGTTGTCTAGAAAAATCTCGTTTTAATTCTTCAGGGGTTTCACCGGCTGGAATTATGGGATTTTCTGTCCATCCTTCGATGCTGCCGTCGGGGCGATAGTAAACCTCATGAACTTGATACGAAACATGACCGTTAAAGGTTCTTTGAACGATTCGGTAATTCCAAGACATGTCATAGCTCCTTGTCACAGTTAGTCACAGTATCACCGATGATCAACATATCAGAAATATTTCCCCACCATAAATTAGAATTATAGAATATTTTGACCCTAGCAAGGTTTTCTTGATTGATTTCTAGCACAATTCCTAAATCGCCTCGACGAAATGTCGCGATTTCAGATTGTTTGCTGACGAACGTAGACTTTACTTCGGTCATTTTCTCTATTGATTCACTCAATAGTTGAATGAAGCTTTTATCTGGGCCTAAGGTAACTATGTCGCCTGGTTTCATAGAGGATTCACACCATTTTGTAACATGACTATCTTAACTTGTCCATTTCTGTCTAGTACTTCTGCTAGAACCCAATGATCAAATCTTTCTACGTTTCTCAAGAAGATGCCTAAATTAGATTCATTGTAGTTAAAATAATCTTGTTTCGTTGTAGAACACCATTGGACTAGATCTCCTACTCGAAGTTGATTCATCATCTATACTATTTTAATGGTATCACACGAATGGGCGATATTGCACATCAACCTACGCCAGGATGACCATTTGACCCGGTAAGAGTCAAGAAGTTTTTGGAAGGAATATTCGTTAATCCGCAAAAGACCTGGTAATCTACCCCCGTACCAGCAGAACACGAAATGAAGAAAACAGTTGTTCTTATTTCTTCATGAACAGTATCACCTTGATCCAACGTGATGAAGTTAGCAACGGTAGATTGAAGTCCGCGTTCAGTGAAAGCTAATGCAATCTTATCGCTTGATAAAGATCCACGATTGACGATGTTGATGAACCTCGTGACATATGGAAATTCGTACTTATGAATTTGTCCTTGAGAAATTAATGATGAAGACAAATAAGGCAAAGCAGATATTTGGTATGCAGGTGTTGCATATTCACCGTTTGCTGGCCAGTTAATAGACATATAACTCTATTAAATATATTCTTATTTCTCTTAATACTTAATTAATAAGTAAGATTTATGTCAGGATTTACATCTTTAGGTAAAAAGTCAGGCGGGGGTGGTGGCGGAGCCGCTGGAACGAATGCCAATGCAATTGGACCTTTCGGCACGTCGATAGTCTCGAACTTAACTTCGACTGCTCAAGCTTCTTTCGTGTATGGTACAATTCCAAACAGCACTCAATGGATTACGTCATCGAATGGAACAGGCGCTGTCGTTGCTGTTTCAGACGGGATTATGTCATGTTCGTCAGGCAATTCCTTGTCGGGATCTTCTGTCGTTCAATTAGCAAGATCGATAAAATATAGACCAGGTCAAGGAGTCATGGGAAGAATGACTGCAATTTTTGAACCTGGTAACGCAGATACGAAACAGTTGGCTGGACTTGGTAATGCAGAGTCTGGGTATTACTTCTGCAGAAATGGCACGAATTTCGGGATTCTTCACCGTGAAACTTCAAGGAGAGAGATTAGGTCCTTCGCGATCAACGCGCAAAATGCCGTCACCGTCGTTGTCACGTTAGGGGGTCATTCGAAATCTTTTTCTATCTCTGGTGGCAATAATGCTAATCAAACATCTTACCTGATATCCCAGCAGGATTATTCTCAAGTCGGGTCGGGCTGGAAGGCTGAATCGATAGATGGAACAGTATACTTCATATCAGATGTCCCCGGTCCTATCGGAGGAACATACGGCATCACTGTAGGTGGAGTCTCCATCGTTTCAGCGACTTCCCAGGTTCAAGCGGGAGTGTTACCAACAGAAACATTCATAAGTCAATCTTCGTGGAATCTTGACACGATGGATGGAAAAGGAGCTTCTAGAGTAAACTTAGATCCTTCTAAAGGAAACATCTATGGAATAGGATACCAGTACTTAGGATTTGGCGATCCTGTATTTTCGATAGAAAATCCAGAGTCTGGTTTGTTGACGGATGTTCACAGAATTCAGGCAGCGAATTCAAAAAATACAGTTGTTCTACGAAATCCACAGACGACAGCAAGGTGGGAAGCAGTCAACAGTGGATCTACAGCGTCGAATGTAACGGTAAAAGGCGCGTCAGCTGGGATATTCAACGAAGGACTAGTCATTCGAAACATTGGAACATCGTTTGCCGCAGAAGTCTCAAAACTAAGCGTCAATAATACACTCACGCCCTTATTGAGTTTAAGAGCCAATAGAGTTTATAACAACCAAAGTTGCTATGGAGAATTTGAGGTCTTCAACATATCGGTCGGCACAGATACAGGGAATGCTTCAACCGGAAAGATACTTCAGGTCTTCGTCTACAAAAACGCGACGCTCGCAGGTCCAGTCAACTTCCAACACAACGATTCGACTCGATCTTTAGTCGCAACAGACACCGCTGCAACGTCGCTATCGACAAATTCTAAAACGCAGCTTTTAAAGGCTTTCATCGTCGCGGCGAATAATTCTGTAACCCTAAAACTAAACGAAGAAAATTTCTTTGGGACTTCTGGCGATGTTATCACTATTGCCGCGAAGAGCGGTACAAATCAGGCAATCGATACAGTACTAGCTTCTATCTCATGGTTCGAGGATCAGTGAACTTATTTTTCTTCATGTGTTGAAATACAGAACTTAGAATTTATCCATCCAGTTCCCAATCTAGAGAATACTTTCCAAAAAATGCGCGTGTCATTTTTTCGTTGCTTGTCTACTTGTAATAGGATTCCCATTTCTGAATTCTTTACTTTTATCGGTTCATCACCCATTTTCCAATTGTCAAGATAAAAATGAGCTCCTGAGCAGATGATGATACATTGTCCTACATTAGGAGTCATCTTTGAATCCTTTTCAAGAACTTTGAATTAACCCACCCAATGACTTTACGTGATGACAATAAAATCTTTGAATATTGAGTATGATGATTAACGTTCCAAATTTCTGTGATTAAAATAATGTCGTTCTTGTTCAAGAAACCGATGACTTTTGGACCGTTGCCGCTAGGTGGAGTACTCCAGACAGCCAAGATTTCAGGTAATGCTTTTAGAGTTTTTTCGATATTGACAATCGCCAAATTACCTTTCTTTAATCTTACTGGTTGACCCGGCTTCATGGATTTTGATTCTCAGTGAGAAACAGCGGCCGGTCTGTTTTCAAAACTTTGCTTGGTATCTGTATAGTATCCGTCTCGACGGTAGTAGTAGTATGAGTACTTGTATTCGATCTTATCAAAGTTGACGTCGTTTAGTACGCCACCGATGAGCTTTCCTCCAACATCTTGAATCGAACGCATCGCATGACGTGCCAATTCTTTCTTCGTTTTGAATGCTCGCATCACGACCACGACACCGTCTGCTAATGTAGATAGAATCGTTGGATCCGTGACGGCAACAACAGGCGGACTATCAATGATGATCCTATCGAACCTTCCTCGCAGGTCATCGATCAATTTGCGAAATCGTTCCGTGTGGAACAACTCAGCAGGATTCGGGGGAATTGGTCCGGCTGGAAGAACAAACAAGTTAGGAACCTCGGTTTCAGAGATTGCTTCGTCGACGTTGCCTTCGATAAGAGCAGTCGATACGCCCAATTCAGATCCACGTCCAAACACCTTGTGGATTCGTGGTCGTCGAAGGTCGCAATCGACGAGAAGAACCTTTTGACCTGTTTGAGCCATCGCGGTACCGATGCAACAAGCGACTGTCGTCTTACCTTCGGATGGCCCAGCACTGGTGACGAGAATAATTTTATGCGGATTGTCTGGTGCCATGAACATTAGATTCGTTCTAATTGCTCTAGATGCTTCCGCAACGCTGCTCATTGGATCATTATGGACGATGAGTTCAGGCTTGTCTTCCTTCTCTAGCATGCCACGTTTACGTTTCGTCTTTGACCCATAATAACCCTTGGCGGATTTATTGTTGGAATTTTGTGGAAGCAATCCTAGGAACGTCAATCCAAATTCATCTTCAAGATCATCAGGTACTTTGACGGTACGATCCATAAGACCTCGCATGAATGCTGCCGCGATACCCAGAAGCAGCCCGCCGAAGATGCTAGCAGTGATGTTCAATGGGATTTTTGGAAACACTGGTGACTTGGGATACATCGGGCGATCGACGATGCTGATGTTATTGACACGCATCATTTGAGCAAGATCTGCTTCCTTCGTGCGTTCTAGAACAAGAGAATAAAGCTTTTCAGTGTTGTCCTTATTCCTACGAAGCCTGTTGTATCCGATCTCTAGTTGGTTTAGATTGTGCGCTTGGTCTCTTGCGCTATTCATCATCGTTTGAAGACCGCCGACTTGTTTGCTCAACACTTCGACATCTCGGTCCAATGATTTTTTAACGTTTTTAATTTCTTTGATGATAGCAGTTTCGATGGATTTTACTCGCTTATCGACCGCGACGACATCTTGGTGCTTTGGTCCTTTTCCTGAACCGAGTAGCGAATCACGTTCGCTTTTTGCTTGTTCATATTGCCCACGCAAGCTATTAAGAAGCTGGCTCTTCGATAGCTCTGCTGACTGAATGGCTTGTGGATCGTCTTCAGGGACTTTTTCTAGCACTGATTTTTTCGCCAATGCCTCTTGTTGTAATGCTTTCGTTCTAGTAAGTTCCGCCGACAGTGCTTTCATTTCATCAGAAAGCATGCTTGACTTGTCAGTGAACTCCACAGACATGATGTCATTGGTTTTCTTATACGAATGAAGCGCTTCTTCGCTGGTCTTTAAATCGCTGTTTAGCGTGTCTAGCTGGTTACGAAGCCAATCCCCTGCAGTGCTAGTGTTTTCCAGGGCATTTTCAAGATTTTGGTTTACGTAACTATCGATGAAAATTGAAAGGATTCTTTGAGCCCTATCTGGATTTGCATCCTTGAGTTTGATCGCAGCAAGACGACTATCCCTGACAGGTTGTACGTCGATTCTGGATCTAAGAATATCTGCCGCAACTTCTGCGGTTACAGGAGACTTGAGAGGCTTGGGCTGTGAACCTGCTGGCTCATTTTGAATGAATCCTGCGTCATTGTTTAATCCAAGTTCGTTGACTACCAGTAATGAAATTCGTCTAGACTTGATGATGTTGTATTGCGTCTCATAGTACTCTTGATTGCCCCAATAGTTGTCCGTTCCAAGATCAACGATTGTCTCAACTCTATGACCCAACGGTTTGGGCGGCCGAGGATCAAACATGATAGTTGCCTCTGCTTCATAAATCTTTTTTTGTCCTAAAGTATAGAATGCAGTTGCGACGACGACGAAGACAAATGTGACGACCATCGTCGGCCAGTACTTACGAACTACATGCCCGATGTTCTCGCCTTGATGATTGTTTTTTTTCGAACTATCACGCTGTTGGATGTTTTCAGGCATTTTCATTACCTTCGTATTTGTTCAACGTCAAATGCTTGCTTAATGAGATGGCATCTTTAATGATAGAGATTGATTCTGAGACTTTGTCGGCTTCTGCGTGACGATCTTGAATTCTCAAGAGATATTTTAGACTTTCTAGGTCTTGAACGACCCGCAAATAGCTCTCCGACATGTTCATATGATGCCTATATTCATATCTTATCATGAAAGAACTTAGGTTTGCACCTGTTCACCATCGTCTCTATTAACTTTTCTACATTTAAAAATGAGATTCGTGTTCACCTTGCTCAAGGTATCACCTTCTAGCAGATGAAGATACACGATTCCCTGTCGAGGAAATCCACATTTCTCAATTTCTATGAGAATTCCCTGTCGAAGGTGTCCTGTCACGTCGACAAAGCGCAACAAGTCGCCGACCTCAAGATCGACAACATTCGACTTGTCTCCGTGAAACTTAACCTCCATTCACCACCATGTAACATTCGAGGTAATCTCGTGATGGATAGCTGATCTTTCCACACTCCCACATCACACAAAATTGTGTCTCATATGGATCATTAGGATCAACGGGTTTTTTGCTAATAATAAGACCGGTCTCGTAACCTGGCACCATCAGAACTTGCTCAGGATCGCCGACGATAAGATCACCGACCTTCATGACATCATCATATCACATGTTTGTTGGAGTTTGCACGCGGTCATGGTAGTTCGATCTCATCCATGTAAATTCTAACGATGCGACCAAGTTCTCCAAACAATACATCGATAGGCTCATGTCCTCTGACAAATTTTTCCCAACCTGAACCCATCGTGACGAATAAGCCAACCGAGCCCCATCGAATTTCATCGTTATCCAAACTCGGATTAAAATGAAGATTGTCGACGTCTGGACGATATAGGACGATGCATCCTGAATACAATTGGTCTTTTCTTACACGCGACCGTGGATAGTTTTCATCGTTTCTCACGCAACGATCCTTAAATATTTAGGGATGTGTCCCCATCCTGCAGAGATGTATCCGACACCGGTAGGCGTTAAGATTTTCCAGATTAATAAATCTTCGTGTTCGTCCTGCATGTCGACGTCAACGATTTTTTCTTCAAGGATAATTCCGATTTCGCTGGGATGAAATAGAAATGTTCCTTCGTAAACCATCCTGCTGTTATCGTGTTGTTCATATGGATTTAATTTATGAAGTCGTATCGTGTCTTTACATGTTGTTCGAACTAAATTTCCTGGCTTCATTTTGTTATGCACGAAAGTAAACTAGGGGTTACCTTTTGTGCTGATTAGAAAGCTGTTCCAAGTCTCTATCGAAGATTCCGTAGGTTTCACCGCTGTCTGGGAAGAACACATCACAGTATGTTCTATCAGGTTCGTCATGAAGTTCTAGGATGATTCCTAGGCCTAATTGGTGAAACACGCTGGATTTTCTAATTTGAACTAAATCGCCGATATTCATTGTACTTCCTGTTGTTCTTCTTCATCTGGCATGAATTCAGGGATTCTTCCGTCAGATGCCAATCGTTTCATCATGGATTCGATCTTCTCTATGGCTTCATCTGTCGGAGGACCGGTGCGATTAGGCTTCGGAAGGATGCTAGCAAGCCAAAAAGCTTCCGGAGGAGCTAATTCTCCTGGGCCTTTCTTAAACCAGTGCATTGATCCAGATCCAACCCCATATTTGTTCGGACCGAACTCAACAACGTTTAGATAGAGCTCCATGATTTCGTCCTTTGAATAACAGGATTCCAATCCTTGTGCTAGAAAGAATTCCTGAACCTTTCTGCTAAGAGTCTTTTCTCTTGTGAGCCAGAGATTCTTCACGAGTTGCATGGTGATTGTACTTCCGCCTCGAAGAAAGCGGCCTTGTTTCAGGTTGTCGGTAAAGCTGTTTACGAATGCTTGAGTTATAAAACCTCTATGGTTTTCGAAACCCGGATCTTCCATCATCACAACTGCCAAAAACATATCTCCTGTCATTTGCAATGGAATCCATCCTTTGGTTCTAGGACCACTTTCTCTTTCAAAAGGTTCGCCTGTCGGGGTATATGCCGTGTAATAAAACGATGACCTCAGGTTTGGAAGTGAACCGCACGTCGCTCTACAGTCTGATTTGAGCTGAAAACTGGGTTTAGGTCTAAATCCAATAGAAAAGCTAGTT
>SXGQ01275719.1_pt1 | contig 10817 bp, 10 predicted proteins | sample 3178371 | NCBI WGS metagenome assembly SXGQ01 (sample SAMN11356859, study PRJNA531348) | freshwater metagenome | isolation source: freshwater sample F1-20 | place: China: Fuxian Lake, Yuxi | collected 2017-12-25 | reverse complement strand
GAGGTCGTCGACGACGGGGTGACCGGCACCCTGGTGCACTACGACGAGTCCGACCCCCGCTCATTCGAGGCGGGACTGGCCGAGGCGGTCAACGCCCTGGTCGCCGACCCGGCCAGGGCGCACGACTACGGCGCAGCCGGGCGGCAGCGGTGTATCGCGGAGTTCTCCTGGGCCCGGATCGCCGAGCAGACGCTGGAGATCTACCGCACGGTCTCCGGCTAGCCCAGACCGCCATCACAAAAACCCCGCGCGTTGGCGCGGGGTTGTGCGGGTGCGGCAGGTTAGCTTGTGACGCCTTTGAGTTCGTCGCCGAGGGCGGAGGCCTCGTCGGGGGTCAACTCCACGACGAGTCGGCCACCGCCTTCCAGCGGTACCCGCATCACGATGCCGCGCCCCTCTTTGGTCGCTTCCAGCGGACCGTCTCCGGTCCGCGGCTTCATCGCCGCCATCGAGTGCTCCCTCCAATTCCAGCTGGTGTCGGCACCGACCGGGTGCCGAGACTATGACGATTCTAGTCCAGCGCCGCCGCGGACCGGAGAAACCCAGCAGTCCTGCATGTGGTCGTCCACCATCCCGGTGGCCTGCATCAGGGCATAGATGGTGGTCGGGCCCACAAATCGGAAGCCACGGGCCTTGAGCTCCCGGGCCAGGGCGCGCGACTCGGGCGTCTGTGCCGGCACGTCCGCCGGGCCGGCCGGGCGTGGCCGCGGCGACGGGGCGTGCGCCCATAAGAACTCCGACAGGTCGGCCCCGAGGTCTACCACCGCGCGGGCGTTGGAGATGGTGGCCGCGATCTTGGCCCGGTTGCGCACGATGCCGGCGTCGGTCATCAACCGCTGGATGTCGGCCTCGGTGAAACCGGCCACCGTCTCGACGTCGAAGCCCCGGAAAGCCGCCCGGAAGTTCTCCCGCTTCCGCAGCACGATCAGCCACGACAAGCCGCTCTGAAAGGCCTCCAGCGTCATCCGCTCGAACATCGGGGTGGCACCCCGAAGCGGGCGACCCCACTCGTGATCGTGATAGTCGCGCATGAGGATCCGGTCGGACCCCGCCGCGGCCACCGCCCACGGGCACCTGATCCGATCTTCCTCGGCGGGCAGCGTCACAGACCCGGATCAGCCGCCGCGGCGCCATAACGACGACCGGCGGTGGGATCCGGTAGGTCGGCCGCCGCGCGTACCGCAGCCAGTTCGCCGCGCAGTTGGTCCAGTTCGGCGCCCAACCGATCGAGCACCCAATCCACCTCGCTGGTCTTGTAACCCCGCAGCACCTGGGTGAACTTGACGGCTTCGACGTCGGCGCCGGTGACTCCGGAAGCGGGCAGCACCGTCGCTGTCGTGGCCCGCGGCAGCGGCGGAATTTGCTCGCCGCGGCCGAACAGCAGACTGGCGATCCCGAACAGGACGACCGCCACCAGGATGAGCACCACGAGGTACATCAGGATCAGCGTCACACTGCGATCCTGCCTCACGCGTCAGGGCAGCGCCGGGCGCAGGGTGTTCATCGGCGGACGGTCGGCCAGCGACACCGTGGAGAGTCGCCGGAGGTAGCCGTCCTCGCCGTCGCCGCCGGGGAAGAATTGGGTCAGCCCCACCCCCGAATCCTCGATTCCGCACCGGGTCAGCAGGGTGGCGATGATCTGCCGGCTCATCGGTCCCAGTTCGCCGATCGGGCGGTTGCGGTGGGTGCGCACGCCGAGGTTGACCTGTCCGATGGCACCCAGTCCGTAACGGTCGTAGGTGTCGATGAGGATCCCGATCTCCACCCCGTAACCGGGCGCGAACGGTACCGAGGTGAGTAATTCGCGGGTACCGGCGTACTCCCCGCCCAGTGGTTGGAGCACACACCCCAATTCGGGCCGCAACGCCGCCAACAGCGGGCGGGCGACGAGTTCGGTCACCCGTCCGCCGCCGGTCGCGTCCTCGCCGCCCCGGAGTTTCAGCGGCCTGCGGTAGAAGCCCCGGACCAGGTGGATTCCGTCCTCGGTGAGGATCGGTCCGACGAGTCGGGGCACGAACAGTGGGTCGGGGTCGATGAGGTCGGAGTCGATGAAGACCACCACGTCGCCGGTGGTGGCGGCCAGCGATCGCCACAGCGCCTCGCCCTTACCGGGCCGCGGTGGGATCTCGGGCAGCGCCTCCTCCCGGTGCACGACCCGCGCCCCGGCGTCGGCGGCCATCGCCGCGGTGGCGTCGGTGGACCCCGAGTCCAGGACGATGAGTTCATCGACCAGTCCGCCGAGCAACGGGGTGATCGTCTCGATCACCGAACCAACCGTCTCGACTTCGTTGAGCGCGGGCAGGACCACCGAGACGGTCCGGCCGCGCTTGGCAGCCTCCAGTTCGGGGACCGTCCAGCGCGGGTGCTGCCAACTGCGCTCGGCCAGCCAGTCTCCCGTGCCGGTCTCGGCCAGGCCCGTCACGCCAGTCCCCGCACTGTGCGGGCGGGCGGGCGATCGCCTCGGATCGAGGCGACCATCTCCAGCACTCGGCGGGTCGGTCCCACTTCGTGCACCCGGAACATCCGGGCCCCGTCGGCGGCGGCGAGTGCCGTCGCCGCCAGCGTCCCCTCGAGTCGCTCAGTCAGTCCCACGCCCAGAGTCTCCCCGATGAAGTCCTTGTTGCTCAGCGCCATCAGGACCGGCCATCCGGTGTTTACAAGATCTTTCACGTGCCGCAACAAGGTCAGCCCGTGGAAGGTGTTCTTGCCGAAATCATGGGTCGGGTCGATCAGGATCCGGTCCCGCGGGACGCCCACCGCGACGGCCTGTTCGGCGGCCGCGGTGACCTCGGCGATCACCGCCTCGACCACCCCGGTGACGCTGTGGGAGTAGTTGACCCGGAACGGACGAGTGCGGGGCACCGCGCCGCCGGTGTGCGAGCAGACCAGCCCGGCGCCGAACTCCGCCGCCACCTCGGGCAGACCCGCGTCGGCACCGGCCCAGGTGTCGTTGATGATGTCGGCCCCGGCCGCACAGGCCTGTTTGGCCACCGACGCGCGCCAGGTGTCGACGCTGATCAACTGGTCGGGGTAGGCGTCGCGCAGCCACTCGATGAACGGCACCACCCGGGCGGTCTCCTCCGCGGCGTCGACGACCGTCCCGGGACCGGCCTTGACACCGCCGATGTCGATGACATCGGCACCCTCGGCGACCACGCGGTGCACCGCGGCCATCGCCGCGTCGTCGGTGAAGGTTGCCCCGCGGTCGTAGAACGAGTCGGGGGTCCGGTTGACGATCGCCATCACCAGGGCGCGGTCGCCAGCCACGGGTCTGCCGCAGAACGTGCCGTTCATCCCCTTATGGTGCCTGCTTCGGAGCCCCCCCGGCCACCGCGGTCAGCCGGGGTGTCCCCGGTCCGGCACCGGATGATCGCGATCATTCCGGCGCTTTGGCGAAAACCAGCCAGCGCATGTCGATGGGGCAGTGCTCGCGGTCGAGAGCGAAAAGGTCATGGCCGCTCACCCAGTTGGCGTACCACCCGGTCGGCGGCCAGGCGCCGTCCGGCAGGTTTGCCCGCTCGTAGTCGTAGACACTATCGTCAGAGACCATCCGCAGAGCCAGACCGCCGAGGGCGGCCTCCAACTCCGGCCGGGTGAAAAAAGCCGTGTGCACCTGCTGACCGAACTGACGGGCCGCCTCGTCGGGGGCGTAGCCGGCGTCGGCGAGGAAGATGTTGAAGACCAGGCTGCCGCCCGGCGCCAGACACCGGTCGGCCAGTTCGAGCAGACGTCGCAGCTGCTCGGGAGAGCGGAAGTCGCACACCACCTCCGACAGCAGGATGATTCGGTAGTCCCGCCGCAGGTCGGCGTCGGTCGCGAACACGTCGCGGTTGATCACCCGGATGTCCAGCGCGTTCTGGCGCGCCTGCTCGCCGATGATGTCGGCGAATATCTCGGTCATCTCCACCACGTCGACGGGATGGCCGCGGCGGGCGAGCGCGAGCGCGTTGCGGCCGGTGCCCGCACCGATATCGAGCACCGGAGAGCCCGCCGGATCGGCCACCTCGCCGGCCAGGGCCCACACCCGGGCATCCGGCTCGACCCCGAAGAGCGGGGGCGTCCGGGTGGCCACCCAGTTCTGGTAGACCTCCTCGACGCTCGGCGCGCCGACGGTCACGTCGTAACTGAGCGCACTGGCGACGGGTGACCGGTAGACGACGGTGATCGTGGACCGCGGGGATCGCGAAAATGCTTCGGCGAGTTGCCTTTTCAGCACGTCCTGCAGATGGTCGCGTTCAGGGGCGTCGAACGCCCGGCCCAGTCCGGCGAAGACGGCGACGCACTTCTCGGTGAATTCCTCGAGGAGAGCCGGGACGGCCGGGAAGGTGATCTGGCCCTCGGCGGTGACCCGGGTGTCCAGCCGCCGTGCCATCGCCTGCGCGACGGCGTCAAGGTCGACCGGCCGTGACGGCTCCACACCGCCTCCCTCCTCGATTGAGGGCAGACGATAGCAGCGAATCGCGGCCGTCAGGCCTTCGGGCGGCGACCGGCCGCCACGTCCGCGGGATAGGACGGGTCGAACGGCACATACCCTCCGTCGCGGCCGTCCAGCACGTAGAGCGGATCGGAAACCCCCGCGCCGTAAGCCTGCTCGCGCAGGTCGACCTTGCGGCTCTTGAACGTCGAGGTGGTCTCCAGCGCATCCACGATCCGGACGAACAAGGGCACCGCGTAGCCCGGCAGTCGCTGATAGAGCGTCTCGGCCAGCCTGCGGCCGTCGAAGGGCGCGCCGGGGCGAAGCGTGATCGCGGCCATGCCGGCGCGCCCGCCGGTGTCGGGCACCTCGACGCCGAAGACGGTGCACTCCGCCACGGCCGGGTCCGCGGCCAGCGCGGCCTCCACGTCGGTGGTGGCCACGTTCTCACCCTTCCACCGGAAGGTGTCGCCGAGACGGTCGGTGAAGGCGGCGTGGCCCATGCCCTGCGGGTACATCACGTCACCGGTGTTGAACCACACGTCGCCGTCCCGGAAGGCGTTGCGCACCAACTTCTTCTCGCTGGCCGCCGCGTCGGTGTAACCGTCGAACGGCGAAAGCCGGGTGACCGGGCTCAGCAGTAGACCCGGCCGGCCGGACGGCACCCGGCGAACGCGGCCGTGTCCGTCGCGCACGGGTTCTCCGGTTTCGGCGTCGTACTCGACGTAGGCCAGGGGTAGCGGATTGATCCCGGTCGACCCGGGGATGTTGAAGATGTTGACGAATGCGGTGTTTCCCTCGCTGGCGCCGTAGAACTCGACCACCCGCCTGATGCCGAACCGGGCGGTGAACTCCGCCCAGATCTCCGGGCGCAGGCCGTTGCCCACGATGACTCTGACCCGATGGGCGCGGTCGGTGGGCTTGGGCGGCTGGTTGAGCAGATAACGGCAGACCTCGCCGATGTAGACGAAGGCCGTGGCATTCGCCCGGATGACCTCCTCCCAGAACCGCGAGGCCGAGAACGTCCGCCCCAGTGCCAGCGTCGCCCCGGCGCCGATCACCGAGGACAGGGCGACGGTCAACGCGTTGTTGTGGTAGATCGGCAACGCGCAGTACAGCGTGTCGTTGCCGCGCAGGCGCACGCCGAGCCCGCCGAATCCGGCCAGCGCGCGCAACCACCGTTGATGGGTCATCACGCTGGCTTTCGGATTCCCGGTGGTACCCGAGGTGAAGATGTAGAAGGCCGGGTCACCGGCGGGCACCTCGGCGGCGGAGTCGGGATTGCCGGCCGGCCTGCCCTCGGCGAGGGAGGCCAGTTCCTCGGGGGTGAGCAGGAATTCGCCTGCCGGTGCGGCGCCGCTCCCGGCGACGTCGTCCACCAGATCGCTCTCGGCGACCACCACCCTGGCGTTGAGCAGGCCGAGGCTGTGCGCCAGCACCTCGCCGGACTGGTGGTGGTTGAGCATGCCCGCGACCGCCCCGCACTTGACGGCGGCCAGCATCAGCAGCACCGCGTCCGGCGAGTTGCGCAGCATGATGCCCACCACCTCCCCGCGGCGCACCCCTCGCTCGGCGAGCACCGCCGCGTAGCGGTTGGCGGTCTCGTTGGCCTGCCGGTAGCTGATCTCCCGGTCCTCGAAACGGAGGAAGGTCCGCTCGCCGTGGCGGGCGGCGCGATCCTGGAACACCGTGGCGATCGAGGTCTTCGAGTCCGGCCGGCTGGTCAGCCCGGTCAGCGCCGCCCGGAAGATTACGGGGGCGTCCATCAGCAGGGCGGGAAGCCCCCGGACCACGTCGAGCAGCCCGACCGAGCGCATCGTGTCACCGGCCACGGCCATCGCCCCCCTCGTCGACGGCGGCGCAGCAACTCAATGCGCGGTCGACGTCGTCGACCACCACGAGTCGGTCCATGGCGGCGGGTGTGACGTACCCGCCCCGAACCAGGGAATCCAGCCAGAGCCGCAGCCCGTCGAAATGTCCGAACGGGTCCAGCAGCACCACCGGTTTGTCGTGCATGCCCAGGTAGCCCGCGGTCCAGGTCTCGAAAAGCTCCTCGAGCGTCCCGATCCCGCCGGGCAGCGTGAGGAACGCGTCGCTGCGGTCCTCCATGACCTGCTTCCGTTCCCGCATGGTGTCGGTGACGATCAACTCGTCAGCGTCGATATCGGCCAGCTCCCGATGCACCAGCGCCTTGGGGATCACCCCGATGGTGTGCCCGCCGCGGGATCGGGCGCCGGCGGCCACCGCACCCATGGCCGAGACGTTCCCGCCGCCGGAGACCAGTGTCCAGCCCCGCTCGGCGATACCCTCGCCGACCTGACGGGCCAGCGCGAGCAGTTCGGGGTGACGCGGGCTGGCGGCGCAATACACGCACACGGCCCACTCGGATTCCGGCTCGGCTTGCCTGCGCACACCCCGAAACCTAGACCAGAGGTTCGACCCGCCCCCTAGAGTCCTGGGCTATGCCATGGCCTCTGGTCGCGCGCCGCGCCCTCGACCGCGTGGTCGACACCCTCGAGAGTCCCATCGCCGGGGTGGCGCTGATCGGCAACGAGGGCGTGGGCAAGTCGACTCTGGCCGGCCAGGCGGCTGCGCGGCTGGGCCGCGGCGAACCGCTGTGGGTCGTCGGCACGTTGGCCCAATCCTCCATCCCGTTCGGAGCGTTCGGGGGTCTGCTGGATTTCCACGATGTCGGCAAACCGGCGGCGATGATCGCCGCGGCGGCGGACGCGATCCTGTCCGGTGGCGACTCGCCGATCATCGTCGACAACGCGCGGCTTCTCGATCCGCTGTCGGCGAGCCTCGTCTACCGGCTCGCGCAACGGGGCGGCCGGCCGCTGATCGTGACGGTGCGCTCGGTGCTGCGGGTTCCACAGGTGGTCGCTGCGCTGTGGGACGACGGGCTGCTGGAACGCGTCGAGATCATCCCACTGGACTCCGCGGAGACCGAGGCCCTCGTGGCCGCCGCCGGTGGCGGGGACACCGCGGCGCTGTACCGGCGCAGCGCCGGGAATCCGCTGCACCTGCGCCTGTTGATGGCCACCGGAGGGACCGAGGAGACCCTGCCCGCCGCGATCGACCGGTACCTGGGCGGGCTCTCCGCGCAGGTCCGCGCGGTGCTGGGGTATCTGTGCGTATTCGAACCGCTCTCCCGGGCCGATCTGGTGGCCCTGACCGACGAGGCCGCGATCGAGGCGGCCGTCGCGGCCGGCGCCGTACAGGTCGCCGCTGCCGGCACCGACGAAATGGTGTTCAGCGGCCACCCGCTGTTCCTCGAGCGGATGGCCAAGATCCTGGACCGCTTCGAGATCCAGCGGTTGCGCTCCGCGGTGGCCGCTCAACTGGCCAGTGCGCCCAGTCGCACCCCCGCTGACCGGATGGCCCGCACCGTGCTGGCGCTGCAGGGTGACGGTCCGTTGGACTGTGACGCCGTGGTCGCCGCCGCCCAGGAGGCGCTGCGACTGGGCGACCTCGGCCTGGCCGAGCGCCTGGCAGGGGGCGCGTTGGAGCGGGAGGACCATTTCGGCGCCCGCCTGGCCCTGAGCTACGCGCTGGCCTGGCAGGGCCGGGGTCGGGAGGCCGACGCGGCACTCGCCGGCGTCGACATCGCCGCCCTGTCGGAGGAGCAGATGATGGCCTGGGCGCTACCCCGGGCGGCGAACCAGTTCTGGATGCTCTCCGAACCCGAACGCGCGACGACCTTCCTGCAGAACGTGCGAGGCCGGGTCGGAGCGGAGGCGTCACATCTGACCCTCGACGCGTTGTCGGCGACCTTCGCGATGAACGCCGGCAACGTGCGGCGCGCGACCGACGTGGCCGAACAGGTCCTGGCCCACGTGGACGCCCCCGACATGGCGGTGGCGTGGGCGTCCAGTGCCGCCGCGCTGTCAGCGGCTCGGATGGGCCGCTTCGACGCCGTCGGGCCGGCGGTGCGCCGTGCGCTCGGATCGGACTACCCCGGCCTGCTGCGGTTCACCGTGGGCCTGGCGGAGACCACCACACTGCTGATGCAGGGCAAGACCCGGGCGGCCTACGAGGTGGCCGAACGGTTCACCGATTTCGCCGAATTGGCCCCGCCCGGGCGGGCCATCGGCGAGGTGCTGCTGGCGCAGGTCCTGCTGGCCCGCGGCGAGGCCGCGGCGGCGGCGGATCTGCTGCGGCCCGCATCGGCGACGCTGGAGCGCACCGGTTACTCGTGGGGCCCGCTGGCGCTGAGCTATCTGACGACGGCACTTGCCTACCAGGGCGAGATCGCAGCGTCGGCCAAGGCCCTGGCGCGCGCCCAGGCCCGGCACGGAACGAAGTCGGCGATGTTCGCCCCCGAGCTGGGGATCGCCCGGGCCTGGCGGCTGGCCACCATCGGTGACCGGACATCAGCGATCACCGCCGCGCGTGACGCCGCCCGGACGGCCAAGCGCAGCGGCCAGCTGGCGGTCGCCGTGCGGGCCTGGCACGAGGCCGCGCGCCTCGGGGATCGACGCGCCGCGGATGCGCTGGCGCCGATCGCGCAGACGGTGGATTGCGACTACGCCCGGCTGGCCCTGGACCAGGCCCGGGCCTTGGCCGCCGGGGACCCCGCGGGGCTGGCGGCGGCGGCCGAGCGGCTGGACGCGGCCGGCTTCAGCGGCGCGGCCGCCGATGCGGCCCGACAGGCCGCCGAGGCCGGTTAAACCCCGGCCAGGTAGCGGCGCAGTGCCGCGGTGACGGCCGTGATCTGGGCGACGGAGACCCGTTCGTCGCGGCGGTGGGCCAGGTTGGGGTCGCCCGGGCCGTAGTTGACCGCCGGAATACCGAGGGCGGCGAACCGCGCGACGTCGGTCCAGCCGTACTTCGCGCGCACCATTGAGTCGGCGGCCTCGACGAGCGCGGCGGCCGCCGGATGGTGCAGACCCGGCAGGGCCCCGGCGGCCGCATCGGTCTGGCGCACGTCCACCGGAAGGCCGGCGAACACCTCGCGAACGTGTGCCATTGCGGCCTCGGGTGATCGGTCCGGGGCGAACCGGAAGTTGACGGTCAGCTCAGCGGCGTCGGGGATGACGTTGCCGGCCACTCCCCCCTCGACGCGGACCGCGGAGAGGCCCTCCCGGTAGGTGCAGCCGTCGATGTCGACGATCCGGCCCTGATAACCCGCCAATCGGTCGAGCACCGGGCCAAGCTTGTGAATCGCGTTGTCGCCCAGCCAGGATCGCGCCGAATGTGCCCGGGTGCCGGTCACTGAGATGACGGCCCGCAGGGTGCCCTGGCAGCCCGCCTCGATGTATCCGCCCGAGGGCTCGCCGAGGATGGCGACGTCGGCCCGCAGCCAGTCGGGAAGTTCCCGCTCGATGCGGCCCAGACCGTTGGCGGTCGCCTCGATCTCCTCACAGTCGTAGAACACCAGCGTGAGGTCGTGAGCGGGTTCGGTGACGGTGGCGGCCAGATGCAGGAACACCGCGTCGCCGGATTTCATGTCCGAGGCGCCGCAGCCCCAGATGTGGTCGGCGTCGCGCCGGGAGGGCACATTGCCGGCGATCGGCACGGTGTCGAGGTGGCCGGCGAGCAGCACCCGTGTGGGCCGGCCCATGTCGGTGCGGGCCAGCACCGCGTTGCCGTTGCGAAGGACCTGCAGGCCGGTCTGGCCGCGCAGGGCGCTCTCGACCGCGTCGGCGATCACCTGCTCCTCGCGCGACACACTGGGGATGTCGATGAGCGCCGCGGTCAACTCGATCGGGTCGGCACGCAGGTCCAGCACAACTGACCAGGCTAGCCCCTCACCCCCCTCACCCCCCTCCGTGAACAGACACAAAAGTCACCATCCGCCCGGCGTGTCCGTGCACTTTGCGTCTGCTCGGCCCGGAAGTACGGTGTGCACCGTGACTTCTGCAGCCGGCTTCGGGCTGGCCACCATCACCGCCGACGGCACCGTCCTGGACGCCTGGTTCCCCGACCCCGAACTGGGCGCCTACAGTCCGTCGGGGACCACCCGGATCGCCCCCGACGAGGTGCCGGCCACCCTCGCGGCGCTGGCCGGCCCGGACGAGGACCGGGGGGTCGAGGTCGTGGCGATCCGCACCGTCGCCGTGCTGGCCGACACGCCGGTGGACACCTGCGACGCGTACCTGCGGCTGCACCTGATCTCCCACCGGCTGGTCGAGCCGCACGGCGTCAATCTCGACGGCGTGTTCGGGGCATTGACCAACGTGGTGTGGACCAACTTCGGCCCCTGCCGGATCGAGGGCTTCGAGGAGGTGCGGATGCGGCTGCGCCGCCGCGGCCCGGTAACCGTCTACGGAGTGGACAAGTTCCCCCGGATGGTCGACTACGTCGTACCCACCGGGGTACGCATCGCCGACGCCGACCGGGTCCGCCTCGGCGCCCACCTGGCCCCTGGCACCACCGTGATGCACGAGGGTTTCGTGAACTT
>SXGQ01699595.1_pt1 | contig 10819 bp, 5 predicted proteins | sample 3178371 | NCBI WGS metagenome assembly SXGQ01 (sample SAMN11356859, study PRJNA531348) | freshwater metagenome | isolation source: freshwater sample F1-20 | place: China: Fuxian Lake, Yuxi | collected 2017-12-25 | reverse complement strand
TTCACACGGGAAACTCACCCCGAGGAAAATCCACAGCACCACCGGCAGACACGCGGAGGAAACTCGCTCCGCGAGAAAGGCCGGTCAGATTGCCGTCAGCAGCCGGTGTGCGGCGCGACGGGTGGGTGCTTGCAGGAGCGGTTCCACGTTCAGGTGCGTGTCACATCGAATGCGTTCCGTTGAACGCGGGTGGGTAGATACGGATCGCTGCATGGGCGATCAAGACCAATCGATCGGCCGCGACCACGAATCGATGAAACGGCATGAATCTCGATGACGAATCGACATCCCACCGGGCACACCTCCGCCTCGCGGGGGGCACATCGCCGGTGGCCGGGCCGACGATGCCAACGGCTCATCCATGAGCAGGCTGCGGCCGAACAGCCTGTTCGCGCTCGACAGCGTGCCCGAGCATGGCCCTCACGCCGGCGCGACGTGCCAGCGTCCGCCGCGCACCACCGCGCGGCCGTGGAACAGGTAACCGAGCACCCCCGCCACGGTGCCGACCACGGTCACCGCCAGCCAGGCCGGCAGCGCCGCAGCGGGCAGCGCCGCCGCCAGCCCGCGCAGTGCGAGCCAGGTCCCCGCACAGGCCACCGCCCCGGCCGCCACCCCGTCGAGGACGGCGCGCCCGAACCACGGGTGACCTTCCACCAGCGGCGGCAGCACCCGGCCGGCACGCCGCTCGCGCACCGCGTTCCACCAGCCGAAGACGGTGGTGATCGCGCAGAGGAAGAAGGCCATCGGCACGAGCATCGCCGCCAATGAAAGGCCCTCCATCACCGGCACGCCGGCGGCGGAACGGTAGAGCCAGGCGGCGATCGCGCCGTTGATCAGGAGATTGATGAGAAAGTCGATCCGGGCCGCCACCCGCCATGCGAACCATGCCACGCTCGGCGGGGCGACGGGAAGAGGGTCGGGAGGCTGGCTGGTCGTCATGGCGGGATCCCGGGGGCCCGAGTCTACGATCCCGACCCGGCGCCGCCGCGGGGGGCCGGCCGGAGGGCGGTTCCCGCCGGTATACTGACCGGTCCTTCCGCACTCGAGAGCCCGGAGTGGCGCCCTTGCGGAGGTTCTCCCGGAGTCGATCCATGCGTCGGCAGATGTCGGCAGCCGCGGCCCTCGCGGTGGGCCTGGGGTGGTGGGTGGTGGCGACCGGAACGGCGGCCGCGGCCCGGCTCGAACTGGCCGAGGGGAGCCACGTCTGCATCATCGGCGGCGGCGTCGCCGACGCGATGCAGCACACCGGCTGGCTCGAGACCCTGCTCCACAGCCGCTTTCCCAAGCACCGGCTCGTGATCCGCAACCTCGCCTACGACGGCGACGAGATCGATCCGGCGAAGCGGATGCGGAGTGCCGACTTCGGTACCCCCGACCAGTGGCTCGCCGGCTCGGCGCCGATCCCCAATCCCGGGGCGCTGGCCACGAAGGACTTCGTCCGCGAAAACCGCTTCGAGCTCGCCGGCACCCGCGCCGACGTGATCCTCGCCTTCTTCGGCTCGAACGAAGCCCATGCCGGCCCGGCGGGAATCGAGGCGTTCCGCGGCCAGGTGCAGGCCTTCATCCGCCACACCCTCGCCCAGCACTACAACGGCGTCGCCCCACCGAAACTGGTGATGTTTTCACCGATCGCCCACGAGGACGTCGGTCGCGCCCACTGGCCCGACGGCAGGGCCCACGACGCGAACCTCGCCCTCTACACCAAGGCGCTCGAGGAGGAGTGCGACAAGGCGAGCGTCGTGTGCGTCGACCTGTTCACGCCGTCGCGCGAGGCCTACGCCAAGCTCAAGGAACCGCTCACGTCCGACGGCATCCACCCCAACGAGCGCGGCGACCGGGAGATCTCCCGGATCATCGACGAGGCGCTGTTCGGCGCGCCGCCGGTGCGCACCCCCGAGGCCCTCGCGCGCCTCCGCGCGGCGGTGGTCGACAAGAACTTCTACTGGTTCAACCGCTACCGCGTCACCGACGGCTACTCCACCTACGGCGGCCGGGCGTGGCTGAAGTTCGTCGACAGCCAGACCAACTACGAGGTCGGCCAGCGCGAGCTCGACTACCTCGACGTGAAGACCGCCAACCGCGACCGGCGGATCTGGGCGACGTGCGCCACGCTCGCCGACCCAGCGGCGAAGCTCCCCGCCGTCGAGGATGTCGGCCTGCCGGAGCTGATCCCGGTGAAGACCAACAAACCGGGGCCGCTCGAGGGGGGCAAACATGAGTTCCTCTCCGGTCAGGAGGCGATCGCGAAGATGACCGTCCACTCGGGGATGAAGGTCGAACTGGTCGCCGACGAGGCGATGTTCCCCGAGCTGATCAACCCGGTGCAGATGGCCTTCGACACGCAGGGCCGGCTGTGGGTCGCCGCCTGGCCCACCTACCCGCACTGGCGCCCCGACGAGCCGATGAACGACAAGCTCCTGATCCTCGAAGACACCGACGGCGACGGGCGCACTGACCGGATCAAGACGTTCGCCGACGACCTCCACAATCCCACCGGCTTCGAGTTCTGGGGCAGGGGGGTGATCGTCGCCCAGGGGCCCGACATCCTCTACCTCGAAGACACCGACGGCGACGACGACTACGACGTGAAGACGCGGATCATCGGCGGCCTCGACACCGCCGACACCCACCACACCGCCAACAGTTTCTGCTTCGACCCCGCGGGGGCGGTCTATTTCCAGGAGGGCACGTTCCACCACACCCAGAGCGAGACGCCGTGGGGCCCGCCCGTGCGCTGTGCCAACGGCGCCGTCTACCGCTACGAGCCGCGGACCGGCAAGTTCGGCCTCTACACCTCCTACTCGTTCGCCAACCCCCACGGCCACGCCTTCGACCACTGGGGTGACGACGTCGTCGTCGACGGCACCGGCGCCGTGCCCTACTGGGGGTCGGTGTTCTCGACGCGGCTCGACGGGCTCGACAAGCACGCGGGGGCGCCGAGTGTCTATCAGCAGCGCACGCGCCCCTGCCCGGGGATCGAGTTCCTCTCGAGCGCCCACTTCCCGGAGGAGTTCCAGGGCAATCTCCTCGTCGGCAACGTGATCGGGTTCCAGGGGATCCTCCGCTACACGATGGCCGCCGGCGCCGGGAGCTTCCCCGAGGCGACCGAGGCGGAGCCGATCGTCTCGTCGAGCGACCCCAACTTCCGCCCCGCCGACCTCGAGATCGGCCCCGACGGGGCGATCTACTTCACCGACTGGCAGAACCCGATCATCGGCCACATGCAGCACAACCTCCGCGACCCGAGCCGCGACCGGATCCACGGCCGCGTCTACCGGGTGGTGATGGAGGGCAAGGCGCTGCCCAAGCCGGTGCCGATCGCCGGTCGGAGCGTGAAGGAGGTGGTCGCGCTGCTCGCCGACCCGATCGACCGTGTGCGCTACCGCGCCAAGCTCGAGCTCGCCGGCCGCCCCGAGGCGGAGGTGGTGCCGGCGGTGAAGGGCTGGCTGGCGGGCCTCGACACGGCGGCGCCCGGGTTCGAGCACCGGCGGCTCGAGGCCCTGTGGACACTGCGGCACTTCGATCAGGTGGACCAGCCGCTCCTCGAGGCGGTGCTCGCCGCGAAGGATCCCCGGGCCCGCGCGGCGGCAGTGCGCGTCTTGGCGGCGATCGCCGACCGGGTGCCGGGTGCCCTCGACATGGTGCGCCGGGCAGCGGCAGACGAGAGCCTCCGGGTGCGGCTCGAGGCGGTGCGCACCGCCTCCTACCTGCGCGTGCCGGAGGCGGTCGAGGCGCTGGCGATCGCCAGCGAGTTTCCCAGCGACCGGCAGATGGACTACGTGAAGAAGGAGGCGGCGCGCGTGCTCGATCCGGAGTTCCGCCGTGCCCGCGAGGCGAAGCAGCCGCTGGCGCTGGTCAGCGACGCGGGGAAACGCTGGCTCTACCGCAGCCTCTCCACCGACGAGCTGGTCCACGAGCCGCGCGGCCCCGCCCTGTACCGCGAGATGCTCCTCCGCCCCGGGCTCGACGAGCGCCTGCGCGGCGAGGCGGTCGAGGCGCTCGCCGCGGCCGACAAGACGACCGTCGTCCGCGTGGTGGCCGGGGCCCTCGACCAGCTCGACCGCCAGGAGGGGGAGATCGACTCGCCGACGGTGTTCGACCTGATCCGCGTCCTGCTCGCGCGCCCCGCGGCCGAGTTGGCGGAACTGCGCGGCGACATGGAGCGGCTGGCGACGCAGGCCCGGCGGCCGGTGCTGCGCCGGATCGGCTACGTGGCCCTGATGACGATCGACGCCCGCGCCGCCGGCGACAGCGACCCGAGCGCGAAGGCGTGGGGCCTCGCCGCGGCCGACCCGCGGCGCCAGGTCGATCTCGTCGAGGCCCTGCCGCTGGTCTCCGATCCGGCGGTGCGCTCCGGCCTCTACGAGCGGATCCTCCCGCTGGTCGATGCCGGGGGTGCGGCCGCCACGGCGCCGGGCACCGTCGGCCGGTTCGTGCGCATCGAGCTGTCCGGCAAGCAGCGGACCCTCACGCTCGCCGAGGTCGAGGTCTTCGCCGGCAGCGACAACGTCGCGCGGCGCGGCAAGGCGTCGCAGAAGAACACCTCCAACGGCGGCGACGCCGGCCGGGCGATCGACGGCAACGCCCACCCCGCCTGGGAGAAGGGGGGCCAGACCCATTCCATCGAGGGCACCGAGAATCCCTGGTGGGAGGTCGACCTGGGCAGCGACCAGCGGATCGAGCGGATCGTGATCCACAACCGCGAGGGGGCCCTCGGCGAGCGACTCAAGAGCTTCACCCTCAAGGTGCTCGACGGCGCCCGGGGGGAGGTGTTCGCGGTCGAGAAGCAGCCGGCCCCGACGCCGGCCGCCGAGATCGCCCTGGCCAGCGACGCGGTGCGGACCGCGGCCGCGATCCGCCGCGCCGCCTTCACCGCCCTCGCCGGCGTTCGCGGCAGGGAGGCCGATGTCTTCGCCCGGATCGCCCCGTTCGTGAACAGCAACGCCGACCGCGACGCCGCGATTGCGGCGCTGTCGACGATCTCCCCCGCGCTCTGGCCGGCCGATGGCGCTGCCGACCTGGTCGCCACACTCGTCGCCGGGCTGAAGAAGCGCTCGGCCGAGGAGCGCTCCAGCGACGCCGGGCTCGCCGCCTGGCAGTTCGCCGAGCGGCTCACCACCCTGCTGCCCCCCGCCGAAGGAAAGGCGCGGCGGGCGGAGCTGGCGGAGCTCGGCGTGCGCGTCGTGCGGATCGGCACCGTCTACGAGCGGATGGCCTACGACGTGGAGACGATCGCCGTCCAGGCGGGTCGGCCGGTGCTGTTCGTGCTCGCCAACGCCGACGTCATGCCCCACAATTTCGTCATCACCCGGCCCGGGATGATGCAGGAGGTGGGGGAGGCGGCCGAGGCGAAGGCGCAGGACCCGGCGTTCGCGAAGCGGCAATTCGTGCCGGAGCATCCCGCGGTGCTCGCCGCCAGCACCCTGCTCCAGCCGCAGGCCAGCCAGCGCGTCACCTTCGAGGTGCCGACCGAGCCCGGCGTCTATCCCTACGTCTGCACCTATCCCGGCCACTGGCGGCGGATGTTCGGGGCGATGTACGTCGTCGCCGACCTCGAGGGCTACCTCGCCGATCCGGCGGGCTACCTCGCCACCCATCCGCTCGAGATCAAGGACGCCCTCCTCAAGGACCGGCGGCCGCGCACCGAATGGACGCTCGCCGACCTCGAGGGGAGCGTGGCGGCCCTGGAGAAGGGACGGAGCTTCGTCCACGGCCGCGAGCTGTTCCGCACCACCAGCTGCGTCGCCTGCCACAAGCTCGGTTCCGAGGGCAACGCCTTCGGTCCGGAGCTGGCGAAGCTCGAGGCGAAGATGACGCCACTGGAGATCACCCGGCACATCCTCGAGCCGTCGCTGAGGATCGACGAGAAGTACCGCAGCGTCACCGTCCAGACCGACGACGGCCGCACGCTCACCGGCCTCGTGGTCGCCGAGACCCCGACGGAACTGTCGCTCGTCGAGAACCCGGTCGCCCGGGCGGAGCCGGTGCGGATCCCCAAGGCCTCGATCGAGGCCCGGAAGGCATCGCCGGTGTCGATCATGCCCAAGGGGATGCTCGACAAACTGTCGCGCGACGAGGTGCTCGACCTGGTGGCCTACGTGGCCGCACGGGGGGAGGAATCGAGCGCCCTCTTCGCCCCGGACGGCTGCCCGCACCATGACACGGGCAAGTGAATCCCGGACGGGGCCCCGAGGAGGATCGCGATGAACGATGCCAGCGGCGGGGATGAGAAGGAATACGGCCGCATCCGCCCCCTCGATGCGGCCGAGCGGCGCGTCCTCGGCGTGCTGGTGGAGAAGGCGAAGACCACCCCCGACCAGTATCCGCTGTCGCTCCTGGCCCTGGTCAACGGCTGCAACCAGAAGAGCAACCGCGAACCGGTCATGACCCTCGACGAGGAGGCGGTCGACCGGGCCCTGGAGAGCCTGCGGGCGATCGGCGCCGCCGCCGAGCTCTTCGGCGGCGGGCGCGTGCCGCGCTACCGCCACCACATGCGTGATTGGCTCGGCATCGAGGGAGCCCAGGCGGCGATCCTCGCCGAGCTGCTCCTCCGCGGCGAACAGAGCGAGGGGGATCTGCGCGGCCGGGCCAGCCGCATGGAACCGATCGCCGATCTCACGATCCTCCGCCAGCACCTCGATGCCCTGGCCGAACGCGGCCTCGTCGTCTGGCTCTCCCCGCCGGGCCGCGGCCGGATGCTGACCCACGGGCTCCTGCCGGCGGAGAAGCTCGAGAAGGTGAAGGTCCAGCTCGGTCTGGCGATGGCGGCCGCCGCGGCAGCGGCCCCTCCGCGCCCGGCGGGTGACGACGACGACGCCCCGACCGGCCCCCCCGTGGCCCACCGGCCTGTCGCCGCCGTCGGGCCCGCGGGGATGGTCGAGCGACTCGCTGAGCGAGTGGCGCACCTCGAGACGACCGTCGCCGACCTGACGGCGCGGCTGGCGGCGGTCGAGAAGCTGCTCGAGTGACGACCTGCCCGCGGGGGGCGCGCCGATCCCCGGCCAAGGATGCACGACGATGATCGGCCCGGTCAACGCCGTCGCCACGCTGCCCCGCCGCCGGTGGAGCGCCGGTGCCGTCGCGGTCGCGCTGGTGGTGATCGGCCCTGGCACGCCGGCGCCCGCCGCCGATCCCGCGGCGTTGTTCGAGGCGAAGATCCGGCCGCTGCTGGTGCGGGCCTGCCTCGACTGCCACTCCGGTGCCGACGCGCCGCGCGGCCTGCGCCTCACCGACCGTGCCGGCTGGGCGGAGAGCGGGGTGATCGAACCGGGCCGCCCGGAAGCCAGTCGCCTCCTCGCCCTGCTCCGGTCCACCGACTCCGACGAGGTGATGCCGCCCCCCGCGACCGGGATCACCCTCTCCGCCGCGGAGATCGCCGCCGTCGAGGAGTGGATCAGCGCCGGCGCGGTCGATCCCCGCGACGATGGTGCCGCGGGATCGCCGAGCGGTCCGACCCTGCGCCGCCCCCCCTTCGCGCTCACCGCCGCCGATCGGGGGCACTGGGCGTTTCAGCCGCTGGCGGTGCCGGAGACCCCGGCTGGCACGGTGGCTTCCGCCGCGGAGACGATCGACCGCCTCGTCGCCGCCGATCCGGCCGTGGCCGACGCGGCCGCCGTCCCCCTGGCGACAGCGCGCGACCTGGTGCGCCGGGCGACGTTCGATCTCCACGGCCTGCCCCCGACGCCGGAGGCGGTGGCCGCGTTCGCTGCCGATCCGTCCCCCGCAGCCTGGGGGCGGTTGATCGACGCCCTGCTCGCCGCGCACCACCACGGCGAACGCTGGGGGCGCTTCTGGCTCGACTGGGTCCGCTACGCCGAGACCAACGGCTACGAGCGCGATTCCGACAAGCCCGACGCCTGGCGCTACCGTGACTACGTCATCCGGGCCTTCGCCCGCGACACCCCCTACGACGAGTTCCTCGTCGAGCAGATCGCCGGCGACGACCTGGCCGCGGAAGCGGGCTGGTCCGCCACGGTCGAGCCCGGTCGGTACCGCGAGGCGCTGATCGCCAGCGGCTTCCTCCGGCTCCACCAGTGGGACGACGAACCGGCGAACGCCGCGCAGGCCGACCTCGACGATGCCGACGACATCCTGGTCTCGATCGGCAGCGCGTTTCTCGGCCTCACGATCGGCTGCGCGCGGTGCCACGACCACAAGTACGACCCCCTCTCGCAGCGTGACTATTCGGCGCTGGTGGGTTTTCTCCGTGGACTCGAGCCCTACGGCAAGCCGCACCGCGGCGGCGGATCGCGCGGCCTCGGGCAGATCCAGCGGGCCTTGGGCGCCGACGGGGCGCTCGCCCTGGCGGCGGTGGAGCTGCCCACCCCGGCCGCGACCTTCATCCTCCACCGCGGCGATGTCCACGCGCCCGGCGCCGCGGTCGAACCGGGTGTGCCGGAGATCCTCGCCGACCGCGGCGATCCGCTGCCGCCGATCGTGCCCCGCGCCGGCTCGTCGGGACGGCGGCTGGCGCTGGCGCGCTGGCTGGCGAGCCCCCACCATCCGCTCACCGCCCGGGTGCTGGCCAACCGGGTGTGGCAGCGCCACCTCGGCACCGGCATCGTCGCCACGGTCGATGACTTCGGCATCACCGGCGCCCCCCCGGCCAACCGCCCCCTCCTCGATTTCCTTGCCGCGGAGCTGATCGCCTCCGGCTGGTCGGTGCACCACCTCCACCGCATCATCATGGGCAGTCGCACCTACCGCACCGCCGCGGGGCAGGAGGTGGGCGCGGCGCCGTCGTACCGCCGCCACCGCACGGCGCGGCTCGACGCCGAAGCGATCCGCGACGGCTTCCTGTTCATGGCGGGGCATCTCGGACCGAAGGATGCCGGCCCCCCCGTCTATCCCGCGCTTCCCGAGGCGGTCCGCGCGACGACCAACCAGGCATCGTTCAAGTGGCCGGAGAGCGCGCCTGAGGAGCAGGACTGCCGCAGCGTCTACCTCGCGGTGCGTCGGGCGCAGAAGCCCCCGTTCCTCGAGGCCCTCGACGCCCCCACCGGGTCGGCGCCGACCGTCGTCCGGCCGACCACCACCACGGCGCCGCAGGCGCTTCTCCTGCTCAACGATCCCTGGGTCCACGCCCAGGCGGAGCGGCTCCGCGACCGGGTCCGGCGCGAGGCCGGCGCGGCGCCACCGGAGCGGCTGTCGCGCCTCTGGCAGATCGTCTACCAGCGTGAGCCGTCGGCTGCCGAGCGCGCCGCCGCGGAAGCGTTCCTCGAGGAGCAGGCGGGCGGCACCGACGACGCCGACGCAGCCTGGGGGAGCCTCTGCCGGGCCCTGCTCAATTCCAACGAAGCGATCCACGTCGACTGACAGGTGGGCCGATGCACGCCGCAGACCATCTGCCGGTTTCCCGCCGCCACTTCTGCACCACCACCGGCGCCGGTTTCGGATCGCTGGCGCTGGCGGCACTCCTCGAGCGCGACGGTGCCGGCAGGCTCAGCGCGGGGGAGCCACCCGCCGCCGATCCGCTCGCCCCGCGGGCCCCGCCCCTCCCCGCCCGGGCCCGGGCGGTGATCTTCCTGTTCATGTTCGGCGGGCCGTCGCAGATCGACCTCTTCGACCACAAGCCGCAGCTCCAGGCCCGCGACGGGCAGACGATCGACAACGAGTTCCGCATCGGCGCGACGACGAAGGCGGTCCTCCAGGCGAGCCGGCGCACCTTCGCGCGGCACGGGGAATCGGGGCTCTGGTGCTCCGACGCCCTCCCCCATCTCGCCCGCCACGTCGACAAACTGGCGCTGATCCACTCCCTCCACACCGACTCGTTCGCCCATGCCGGCGCCGTCCTCCAGGCGAACTGCGGCCGGATCCTCCAGGGCCATCCGTCGGTGGGATCGTGGGTCACCTACGGCCTCGGCTCCGAAAGTGACGAGCTGCCCGGCTATGTCGTCATGCTCGATCCGCGCGGCGGGCCGACCAGCGGAGCGCCAAACTGGTCGAGCGGCTACATGCCGGCTGCCTACCAGGGCACGCCGATCCGCTCCGGTGCCGCGCCGATCCTCCATCTCGATCCGCCGCCCGGCATCGACCGCGCGGCGCGGCGCCGCGAGATCGACTTCATCAACCGCCTCAACGAGGCCCACCGCGCCGACCGCGGCGCGGCCTCCGAACTGGCGGCGCGGATCCGAACCTACGAGCTGGCGTTCGCCATGCAGCACTCCGCGCCGGAAGCGCTCGATCTCGCCGACGAGACGGCCGAGACCCGCGCCCTCTACTGCATCGACGAACCGAAGCCCGACTGGCATCCGCTCGCCCTCGGCCCCGCCACGTTCGGGCGCCAGTGCCTCCTCGCCCGGCGCCTGGTGGAGCGCGGCGTGCGCTTCGTGCAGATCTACTCCGGCGGCGGACCGGCCGGCGGGCAGAACACGTGGGACGGCCACCACGGCATCGAGGAGAACCTCCGCCTCCACTGCCCGGAGATCGACCGGCCGATCGCCGCCCTGCTCCCCGAGCTGGCGCGGCGCGGCCTGCTCGTTTCCACGCTCGTCGTCTGGGGGGGTGAGTTCGGGAGGATGCCGGTGTCGGAAACCTTCAACACCGGCGGCAAGCCCGGCGGCCGCGACCACAACCCGCGCGGCTTCACCTACTTTCTCGCCGGTGGCGGCGTGAAGGGGGGCCTGGCCTACGGCGCGACCGACGAGATCGGCGAGAAGGCGGTGGAGAACCCGCGCCACCTCCGCGACCTCCACGCCACGATCCTCCACCTGATGGGGCTCGACCACCGCCGCCTCACCTACTTCCACGGCGGGCTCGCCGAAAAGCTCACCGGCGTTGTCGAGGCCCATCCGATCCGCGCGGTGATCGCCTGACCGGT
>SXGQ01071070.1_pt1 | contig 10819 bp, 7 predicted proteins | sample 3178371 | NCBI WGS metagenome assembly SXGQ01 (sample SAMN11356859, study PRJNA531348) | freshwater metagenome | isolation source: freshwater sample F1-20 | place: China: Fuxian Lake, Yuxi | collected 2017-12-25 | reverse complement strand
GTCTTGATAAAACTGACAGGAATTACCAAGGTCTAATTAACAAACTTTTATTATCGAACCAGAGCGGTCTCTCCACGGTCACACCTAACGACGTGCAGACGTCTCGAGACATAGGATCTCTTCAGGGTGACAAGTCGACTCGTGATGGTGCATACTTGAAGCCGAACTTGCTCAACAACGTGTACGAGACGATCGTCGTGCCGTCACCTCAGTTCTATACTGCAAAGTATCAGATAACTGTGTGGACACAGTACACACAGCATTCCAACCAAGTCATTGAGAAGATATTCAACTCTTTCCTGCCTCAGGGTCAGTCGTGGCGTCTCGACACACACAAGGGGTACTGGTTCGTCGCGAAGCTGGTCGATGGATCGTTGTCGACGGAGACAAATTTCGATGACATGTCACAGCAGGAGAGATACATCAAACACACATTCGATGTGTCGGTGCCGGCGTACTTTTTTGCCAACACGTCTCCCGGCTCACCTGTACCTATCAAGCGCTATGTTTCTGCCACGACAATCAATTTTGACGCTTCCGTCGTCGACGTGTCCGACAAATCGTACGACGAGGCAGAAGAATACGTTCTCGGTTCCGATGATCCAACATTGCCGTTGGACGAAGCACAAAATGTGCGACCCGATCAGAGAAGCATCGGGTGGAGACTGCAGAAAGTTTATCCAATCATCTCCGATCTTGACGATCCAAACACTTTAGGAAATGATCCCGCTGCGGCGTCACTGCCTCGAGGTTACGTTAAAATGGTCAACAGAACGTCGAAGGGAGAGACCACATTCACCGGTGCGTCGTTGGGCGGTCTCGAAATTAAGGTTACAAAGTAGTGTTTCCTAACTTTGTCGGTGATAGTTATGCGAAGAATCACTGATCGAAGGAGATTACATAATGGCCGAGCAGACTTTCAAGGCGCCCAACTTTTACGAGCGAGAAATTGACCTCTCAGCTCCCGCGACAACTGGACCAATCGGCGTACCAGCGGCCGTCGTCGGTACCGCCAACAAGGGTCCCGCCTTCGTCCCCGTCACGGTCGCAAACTTCAACGAGTTCGTTCAGACGTTCGGTAACCTCGACCCAAAGAACTTTGGTCCCTATGCCGTCAACGAATTCCTGAAGCATCGTGCCGCCTTAACATACGTTAGAGTCCTCGGCGCCGGAGCCAACTCAACGTCTGCCCACCTCTCGGCCACGTCGACATACGGAACTGTTAACAACGCAGGCTTCAGCCTGACAGGCACTGGTGACGCCATCAGCGGTGACAAGCGCCACCGTGGAGTTGTTCAGTTCCTCACAGCGAAGCACGTCTTCGCCCCAAATGGTGACGTCGGCATGCCGATGTTCAATGATAACGACACGGTTGGCTCTGCTACGAGCATCAACCTTGTTCGCGGCGTCATGATGACCCCAAGCACCTCGAGAGTGATGATACTTCCCATATCGACAGCCCTTACGGCTCTCGGACCATCGACCAACGACAACACATCCGTTGATTCGAATGGTAAGTTCAAGATCATCATATCTTCGAGCTTGGGTTCCTCGTTCTCCACAGGCGACGGTCTCGGTGGCGTCCGCGTCCTCACGGCTTCGTTCGATCCCAGCGACAAGGACTACTTCGGTAAGTTGTTGAACTCCGATCCGGACAAGTTCTACCAGGAGCAGCACTACCTCCATGCAGACTTTGCCGTCGACGTCAACGTCGCATATGTCAGTTCTTCGTGTGAGATCGCAGTCCTGTCAGGCTCTGCCAACGTATCCAACTCTGGAAACCCAAGCCTCACCTTCAGGGAAGTCTTTGGTTCCTACAACACACGTTACGCTGCACCACAGACGAGCTACTTCATCTCGCAGCCTTTCGGCGCTACAGAGTACGACCTCTTCAAGTTCGAGGCACTCGACGACGGTGAGTATGCCAACAATCTCTACAAGATCTCGATCAGTAACATCAAGGCGTCACTCAACGATGCCAACAAGTATGGCACATTCAATGTTCAGATCCGTGATTGGAACGACACAGATACATCTCCCATCGTCCTCGAGCAGTTCACAAATTGCTCACTCGACCCGACGTCGGAGAACTATGTCGCCAAGCTGATCGGCGACCGTAAGGTCTTCTACAACTTCGACGCTCTCAATCCAACAGAGAAGCGCATCGTCGCGACAGGCAAGTATCCTAACGTTTCTCGTACTGTCAGAATCGTGATGAATGATGCTGTCGAGAGAGGACTCGTTCCTGCCAACTCGTTGCCGTTCGGATTCAGAGGTCCTAAGCTTCTCAACGTCAACCCAAACACGACCGTTGCTGCAACAGTCACCTCTGCGACGGCTCGTCTCGGTGGCCAGATCAGCACGGCTGCCGCTGCTACGCTGACGGGAAGCTTCTTGCCTCCTGTTCCATTCAGGTTCAAGGTGACGCGTGGTGAGATCACTGGTTCGCAGGCCTTCTCAGGAGAACCTGGTCCCTCGGAACAGGCAAACGTCTCCTATTACTGGGGCGTTAAGTTCGAGAGAGCTTCGACTTCTTCTGACCCGACATCCAGTGACGTTCTTAATCCAAACGTCGTTGCGGAGAAGAACACGCTTCTTGACTCTTTCACGAAGTTCGTCGGCATCGAGAAGCTCGATGCCCTCGTCTCCGGCTCCAAGGCGGACACTACTCACAACAACAAGTTCACCCTCGCCAAGGTCGCCCTCTTCAACACGTCGTTGAGTGACCTCACCAGCTCGGTCAATGATCACATGAAGGAAGCCGCCTACATCAGGAATGCGACCCTCGATTCCACTGACTACACCTGGACTGAGAACTCTAGGCGCCGCCTCACCTTCGCCTCGTTGCTGTCGACGGCTCCTGCCTCAACATACAACAGGTTCTCATCGTACGCCAAGTTCACCAACTTCATGTGTGGTGGATTCGACGGTGTCAACTTCCTCGATAGAGACGCCCGTCGTCTCAACGACAAGTCCGTCTCCTTCGACGCCGGCACTTCGGGTGGAGCCTCGACGAGCAACTCGATCAACGGCTTCGCCTCCAACCCATCGGGCAGAGGAACAAGCAACAACGGAGTCTCGTCTTACTTGACAGCCGTCGACATCCTCACGAACCCGCTTGAGGCCAACAACAACATCCTCACCCTCCCAGGCATCCGTGAGCCATACATCACTGATCAGGCAGCCTCGAAGGTCCGCGACTACGGTCTCTCGATCTACGTGATGGACATCCCATCGTACGACGACGACGGCAACCGTCTCTACGACAACTCGACAGCGAAGCCGAACATCACGACGACGGCTGCTCAGTTTGACGGTCGTTCCATCGACAACAACTACGCTGCCGTGTACTACCCCGACGTCTTCATCGACGACGCAACCAACCGTCGCAGAGTCAAGGTCCCAGCATCTGTCCCGGCCATCGGCGCCCTCGCCTTCAATGACCGTGTCACATATCCCTGGTTCGCACCTGCTGGATTTAACCGTGCGGCCCTCGACTTCGTGTCCAACGTCGCAGTTCGTCTCGGTGGAGCAGACAAGGATCGCCTCTACGAGTCACGTATCAATCCAATAGCCTCGTTCCCGAGACTTGGATACGTGATCTACGGACAGAAGACACTTCAGATCAATAAGTCAGCCCTCGACCGCGTCAACGTACGCAGGTTGATGCTGGAGATCAAGAGAATAATCGTTGGAATTGCCCAGAGGTTGGTATTCGAACAGAACACACCTGCAGTTCGCAACAAGTTTGTCGCAGACGCATCGTTCCAGCTCGGCCTCATCCAGGCCCAGGCCGGAGTCGAGGCTTTCCAGGTTGTGATGAACGAGTCGAACAACACCCAGCAGGACGTTGACCTCAACCGCCTCAACGGTCGAATCGTCGTCGTTCCAACCCGTGTGGTGGAATACATCGCAATCGACTTCATCATCACAAATAGCGGTGTTCAATTCGTCTGAAATTCGCCATCAGGCACATAGTTAGAAAGAAATTGGGAGCAGATAAATGGCACAACTGAAATTCGGAAGCGCAGGCGTAACGGCAAGAGAAATTGACATCTCAGGTCCGACGACGCAACAGCCTGTCGGCGTACCTGCCGGAATCGTGGGAACTTCACTGAAGGGTCCGGCGTTCGTCCCAATTACTGTCGGCAACCTATCTGACTGGTACTCTAAGTTCGGTCAGACCGATGGTAAGAAGTTCGGCCCACTCGCCGTCGTCGAGTGGTTGCGCAATGCCCAGTCAGTCACCTACCTCAAGGTTCTCGGTGTTGGTGACGGTCGTGAGAGAAACGCGAACGGAACGGTAACATCGGCAGGCTTTGTTGTTGGCGAGAGAATGCCCAGCGCGACGACTGGTTATATCACGTCCAACTCGAACGCCTCAACAGGCGGTGCCTTAGGTCGCCTCTACTTCCTCGGATGCTTCATGTCCGAGTCTGCAGGATCGACATACTTCAGTGACGCAGGACTCCAAGGTCCTGGTTCAGTGACTCCCGGGGCTACGACGGCTCTCCCCATTGTGAGAGGAGTCGTCATGGCTCCATCAGGAGTTCTTCTGACCCTCTCCGCTTCTGTCGCAGGTGTCAACAGCGCAGTGCCAGCCGCGACAGCCATCGGTCGTCTCGGCGATTCGACTCTCAGAGGAGCATCTCTTGGAACAGTCGTTCTGTCGACATCAACGGGGCAGACGAAGCAGGAGTTCACGATGTACCTCAACGGACACAAGGGTTCAGACCCTCGTTATCCGAACTATCTCATCGCCTCCTTCGATCCGACTTCAAACAACTACTTCGGTAAGATGTTCAACACCGACCCGTTGAAGATTCAGGAAGCCGGACACTATCTCTATGCTGATTGGGAAATCCACCCAACGCTCGCTGTCGTCACCGGATCCGGTCTTATCTCAACTGCCAGCGGTTCAGCCGTCAACAGCTATGGTGAACCTTCCGCGTTCCTCGTTTCTTCATCTCTCGGTCGTAACGTTGGAAGTGCCACGGTGCCAAACTTCGAGAACTTTGAGGACCGCTTTGGTCATGCCAAGTCTCCGTGGGTCGTCTCCCAGAAGTTCGGTGGAGTCGCCCAGAACCTCTTCAGACTTCACGCCCTCGATGATGGTGCAGGCAACTCGACTCGCTTCAAGGTCTCCATCGAGAACATCACGGTCTCGACCGATCCAATGAACAAGTACGGTTCCTTTGACGTCGTCCTCCGCGACTGGACTGACAGGGATCAGGACAAGAAGAACCTTCCTAACGAGATATATCGCGGTGTCAACCTCGATCCGACCTCCGATCGTTACATCGCCAAGGTCATCGGCGACGTGTACGCTTACTTTGACTTCGATCGTCAAGAGTCCGAGCAGAAGCTCGTCGTCGAAGGCAACTACGAAAACAGGTCTAACTACGTTAGAGTGGAAGTCCACCAGGACGTCGAGAATGGATTCGTCGATCCTGTCGCTCTCCCAATGGGCTTCAGGGGAATCGACCACCTCGTCACCTCTGGATCAGCTCCCCTCGCAGCTTTCGGTGGTTTCGAGTTGGCGGCCATGGCCTCGACGGCCTTCAGCCCCACGAACAGGGCTGTCACGCCTCCTCTTCCCTTCCGCACCAAGATCACCAACATGGATCGTTGGTCGGCGACGGAGCAGGTCAATTCTCGCTTCTACTGGGGCGTTCAGTTCGAACATCCTTCTACAGTAAACAAGCAGAATGACAGCGTTCTTGCAAACAACTCGCTGAAGTCCTTCGCCAAGTACTTCCCTGACTTCGCAGTTGGAACTGCCAAGTTTGTCACCGGAAGCAACAACGGTCAGGCACTCACGGCTGCTTGGGGCATCATCGATGCCGACAAGTTCTGCAACAACTTCTTCACCCTTGAGAACATACAGGTCGTCACTGGCTCCAACGGTCTCGCCGATCCGTCCAAGTGGGTCAAGGCGGTCTACTCGAGGAACGGCGCAACATCTTCGACAAACCTCACAGAGATCGCTGCGGACGGTTCCGGTGACGAGACCAAGGTACGTGCCTTCAAGGTCGACGACATCCCGGGCAACAAGCAGTACGCCAAGTTCACCTTCCTGATGCAGGGCGGATTCGATGGCGTCAACATCTTTGACGCCGATGAGTCAGAGATTAACAACAACGCCGTGTCGGCCGACATGGACTCCGCCGCCGGCCGTGGTCTTCAGAACGGACCCAACGTTAGGACCTACCTCAAGGCCCTCGACGTCATGAAGAACACGACCAACGTCGACATTCAGCTCCTCGCCCTCCCAGGCATTCGTGAGCCGATTGTCACCGATGCTGCCACCCTCGCTGTGGAGGAACGCTTCGACGCCCTCTATATCATGGACGTCGAGCAGCTCGATGAGAATGGTGCTGAAGTGAAGCTCGACTCGCAGCTTCCGTCGGTCATTAAGTCGGCGGACCAGTTCGTCAATCGTTCGGTGGACTCGTCCTTCGCCGCAGCTTACTTCCCAGACATCCTCTACCGCGACCCCAAGGGCGTCAACATGAACGTGCCGCCTTCAGTCCTCGTCCTCGGCGCTCTGTCGCTCAACGACGCTGTCGGTCATCCCTGGTTCGCTCCGGCAGGCTTCTCACGTGGAGCCCTTCCTGACGTCGCCCTGGAACCTCGCGTCAGACTGTCACAGGCTGACATGGACAAACTCTACGACAACTCCATCAACCCCATCGTCGCCTTCCCAGGTGCCGCACGCAGCGGCACCAATCCCCGCGGCGGCATAGTGGTGTGGGGTCAGAAGACGCTTCAGACAGCCGCCTCGGCCCTCGACCGTGTCAACGTTCGTCGCCTCCTCATCGACATCCGTCGTCAGGTCCGCGAGATCGCCCAGACGGTCCTCTTCGAGCCGAACCGTGAGGCGACACTCGCTCGCTTCTCTGCGGCGATCACACCGCGTCTTCAGAGAATCCAGACCCTCGCAGGTCTCGAGAGGTTCAGGGTCGTCATCGACTCCTCGACAACGACGCAGACGGACATTGAAAACAACACGATACGTGGTAAGATATTCGTGCAGCCCACCAAGACGATCGAGTTCGTGTCGCTCGACTTCGTGGTCGCCAACAACCTTACCCAAGTACAGTGAGAAATAAATGAGAATAAGTCGTCAACAGCTACAAGACCTTATTAACGAAGAAATATCCTCGGCCCTCCTGGAGAGTCAGAACAGACGCCTCCTGGAGGACAGGATGGATCCAATGGATGCTTCGGAAGAGGGTCCCATGTCTGTTGACGACCTCATGGACTTCGCGAGGGCTTACGCTCGTCTGTCTCGTGACGACAGGAAGAACCTCGACCTCGTCCTCGACGGGCGGGGAGAGAGCATCACGGTCGAGGAGATCGAGGACCTTCAGGCGGCCCTCGGCCACTTCCACAAGGGTCTTGCCGATTACCTCTACGACGCCCAACAGGCAGCTCAGATGTACTCGGACGAGGACGAAGACGACGGCACTTTTGCCGCGGCGGTTCGAATGAACCGCTGATTTCACCAACAATTTTTCGATAGACAGAATACTTAGACAAGGATAACAGGAGAACACCATGGCCGCAGAGACACTTGACGTCACATCAATGATTCCAGCGAAGTTCGAGCCGAAGCGCAAGAATCGTTGGGTGCTTATGATCGAGGGCATCGATGCCTACATCATCAAGACGACGGCACGTCCAACGATCACAACGGAAGAAGTTGAAGTTCCCTTCATCAACTCCCGTCGGTACCTCGCTGGCAAGACGACGTTCGGCACCATGGCCGTCACCCTCCACGATCCCATCGCTCCTTCCGGTGCGCAGCAGGTCATGGAGTGGGTCCGCACCCACTTCGAGTCGGTGTCGGGACGTGCAGGTTACGCAGACTTCTACAAGCGTGACATTCAGTTGAAGCTCCTCGATCCTGTCGGCACGGTGGTGGAACTCTGGGACATCAAGGGAGCTTTCATCACAGAGGCTAACTTTGGCGAAGTGACGTACGAAGACGGTGGACCCACCGAGATCTCACTCACGCTCCGCTTCGACAACTGCGTGCTTCAGTTCTGACATGTCGTTAAGAGAGAAAAAGGACCGAGTTTCCTCGGTCCTTTTTATTTTTCAATTGCCTCATAGCACATGAGTTAACTCATGGAGCCGTCGACAGTATCTCTATCACAGGATAATAAGTCGCGTTCGCTGCATCTGCAGGATCTGGATAGATGGAAGTTGTCGTAGGAATTGGAACGTTCGCCTTCCACATGAGGGCGATGCCTATCTGTGTAGCGGTGCATCTGTACACGAGGTTGTAAGTTCCCGCAGTCAAAGTGACTGCGGCCGCATCATAGACCGTGTAGATGTCGTACTCATTCAAGTATGAGTTAACGGTCACGGGACTCGTCCTCGTCGCTGATCTCACTTTTGAGTTTGTGGCGAATGTTTTCGTCGATAAAGCACCACCGTTTATTGATCCACCGGACTTCACGGTGAGGACCGCATCCATATCATCACCCGCCAGAGTCAACCAGTTGCCTGATGCTTCAGGAGTTCGAACGAATTTGAATCCTTGTACTGTTACTGTGTCAGTTACCTTAAACACAGATGTGATTGTGCTATTCGACCTCGTGACAGCACCTTGAAATCCCGCGACACCCGTCGCAGCTAACCCAGAACTTAGCGCTCTGGAACCGTTTGTGATGTATGTGTCAATGTTGGTGAAGAGTGCTCCTGCCGTCGCCAAGCCCCCCGCCTGCACTCACGACCGCCCTTCTCTTTGCAAATCCCTGATTGAATCCAGATCCTCCAATGTCACTGGAGAAACCTGATTCGAATCCACCGTTGCCACTCATACTGTCAACCTACTCCTTCGAACCCATTGGAGCCTGTAATTGGTGTCAGCATTCTCGATGGTATGAAAGTAAGACCCGCCAACAACGTGAAGTTATTAGTTGCGCCGGCGCTGCCAGACACGAATATCCTGTCCGTTCTTAACTCGCCAGAGAATGATTCCGATCCACTGAGTATGAAGTAATTCGAGTTACCTGCCGTTAAACCCAACCTCGTGAAACCGACCGCTATCGTGTTGGTCGAGGTGCTTATGTTCTTGAGTGTGATGAACCTCGTTACCTGTGGGAAGACAATCTCTCTTATCGAACCGAGAGTCACGGTCGATGATGTGACGTATGGAGTCGCTGAGATCTGGTACGCCGAGACGTACCCTTCGCCTTGTGGAGGATGATTTAGAGCCATTGATACACCTTATTGCATTTAAGTATCTTAATCCAGCAATACTTGCCGCTGAAATACGGGCGCAGATTTTTGACGTCTTTTATTTACGTCGACGGTGATTTGTTTATCTTAAATGTAGGAGAGAGTATCATATGTCAGACGACAGAGAGCAGAAGAACGCGATATTTGCACAGCAGGGTCCCGCAGGCGTCGACCCACGGATGCCACGCATCTCACAGGCAGACAAGGCCAAGGCAGACTTCGGCCTCGAGATACCACACGAGATCGTTCCTCTTCCATCGAACGGCAAGGTGTATCCTCAGGATTCTTCGCTTTACGGTTGTGATGCCGTCGAGATCAAGGCGATGACAGTCAAGGAGGAAGACATTCTCACCTCGCGAGCTCTCCTCAAGAAGGGCACAGTCATCACAGAGCTCATCAAGTCATGCATGACAGACAAGTCGATCAATCCTCTCGACCTTCTCTCCGGTGACAGGAACGCCCTCATGGTTGCCATCAGGGTCACCGGTTATGGTCCTGAATACGATGTCGAGATGGAATGTCCTGAGTGCAGCGTTAAGTCCCCACACTCCTTCAACCTGGGTGCACTTCCAGTCAAGCGACTTGAGATTGAGCCTGTTCTTCCCGGCGTCAACCTCTTTGAGTTCAAGCTGCCACGCAGCGGTAAGGTCGTCAAGTTCAAGTTCATGACCGGTCGTGATGAAGAGGAGATCGTTGCCCTCGGTGAGAAGCAGAAGAAGTTGGGTCTTCCGACCGATTCAGCGGTCACCACCAACCTTCTCTACGCCATTCACTCCATCGACGGCATCGAAGACCGTGCCAAGTTATCGAACTTCATCAAGCAGGCGATGCCCGCCGCCGATTCGTTGGCCCTCCGCAACTACATGCAGGATCACGAGCCAGGCCTCGTGATGCGCCAGGAGACGACTTGCAACGCCTGTGGACACTCCGAGGAGGTGAGCATGCCCCTCGGCGTCACGTTTCTTTGGCCTTCGGCCGGAAGATAAAGAGATGCTCATCATGGAGCCCGCCTTCTTACTCATGTATTACGGCGGGTTCACATGGAGCGAAACTCAGGTCCTGCCTGTCTCTTATAAACGTTGGTACATCGAGAGAATCAACAGGGAGCTGACTCGATCTTCTGAGTCAGGTTCCACGCAGAGCAGAGCTCTGCACCAAAACTCACCCGACATTAGGTCACTCCAGGGCAAAGCTCGTGAACAAACACCATCACGATTGCGTCGATTCACGTAATTTGTGAGTATCTTTTTTTCTTTGTCCTTATTTAGTTTTCGACGAAGAGGATAGATGCATGGAGTCTGAAAAAGATCTGGAAAATTTGTCTGAAGGTTACTACCTCAACTTGACCGGCAAGCTGTTGTTGGCATCTTTGGGCGCTTGGCTTGTAGGCAAAGTCGTCAACACGAAGATTCGTGGAAACCAGGACGAAATGTCTGCAGTCGCCAATGCGCTGATGGCATCGAGACGTTTTCAGGACGAACTGCATCGTCCCGGTGCCACGGTCCAATCCGTCATCGAGAAGCTGAAGATCAAGCAGATGTCCGCGTCAGAATTCGAACGCGTGCTC
>SXGQ01571839.1_pt1 | contig 10820 bp, 9 predicted proteins | sample 3178371 | NCBI WGS metagenome assembly SXGQ01 (sample SAMN11356859, study PRJNA531348) | freshwater metagenome | isolation source: freshwater sample F1-20 | place: China: Fuxian Lake, Yuxi | collected 2017-12-25 | reverse complement strand
GCAGCACGTTGAAGCCCTGGGAGCGGCGGTAGCGCGACAGGATGTCGGTGGCGGTGTACCCCTCGGGATGGCCGACGTGCAGGCCGGCGCCGGAGGGGTAGGGGAACATGTCGAGGATGTAGCACTTCGGGGGCAGGGACTCCTTGGCGGGGGTTTTGCCGCCGAGGCCATGCCGTTGGCCGAAGGGGTGGGTGTCGGGGATCGGTTCGCCAGGGTTCCAGGCCCGGAAGGTCGACTGCGACCTCCAGAACTGCTGCCACTTGGGTTCGATCACGTGGAAGGGATATTGCCGACGAGCCATAGATGAGCCGCCAGCATGCGGAGGAGGCGCCCGGGTCTGCAAGTGTCGGGCGGAGGAGTGATGGGTTGCCGGGGATCTCGGGCGACGTGTGGGTCCCGAGCCGCTGGGATCCGAACCGTCGATGCCCCGCTGCGGCCCTCCTCCTGGACTGGCCTTCCGCGCGATCGGACCGGTCCGGCGGCCCCCTCCCAGGCCATCCCCATGGGATCCTTTCGGAGACCTCAGGCTCGGGCTTCCGGCCTCAGTCGACGGTGATGCCGGAGACGACCAGGGAGGGCAGGGCCATGGTGGAGTGGATTTCGAAGGCTTCCACCGGTCTGTCGGGATCGGGGTTCACGAACGTGTAGTGGTAGAGCTGGACCCAGCGGCCGGATATCTCGGCATTGGGATCCATGCCGCGCCATCCCACCCGGGGCTTCCCCGGGGTTCCCTCATCGTCCTGCGACCAGACGTCCTCGATCTCGATGCCAAGCCGGATGGGGAACTCGAGGGATGTGCCGTCCTGGTACCGCAGCCGAAGTCGCGCGATCTCGAGCGGACGTTTCACGGACGTCGGGGCGGAGTTGGCATTGCCGAGCAGATGGATGCGGTGCAGGGCCGGGCTGCCCAGCCGGTTTGTGAAGGAGGCTGGCAACGATTCGTGCCTCAGGTGGGCCGACCTGGAGTCCAGCCGCAGATCCCATCGGGCGTCAAATGCCGTGCCGGCGTCGATGATGAATCCGGACGGGACCTTGGTTTCGTCTCTGGAACTCACCACCCGCGAGGGGAAGACCCCGTCCCGCCGAGGGCCGAGGTCGACCTGGAATCCGGTGCATCGGGGATCCCGTTCCGGCACCGTCACCGGGCTATTCCCAAGACTGAGCCCCGTCTGCACCCATCGCCGTCCGCCAGTCCGGGCTCCAACCCCCGGCGTGGCCGGCACCGGCTCCGTCGGACCGTCGATCCCCCCCCGAGGTCGTGCAGCCGGCGCCGCATATTCCGGAGCCGGTGGAGATCCCAAAGGTGCACGCTTCCATTCTGCAGGCCGATCGCGATCCACTGGTTCCGAGGGCTGACGGCCATGGCGGTGACACGGATCTCGAAGGAGTGGGTCAACTGGGCGATCCGAACGCCGTCGCTGGCGTGAAAAATACCGATCCTGTTGGGACCGGTCACCAGCGCGACGTGATGGGAGTCGGGGCTCCAAGCGACCACCGCGCCGCCGCTGTCGATGACATTCCCCGCAGTGTACGCCCACTGGTTTGTCCCTCCATCGACGGGGATGAGGCGATAGAGGGATCCGCTGCTGACCAGGAGCGCCTTTCCGTCCGGCGAGAAACGGAATCCTCTGACCGGATCGTCCTGGCGAAGTCCAACACGGTCGAGAAGACCACCGAGCGACTGGAGCGTGCCGTTGTCCCTGGAGTCGAACAGGATCTCGTCGCCGGAATGGTCGACACGCCGGGCCCCCTTGAGGCGTGCATCCTGGATGATCCGGAGAGTCTCCCGCCGTCCGAGATGGATCTCCTCAAGCCCGGAGTCGGGTCGGACCACCATCAGGCTGGGCGTGCCCTGGCACAGGGCACCCCGCTCCATCCAACCCGGGCCGGGACTGTTCCACTGGTGGACCGGGCTGGGGGAAGGTCGGAGTGTTCCGGGGTCCACGACATGCCATCGGACCGATCCCCGGGTCTGGACCACGACCTCGTCGGTTCCCGGGATCCATGCGGCCTGGATTGCGCCCATGGCGGGCAGGAACCCGTGTTCACGGTTTCCCCCGAGGGGAATCAGGTGGACCCCGGCCTGCTTGGTGACGAGCAGGACATCCCCGGCGGGTGAGAACTCGACGGACCGGATCGAATCCTGTCCGCGGTCGGCCGGGAACAGGGACACGAGGACCTCCGGGGACTGGTAGGGCACGGTGCCCCAGGACTCCTGCACGGCCACCATCACCTGTCTGCCGTCCGCGCTGAACTGGAGCGGTTGGGAGTTGTTGAACTGGAGGATCCGAGTCTGCTGGTTGAGGTCGAACAGGCACACCTCCCCGCTCTCCGTTGTTGCGGCGATCTGGCTGTGCTGTGGGATCGGATCGAGCTCCATCACGGGGCTGGAGAACTGCCCCAGGATGTAGTCCCTGCCGGACTGGAGGTTAAGGCCGACGACTCGGTTGCCATCCACGAGATGCACCAGCCAATCCCCGACCCATCGGATGATGCCGTTTTGCAGTCCATTCGTCCGGCTGGAGACGAGGGTGCCGCGGGCCCAGTCGATGATCCGGATCTGGCCGGGCGCGGAGATGGCGATCAGTGGTTTCTGGGGATCGGGGCAGATCGCGATGTTCCCGGCGTTGATGGATCCTTCGGGGAGGACCCCCAGGAGCTGTCCAGTCCGGGTCTCATGACGGTTCAGCCGACGCTCCGGGTCCACTGCCAGGAACCAGTCCCCCTCGGGACTGAATCCGACGAGGTCCATGAACGGCAGCTCGGCGATGGCATTCGGGGACGGGAATCCGAGCAGGGTGGCGCGACCCTTTCGGACGGCGAGCAGGTGCCGTCCATCGGGTGCCGGGTGCAGTACCCGGAAGGGGGCGGCATTTCCATCGCCCCAGTCCCAGATTCGGGCACTGGTTTCGTGGTCCGTGGCGATGATGCGGCCCTGGGTGTCGGCCTCGAGGCGGACCCGGAAATCGGGTGTCAGGGCCACGGGGGCCCCGGGATGGATCCGGGCGTGGAGTTGAGGTGGCGCGGGCAGTTCGGGCCGGGCCAGCTGGGCGATGGCCTCGTCGAGAATCCTGGAGCTGGGCCGAACCCTGTAGAGGTCGCTGAGTTGGGCCAGGATCTTGGATCGGTTGCCGTGGAATCCCGAGAGCCGTTCGGATTCGAGCCGGGCCAGCATCGAGTCCTCCAGCTCGACCTGGAGGCGCTGGTTCGCCAGATCCGTGAGCCTGCGTTCCGCGTCGCGTCGCACGGCCGTCGCCCAGGAGAGCGTGGCCACTGCGACGAGGAGCAGCATCGTTGCGGCGGCCAGGCCTACTAAGTAGCGATGTTCCCGGCTCCAGTGCCAACCCCGGCGGAGCCATCCCGGATCACGGGCGTCGACCGGGGTGCCCTGCACGAAACAGTCGAGGTCCTCCGCCAGGGCCTCGGCCGACGGATAGCGGCAGTCTGGGTTGGCATCGAGACACCGGAGCACGATCGCCTCCAGATCGGGGTGGATGGCGGGTTCCAGATCCCTCGGAGGGGTGAGATGACCATTGCGGATGCGGATCAGCGTCTCGACCCCGTTGCCGGCCTCGAACGGAGGTTCCTGGGTCAGGCACTCATATCCGATCGCCCCCAGGGACTAGACATCGGAGGCCACGCTGGAGCGATCGGGGTCCCGGGTCAGCTCCGGCGCGATGTAGTTGGGGGTTCCGTGGATCTCGCCGGAACCCGGTTTCCTGTCCTTCGCAGCGGAGACCCAGACGAGTCCGAAATCGGTGATCATGGGGCGGTTCCCCTCGGCGACCAGGATGTTGCCGGGCTTGAGGTCCCGGTGCAGCACGCCGTGCTGGTGGGCGTGGTGAACGGCCCGGGCGACCTCCGACAGGAACCGGGCGATGTCCCGCTGACGGTTCCACAGGGCACGGTCGTAACCCCGCAGGCTCGACTCGGTATCGCTTCGGATCGCCGGGAGACAGAACCGCTCCATGATCCGCTCGAGCGTCGGTCCCTCCACAAGGCGCATGCTGTAGAACATCCGTCCCCCGGACTGGCCGATCTCGTGGACGGAGACGATCGAGGGATGTTCGAGGGAGGCCGCCGCCTTGGCCTCGAGGCGGAAGCGCTCCACCTGTGACGGGTCTGCAAACGGCCCCTCGAGCAGGAGCTTCACGGCGACGGGGCGATCGAGGCTGATCTGTCGGGCGCGATAGACGATCCCGAAGCCCCCACGCCCGATCTCATCGCCCAGCTCATACCCCTCGATCCGTGCCCCCGAGGCACTGTCCCACATCCAGATCGAGCCCTCGAGCTTCCCGGGGAGCTGGGGCGGGCGGGTCCATCGCACCAGACAGACGGGGCAAAGTCCCCGGAGCATCCCAGGAACCCTGGCTCCCCCACAGCCCATGCAGTGGTCCAAGGAACTCATCGCGGCGGGAAGAGCTCAAGAAGCTCGACCTCCAGGTTTTGGGCCTCCATGAGCGTCTCGTCGACCGCCCGACGCAGCTCGTGCCAGAAGCGCTGCTTGAAGGACAGGATCTGCGGGGTCTGGATCCAGCCCTGGAAGTCGTCTACGGGGTTCGATGAAACTGGCTGGTCGAGGTGTGCCAGGAGACCCTCGAGTTCCAGTTGGTGGACCGGGTCAGTGGAGTGCGCCAGCAGACGTTCGAGCGCGGTTTCGAGCAGCACATGGGCCCAGCGCTGCTGGAAGCGTGGGAGCCCGGAATCCCGGGTGGCCCACCGCAGTGGATCGCGTGCCTCCGCGTCTTCCGGGCTGACTGGAAACGGCACGCCGCCCGCTTCGGGGTGTTCTTGGGTCCTGATAACCTCCCGGGTCCGATCCTCGACCCAGCATCTGAGTCGGCCCCGGGATCCGGGGCATCGCAGGCCTTTGATGATCCGGCTGGTGTCCAGAAGGATCACCGAATGACAGAGGTGGAGACTGGTCTCCGAGGCATGGCCGTAGTCCCGGAACTCGGCATAGACAGGCCACCAGAACCGACGCGTCACGGCTCCGATGCCGCTGTCGACGGATTCGGAAAGGATCTTGCCCGTGGACACCCCGTAAGTCTGAACGGAGCAATGGAAAAGTCCACCCTACAACCCTGCCGGCTGTGGGGTGGACCAGGCCTCAGCCTCGGGTTGCCGTCCCCAAGAGACCCCGCTCCGGATCGCATCCACACCGTCGCGAGTGGCTCATCTCCTGTCGGAAGGCCTCCATGTCGGGGTCGAGGATCGAGTCCCGTTGCTCTATCAACCGGCGCAGCTTGGCCAGGGCGGAGCCCTGGATCTGGCGGATGCGCTCCCGGGTGACCCCGAACCGGTCCCCGACCTCCTCCAGCGTCCGCTCGGGTCCACCGTCCAGCCCATACCGGTGGCGGATGATGGTGAGCTCCCGGTCATCGAGCTGACCGACGAGTTCCCGGAGCAGGTCGAGGCGGGTCTGTGCCTCGTAATCCTCATAGGCGGTCTGGCTGTTCTCGTCGGGGACGATGTCCTGGAGCTGGGTGTCGGCGTCGTCCCCCATCGGGGCATCGAGCGAGGCCGGCCGGTAGCTGGCGGTGAGCAGCTCGGTGACCCGTTCGCGGGTCATGCCGAGGGCCTCGGCGATCTCGGCCTCGGTCGCCTCGCGTCCCAGTTCCTCATGCAGACGGTTGGCGGTCCGGCGGATCTTGGCGACGCGGTCGACGAGGTGGACGGGGAGGCGGATGGTCTTCCCCTGGTTGGCGAGGGCCCGCTTGATCGCCTGCTTGATCCACCAGGCCGCGTAGGTGGAGAGCTTGGCGCCCTTCCGGGGATCGAACCGTTCCACGGCGCGCATGAGCCCGATGTTGCCCTCGTTGATCATGTCGAGGAGGGGCAGTCCCATGCCGTCGAAATCCTTCGCGATCTTCACAACGAGCCGGAGGTTCGACCGGATCATGCGATCCCGGGCCTCGACGTCCCCCTTCCGGATCCGTGCCGCGAGGGAGATCTCCTCCTCGACGGTCAGCAGCGGGGTGTCGCTGATCTCGCGAAGGTAGCGTCGGAGGTTCAGCTCGCCATCGCGCGCCAGGCCCCGGGATTCCCGCTCCCGGGTGGGAGGCGGGGGTGGCTCGACGTCGGAGCGGGGCACGGAGATCGGCAGGGCGAGGGGTGTCGGGAGGGTTCCGGCACGCCCCTTGTCCCGGGAAGGACGCGGGGTTCGGGGGACGGCGCCAGAAGGGCGTCGTCGAAGCCGGCCCACCACGGAGGAAGGCTTCCGTGTGGGGACGAATGCCCGGAGCGCGGTGGTTTCCGGGAGGGCGATCTTGGAGGCGATGAGGGTCATGGTGATGTCGGTTGATTTTGTGGGTTGGCTTCGCGAGGTTCCACTGGGCTCACCTCGTCCGTTGCCCATTCAGACGCCCTCCAACGCCGTGTGCTCGGTTGAAACACCGCCCCCGATTCCAGCTTACAAGACGGTCATCCTCGTGGCGCTGGCATGGGGTGGGGCAGGGGGGCCGAAGCCCCGTCGGGGGACGGGGTTCCAGACCGGGTTCCCGCGGTGGCGAACCCCTTCGCCAGAGAGGACGTGATGCCTGCCGAGGAACCCGTTCGAGGACGGGAATCTCCTTCCTGGAAGCTCACGGAGCCGACCGCAGGCGCGGCGGGTTTTCGGGAGGATTCCGTCATCCCTGCAGGTTTCGACGGGTGCCGGGGCGTGCGGGGATGCGGCACCGGATCGGCAAGGCCCGGACCGGGGTTCCGGGGTGCCGAGTCAATCCGCCGGGAACAGGAGCACGTGCCGGGGATCGATGCCGAGCGTGACGGTGTCGCCCGCGTGCACCGGACCGGGATCCGGCAGGTGATGCCAGCGGAGCCGGACTTCCGACGTCAACTGGATGACCGATTCGTCATGTTCCCCCGCGCAGATGGCCTTCAGGACCGTGCCGGAAAGGCGGTTGGGTCCTGTCGGACGGCGGTGGAGGTGACGGGGGCGGATGCCGATGCGGACCTCTGGTCCGGCCCCGGACGGGAGGGTGCAGGCGGACCACAGCGTCCCGGCTGGCGATTCGATCCGGAGCCCATCGGCCTCGTGGCCGGTGATCCTCCCGCGCCACCAGTTCATCTCGCCGAGGAATTCGGCGACGAATGCGGTCTGGGGTTGGAGGTACAGCTGCGACGGGGGGCCTTCCTGGGCGATCGTCCCGTCGTGCAGCACGGCGCATCGATGGGCGATCGACAGCGCATCCTGCCGGTCGTGGGAGACGCAGATCATCGGGATTCCGAGCGTCTCCTGGATCCCGACGAGTTCCTCCCGGAGTCCGCGGCGGAGGGGGGGGTCCAGGTGGGAGAGGGGTTCGTCCAGCAGGAGCATTCCGGGGCGGATCACGAGGGCCCGGGCGAGGGCGACGCGCTGCTGTTGGCCTCCGGAAAGCCCGGTCGGCTGTCGCTCCTCGAAGCCCTGGAGCCTCACCAGATCCAGGGCTTCGGTGATGCGCCGCCTCCGTTCCCCGCCGGTGATCCCCCGGACGTCGAGTCCGTAGCCGACGTTGTCGCCGACCGAGAGGTGGGGCCAGAGGGCCGGTTGCTGGAAGACCAGCGCGACGGGTCGACGGTGGGCTGGCACGCCCAGGATCGACTTCCCGTCGAGGAGGACATCCCCCGCGTCCGGCTCAAGGAATCCGGCCAGGATCCTCAGAAGGGTCGTCTTGCCGCTCCCGCTGGGGCCCAGGATGAAGAACCGCTCGGAGGCCCCGATCCGCAGCCCCAGTCCCCGGAGCACCATGGTCCCGCCCAGCTGCTTGCGGAGACCGCGGACCTCGAGGTTCATGGGGATCGGAACGGGACCCGGATCGTCAGAGTCGGATGAAGACCTTGCGCCGGTACAGGAACCGGGCGAACGCGAGGAGCAGGCCCACGGAGACGAGCGCGACAAGGATGTCCCCGTAGGAGCCGAAGAGCGATCGGACCGGTCCGCCGGCGATGCGTTTTCCCAGGTCCCCGAACCTGAGGAAACGTGCGGCGAGGTATATGGTCAGTGCGTTGGAGCCGATCCAGATGAAGGGCTCGCACCATCGGCGCCACCCCCAGACGTCGATCATCTGGTGGAAGGCCCCCAGCAGCATCAGGCTGTAGCCGCTGGTCACCAGCACGAATGACGAGGTCCAGATCTTCTTGATGATCGGGAACTGCATCGACCAGCCCATGCCGAGGATCACGAGGCAGAAGCCCGCGAGCAGGAGTCCGAAGCTCCGGGAGGATGACGTGGACGACGAGGATCCACCGACCAGCCAGACGCCGGCGAAGAGCCCGATCATGCAGGAGACCACGGCGGGGAGCGTGCTCAGGATCCCCTCCGGATCCCAGTAGGTCTCATAGCGCCGTCCCGGCAGGTGTTCGAAGTCGAAGTGGTTGGCGACATTATGACCGGGCATGAACCGACCACGGACGCGGTTGGTGGTGGACTCGTACAGTCGGATCACGTTGGTCTCGCCCCGCTTCGTTGCCAGCCGGGTGATCGCCCCCTTCTCGAGGGTGATGTCCCGGATGGGCACGAAGGACATGATCGCCCAATAACCGAGGAGACCAGCGAGGGCTACGGGGACGAGGGCCCGGACCGGGAGGAAGGTGAAGAGGAGGGCGGTGACGGTGTAGCAGATGGCGATGCGGTTCAGGACCCCGAGCCACCGGACCTCCTCCCAACCGTCCGAGATGCCACCGGAGTAGACCAGACCGATGGCGAAAAGGAGGACGCCACGCGTGAGGATGTGGCGGACCGTGGCCGCCGTTCCGCGGCGCTCCAGGCTCCTTGGGATCGCCAAGGCGATCGAGACCCCGACGAGGAACACGAACAGGGGGAAGATCAGGTCGTAGAACCGGATGCCATCCCAGGCCACGTGGGTGAGCTGCTCCCGGATCATCGCGAGCACCGGGTTGCCCAGTCCCTTGTCGAGGGCCCCGACGACGAGGCTGCCGCCGGCGATCCAGAACATGTCGAACCCGCGCAGGGCATCGACCGAGACGAGTCGTCCCTCGGGCTGTGCAGGGCCGCGGTTGCGGGAGGGGGGGCGGCGGCGGGAGGTGCTCACAGGCGGAGGAAGAGCTTCTTGAGATACAGGAACCAGGCCAGGGCGAGGCAGAGTCCAATGCCCACGACCGAGATCCCGACACCACCCAGACCGGGGATGCGGGCGTCGAGAGCCGCGGCGACCGGCCCCCCGACGAGATAGGAGGCGATGCCGTCGAAGCTCATGACGTGCACCAGCAGGTAGAGGGTGATCGGGTTCATGCCGATCCAGATGAACGGCCGGGCCCACCGCTGCCAGCCGCGGATGTCGATCAGCCAGAAGAACGACCCCAGGAGCAGGAGGCTCCATCCGCCGGCGACAAGGACATAGGGCGGGGTCCAGAGCTTCTTGATGATGGGCGAGAACTGGCCCCATCCGTAGCCCACGACCAGTAGGCCTGCTCCGGCGGCCAACAGCAGGCCAAGCTTCCGGCGATCGGAGACCTCCCGACGGACCAGCCATAGGCCTGCGAACACACCGAGCAGGCAGGAGGCCACGGCCGGAAGCGTGCTCAGGAGGCCCTCAGGGTCGTGGTCCCCGTCCCACTTCCGGAACGGCAGGTAGTGGGCGTCGACCCAGTTGACGATGTTCTGGCCCTCGGCGAAGGACACCGAGGAGCGTCCGGGCGCGGGAAAGAAGGTGAGCAGCGCCCAGTATCCGAGAAGGATCGCGACGGCAATCGCCACCAGGGTCCGCAGTCGACAGAGCAGAAACAGGACCCCTGTGATCAGATAGCAGAGCGCCAACCGCTGGAGGACTCCCATCAACCGGACGTCATCCATCGTCTTCCACACGAAGTCGTGATGATCGGCATTGTAGACGAGAACCCCGAGGACATAGAGCACGGCCCCCCGCTTGACGATCCTCTGGAAGGCCTGGTCCTTGCCCTCCTTGGCGATGAGGCGGGTCATGGAGAACACGATCGAGACGCCCACCATGAAGACGAACAGCGGGAAGATCAGGTCGTAGAACCGGAAACCCTCCCACGGGACGTGGTCCAATTGCTGGGCCACCCCGGCGGCCAACGGTCCTGCCTTCAGGCCCGCCATGGCCACGCCGATCGAGTCGCCCCCCAGGATCCAGAGCATGTCGAATCCCCGTAGGGCATCGAGGGAGACCAGCCGGCCGGGAAGCCAGATCACACGGCCGCGGATATCGGCGGTTGAAGGTTCCGTGGGCGAGGATCCGGAGGACATGATCAAGTCGAAGAAACCACGCGGTTCAAAATCACTTCAATCGCAAAAGCGGGAACGATGCGGTCTGGACCCACGGATCCACTCCCCGGTCAGCGTCCGGGATTGAGGATCCGGATGACTTCGTCGTGGAGCTCGGGTCGACACGCGACCGCCGACGTCTCTCCCAGACCCGAGTGGGGACGCCCCTGCCAGTCGGTGATCCGCACCCCGGCACCCGTCATGCACGGCACCAGCGGCAGGAGGTCCCACGCGTTCATCGCGGCGTCCATCATCAGGTCGGCCCATCCGCTCGCCACCAGCATGTAGCCGTAGCCGTCGCCGAACGTCCGGTAGAGACGCACCCGATCGCACAGGTCCGCATACCCCTTCGGATCCTGGTGCCGGATCGGCAACAGGGGGTCGCTCGTCACCAGCGTGGCGCGGGACAGGTCGGGGATCTGCCGAGCCCGCACTGGGGATCCGTTCAAGGTGGTCTGGCGCCCATCACCGATCATGAGCTGGCGGAGCACGGGCTGGTGGATCGCGCCCAGGAGGGGGCGACCCTCGTGGAGCAGGCCGATCAGCGTGGTGAAGAGCGGGACGCCGGTGATGAAGGACTTGGTGCCGTCGATGG
>SXGQ01797536.1_pt1 | contig 10821 bp, 5 predicted proteins | sample 3178371 | NCBI WGS metagenome assembly SXGQ01 (sample SAMN11356859, study PRJNA531348) | freshwater metagenome | isolation source: freshwater sample F1-20 | place: China: Fuxian Lake, Yuxi | collected 2017-12-25 | reverse complement strand
GAAGCCCGCCGCTGCGAAGCCCGCCGCTGCGAAGCCCGCCGCTGCGAAGCCCGCCGCTGCGAAGCCTGCCGCCGCGAAGCCTGCCGCCGCGAAGCCTGCCGCCGCTGCGAAGCCCGCCCGCTCCGCAGCCGCCGCCCAAAAGGAACTCGATGCGCTTCTGGCTACCCGTAAGGCAGGGCGTCCGTCGAAGGAGTTTCAAGAAAAGGTTGCGGCACTTATCGCCAAGGGGGCCGTACCTCCGGCTTCCCGCCCGAAGCCTGCCGCCGCTGCCGCCGCTGCCGCTCCGGCTGCCCCGGCTGCCCCGACCGCTGCCGCTGCCCGCAAGGCCCAGAAGATGAAGGAGGCCCGCAAGGAGCGTAGGGCTGCATTGAAGGTAATGAAGGCATCGGAGGTACGAGGGATTGCAAAGTCTCTCGATATCGAGGGCCGTTCCGGTATGGATCTTCCTTCTCTAATCAATGCGATCCTTCGTCGTGAGTTCAAGGTTACCGCTTCTCGTAAGGGTCAGATGGGCCTTACGGCGGACAACCTCAAAGTTCAGAAGGAGAAGGGTAGCGGAGTAGGACCGTTCCGACTCGTTATCGCGAAGGCAGGTGAAACGGTCGGTGATTTGGGTCCGTATGCAACGGCTGGCGCCGCCACGGCGGACCTCAAATCGCTGCTCCGCACCGCCGCTCCGATTGAGAAGTACGCCATTTCTCAGTCCGAAGGCAATCGTGTGATCGAGGCCAAGGATACCGGCGTGGAGAAGAAGGGTAAGGTGGTCGATGGTTACGTCGTTGTAGCCAAGGCTCCGGGCGCGGCAGACCTCAAACTCGGCGGGTTTGTGTACCAGCCCAACGCGGCTGAAATCAAGTCCGCTGCCAGCAGCTACAAGGGCTTCGCCTTCGGGGCTTCCGGTATGCGTCTTGCGGCCAACGGCTCCTTCGCCGCTGCTCGCCGTAACCTGATGCAGAAAATGGCGAAGATGAACCCGGGGGCCGGTCACACCCGCGCTCACAGCGCCGCTCGCCGCAACGCTCCGGTTTCGTTCCGTACCCGCGACGGTCGCACCATTTCCTTCCAGACGCGCTTCTAAGATGCACTACGTCCAGATCCGTAAAAACGGCACCCTATACGGCATCATCGGACCCTACTCCGATAGATCCGATGCGCTTGTAGACGCCGCCTCCCTCAAACGGCCGGGTCTGGACGTTCGTGTTCTCACGGAGCAAGGGGATCAAAGCCCGCAACCCCGGCGTAACTACGCACAGGCGGTTGCGGCTTTGGCCCCGATTGCCCGGGAACTTGCGATTTCACTCGCTAAGTCCGAAGCGGCTGAGTTTCGCAACGCAGACCGCGAACGCCGGATCGAAATGATCCGGCGATACTCGCGGGTTAGCCCCCTGCTTGCTATCGTTGCTCAATCAGACGAGCAGGCGGGTAAGTTTGCAGACTTGCTTGCAAACTTTCTGCCCCCGGCAAAGTAGACAAGTTCTTGCCCCCGTGGTACACTACCACGGAGGAAAACCTCATGGCATCCCCCAAACGGAACAATCACCGGGACCGCATGGCTCGCATCATGGCGGTTTCGAGCACTTGGACGGCAAAACCCATGCGTACTCGGTTGAACCCCTTTATCACAGACTTCGATCGGTATTGGGCCGAACGGCTCGGGGGCGCTCCCCCGGCCAAGGAAACCCGGACGGTCACTACTGCCGTAACCGAAGGGGCTTTGGCTCCGGCGGTTGCCGAGGCCGCTAAGGCTGGCCTAAGCAAAGGCGACAAGGCCAAAATCTCCAAGATCGACAGCGAAATCAACGAGATTTTGGCTGCACGCAAGGGTCGAAAGGGCGCTCCCCCGGCCGCCGAAAAGCAAAAACTCGCTGACCTCCGGGCGAAGAAGGCTGCTATTCTCGGAGAAGCACCGGCCCCGACTCCCGCCCAAACCGCTACCGCTATCATCGACAAGGCGGTAAAGGTTACCGAGACAGCGGCCAACAACGCAGCGGATTCCGTTGAGTCTATTCGACTCAACATCAAGGCGATTGAGGACTATTACGCGGAACGCGGAAGTAGGCCGGGTCGCCCCAAGGCCGGATTTGGTAAGGATGATCTAAAAGCGTTGAAAGACAAGTTGGCCGCCGCCGAAGCGGCTGCCGGTGCTGCTGCAACCGCCGCCGATACTGTCAAGGATATTGCCGACTCTGCGGGCGTTGCGGGCGAAGCCAAGCCCCGCCGCAAGCCCGGCCGCAAGCCCGGCCCCAAGCCCGCGTCTACGGCTGCGGCTGCGGAAGAAGCCAAGGACTTGACCGGCGTTGCGGTCGAAGCCGCGCAGGAGGCGCAGGCTCACGCAGAAGATGTGGCTGACGAGGTTGATGCTGCGGGCAAGGCCGAAGGTGTCGATCTTCCCGTCGTGGATTCCGTACCGGAGCCCTTGGTTCAAGCGGGCGGTGTCGATTCCGAGGCAGCGAAGATTGCTGCCCTTACGGCGTTGCTGGAAGCGGAGGACGCAAAGGCTACTCCCGCGCAAGCAGTTGAAGCTGTCAAGGGTGTCAGCCCGATTCCCGAGGACGACGAGGACGAAGATCCTTTCGCTAAAATCAAACAGGCGATGGAGCAGGCGCGTAAAAATCCCCGCCGTAACTCGTCCGATGCCCTGCCCCCGGTCTTGAAGGGTTACCTTGTCGGTCAGTTCAAGCAGATGGACCCGACTCTTACGGACAAGCAGGCAGAATCTCTGTTTGATTTTACGAACAAGAGCCTGAACGATATCGGCGTATCCCGGGGGACAAAGACTGCCGCAGAATACTCGACGCTATTGGTTGGACTAATCTCCCAACAGTTCAACGCCATCTTGAAGCGATGGCGCAAGCAGCAGGCAGCAGCCCCGGCTCCGGCTCCGGCTCCGGTACAGGACGAGGACGAGGACGAGGACACTTCGGACGAGGCTTCTGATGCGGAGTTTGACGTAGAGGCGGCTGATCGACTGATCCGTTCCTTGATCGACAAGGAAATCGAAGCCCTGCTGGGTACGCGGGCCAACCGCTCCCGCTCCAACTTCGGCCGCCGTAACCGTTTCTGATAGATTCGACTGACGGGTAAGGAACAGACCATGACTAAGCGTAACACGATCAGCCGTAGCACTCAGGTTGCCCGGATTTTGGACAGCGTGGCTGGACAACTTAGCCGTCAGTATCAAGATCATCTGGACGAAAACTACGCTGTCTACGAGCGGTACATCATAGAGAAGATCGAGGAACGGGAAAAAGTCGGACGATTCGGGGAGCCCTCCGAGTCGTCCGACTACCCGAAGCCGTACCGCTTGCGGAACCTCACCCCCACCTACCCGGGGGCTCTGCGGGCTTTGGAGATTTTGGTTGGTATACTAATGGATGAAGGCCCCTCTCCGAAGAAGGAAGAAGTATCCATCAAGGCTAACCCCTTCTTTCCCGAGGATCAGGCTCCCCTTAGTATCTACGCCTCTCGACTCTCCAATCCAGCGGGAGTCCCGGTACAAGTCTTTGAGCACTTGTCCGCTGCCCGGCTGCTTCTGCCTCACACGGCAGGACAAAACCCCGACTTTGATCGGGGTCAAGTCTTGCAGATTATCCGATTGATCGAGCAAGAGGCCAAGACAAGCGGTGTTTCGTACACCCCCGTCAAGGATAATCAAACCAACCCCTTTCCGCAAGACTACAATCTTGTTCTTCCCCAGGGGGCACTTGCTCCCTTTGTGGTTGACGGACGAAACCTCGGATCAATCCGTTGGATTTGGCGGAAAAACGAGGTACAGTTTTACATTCCCCTCGATCAAGAGGACAAGGGGGAAAAAGAAGCCGGCCGAAAGGGTGAGTTGGTACGCAAGGACTTCGTAAACTTCGTGGATAGTTTGCGCTATCAGATCAAGCGCGTAAACCCGGCGCTCATGCCTGATATGGATCGTCAGGTAAGCTATGGTCTTTATGCGTACCGCGAACTGTTTATCCACCTAAGCGCGATTCCGCTTGTCGTGGACATTCTTCGGGGCGAGGGTCAGCCCGAGGAAGAAACCAAGCGGATCAAGCAACTGAAACTGGCAAACATGCTGGAATCTTGCTTGGCCCTGTGGAAGATCGGTAATCCGAGTGCTTTTGGTGAGGAACAAAAGATTGAGCGAAGCGGCCTGACTACCGCGCAGCAAGCCGAGTTGAAGTTTTACTACGAGGAAATCCAGAAGGGAGAAGTACCCCATCGGGGAACCCTAAACCCCCGCGACATAGTGGGCGGTGCGATACGCAACAGCACCCTTCTTGCGTGTTACCGAATCTACAAGGGGCTGATCTCGCAGTATGTCGCCGTAAACGGCTACATGCACGGTACTCTTGGTTATACCGAAACAGCGAGCGAGTTTAGCCTGGTTTTGCCCGAAGGTGCGTTGCCTTTCCGCATCGAGCAAAATGTAGTAAGTAACACCGTTACTGTTTGGTTTGGTACGGGAGAGGATCGGGGCACTCTGGGTTGGGCGGCCCTGGTGAAAAGTAAGTTGCCGCAGTACGCGCCCAAAGCCGAAAAAGCCAAGAAGTTCTACACGCGACCGGCCTTTGTCGGCTCCAACCAAAAGACGCCTTACCCCGAAAGCAAGCATGACACTTGCATCGAAGTCATAATCGAACGACGGGATAAGGAGGACAACGACAAGTCTACTGTTTACGACTTGATTCGTCAGTTGGAAAATACCACGCAACGTGTCTCTATCCAAGCGCAGAACAAGTTGCCGCAAGACTGGATAGAGGTAGACACAAAGTATATCGGCACAGAAAGTTACAGCCCGTTTGAGGGTTACCCCCTCTATCACATCGCGCTTGCTCTGCGTATGAATGTGCTGGGTCAAATCCTCACCGACTCTGAATCTGTACGATTGGGGCCGGAGATCCTACGCGAGATCGCTACTTCTTCCCCTGCCCCCGTTGACCCTTCCTTGATTTCGTCCGCTAACCTCGACCCGGAAACGAAAGAGAAGCAGATGCCCCGTACTGGCGCGGGTCGAATCTCTGCGATCAAGGTAAAGAGCCAACAGACCGGCATAGAGCTAACTGCTCCGGGGATTTCTCCCGAACTGTACGATAAGATCAAGCACTTGATCCCTGGTCCGAACTTCAAGGCCGTAAAGATGGTATCGGTCGCCGGCGCCGTGGGTGCCGGTGAGAAGGGTACGGTAAAGAAGGTTTACCGCCCCTTGCCTTACCAAAAAATCGGCATCGCGTTCATCCATGCGGCCGGTTGTCGGGCGATGATCGCAGACGAAATGGGCCTGGGTAAGACCATTCAAGCCCTCGGTGCCCTTTACATCGACCCCTCCCCGGTAACGGGCGAGCGTATGCTGCCCGCTTTGGTTGTGTGCCCGAGCAGCGTAATCGGAAGTTGGATCAAAGAAGTCAAAACATGGCTTCCCCACTTGACCGTGGACGAATGGGACGACAAGGCGGATAAGGTGCCCGACGTAAGCGTAATCGGGTGGACTTCTTCTGGCTTGTATTGGGACAAACTAATCGGCCGGTTCCAGACTGTGATCGTAGACGAGGCGCACTACGGCAAACGGCTGTATAAGGAATCCTCCAAGAATCTTGTTCGCCCGACTTTGCAGCAGATTCTCAAAGGTGGAATGTCCCGGGGTAAGAACATTCCGTACACTCAACGCACCTTTGGTGCTATGATTACGGCTCAATCGGCACCTCACGCAATCCTATTGACTGGTACTCCAACTGAAAACGGGGCTAAGGACGCTCCGAACATTTGGACATACCTAAACATACTGGACCCCCAGCGGTTCCCTGACTTTCAGCAGTTCAAGCGGGAATACTTTGGGCCGTCGTCCCCCACAGCCCCGGCCAGCGCGGGCGGTGCTGCGGGCGGTACTCCCCCTATGGATAAAAACGGGGGCCGGCGTCGTCGTGGCGGTGGTTCTATGGTTTTCGATGAAAACGTCGCACTTCGACTTCGGGATCTCACCAACGAGTATATCCTACGCCGAATGAAAAGTACGGTAACCGAGCAGATCGGGCTGGGGTGCTTTTACCACCCCGATTACCAGCGTAGCGACGACGGTTGTGCGGGCTCTGGCGTGGAGGTTGAGATCCAAGCGGGAACCCCGGGTGAAAATCCGCCGGAGAATACGGACACTCCCCCGGAAGTGTATAACAACCCCAAGCATCGTTTGATCCGCAACAACTGTGGCTGCGGCGCTACGAACAATCGTCGTAACGGGCTTGGTACGGGAGGCCGAGTTATCGGGCCTGCCATGACTGGCTTTATGAAGATGGGTGTGACGAAGGAAATCAAGTACCTTAGCATCACACCCGATAAGGACCAGTTGGCCTTGATGGAGCAGGTAAATACCAACATGGTTGGTGTTATTGCTCTTGCGGAGAAGCGTCGTCGCATTACTGATGTGGTAAAGGAAATCATAAACAACAACATTAGCGAACTTAGCCGGATCAACGACTTGATCATACAGGTCAATGCCGCTTTCTCTGACAAAGACGCAGAGAAGATCCAGCGGGTCAGTCTTGCGACTGACTTCTACCTCCGCAGTACCGCTGGTCGAATCAAGGCAAAGCAAGCAATCGCAGAAATCTATCAGTCTCTTGTGGTAGACCGCGAACCCCTCCTTGTGTGGGCCGAACAGCGTATCGTCGTTGAGACTATCCGCGCTGCGTTGGAGGGAGAGTCGAAGTCGTCGGTTTACGATGAAGCCACAGGCGAAGTAGTAGAAATCGCGTTGGAGAACAAGCCCTTCCTTGTAGATGGGCAGAAAATCAAGTACGGCATCATTACGGGTGAAACTCCCCCGGGCAAGCGAACGGATCTTGTCGAGGCTTTCCAATCCGGCAAGATCGACTTGATTGTGTGTACGAAGGCGATGCGGGAGGGCGTAACTCTCACTCGCGCAAATCGCGCAGTTTTCACCGAGTTTTGGTGGGTGCCGGCTTGGCTCATGCAGGCCGAGGATCGGATCTATCGGATTGGACAAACGCGAGATAGCACCATCACTTACCTCGTACTTCCCGAGCAAGAAGAACTTTCTGGATCATCCTTCCGCGTAGACCACATGGATACACGGATGATGGATATGCTCAAAAAGAAGCGTCGTGCTTCCGCTATGATCTTGGGGGGAGAGGTATTCAAGACCACGGGCGAAGAAGAAGATGATGATGCGATGGAAGATTTTGAGGACGAAAATAAAGCCGTAAATGAGGCGCTAAAAAACGCTTTCAGCGGCATCGCAGCTATCATCGCTCAGTCTACGGATGAAATGGAAATCACTTTTGCCGAGGTTGAGGCCGAGTTGAAGAAGAAGGGGGTGCAGGACACCTACTATTCCCTCACTCGTAGTGGCGAAAATCCCAACATCGTCAAAGAGGAATACAACCTCAAACCCAAGTTCACGACAGTCCAGGCGGCAATCGACGCAATCAAGGATGCGGGCGGAAATATCACAGGCAACCGTAGAAGTACGATTGACCTTTTGATTCGCTTGCGGAACGAAGGTAAGCCCCTCACTCGGTCGGGGTTGTACGACGAGGGTTACGAATCCAAGGAAGTCAACGCGATTATCAAGACGGCGCGAGAGTTTGAGGACGTATACAAGATCGTCAAAATGACCGGAGATACGAAAATACTTGACGCAGGTGCGACGAACGAGCGCGCCGTTCTCGGCCACTTCCAGCAACTAATGGCTGACCGCAAAGAAGTACGAAACCGAGAGAAGGCTGTGTCCTTTGGCGAGTTGTTCGCTGCGTTCAAGAGTGCTACCGAATCTGATATGTCTCGATCGCAGTACGAGGCTATTCTGAACAAACTTTGCCAACCCCGTGCAGTTGCCGGTGGTACTACCGCCGAGGGGTTGGTGAAGAAAGAGGTACGCGCTCGCGTGTTCCGTAACGGAGCCGAGGAATCCGAAGCCCGGAAGATCAGCCGTATTCTCGGTGCCCTCACTCCGCAGGTAGCAAAGAAAGAGGTACAAGAAGCCTCTCGCGTTGTGACGAACAAGACGATCCCTGCCATGCGCCGGGCGATGCGGGACGGACGGACGCAAGACATAATCGACTTGTACGCGGATCTATCCGATTTCGCGGAGAAGGCACAGACCCACAAGGTTGCGATCCCGGCCTCGGTTATCGGGGTCATGCACGAAGCCCGTGATATGCTGCTTGACTCCGGGGAGTGACGCATGGGCCGTCGAAATGGTATTCTGGCATATCCCCACAACACCGTGGCGGCCCTGTGCCGGTTTGCGTCAGCGGTGTACGCTAACTTTGTTCTCGGAGTCAAGCCCCGGCGGTTTACTTACTCCTCGGAGTTTGTAGCCAAACTCAAAGGTATTGTGAAAGCCTCCCCCGTGCCTTTGCAGCCCCGGGGTTACATTCGGGTAGATTACTCCGATCTGCCCAAGAGTTACCCAAAAGAACAACTGGCGAAGGAGTACCCCTTCCTTCCGCTTAGGATCGAAAAGACCGGACCCCCCGGAGTCTTGGGCTCTTTTTACTCCCATCCGAACGACTACTATATCGCAGTTTACCTCTATTACCGAGTACCCGAATCTGAGCAAGATTACGAAAATCAGCGGGCTCAGTTGTGTACCACAATGCGGCACGAAACTCAACATTTCGTGCAAATGGCCCTAAGCGATATTGTTCATCGGAAGGTGCGAGAGAAGAACGAGCAGGCACCCCCCGTTGTGCTGGGAGTGCCCGGGGAGTACCTAAACGACCCCAAGATTCGGGCAGAGGTAGAGGCAGCCCGGGTCAAAACTAAACTGGCTATGCGAAACCTTAGCCCCTTCGCCGGAGAAAACTGGTCTAAACTCCAATACGACCTGTACGTTTTGGAACCTTTGGAGTTTTTTCCTTGGATTGCAGATTACCGGGCGACCTTGTACCGCAGCGCGGACAAGTCCGGTCGCATTGATCCGGCAGAGTTGGACCGTCGTATCTCGTCGGGGACAGACTACAAAGACCACTTCATCCAGCGGCTCAAAGTGCTGGCTCCGTCGCTCTTTCAGCGGGCGTACATTGAGTTGCGCGCGTTCATCGAGAACCACAACGCCAAGGCAGTAGAGGCCAAGCGTAAAAAGAGCCGGCCCAAAACCGCTACGAGTGTAGTGAGCGCCGTAATCGAATCGCTGGACTCGACAGAGCCCCTAATCGCGGGTTATGCTCGTCAGCATCGGGCGAAGTACGTCGCTTACGCTCAATCAAAGATGAATCCGTAGCGGTAGGAGACAGCATGGCTCGCCGGAACAGCGCGACCCCGCAGGCAGATGAAATCGTGTCTGCCGTACTCGCTAAACTTCAAGCCCAACGGCAGTACGCCGTGGCCCGTTACCTGCTCGAAAATCTGAATGATTATGTCGAGTACGCACAGAATCAGATAGAGTCTGCCGGCGAACCCGCGTCCAAGCCCGCCATGAAGTCCGCCCCCGTCGATCCGGTCATGCGACTCCGGGGCAACTTCTCTCTATTGATCGCGGAACTATCGGAGTAAGATATGGCCTGGGAACCCAAGCAAGACGAGAGCGCGGTCAGCGTTGCCGAGTTTCTTCGCATCGCAGAACGCAAGTACCCCGGAATCTCCCGCAATCCGCTGGTGCAGCGGGCGTTGGAGATTGCCCCTCCGGGGGACCACTCCATCAAGGATATGCTGGCTGCCATTGACCCGGTTCGCCTGCGCGCTAACGCCCGGCTTCGGGGTTACCTGCCGGCGTTGACAGACGAGCAGCACACGTTGGTTTTCAAGCGCCATACGGGCGTTCGGACGCGGTACGTCACACCCAAGTCGAACCCCGGAATCAACCTTAGTTTGCTTCGGAAGCGGCGCAACTATGGCCCTGGCGCCGATGTCAAGGCTTTGGCCGGGTTGTTCAACTTATTTGCCAAAATCTATGTGACTGACGATCGGGCGACCATCGCTTTGCGGGAAATGCTGCAAAACTCTACGGACGCCATCAACGCGCCCCGCGTTGGCTCTATCGCTCTCGGTCAAATCAAGAAAGGAGAAGGGCAGATCGACGTAATCTTCGATCGCAAGGCTCGGACCCTAACGGTAAGCGATAACGGCTGCGGGATGAACCCCAAAGTAATCTGTAAGTTCACCACCTTGGGCGGATCGACCAAGGGTGGCGGGGATGAAGGGTTGACAGCCGCGCAGCAACGAGAACTCTATCCCCCCATGACGCTAACTGTACGGGCTTTTCTACGAGAATCCGAATACGCGGAACCTCCGCAAAACGGCCGCTATTGGATTCGGGTCAATGGCTTGTACCAGTTCGATGTAGGTCAACGTAACGCCCAATATCTGCTCCCTGCGGATTACGTCTTTGACTACAAGGCCCCGTCGATTGGGGGCTTTGGTGCAGCAAAGGCGATCATCTTTTTGGCATCGAAACAAGATAAGGGAACGCCCCCTCGTTGGGATATGCACACACAGGACAACTACTACGACGGGGAAATGGCGCACCAAGATACAAAAGATCAGGTGTGCGCCACCACCGGGACGGCCGCCGTCCGCAAAGTACCGCATCGGCAAGGGACCAAGATCACTATTTACGATTTGGATGAATCGGTGTTCGATAGGTTGTCCAGTCGGTACACGAATGAGGGGGCGGTAGTCCAAGGAAGTTTCGATTCTATCGAAACTCGGATGAAGCGCGTATTGGAGGCGAGCACCGTACCCAATATCCGCATTACTTTCAACGGAGAGGAAGTCGTACCTCGATTCGACGTTAGCGAATCGAACAAGGTGAAGTGGGGGGATGACAGCGGAAGTTGGACGGATGGAATCTTTACATACCCGACCAAGCGG
>SXGQ01608888.1_pt1 | contig 10821 bp, 4 predicted proteins | sample 3178371 | NCBI WGS metagenome assembly SXGQ01 (sample SAMN11356859, study PRJNA531348) | freshwater metagenome | isolation source: freshwater sample F1-20 | place: China: Fuxian Lake, Yuxi | collected 2017-12-25 | reverse complement strand
GAGCTCGACGAGGTTGTAGTTCCGCTCGACGAAAGTCACCATGCGAAGCAGGACTACGCGCTGGGCCTTCTCGTCGAGTGCGGTCGACTCATAGCCTACGGATCGCATGAGCAGGTGCCGCCACTGCTGTGTGCTGAAAGCCGCCCGTGCCTTCGCGAGTCGTTCGAGCACATCGGGGCTCGACATCTGGATTGGGCGCAGTTGCGTGATCCGGAATGGGCTCGTGTTTCGCTCCTGAGCCGCGACGGGGTCGTACTCGATGGTCATCTCGGCGTAGAAGCCGTCGGTGAGCATGCGCTCGTTGCCGTGGACGATTTGGTCCGGCACGCGGACATCGCGCTCAGCGATGCTTGGTACCTCCGCGATGTAGCGATCGTTCTTCGTATCAAGCCTGGCACGCACGATGTCGATCAGCTTTACCGATCCCTCTTCGCGAGCCCGGCTCTTGAAGAGCTCCTCGTCGCCGGTTCGAACCGTCCGGCCCTGAAGCTGCTTCTCGACAATGGCAAGCCCCTCGGTGATGGCCGATGGATCGGTACTCGCGCAGTAGCGGCCCAGCAGAAACTCGACCACGTAGGTCGGCACCGGATATTGCCGCGCGTACTTTCGTACGAGATCCTTGCGGACAAGGAAGCCGTCGAGGGCGTTGGCTGCGAGCCGGTCAAGATCGTCCATCACGAGAGCATCGGACATCATGAGTCCTTTCCGACCCTGGTGGGCCGCTGTGCCAGAATCTGGCCGTCCGAGTCGAGGAGTACTACAAAGAGATCAGAATTTTCGTACGAGTCGTCCGCGAGCAGAAGCGCCGCCGCTCCCTCGTCAACGGTCTTTGCCTTGGCGGCTACCGAGCTGCCATTCGGCCTGCCGACGCGAAGATCGACCGTCTTGCCGTCTCCGCCGGGGACATCAACATGGCAGCGAAGGCCCTTCCAGGTCACTTGGCCGATGTCGATTCGGCGTCGCGAGCCGCCCGACCGTTCCACCGTGAGATCCGGTACGAGTGCTTCCTGCAGGCTCAGTCCTCCATGGCTGTACTCGACGCCCGCCTTGAAGCATGCGACGCCGGGTGGGCTTGCCACCGAGTGCACGCCGTTCCAATGCCATGGAAGTCTGGGGACGTCCCGCGTGCTGCCCTCGGTGAGCACAGCGCATCGGGCCCACTTGGACGCGGTCAAGTGCCGGGGTAGCTCGACCGGTGGCAGGCCGCCCGGAAGCAGCAACCAGCCGTGGTCTGTGATCACGCGCACCGACTTCCATCCGCGATCGAGTAGGTCTGCGATGCGATTGGCAATACGATCGAGCTCTTCGTCGAGCTGTCGCGCGAGGTTTGCACTGAGTTTGTGCCCGAGGCTGTCAATGTCTCCGCACTCCGACCAGCCGAATGAAGGGTCATCCGGAGGAAACAACTCCCTGTTCTCGTCCAGTACGGTGTAGCCGCTGGCCCTCAACAGGGTCATGAGCTGAGGCTTGGAAACCTCGTGCCCGGTCTCGGCAACCACTGGTTCGAACGAGGCAGGCGGAACCCCGCCGCGGAGTTTGCCAGCGACTGGCGAAACCGCCGGCTTTGCAGTCGCGGTCACGGTCGGCAGGGCAGCCCAGCGGTGATCGAGTCGCACTTGGCAATCCCGGAGCTCGAGTCGTTCGGCAAGCCGGTGCCCGAGGTCGTACCGTAGGCCATCGACGAAGACGAGGCACTGATCGGGTTTCGCCTCGATGCGTGCTGCGTTACGGTGGTCTGGGAGCGGGTGCGCGATGGTCGCCCGCTGCAGGTTCTTGGCAGACTCATCCAGCCAAGACGAGAGGAGCCGGTTGACCACGCGCTGCACGAGCGCTACGTCGCCGCTCGAGGCTGCGTGCACCGCCTCCCACGATGCGGCATCCGCCTGCCATGCATCCTCGGTGTAGAGCGCGGCGAGGTCAGCAGGGCTCGACCCGTTGAGTGGCTGCGTCGATCGCCGGGCAATCCGAGCGAGGTGCTCAAGCGGAAGCGTGAGCGGCGAAAGCCCCAACCTCGCCCACAGCCAATCTCGTCGCACTGCGTGTGCGATCTCCAGCTCCAGCACGCGTGCCGCCGCTCGATCGCTCGGGAGCTCGGCGGCCTCCTTGAGGCCCTTGCGCAGTTCATCCTCAAGTTCGGCGTTCCGCTTCGGCCAGCGTGCGCCATCGATTCCGCCGAAGAGTCCGTCGGACGGTGTGCTTCGCAGAAGGACATCGACCACGCCGGGATATGAATCCGGCGCCTCGGCAAATCGCTTCCAGACCTTCGCCCAGGCACCCTCGGCCTTACCAAGGTGCTCGCCGGCGACGATGGGATCCTCAGAATGAGGATCAAAGCCAAGGTTTGCCACGCACTGTCGGCAAAGCGCCTGCCACCGCTCGGGGCCCATAGACGCCTTCTTGCCGGCGGGATCGTTCATCCATAGGAGGAGATCACGATCCGGGTCATCGCTCAGAAGCGCGTCGAAGTCGCTCGCCTCCAGGCGGCGACCGCGAAGTCGTTCGGTTGACTCACCGAGTACCTCGGCGATTGCCCGACGCAGTGCGGCCTCGGTTTGCTGGTCCTTGGCGAGATCGAGGTCGAGGGTCCGGTTTGACCCAAGGAAGTTCCTCGCGGTCCAGTCGCTTCCGTTGTGCTGGAGCCACATCGTGCCCCGGTACATGAGCTCCGCAAGTGGGCGGATGAGTTCGTCCGTCTCCTGTCCTGCCTGCAGGTCCTGTCGGCCGACACCCGGCAAAAGAATGATCGGTGTAGCGCCATTGGGGACGATGCCGGTGATTGTGCGATCCACAACGCACCGCAGCCAGATCGCTGGCCCGGTTCGGCGTGAAGGGGCATAAGCTCCGAGCACCATCAGTTCAGGTAGGGCTTGCTGCAATCGATCGATCGCTGGCGTCCACTCGTGCCGTGGGTCTGTCCAGAGGATCGCGCATGGGCGGGTTTCGCCGTCTCGGGCGGTGTCGCGCGCGTGCAGGAAGTCGCACAGGTCCTTGAGGACGGTGCTCATGATCTGTCTCCCGGAGCAACTGCTCGTTCTGCAGCCTCGGCTCGAGCCTGCTTCTTGACGGAGTTTGAGTAGTGGAGGTCGTTCCAGCGGTCGCCGTCGAAGGGCTTGCCCGCGGCGTTGAAATGGGTCCAGTCGATGCGGTCGGCATCGAGTTTGCTGTCGCCAGGGCATCCGTAGAACCACGGGAACTCGGCTCGCGGCCGGATCGACTCGGGCTCTTTGCCGCGGTCCTTGTCCCACTTGATGTTGGGGGCGGTGCGAAGGATCCCGGCGCCCTTCTTGCCGCCCGACATTGGCTCGGCGGTCATGAACGGGCGGATGTTGACCCGCACGCCATCGTTGATGTCGGGTTCCCAGCCGATGGCCTGCTCTTGCAGCGGCTTCCACCTGACGAACAGGTCGTAGGGCGGCTCGCCATCGAGGATCTTCTTGAGTTCGGTTTGCAGGTGTTGGGCGGCAGCCAGAAGAGCGTCGGCTCCCTCCTGCCCGAGAGCGACTTCAGACTTTTGCTTGTCGATCCAGTCGCCGAGGTATGCGTAGGTGATCGCTTCGAGCGTCTTACGACCTTCGCCATTGGGACCGGTCAACTTGTGGGCGTTGACCAGGCAGTGGAAGCCGAGCTTCTGGCCGTCCCAGAGGTGCCAGACGAAGGGGCGGTGGTGGAACAGCTTGCAGTGCTCGCTGAAGAAGTCGTCGCGAAGCCAGTCTTCGAGGTTTCTGGCGGGCTTCGCGGTCTTCTTGTCGGTCGAGTTCGCGGCGGCTATCGCGGCGAGGAGCTCCTTCTCACGCGCGGCCGACCAGTCACTGCCCAAGGACGCGGCCAGCAGCGACCGGACCCTGCTCGCGGCCGACTGCTCCCCCTTGACTGGCTGCAGGCAGACGATGCCGTCCGCATCGGCGAACGGCAGTAGTGCGTCACAGGCTGCAACCCGTTCACGGGCGCGAGTATCGAGCCGCATCTTGGCGTCGAGCTCGGGTGGCCAGCGGTAGCCAAGCAGCCGACCGACCGCGACCTGCAAGAGATCAGCGGGGTTTGGACTGCGGGCATCACCCGCTTCGAGGATGCCGGCCGGATGTCCGTGGAAAAGCCACTGCGTGGGGTCGTTCGATTGGGGCTCCGGGAGACCGCTGGGGTACTTCTCGGCAGCAACGTCTGACCAGAATTCGAGGTCAAACGGCACCTTCGCGAGCGTCGAATTCGCGACCTGCAACTTTTGGTCGATCTTTCGTACCTCTTCGCGGTAGGCATCGGAACTGACAAATGCCCAGATCGCAGGAAGAAGATTCTCATTTTCGGTGTAGAGAACCGGGCACATCCCATCGAATACCCCACCGGAGTAAATCGCGGCATCCAAGTTGTTCATCCAGGTAACCGCAACGCCCCGCTTTCCCCAAATCTTCCAGCCGCCTTGCCAAGTACCTAGCCGCTTCTCTTCGCGCAACGCATTCGCATACTCGTGCATTCTTGTGCCTGGATCTCGCTTTGCACTTACATATTCGAGTCCGCTATACGGTTTGCCGGCTACTGGTGTGGATTGATGCAGGTTCCAGTCCGCCGTTTGAGGCAGCTCCCAAAAGTGCATCCGGAATCGATGGCGGTCGACGTCATCAGCGCCTCGGTAGCTATGGACGTGGGCTTCAAGTAGCACGAGATCGCTAGCCTCCGCCAGCAATACACGCGCATCCGGATTGCACAATTGAGCTCTCTGCGCGATAACTTTAATGGCAAAGTCGCTTGGATCACAGTCGAGCCCTTCCGCCAACGCGCCACGTAGTAGAGTCGCTTTACCGGCAGGAGACTTGGCATCAGAGACGTCGATGCCGCCCATCGTCTGCTCCTCGTTTGCCCGTCCTGACGAAATCACTGGTAGGGCTACATTGACGACTTGGCCGCCAATGGTTTCGAACGCTCCAGCGCCGAGCCTTGCGACAAAGTTCCAACGCTGTCGAGTAAGCAGCATCTCTCTAAGCTTCTTGAAGCTCTTCAGGAAGAGCCAGTTCTGCGGGGTGACAGCCGCGATCGAGCAGCCTGGTTTGACCCATCGCAGCATCCGCTCAACAAACATCGTCGCCAGATCGTTCTTTGCCTCGGGGTGGTTTGCCTCCCCGTAGTCGGCTAGAACCTCGTCCTGCAGGCCGCGTCCGAGATATGGCACATTCGTGATGCAGAGCGCATATCTCCGTGACAGAAGCTGTGCTGCCGCCGCCATGCCGCGGGCGGCGACCACGCGTTCGGTGTGGTCGGGAGCGTCCGTCGCATCGGTTTCACGCTGGAGCGCGGCATCGAGCAGCGGGGAGAGTTCGTCGAAGTCCGCCCCTACGAGGTCGCCACCGATCGTGCGCGGGTCCAGCAGCGAGCCGAGCGTCGGTGCCTGCCGGAAGAGGTCGTAGAGCCGTTCCATGCCGACCTGCAAGCGACTATCTCTGCCGGCGATCTTCTTCCACTCCTCGCGGGTCGAGCCGAGGGCGAGGCCCGAGCAGGCGATGTGCATCGCGGGTAGGGCGACCGGATTGCGTGCCAGTCGCCATGCCGCCATCGCGAGGTTGAACGCCGCGATCTGCGTGCAGCGAGGGTCGAGTTCGAGACCGTGCAGATTTTCCGCGATCACGCCGCGGATCGCGTCCTCGAGCGACAACGACTCCTCGTCCATGCGCAGCCGGACCATGAGCTCGAAGCCCGCGGTCAAGAAGTGGCCGCTGCCGCAGCAGGGGTCGAGGATCGTGAGGTCCCTTGCATCCTGCGGCCAATCGGCGAAGGTGCCGGCGGCCGGCCGCCAAGGTCCGGTGGGCTTGCCTTCTTCGTCGCCCTCGACTTCGGTGCGGACGAATCGGAGGTACTCGAAGTCGTAGCCGCCGCGGGCGACGAGTCGGACGGCGTTGCGGAGTTCCTGCTCGCTGGTCGCGGTCCTGGCGAGCGACGGATTGGCGGCGAGGATCTTTCCCGCCCGCCAGGCGCCAATCGTGTTGTGGTAGAGGAAGAGCACCATGTAGTGCTCAGTGAAAAGCTGGGTGACTGCGGAGATCTCGTCGGACCCAATCTTGTTTCCCGACTCATTGACCGCGTCCTTCTTGTCGGCCTGCCAGTACTGGTAGGTCCAGCCGAGGCTGTCGTCGGCGGTGAAAACCGCCTCGGGCAGGTCGGCGAGCAGTTTCTGGATCGCGTTGCGGTGCTCGACGGCGAGTTCGACTTCGAGCACTGGATCGCCCTGCCGGAAGATCTGCGGCAGCGACTGCTGGGCATAGCTCGCGGCGAGGGCGTGACGATCGACCCGCGCGTCGCGGGCGAGTTCCTCGACCTCGTCGAGCGTGATCGGCTGACCGATCTCAGGGTGGATGAGAAGATCGTTCTCGGCGAGGAAGCGGGCGAAGAGCAGGCGGTGCCAGTGCTCGTAGGCAATCTCGTGGACGAGCCGATCGATCGCCTGCGTACCCGAGCCTGCATCCCGGCGGTCACCGAGCTGGCGACCGCGAGCACGGAGCCGGCGGCGCAGCGCCTTGTCGGCATCGCTCATGCCGGAGTGGGCCGCCGCGGCATCGACTGCGAGCGTCTGCAATGCAGCGCGCGCACCACTTTCGGCCGCGCGACGGGCGGCGGTTACGGCTCTTGCCAGTTCATTGCGAAGCGAGGATTCGAGAGGTCCGGGCATGGTCACGCTCGTAAATGGGTTCAGCGAACAATCACGGGGCCGGTCTTGACCGCAGCGAGGAGCTTCTGCTGCTGGTTCTCGAGCCATGCCCGCACGGCCGGCTCGTCAGGCAGAGTTCCTCGATCAACAGTCACGGTCGTTGTTACGACGTTCGGGTCAGACTTCTGTCGCGCGGCGGCGGCAGCAGCAAGAGCATCAAGCCGGCGCTGCTCAACTGCGGCGATCTCGGCGTCCCACGCATCAAGCGCACGCCGGTCGAGCGTCGCCGCAAGTTCGGTCTCGCTGGAAACGGCAAGTGGTTCCGGGAAAGCGAGCGAGACCCGGTCGAGGATCGTGCGTCGCTCGCCACCATCAAGCGCTGCCCATGTGGGGTCGCCGTCGAGCGCCAGGTGCGCCGCGGTGATCGCGCCGGTCAACGATCGATGCCGTTCGCTCAGCGCCGAGCGTGTGAGCTCCGCGAGCCGGCGTCGTACAGGAGTCACGGGATCGCTGTCGGCGAGAAGCGACCGCTGCGCGCCGATCGCCTCGAGCTCGGTCCGCGCCAGCTCGGCACCAGGCAGCTCGCGAGCATGCCGCTGCAGTTTCTGCGCAAGATCCCACCCGGCCATCCGGGTCGAGCAGCGACTCGCGAGAGTCTTCCATCCGCGGATCTCTGCGGTGATTTCAGCCTTCTGAGCGGCGAGTGCCGCAAGCTGTTCGTTCCCCGACCTGCTCGCGATGTCATTGAGACGGGTGGGCCTCGGCGCCTCGGGTAGCGGGGCAGCGCCACCGGCGCTGCTCGCAAGCGTCCGCCATGCGTTGATGAACTGCGATGCCGTGGTGGCTTCCTCTCCACTATTGCAACGGAGGTCAAGTTCCTGATAGAGATTGCGAAGCGAGATCTTGTCGGTTGCGGTCAGGACCATCGCTTCGCTGGCGAATGCTGCCTTGGCAATGACGGTGGCATCAAGTGTGCTTGCCGAGAGAGCCTTGCCGTCTCTCTCAGCTCTCAGATGTCCACCTTGAACGAGCACGATGAGCATCGCGTCGATCGCGTCCTGGGGCCAGCCGTACGGCGCACTGCGGAGGGTTCGTCGAAGATCGGAGCCGGTCTTCCGGCCAGCACGAACCTCGCACAGAATCTCTCTCGCCACATCGTGGCGGTCTGTCGGGTCGGTCCAATCGACCAGCGCGAGTGCTGTGTCGCCGCCATCCCTGGCGCGCTTCATCACGGCCGGCCACTTGTCGTGGTCGCCCTCGTCGAAGCGGGGGAACTTTCTCGTCATGCTTGTCTCGACTGCATTCATGATCTTGTCACCAAGATCGTTTCCGAAGACCTCGCTGCCGCCGCTTGCGAAGACCTTGGCATTGCGGAAGATGCCGTCGATAATGACGTCGCGGCTTTGACGCGCGGCATCAAGCCGACCTTGCATCGCCGTACGCGCCTCGCGTCCCTCGGGTGTTCCGGGGTTTGAGTTCCGGTCGAGGACCTCCTGCGCTGCCATCATTTCGACAATCCGGTTCCGCAGCTCATCAGCACTCTGTCGCGGTAGGTGAACATGGATGGTCGAGTCGTTTTGCCCGAGCTGCCGTGCGTCGGCAAGCACGGCCGGCTCCTGTGCGGTCCATCCGTCACGGACCCACACGACGATGCCATCGCCGACGGGTAGTTCGCCCTGGCCCTCGTGGACGACGAGTGGGCGTGACGTCTTCGATCGGCCGTGAATGGCCTTGACCCGAGCGACAAGCTGCTGGACGCGGTTCGCGAACTCTTGGCTGCGGTTGAACTCGACTTGGGGCCCCTGGTTGGCGACCGTCGTACGCGCCTGCTGGAACTGGGCCTCCCATCGCGCACCCTCGGTGGTCTGCAGGCGGTACTCGCCATCCACCCGCATGAGTGTGCCCGCATCAGCCATGTTTTCGAGTTGCGCGGCGCAGCGATCCCGGAACGGGCCCGAGGTGCCGGTGATTGCTGGCACCATCAGATCGGCGAGGTGGTCGGCGGTCGCACGCACGCCAACATCGACTCCGTCCTCCCGAGGAAGCTGGCCAATCAGGAAGCAGAGGCCGCAGAGGTCGCGGCGGAGCCGGCCGTCATCCGTCCCGTCATCGAGCTTGGCGATTCGCGAACTGAGCTCGTTCGGAAGGATGTTGTTGTTGGTGAGCGCAGGACTCAGGGCGTTGTACAGATCGCTCGCGGGGATAACCGCGCCGAGCGGAGCATCGGCAATCGCCTTGAGCGAGTCGTTGACGATTCGCAGTTGCGAGCGAAGCTGCGCTTGGCTGCTTTCCTTGTCAACGGCGTGGAACGCGCGCTCCCAAAAGCGACGGCGCGTGGGCAGCAGTGGATAGTCGACCACATCGATGTGCCGGTCATCCGCTGTGTCTTCGAGCCGCGTACCGTCGAGATGCCGCGCGATCTCGCCCTGGCTGTCATCGAGGAGCTTTCTGACTTTGGGCTTGTGCGACTCCTTCTTCGCGAGCAAAACGCTCCGAATAACCTGCTCGACGCTTGCATCCGTAAGCGCTCGCTTGATTTCGAATCGATCATTGAGCCACGAGAGCGCTTGGGTGCCTGCCGTCAGGGCCGACTGGCCGGCGGCGATGACCATTACGCGAGCGTCAAACTCCTTTTGCAGCGTCTCGGTGATCTCGACGACTGTCTTGGCGCGATCACTTGACTCATTGATGTACTGCTGTACCTCGTCGAGTACGAGCAGCGTCGGAGGGATTTGGTCGCCCTGCCGCAGGGCATCGTGGGCTGCCTTCTTGAACTCGGCTGAAGTGATGTCGGTCTTTGGAAGTGGGAACTGGCTCTGAAGCGCCTTGAGCGCATCGCTCGCGGTTCGGAAAGTCTGAGGCAACGCGTTGGCCAGGGCTTGGCCGACAAGCGGGCTCACGAGCATGTGATCGAGTTCAGCGTGCCAGGCCTTGCCGTGGGATTCGATCTCATTGCGCACGCGTTCAAGGGTGCCCTGCTCCCGGAGCCAGAAGCAGAACCTGGCCTGCGGATACTGCCGCGGCCATCCCGCGGCGACCAGGATGATCTCCAGTACGGTCAGTCGGACGCGCTCATTGCCGCCGAGAAGTGTGCCGGCTGCAGCAACGGGCGTCGTTCCGGTCTGCTTCAGAATTTTGTCGAGCTCCGCGAAGTGAGGTGTGATCGTGTCGGGAAGGCCGCGTCGCGGCAGATCGCGGGCTCGCACATCACCGAACTGAGTGTTGACCCAGAAGTGGGCGAGCATCTTGAGCAGATGGCTTTTGCCGCTGCCAAAGAAGCCGCTGATCCAAGCAGCGCGCTGTTGCCCGATTCCGCCAGCATGGGCGGTCATAAACTCTTCAAGTATTCGCTCGATCGAGTCTTTGAATGTCCCTTCGCAGACGAAGTCCTCGATCTCGCGCTTGAGCACCTCAAGCTCGTCGGCGTTGGGTGACTGGATAATCCGGGCCTGTCCGTTGTTGGCGAGGCGCCCCTTGCCGGGATCTCGATCGAAGATCTCTCGAAGAGTAGTCATGCGTTCATCCTTCCGGTATGGAGAGTGATTCCGTTGGCGAGGTAGTTCCAGCCGTCTCGGGCATCCAGAAGCCGATAGTTGCTCCCGTCCTTTGAGCCCGGGAAGAACATCAGCAGGCGGCCTGGGATGGCCTGCTCGACATCGCGGATCAGTTCCGAGATCCGCAGAAAGCCATACATCGATGCGGCGCCCATGACTGCGACGACGGTGTTCTCGTCACTCCCGACGATGATCGCTTCGAGCCGCTTCGCGACGTGCTTCTTGAAGTCTCCCTCGAGCTTCATGTCAAGCAGTTCGGGTGCGGTGAAGTATGAGTCGACGTAGTCGATCGAGATCATCCATTCGGCAAACCAGGTGGTCATGTCCACGAGGAGCCAGCTGTGCCCTGCGGCTCTGGTTCGGCTCTCGAATTCTCCGATCCGGGCACGGAGCGCGCGCTCGATGTCCCTCTCATAGACCAGCAGCATGACCCGTTGTGCGCCGGGGAGATTCGGCATCCAACGCACGCTTACCTGGTCCGCATAGCGGTCGGCGAGATCATCTAGTTTTCCCATGGGCTTCGGGACTCCAGTCGTCGGGCGGTTCTCAGTGGGTCGGGCTCCGGCGAGCCGGATCGAGGGTGGTCGTATCGATGTCGAAGACGCCGCCTCCTACTGTGGCACGGAGCAAGCCTCG
>SXGQ01498218.1_pt1 | contig 10824 bp, 10 predicted proteins | sample 3178371 | NCBI WGS metagenome assembly SXGQ01 (sample SAMN11356859, study PRJNA531348) | freshwater metagenome | isolation source: freshwater sample F1-20 | place: China: Fuxian Lake, Yuxi | collected 2017-12-25 | reverse complement strand
TCCCCCTAATTGTATGACACCACTTTGTACCACTTTCCCCCACATTTTCCCACCTATTGATTGTAATACAACCAGGGGGAATTTTAGGGATATTTTTAGATATAAAATGATATATTTTTCAAAATTTTCACGCACGACAAAAATATCCCTTTCTGATACCAAAAAACCCAAGTTTTTTCATCCAACATATACACAATATAATAACATAAAAAAACCCCACTTTCGTGGGGTTTTTTGTTATCATTATACAATCTTTTCAATATTTGTTATGGTCTCTTTATTCCATATACATCCCGATGCAACATCCCATGGATAATACCACCATGTTCTTCTATCCCTTCTGGCTTGCCACATATAGGGTGATATTTCAATTCCACCATATTCGTTCGCAACCAAATTCCAATTAATAAGTCTTTTGACCATGACCAAGTCACTTCCTCCGTATTTGTTGGTGAATGAATACAAATCTTCCAATGTATGAATCATCAACATTTCGGATTCATTTACATCAAGTTTAAAAACATGTTCTTCTTCCCATTCAGGCATTTCATTTCTAACCCAATTAATCCAAGATGTCCCAATACCATACCATATTCCATGTGGTTTAAACCCGTGTTTTTGTTCTCCCATATATACATCAATTGAATCCTTATTGGTCATTACCAATTTTGATTCGGAATATCTTTCTTTAATCAATTGATAACCTTCATCAGAAACTTCATTAAGGTCCGAATCATTAATCTCCATTATTTGTTTGATTCGACCTATCTCCTTATTTAAATTATTTATCATATTTTTTTCTATTATCTATTTCATATGGTATACCTTTCTCATTAAGTAATAATTCCATTTCTTCATTCTCATAGGGTAATATTACTTTAACAATATACTTATCCAAATCAACAACATCACGATATATTCTTTCTTCCATCTCATCATATTTTCTACCACCAAAATGTGAGTAGGGAATTATTTTATATCTCTCAGATAGTTTATTACCATCAATCACCAATATTGAATCTGTTGAAGTTCTCTTATAACTTTTATTCCTTGTAAAAGAAACACTGGGTTGATATTTTTCTCTATCTTTAATAACGGGACCAGCTAGTGGATGAAACATAAGATTTTTATCTCTCTCTGTTCTAAAATTTACGAAGTTATTTAAATCATTTGAAAATGCTGTTAATTTATTTTCTTGAATAATTTTAAATAATCTTTTAGTACTTGTTGCATGATACAATATACCGACCTGTTTACTTTCTATTATTATATTATTCTTGATAATATTTTTTAATTGATTTTCGGTAATAATAATTTTCATTATACTATGTTTATAAATAAATATCTTAACCCACGCAAAAATAAAAAACCCCTTATTTGTAATAAGGGGTCATTGTGAAATTAATTTATTTACCTTTATATGTCTAACCACCCGATTCTTTAAAATTTCTACGATATATCCCTTCTATCCTCAAAAAATATACGAGTTGAAAAATCACCTTGATTCAAACCAAAAGGAGACACTTTATCTTTATGTTGTTTATAATAATCTATTATATAATTTTCGATAATGTTTTTTTCATCATTTTTCCATGAAACAGATAAAGCCCCATCTTTTTTATCTTTGTCTAATTTTGGTTCACCTCCTGGGTATGTTGGATTTGATTCTCGATAATAAGAAAAAGATGCTGTTAATTCAGGAATTGGTTCTGTTTTATTATCTAAAACCGTAATACCTTTTTCCTCTAGAAATTTTTTTAATCCAATTGTGAATTCATATAATACTTCACCTGCAGCCTCTCTTATATATTCATAAGAATGAAAATTAGTAATATGTACCTTCCCCACATTAAATTTTTCTACATAGTCTTGCCACGGATTGTTTTCAGTAGGTATCGTTTCTTCGTTTTCATTCAAAAATTGTTCCCAATTCTTAAATCTATTTATTTGTTCTCTCATTTCTTTACTCATAGTTTTATCTTTATGTATAAATATCTTAACCCACGCAAAATACATAATATTTTCAATGTGTGAATCTATCGGATTATTTCTCTATCAACAAACCCATATTCAGGATGATAAACTTTATCAAATCTTACATATGGTGTGTTATCCTTTTTTGCATATTTTCTAATTTGGTCGATGTTTAAATTCCCATACTTATTAATCTTCAACAATTCATCATAATCAAACCTCTTATCTTTTTCTAAAAGTTTAAATACATTGACAATTTTTCTTTCCATCCCATATTGTTCATTAAATGTAACATAAAAATCACCATATGAATCAACAGAAATTGGGTCCGTATATTTTTTACTATCATCATAGTATGATGCAATTACAAAAATTTCATTTCCATTGGAATTTCTGAGTTTATTACTTCCAGCCGTTTTAACTTTAGACCTCTTGATTTTAAAATTAAACTTTAATGGATAAATTTCCGATAATTTTGATAAACCATAATAAAATTTATAACGAGCAAATTTTTCCAACTCGGGTCTCATCTTTTCGGTATACTTATTATAAATCTGAAACATTTCATCCATGGTTATTTCAGAATCATCATATTGTTTCATATAATTAAACCATAACTCAGTTAAATCTCTTCTGTATAATATATCCCTAATCTTTTCCTCACCCCTCTCCAATGAATCTATATTTTTGAATATGGTGAAAGTGGATTGACCCTCATAATCACCAAACCTATCACACCTACAAAATCTCTGAGCAGTGTTTTCTGGTGATAGTACAGATTCATATGCATTAAAAAATGATATGTCCAATGAAGATTGCAAAACATGAGTTGATATAACACTCAATTTATTTTTAACCCTATCGGAATTTTTATCATATTTTTCAAATATACTACTTTGAATCCTATTCCTATCCTCCTTTACAAAATTACTGTGATATAATATTGGTTCATTAAATCTTTTTTTCATCTTTTGTGCATTGGCAATTGAATTCATGATTAATACCGAACTATTTTCCAAACTCTCCTTTTCAAGTGAATCGATGACCTTAATTTTATATTTTTTATTGTGTTGAGATTTAAAATGACTTTCTTTGTTCGGTAAAACAATCGTAACATTTTCAGAGTTGTCCCATAAAAATTCAATAACACCGGGTGTTGCTGACAATAATAATGTTGATGAATTTGTTTGTTGATGTCTAATTTTCATCATTAAAACAAACAGGGAGAATAATGCATTGTCCGAAACCAATTCATGATACTCATCAAATATCACATCGGACTCAATCACCGTAAATAACCTATCCGAATATCGATTATCAACCGTGGGGTTTAAAAAGTTATCAATGTTTGTGATTATTATATCAGACTCGTACCCATCATTATCGTGAGTTTGTTCTTTAATTTCACCAGTTAAATACAACTCAACACGAATTGATTCACCATTTTGAAAACCACTCAATTCATTTAATATGTTTTTATAAACAGACTTGGCAATGTCATTTCTTGGACAAACCCAAACTAATCTTTTATTTCTTTGTAATGACCATAAAAGACCCGTTATGGTTTTACCGAATCCACCCGGTGCTTTAATAATGTGGGTATTATTTGCACCACCCATAATCTGTTTTGTTATATCAACCTGTTTTTGAAATCTCTCATTATTGGTTGAATTGAATATATGTGTGTTAATATCAATGTTGTTAAATACGGTGTTATAGTTTTTAATAAAATTTTTCAACTCATCGTCATTAAGATTTTTACAAACACCACTCGACACTATTCTGTCTGCGGATATAACACAACTCCTCATCAATAATCTTTTTTCATTAAACCTATCATTAAATTCATCATCTGTTAAAATAAAATAATTGGGTCTCTTGATTGGTGTTTGTGAACCACCATCCATTAAAAAATCACTACCCATGACCTCAGATAAAAACCCCCTCATATTACTTACATCCACGTTATCAATCTCGATGCGTTCCTTGTAAAACCCATCAGATTTAATATTATCGGGACTAACCCCGTGATGCCAATACACAACATCAAGGACTTCTTTTTTTATATCCAAATTAAATTTGAAATTGTTTTTAAGAAATATCCAACCCACTTCATTGTGTCTTATTTTGTAAGAACCACAATCTTTTATTGTTTCTTCGGTGTTTTGTTTTTTAAGTAATTTTTGAAAATGTTCGGTACATTTTCCAATATCATGTAAAAGACCACTAACGCGTATTGCTTCTCTCGTTTTATCATCAATATTTTTAATGGTGGTTTCATATATCATAACCGCCACTTTGGAAACCATTTCCGAATGTTCTATCAATGATGTTCCATCACTTTTTGCTAAGAATTTTTTCATGTCATAAATTTAAAAAATTTAAGTTAATAACCAAAACAAACTTCCTTAAAGATTGATATAATTAATGAAATTTTAACCTTGACCATATTGTAATTCCCCTAAAGAACGATATAATTAACAACCGGTTGTTTGGTTATGTTGACCGAATCCTTCTTGTGATTCCCTTAAAGAACAATATAATTAACAACACGACAAATGGAGGGCATTAGGTTATTTAAGTTGTGATTCCCTTAAAGAACAATATAATTAACAACAAATTCTTGTGATGGCCACAGAAGAATGATGTTGTGATTCCCTTAAAGAACAACATAATTAACAACTCTGCCAAAGGTTTTTCTCCAAGTGTGAGTGTTGTGATTCCCTTAAAGAACGATATAATTAACAACTGACAAAATCAGCGGTATTGTCCCCCTCTTGTTGTGATTCCCTTATGGAACGATATAATTAACAACTGTATCAACTAAAGTTGGTGGTATAAAAAAGTTGTGATTCCCTTAAAGAACAATATAATTAACAACATAAGGTCGAAGGGGATGTAGAGAAGTATGTTGTGATTCCCTTAAAGAACAATATAATTAACAACGGTAGAAAAATCGGGACAACCATATCAGCGTTGTGATTCCCTTAAAGAACAATATAATTAACAACGATATGAAGGAGTCATCATCTCACTACGTTGTTGTGATTCCCTTAAAGAACAATATAATTAACAACTAACTGTCGGATGTCGTTTTGGTCTAATGTGTTGTGATTCCCTTAAAGAACAATATAATTAACAACAATAAGGTGAGAACAGAAAGGTCACGACTCGTTGTGATTTCCTTAAAGAACAATATAATTAACAACCCAAATGATATAAACCATTGTGGTTAAATGAGATATAAACATTGTGGGAATAAAAAAATGAACCATACTATCCACTTACTTTATAGAACCCACGATTTCTTGTGTTGTAAATTGTACCAAATCCCGAACCAGTTGATTGACCTATACCAATATTAAAAAGGAGATTTGCAACTTCTTTATTACACTTAATACTGATTTGACATTGGTTGGCATAATTGATAACATTCTTAACCAATATTTTCTTAACCTTATGTGATGGATTGGAAGGTATACTCACATCGAAATCTCTCAAATCTAATTTGGGATTAATCTTATTGATTTTTTTCAAAAGATATTCTTTAACTCTACTGGAAAAGTCCGGTTCGTTTAAGGTAACAAATCTATATTTTCCCTTATCTAAAGTTTCCTTAATAATGAAAGGTGATAATGTTGCAAAGTGATTCCAACCATTTAAAAATTTTTCATCAGGAATATCAACCCCACAGAACCTCATACCGTGGAACAACTCACCGTTACTCAGCACACCCATTAAAAGTTTATCAATGAAGTCTTGGTCAATTGATGAAACAATAATGAAACCACCATTTTCAAATGATAATGTTTTCTTATCTTCATTTAATTTTCCACCCCACAGTGATGATACGGAATAATTACTGGGTTTATCATGGTATTCATTGTTTTCACCCAAACATTTATGGATAAATCCATTGACCATGGACTGATTAGATATACCAACAGGTGTGGTATTTTTTGTAAAATTTATTTTGATTCTCATTTTATTTACTTCGTTTTTTTAAACTGATTTCTTTCACGGGAATATAACCATAAGTGTTAACACCATAATGTTCAACACCTCTAATAAAAACCACACCACCATCTAATATTGTTGCACAACCTTTGGAATTTTTTAATTTGGTTATGTCATCCTCATTAACGGGGACAATAATTGAACCATCAAAGACGGTTTTATTATCAATTCCATTAAGTATTGTTAATCTAATCCTATCATTTGCGCTCACCTCGGATTCAATACCTTTGAAAATGTAGTTGTAAAAAGATTTTTTCCTATTAGACTTTAAAAAATCAAACACATCTGTAACTCTTTTATCTTTTGAGTCTTTAATTAAAAGACATAATTCTTTAAAGGTTATCGTTTTTGGTGTGTGATTAAAAACCTCTTGAACCATATCTATAAAAATTTGATAGTGTTCATCTAATAGTCTTCGAGTCAGTTCCCAATTCATTTTGGTTTCCGCTTTCGCATCCCAAAAAGGCTTGTTAAGTCTAATTTTTTCAGATACGTAATTACCTTTACCATCGGTGAAATTATTTATTTTGAGAAATGAATTAGACGCCATTTGAAAATAATGGTCAATCATATTGTAACAAACCGGTTTGTTCTTTGGTACGGGTCTCTCACCAAAAAGAACATGTAAGAGATTTGAAATTTGATGAACCGTAATCGGTTCATCAAATTCATCCTCAATTAATCTTTCGTATCTTTTACAATCTTCACCATCATTAATTATTATCTTATCTCTGGTTTTATGATTTTTATCTTTGGTTTTATGATTTGTTCTTATTAGCCCCGCATTTTTAAAGTCTAAAATTAAATACTTATTCATTATCAAACGTATTAAATTGTTCTTTATAATTTTCAGTTAATTTAGAACCACTCCCTTTAGATTTATTTCTTTTTTTCTCTTCTCTTTTTCTTTTTTCCTCTTCTCTTTCAGCAATCTTTTTTTCTTTTTGTTTTTGGTATTCCAATTCAAACAAGACTCTCTTCTCTTTTTCTTTTTCCGCATCTACAGGAACATAAAAATCCTCAGAATTGAATGTGAGATTTTCAATGTCACTTTCATTTCTGATAGTCATCCACCCATCCTCAGATTCCATAGTGTCTTCAATAACGTCATATACCAATTTATATTGTAAATTAGTTGTTTTAGCGTACGCGTCTTTTCGTTGAATGTTCATTGAAATCATTCGTTTGAACAAATCTTTTACCAAGAAAATGAGAATATCGTTTGATAACTTAAAACCATACTCACCAATTTCAATCGTACTATCTTTAATTTGATAATAACCCAATTCGGAATTGAAAGATGGTATTCTTGTTTGTAGGAATTTTTTATATATTTCGAACAAATCGGGATTAAATGATGACCTATCAAATATTTGGTCACAACTTACAAATTGTAAATTCATCAAATCGATGAATCCATTTGATTTATAAGTAACGTCACCAACAACTTCTTTTTTATAAAAAGTTGAGTCGGATGTTACTTTAGTTTTGTCCGTATTTTTTGATGCTGAAGAAGAAAAATTTTCCAGGTAACTAATTGAATCGTTGGTTTGCTCTGCGTGTGTAATCACCAACGGACTTTTACGTTTGTAACATATTTCTTCACCCACCAACATATAACCACGAGTCAATAATGCGGGTGATGCAATTAATGATGTTAAAATAGTTTCGTTACTAATCACATTTGGTGTGTGGAAAGGTACATCTTTCTTAAAAATTTCGTGTCGAAGACAATCAGATGAGATTGCCAATTTAAATTTCGTGTCTTCGAGTGTACCATAAAATCTTTTCTTTGCGTAGGATACGTTGTCATGAAAAGATTTCATGTGATTTAGACTTGTGTCTTCAATTACCCACTTTTGCCTAGAGCCATCGTAATTTACGATACCGACTCCTTTGATTTCCATTTTAAACAGGATGTTTTTTACTTTTTTCATAATTTTTTTTTTAATGATACAAATATAATGAAAAAATTTCTTACTTCCAAATTTTTTTTAAAAAAAATAAAAAACCCCACAAAATGTGGGGTTTAATAATAAAATTTATATTATACTTATTTATCAATCTCGTCTTCAATAAACTGTCGAAAAGAACCAGGTTCGACCCCATCAGGAACGGCATTCCTATTCACATATGTTAGTTTAACATTGGAACCACCGACATCCGCGGTGCAATTAATAAATGTTATTTTTTCCAAGTTGATACTTTTGAATTCATAAAGATTTTCAATGTTTAATAATTTTTGAGCCAATTCTTGGTCTTCCATTTGGGCCAATCTTTGTGGCATGGTTATACCATTATTATTTGTTTGTGACAACTTAAAATAAAAATCAACCTTATCTCTGGATAATCTTTCAATGTTACCATCAGGATATTTAATAAAATACGATGATGGGGAATCCGTGTAACAACCCCTTTTTCTATACATTACAAATCTTTGTGTTCCCGTTTCTTGATGTTTATCAAAAGGTGTGCCCTCAATTGGTGACCAACCCAAACCTCTTTTATCACCCAAATCCACTTCAGGTGGTTCAACCCCATATTCTTGATATGTGGTCATTATATCAAAATCCTTAGCAGATTTCATTTGTCTTCTTGTTTCGGGAGACAACCATTGACATGTATATGTTTTTAATTTATATATGGATGATGGAACATCTTGTTTGTTAATTGTTTTAGCGGCAAATGGATGTCTCATTTTTCCACTCTTATATTCGGGTGAATCTAATAACGATGTAATATAATCGTCACCCAATCCTCTTCCCATTGCTTCAATTTCATCTGACGGTTTTACCTTTACATTGATTTTTGTGTTATTTAGATAACCAACCCTGACCAACCAATAATCTTTCGGGGTATATTTTGACATCATTTCAATGAGTGCCGGAACATTATCTGTTTCTCTTCTAAGAAACTCCCCCATGGACATTCGTCCACTAATATCAATATCTTCTTGTATGGTTTTTTTGCATCCATACATTTCCAATATTTGATTTCTTTCTTTTTTGGATATTTTATTAAACATAATATTAATTTATTATATAAATATGCTATTAAATGTTATTTATCTGCATCAATTCAACTTCTAATTCTAATTTTTTCTTTAAACCTTTCAATAACCTACCTTTCTTACTATTACTTCTCACCTGGTGTATGGGTGAAGAAAAACTTCACGAATAAACGAGTTATGTGTAATAAAAAACTAAAATTAAACCACTTCAACTTTATACAGTGTTCTATTATTGAAGTTTTCTTTTGAAAAACCTTTTATTACATCATTATTTTTGTGTGAAATAATTTCAATGACATCAATATTGTTTTTGATGTCATTTAATGTTCCACTCAATCTACTCCAGTAAATTTGTTCACACAAAAATATACCAGTCCATCGTAGGTTTTTCAAAATAAAATCTGTTAATTTAGTTCGTTTCATATATTTAAAAGTTTAATTTTTTAACGTTTTTTACATACACATAACAAATGATAAACAACATTAAAACGATTGTTTATCATCGGACGTTAGAAGTAATTTTTTTACAAATATACAAATAAATTTTCAGATTTCCAAATCTTACTTACACAAATATATCATATTCCTGGTGTATAGGGTTGGTAAAACTTCACGAATAAACGAGTTATACTCCATGCCTTAGTTCAGTTCTTCTATTTAACATTTGTGTTGAAAAACAAAAAGAATTTTCCCAACGCACAAATATAATAAAAATTTATTTATATTTTAATTATTTCCAATATTTTAATTTGTTCAGGATAGAAAACAACAATTTCTTTCATTGGTTCATCATAAACTCCATCATATCCATTATTAATAAGAAATTCTCTTGCTGTTTCTCCGTTATATTTTACTGGCGAAATTTCATCTAAAACTTTTCTATCTGCAAGTTTGTTAAATGTTAATTCTACCTTATATATCTTATCACCTTCTCTTTTTGCATATTTTTTTGCTTCATTTATAAAAGGTGAAAAATATGCACCAGCAACACGCTGAGACCAATGACCACTTGTGTCAAAAACTGAAATTTCTGAGCCATAACCAAGTCTATCTGCTTTCATTTTAGATAATCCATGATACGCAATCATTTTTGTTTTATTAAATTCTTCTTTAATTATTTTTTCTGTCTTAATGTCAAATATTTCGTCAGAATCAATGATGTTAATTTCATTCTCATCATAACTATCATAAGTTCTTGAAAATTGATACCACAACTTTACTGTATTATTCCAATCAACATTATCAAATTTAGTTTTACCTATTAATAATACATTACCACCAGATTGATTTTTTGCGAAATTAATTGCTGATTGCTTATCAAAACTCCAAGAATCACCCAACCAATCATAATTTATATCATCCATTGATTTTACTTTAATTGAACGATATATAGGTATTGGGTTTGGTAAATTATTAAAAAACTTTAATGTTTCATTAATATCATTGTAAGCATCTTGTATTGTTGGGAAATAATAATCTTCTTCATATTCATTATCATCGGAATAATTTGGATATAAATCTCGATATGAATCGTGGTATTCAATCATATCAAATACATCTTCAGTTTTCAATCCAATATTAGTAAAATATTTTGATTGTGATTTGTTTAAATTTTCATTCAAAAACTCAAGAATTTTGGTTTTAATAAATTGTTTCAAATCGTTCTCGTTCATCTTTTATTTTATATATAAATATTAAGAATTAAAACTTCCACCCTTCTTTTTCTTTTAAAATTTTTGTTCCATTCTTCGATTAAACATTCTATCTTAATAAACCACACCTACACATAACAAATGATAAACAACATTAAAACGATTGTTTAT
>SXGQ01076808.1_pt1 | contig 10826 bp, 2 predicted proteins | sample 3178371 | NCBI WGS metagenome assembly SXGQ01 (sample SAMN11356859, study PRJNA531348) | freshwater metagenome | isolation source: freshwater sample F1-20 | place: China: Fuxian Lake, Yuxi | collected 2017-12-25 | reverse complement strand
TTAAACCATCGGATCAGCTCAACACACGCTATGTCCGTTTGAGGTCGCATACGATTTTAGGGGCCAAACGAAATCAGGCTGTCGAAATGGCGACAGGGTCTCTTTTAGTGCCTTGTGATGACGACGACTACATGCCTGCTCAGCGCCTTGAACACGCCGTAAAGACGATGGCAGACCATCCAGAAGCGATGTTGGCTTACTGCAAAGACATTCCAATGTATCACCTGGAAGAAGAAATCTTTGTCGTGGGGAGTGTCTCTTCGGTTCAACGGAGTTTCGGCGGAACCTGGGTTTTTCGAAAAATGCTCAGCGCCGATCGCAAATATGGCCTCACGAAGCATGCTGAAGAACTAAATGTTGTCGATCGACATCTTCCTGCGGTTGAACTCGATCCTTGGCAGACCATTTTGTCGTTTGCCCATGACGCGAATACGGTTTCACGCGATCGAACCTTTAAGAAAGTCGATCCGAGTGCGCATCGTTTGGAGAACTATGTGCCTTCCGACTTATTGGAGCGGTACTTGGCGCTTAAGTCAAAGTGAGAATCCGTAGCACTGCAACTATTTTCCTGCATTCGGTTCTCGGGCTACACTATAGCAAACCGCTCGAGTGTTCTGATGCCTACTTATCAAATGTTCTCGCAGAACCGATGGCCGGCGTCGTCCAAACCGAATGAGATCGGTGTTCGTCGCTTTGCCGTGAACTTGGCCAAAGGTGTAGATTCCATCGATCTTCATCACCAAGTGGTGACACCTTTAGTCGAATTCATCCAATGGTTCGACGCGAACATTGAAAAAGTAGATGTGATTCACGGCTATAGTTGGCGTGAAATTGCGGGTAAAAAAGGCACCGGGCGACTCAGCAATCACGCATCGGGTACCGCCATTGACATCAATCCAGATCGTCATCCCATCGAATCAGCGGCAGGCACAGGCGTCTCCGAAGAAGGTCGTCGAGCTGTAGGTACATTCTCAAAAAAACAGGTCGCTGCGATTTTAGCAAAAACGAAAGAACTGGGTTTACGTTGGGGCGGGACGTATCCAGGACGTAAAGACGAAATGCATTTCGAGTGGGTAGCCAGCCCACCTTCCACCCAAATCGCTAAAGTCAATACACATTATGTGCCGCCGCGTTACAATATCTGGTACCAGAATCCGTGGTTTTATGCGCTCGCAGGTGTCGCAGCAGCAACTCTGATCATCACCCCGATCGCGATTTCGCGCTCACGCTCGCGTAAGTAGGTTCAGATGAAGATCGGCGATAAGGTTACGTTTAAAGGCCGTACCGGTAAAATTGTCGCGTTTATGCCAGGCGACATGGTCGACGTTCAGTTCGACGATGTGGGTCATGTCGAGCGTCGGGCTAAGAACTTATTAAGTCCTGCTTCTACTGCCCGTTCGAATCCACGAAAACCTGAACGCCCTGTACGCATGCAACGCAAACCTCGCTATATCCAGGCTCGAAGCACACGTAGAAATCCGACAGATTATACGATCGGAACTTCAAAAAAATCAATAGAATGGTTTCGGCAGCAATTATCACGCGACGATTTACCCGACGAAGAGCGAGCTACGTACCAAAATGAAGTAAACCAAAACGATCCGTCCTGGCTTCGGGCGCAATTAACCCGTCAAGACTTGTCGACCGAAGATCGTTCTGCTTACGAACGCCAACTAGCTCGCCTTTTCTGGGGGGACCCAGTCGCGATTCGAGCACGGTTAAAGGATCGTAACCTCCCTTCGGGAACGCGTGCCGGGTTGGTCGAACGGCTCAAAGAACTCGAGACCGAAGGTGGCGCAAAGAAGTTTATCCCTAAAACAGAGGGTGCGACAGGTCCTGTGACAAAAGGACCTGCAAAGCCATATAACTTTTTGCTCGATCACGTGTTTGACCCACTCACGTCAAAGGAAGAACAAGAACTCGATCGCACATTAGGGGAAATTTTAGTACCTGACCATACTGTAGCCATCCCATCTTCTGTAGCTTCCGTCACCGCATTGTCGGACTATATCGAAGACACGACCTCAGGTGTTTCGAGCATGCGAGGTAAGTCAGAAGGCAAGGCTGCGGGCGAAGGTCTAACTTCTGCACGACGCTCCGAAGGCCAGCGTTTAATCTCTATCCAACAAAGCCTCACAGGGGACCGTCCGTTCGCGGATAGTGAAGTTTCGGAACGTCGTTGGTTTTATCTCAAAAAAGCAGCAAAGAAATCGGCTAAAATCGACTTAAATTTGTTCAAAGCCGCATGGGCATCTACCCAAAAGAAGTTCCATCTTCGTGGATCTGACGACGTAAGTGTGGCCCGTTTGTACGCTCGGGCTCAGGCGCGTATCGCGTCTTACATGAATGGATCGTATCATCCTTCGGATTTAGCGAAACTACAAAAAGCACAAGACGAAGGTGGAATTACTCTTACTTTTCCGGGTTCTGGTTACACCAACGTAGATGGAAAAACCATCCCGACGTTGCCAAAATTCGATTCAAAGGCATATAACAATACTGCAGGTTTAGTCTATTTTATTTTCGATAGACTAAACCGTCTGACGGCAAGCATCGGCATCGAGCGTTGGAGTTATTTAGCTCCGAGTTCTTGGAATGACATCCAAGGCAGACTACCAGACGAAGAATTTTACGCTAAGGTGGTCGCTTTTGCCGATTCCGGCGGTGACCCGGAACAATTTTTTCCGGACAAAATGAACGAGGCAGAAAGTCGTCTTTATAAAACATTCGCCGACATGGATTCTTTTTATCGTCTTTATATCGGCGCTCTTCGTAATGAAGACTTGTTAGGGGCTTCATTAACGTTTAGTAAAGACGATATTTTGGCGTTTCTCGACAGAGCGATTGCCTCCGAGCGCAATTACTTGTTGGTCTGTTACGACACCTATTTCGTACGCCAAGGTCGCGTTTCGGCGTATGCGCAAGATCTTGCTTCGGTGTTCGGTGATCCATCCGGACTTCGCCCCACGCTTACGGCGATGAGAGACGCGATCGCCTCGGATGTGAGCCCCACGAAGAAAAAAGTGGTTGCGGCGCTTCAAACCTTTTTGGAAAAGAAAGAAATTTTCCTGAAGGGCGAATTGACGTTACGAAGTATGGCTGCAGCCGAATTGGAAACAGGGGCACAGACGTTCGTCCCGGAAGTCACAACCACGAAAGGGAAAGCACGTCGCGCCCCTAAAACCAAACGGCCGACATATTACCGGAAGAGAGAACGCGTCTCTTACGAACCGAAGTCGGCGGTTGCGGAGATGCTCAAACGCAGTCGAGCCAGCTTCTTCACACGCCACGACCCGTTACGGGCATCCGGCGTAAAATCGCTGTGTGGAAATCCGCTGGATGGTACGGCCTATTATCTCGTGCTGAATTCGGCTCCGCAGTCCTATTGGCGTTATATCACTTGGTTCGATGTTGTTCAAAACACTAAAGGACAAAAGGGATCACACAAAGTCGGGTACCAGGGGGCGCTGAAAGTCTTAGGGCGTATGAACATCCCGATCGTCTACGATACACGAAGTGCCAATCGAGATGAGTGGCTTGCAAAACGTTGGCCGAAAGAACTTTTACGTTACGGTCATCTGTTAAATCAGAAAGCGAGTTATCCCAATTGGGCTCCTGCTTATGATGTAGAAGCGCCGGAGGCGTCCCAAGGCTTGAAACTGACGGATTTGGGTGTTCAGTTATCTCAAGGTTTTGTTCCGGATAAAATCGCCAAACTTCCCAAACGCGAAATTCAGTATTATCGGGATGTCTTGAAGGCGTTTCGAGGCACCGACGAAGTGAACGTTGCTAAACTCAGCAAAGAGTTGCGTCGGCAGTACGATACCGCCTGGATCAACAAGTACATTAAACGCGTAGTCGACACAGGTTTAGCAAAATATGTGGATTACGCCAGTGAAATTTGGATTACGGTGACAGATGAAGGTTTGTCGGGCATTAGCAACGACAGCCAATACTCACCTGAAATGCAAAACTTCTTGTTAGCTTTACCGGATCGGCTGAAAACACGAACCGGTGCATTAGCCAATTGGATGCGAAAAGACGCGGTAAAAGAAAGTCTACAGGCTCAATTCAGCGACGCACAATTCGAAAGTCTTCTTAGGCTTTGCACGTTGTCCGGTGCCACAGCACAACAAAGTTCTTCGTACAACCAAGCCCAACAAGTTTTCCAAGGCAAAGGTGTCGTTCGGTTGTCTCGGGATCAAGAAGACACCCGTGCGATTCCAGAAAGTGATGCGCTTGATAGCTACTATCGCCAAATTCTGGCCTCTGGCGAACCTCAGATCCAAAGCATCGTGCCGGAATACTTGCGGCTGTATCGCTTAAAAACATTAAGTGAAGCTTGGGGCGATCAAAACGACAACGCCGGTTTGTCTTCTGAGACACAAGCAGAATTGTCCGGTAACCCTGAACTGCTTGCACGCGTTCAACGTTTCTACCGAGAAACACGCGATCTTAGCCTTCTTCTCGAGAAGTATGTAACACAACAGCTGACCGGTCCTGAATTCGAACGTGTATTGGATGCACTGAAAGAGCGTATCGAGAATGATACGACCGGTGCTGATCCTTCGCTTTATACAAAAATTACTGAAAAAACAGATAGTGGAATCGCGATCAAGCAATGGGCAGGAACTCCCGAAATTTTACCTGAAGTCTTTCGCCGTTTATCGGCACTTTGCGCAGAAGCGGATTGGATCGACGAACAGCTGAATGGTCCTTTTGAAGACACAGATGCAGGCGACATCTGGGCTCCTTTACGCCGAGTTTTCAGTGTACTCAATCTTCGAGGATTGTTCCTGCGTGACCTTCAAGCACTTGAAAGTGCGTTGAAAGCTTCTGCGAGTTTCCGTGCAAAAGACGACAAAGACAAAAACAGTTCGGTCATTCGTACGCCCCGATTAGCCCGTACAATAAGCCAAGATGAGTTGAGCAAACTTTTGGAAGAGCTGCTCGTTCAAGGAGAATCGGAAGCCTACCCGATTGAACAGCTTCAGCCGTCTCAAGACGAGTACGGACGAGGTCGTGCCCTGGATGCCGATCCTGCGGTTCATTTCTATGTCGTTCAAAACGGGAAACGTGTTTTTTTCCGTGCAAAGCGAAATGTGTTTCCTGGCTTTGACTTCGTGCGTGCGTTGAACCCCTATGCGTTCCGTGAATTTCGATGCGTGAAGACAGGAACCAATACACTTGAGATTTTAGTGCAGTCGGCGGATGCAGCAGGTCTGGAGATGTCCGCCGAACTCATCGAGCTTTACCTTAAGAACGGAATGATCAGTGTTAATGACAACGTCATTGGCTCTGAAACTTATGAGCCGATCCGTTACCTTACTCAGTTGAATGAAGATTTATCCGAAGATTCGACGATTCGTATTTGGCACCGGCAGAAAGAAAACAGTCTGTTTTACGGTTGGCAAAAATTAGAAGGGCCGGAAGCAATTCTTGATGTCGAGATTCCTACAGCCGATGCTGTAGCTCCCTGCGCCGACAAGAAACAAGAACGCGTGGCCCGTAACTTAGCTGTAGTTCGTAGTTTGCTGTACGACATTCGTTCGATGTTCTCCAGTGTTGCAAGCATTGTACGGAATGCAACGCAAGGAGAAGGCGGTGTTTCTACAGGCAGCGAGAAACAACTCGACACCTTAACTCGTTCGTTCCTTAAGAACTTAGACTTTTATCGCGAGTTCATGGAACGGCTGGGCCGCCAGGCGGCCGACGATGTAGATCCCGACATCTCCGAATCGGCACAAGAAACCATTCGTATCGTCCAAGATACCATTAGTGAATTTAAGTTAGATCGAATTTTCAAGTTTGCCCTGAACTCAGGCTTGTACACTTCGGCCCGTATCCGGCCGGAAGAACGTGAACTCGAAGATCGCGTTCGAGGTTTCCGCCGTCGTCGTCAAGCTAAGGAACGTAAAGCCGATTTGGCGATGCAACAACGCACGCTGGGGATGGAAACGGACACCGACGAAGAATCCGCAGACCAACCGTTGATGCCGTTAATGGAATTCATCCTGGACGAAGTGTCGGCACCTTACAGGGATGTCCATCCGGACGGGGTCAACATCCAAGTTCCCGATCCTACTCAATACAGGAAGACATTACCGATCAAGAAGCAATGGATGACGGCCGCAGGCACGTCGATCGACTTCCTGACCCGCATGATCGTGATGGCCCATCGTCAGGATCCGAACGTTTTCAAGACGACGACTTCGGCGTACAACAATTTGAACGACCGGACCTACGGAGCTTTTGCTTGGCAATTTAAGAAAGACGGGTCATTTATCCCTGAATTGCGCCACCCGATGGTCGGCGTGTTACCGTTCGTTTACAACAGTTTCAATTATCCTTCTGTAATGGACTATTTGTCGAAAACAGAAGAGTACAATGCCAAATACCGGGAAGCTGAACGGACTGAACGCCTTACAAATTCCTCGATCGTTCCGGCGTTCACGAACTTATTAGAGAAAAATATCCACGTTCCACTTCGGACTTCTCAACCTACGGGTATTTTTCTTCGTTTCCGCAATAGTGAATTGAGAGAAGCGTTTGACCTGGCTACGAAACTTAGCGCTTTAGGTTTCAAGCTGTACGCGGATCCGGCCGTCATTGAGCCTAAGGACAAAAGCGTGGATCGTACGCCACGCTCTCCGATTTACAACGAAGCGTTCGCCCGAGAGAGCATGGTCAATGCCTCCGTGTTGAACGAAGCGCCTAACGTCCAATGCGATGTGGCCAACCTGACCGAACTCGAACGCCTGCTCGACGAAAAGAAAATCGAACTGATTGTCGATACGAATCCGTATTTACCTGCGGCTGGTGCGACGACCTGGCGTTTCCGAAATCTGCAAGACGTTAGCCTTATTTTCGAAAACAGCAAAACCCGCAAGCTCGCAGATGCGAGCAATTACGCACATTATGTCAAAGCGATTGCATTTCCGTCGTACATGCCTGAGGCCGATTTCGGCCGAGCTGAGAAGTATAAAATTGCTTCCGGTGTATGGGATTTCATGCGCGAAGCCCGTACGCCGGGTGTAACGCCCGACGTTCCACCGAATATTGCCAATACCTTGATGGATCTTCGCCTTTTCGCGAAACATTATGGTGGCGATTTGATGTACTCGGGTGTTTATGCCGACAATCAAGTCTACGGCGACTTGGGCTTGTTATCGGCACGAGAAAAGTCACAATTATTGCCTTTCTTGCGAATTCCAGCTTATCGCCTTGCTGTCGATGCTCAAGGGAAAGGGGCAGCGACAGACCTTGACGACGATTGGAAGGTTCTGCGACGTGCCGCTGCTTTATTGAACGGAACAAAGAACCCGATAGCCGATGCCGTCGTCATAGCAGCCACCGATGTGGCCAATAAGCGAATGGAGATGGAATTAGCTGCAGTAAAAACAGCGGCGGCAAAAGCGAAAAAACGCGAAGCGCTCAAAAAAGTCTACACGATCTCTGCACAAAATGTTGTGGAAGACGTTGATCCACAAACACGGGATATTCGAAGTATCTCGGGTGATATGGGCGAAGAGTCGCTCCGTCTTGTACACATCGAAGATACCCCAGGCAAGTTAACGCTTCGCATTTTCTTGAAAGACGACCGGGGTAACTATCGCGTTTATGGGAATCTCTATCTCGAAAAAACGGAACGTCAGATTCGCAAAGGCGACTTCGTGGCCTTGATCTATACCGAAGTAGACCCCACGAAGTTGCAAGCGGTGCCGATCATTCGTTCGATCTCGGATGTTTATGATCTGTGTAAAGTGCGAGACGGTTTAGAGACCATTGATGCCTTGATGCCGGAAATCCTGAAAGGACTCGAGCTTTACGTCAAATCTCCGTCGCTGAAGCGGCAAAAAGCAGTCTTCGCGGATCTCAAACGAGTCCTTACCGGACGCGATGCGATGATCGATGATCTACGCCTTTGTCTTCTCTCGCCGGACGCCCTCCTTGGAACACCGGTGAGGGCTTACATCGACGGTTTGGGCGGTAAGATTTACGCGCGTAAGCTTGTCCAGAAGACGATGAAGGAACACGCCTTTACTCTGGATGACATTTACAAGTTCACCGGCAGCTATTTGATGAACACGTCCGATTTCGGGGCGAATCGTCTGCTGGAAGAGCAAGGTCAGCGTAAAAACATTGCGACGCAATTGCTCGATTTCTTTGGCCAGACGGCCTACGGAAGTTCCAACGGCTATAATGTCACGAAACTGGTGCAAGATCGTTTAGCGGATCTTGTGCACGGCATGGTACAAACAGGTGCCGAGAACGCAAAACAACAGTTAGAACGACTGCTGGGCGTCACTCAGACCAACCCGAAAACACCACCTGCACCCGGTGCGGAAAAGGGTGACGGCACGTTAGTCTACGTCCGGGCAACCCCTGGACAACGCATTCGGCCGGGTAAAGACATTCGTTTCTTAAACGCGAAGTCGTATAGTTTCGACTTTATCCCGCCGCCGGTCTGGTATTACAATTACACGCCCTTCGCGAATCCAGAGCAATCAGCACGCGAGATCAAACAAGGCACCGCCGACGCTGTTTTCCGTCAGATGGAAGAAAACAAAGCGTTGTATCAGATCATCTCGAAAGCGATTCAAGAATACGACATCGCCAAATCGACGGATGATCGGCAGAAAATCGCTTTTAAGTGGTTTCGTATCTTGGCCATGGCCGAAATGTTCTTCTACTTTTCGGGATATGAATCTTTTGGGCCGATTTTCGCTACCTCTCCAGAACAAACAGGCACTTGGTTGGAGAAGAAGCGGCAATACGAAGAAGCACGTGGTTTTCAATCGCGTAAAAAACAAGAACAAAAACAAAAAGAGCCTGGCGGCAATATCTACGCGGCCATCAAGAAATTAAATGCCTGGATCATGACCTCGTATCTGGGTCGTCCGATCCAAAAGAAATTGGAGCTGTTGGAGCAAAAGACAACGGAATACTGGGCAGAATGGGCGAAATCCGGAAAAGAATATACGGGTCAAGTTTCTTCCGCTCAGTTGGCCGACTTTATCAAAAATCAAGGGGTCGAAGTTTCTCCTGGTGAAATCGCACGCTTGCGAAATTTGAGCGAAATAACCGCAGGTGGAGAAGGTTTACGAAAAGCCGGCCAGGTGGCTGTCTTTAAGACGTACAACCCGTTCTTGTTCCTGTTTACTCGTCACTTTTACCCCAGCTTGAAGTACGGCGTCAATAACTTCCTCAAAAACACCGAAGCCGTCAAAGCTCTAGATGTAGCAGGCCAATACGGCGCTCTCTTAGAGTTAAGCGGAGAAACGGCTTTAGCGCTCAAAGCCGGAGATATTGATGGTCCTGACGACTTAATGGCGTATCGTTTGGGTGGGCGTGAGGACGACAACGGTCAATATGTCTTGGGCATCCAAGACCGCCGTTTCAGAAACGCCTACCTCCGTAACGAAGATTGGGACATTAAACGCGAAGCCGATGCCGAATCCGGTCAATTGTACCAACGGAAGAAAAGAGCGCCTTATTTGCTGTTCCGCGCCTTCGGCTTATTGTTCCCGTTGACCGTGCGCTTCGAAGACATCACGCGTTATTGGATGCAGAACTTCTTCGATCTTCCTGCAGGGTCAGACTATGCCAAGAGCCGAATCATCAAAAACGTGACCCGTCTGCGCCTGAAGTTCGAAGCGGGTATGCGTCAAGCGCTCAAGATTTGGTCGACCAAAAAGTCTTGGGCAGACACCGATTTAGTGAAAACTCTGGAAGGGTATTTGGCGTTGATCGAGCAAAAGCCAAACCGAACGCTCAACAGCGCACGCTCTATTCCGCAGTTTCGACCGGATATGACCATCGAGGAGGAAGCCGCCACCGACCTTGAAATGAAAACTCGATTGGCGCTCAGCCAAGCTTTCAGCTTCGTCAAGTCCAACGTCAATATCCAAGTGTCGAATATTCAAGACATCGTCTATGCCTGGAATAAGCAAGCGTTACTTTATGATTTCAACAAGTATACGTTCAATCCTGCAAGACCCACAGCATTCAACGATTTATTAGAGTTCTACGGACAATTCACGAGTTTTGGCTTAGATACTCAAAAAATCAACGAAATGTTCGATCGGTTGAAGGCTCACTTGAAAGCTCAAGAAGCCGCGGGGATGGAGACGGCAAAACGCGATGCGGCCCTTCTTCGCACACCTGTGAGTGCTTTAAATCTCGATGAACGTGCTCAACGTACAGTGGCGCTCGAAGCACAAGCACAATTAGATAAGATCAAACAGCTGCTTGGCCGCTTCGTCGTTCTCGCTACCTTAAAAGAAGAAGCCGCTGATTTTTACGGCGATTATCCAACGCGATTCACGAAACCCGTGGTGTTGCGCTTGTTGGATGGCATTCGGAGCAACGCGCCGGAAGGAGACGAGTCGTTACCTTCCTTCACGCCGTCGGACGACGTGAATGTTCAGATTTACGAGTCCAGTATTTGGCGACGCCTCGGTCGGGTGGCGCAAGAGAAATCGGAAGAACGTCGCTTGATTAGTAAGTTAGCTGATACGCTTGCACCTTTTGTCGAGCAAAACAAGAAAATAGAAATCGACGAAGAGATCGAGACGATGCGTAGGCGCAAGGTCGATTTCTCTGAGTTGAAAGAACGCTATCGCCAAGACGAAATGTCGAGACGGGCCACACGAGAAGCCTACAATAAAATCTTGTCGGACGAAGACGAATTCAGCGCAGCCGCCGAGTCTGAAGGCGAAAAATCAAATACACAAATGAATCCGCGCAATCCCTTCCGCCGTCGGTTGTACCGATGACCAAAATTCTAGTTCTGCATACGACAACGCATAATCCGAAAGAATCAT
>SXGQ01733181.1_pt1 | contig 10827 bp, 12 predicted proteins | sample 3178371 | NCBI WGS metagenome assembly SXGQ01 (sample SAMN11356859, study PRJNA531348) | freshwater metagenome | isolation source: freshwater sample F1-20 | place: China: Fuxian Lake, Yuxi | collected 2017-12-25 | reverse complement strand
GGGGTTCTTGCCGAGCTTCTCGACAGCCGAGCGCATCGCGGCGAGGTCGACCAGCAGCGGGACGCCGGTGAAGTCCTGAAGGACGATGCGCGCGACCACGAACGGGATCTCGGCCGTGCGGGCCGCGTTCGGCTTCCACGCGGCGAGCTCGCGCACGTTGGCCTCGGACACCTTCTTTCCGTCGACGTTGCGCAGGACGGACTCCAGCACCACGCGGATCGACACCGGGAGGCGGGAGATCGGGCCGAGCCCCGCCGCCTCTAGGGCCGGGAGGGAGTGGAAGCGGCCCATGTGGCCATTGCCGAGGTCGAAGCTCTTCAGGGAGTTGAACAGGTTGTGCGGCGTGCTCATGCGTGTGCTGGGGAAAACGGCGGAAAAACCGTGAGTCGAACAGTGAGGAGGACCGCGCAGAGCGTCAAGGAACTGCACCTCCAGAGGACGCCCCGATGCAACGGAACGCTTTATGCCCACGTCTACACTCCCTAATGTCGCTCCATGTCCCCGCAACCGATCCGATCCCGTCTGCTCCCAATGTCGGGCCTCCTGTTGCTGATGGTGACGGCAAAAGGCGCTGATGCAGGGCGGCCGCCCCAGATTGATCTTCCCCAGAATGCCAGCAACTGGGTCGTCGTGGATCGGGAGCCCGGACAATACCTCGGTCATCCGACCACGGTCCTCCTCGAGGATGGACAGACCCTCCTGTGCGTGTATCCGAAGGGCCATGGAAAGGGACCGATCCAGCTCCAGCGAAGCCTGGATGGGGGACAGACCTGGAGTGGACGGCTGCCCGTTCCCGAGAACTGGTCGACCTCCCTGGAGACCCCGACGATCCACCGGGTCGTCGACGTTTCCGGCCGGAAGCGACTGCTGGTCTGGTCGGGGCTCCATCCTGCACGGACTTCGATCTCGGAGGACGATGGGTCCACATGGTCGCCACTGAAGCCAGTGGGTGACTGGGGAGGCATCGTGGTGATGTCGAGCCTCGCCGAGGTCCGGGACCGGCCCGGACACTACCTTGCGTGGTTCCACGACGACGGCCGGTTCTTCCGGAAGGACGCCCAGCCGGAGAAACCCCCGGTGTTCCGACTGTTCCAGGTCGAGTCCACCGACGGCGGCCTGACCTGGGGACAGCCCCGGGAGCTGTTTGCCTCGGCGGCGGTGAACCTGTGCGAGCCCGGATGGGTGCGGTCGCCCGACGGCGGCGAGATCGCCCTGCTGCTCCGGGAGAACCGGCGGGCAAAGGGGTCGCATATGATGCTCTCACGGGACGAGGGGCGGACCTGGACCGCTCCCCGCGAACTGCCGGCTTCGCTGTGCGGGGACCGTCATGTGGCCCGGTACGGACCGGATGGACGCCTGTTCGTGTCGTTCCGGGACACGGCGAAGGAGTCGCCGACGGCCGGGGACTGGGTCGGTTGGATCGGGAGGTACGAGGATCTGAAGTCCGGGACCGAGGGGGCCGGAACGTTCCGGGTGCGTCTCGGGGACAACCATCATGCCTGGGACTGCGCCTATCCGGGGGTGGAGGTGCTGCCCGACGGCACATTTGTGGTGACGACCTATGGTCATTGGGAAGCGGGGCAGCCTCCCTTTGTGGTCTCCCGGCGGTTCACCCTAAAGGACCTCGATGACCTGCGGGCGGCCGAGAGGCGACAGGGGGCGAAGTAACAAGGACAGGAAGATCCAGGACGGCTGGGGTCATCGGGGAGCAACCGCGGGTTCGCGCCGGGTACGCTGGTGGGCGCTCAAGCGCCCAGTGCCGCAGGGCACTGCGGCACCCACCCCCACCCCAGCCCCAGCCCACCATCTTTGCTCTGGGCCCAGGACGCTGTGCTCTTCCGGTGACTTCGATCCCCGAGCCGGTGTACGCTGTCCGGGTTGCGATCCGATGTGGACCCTTCATAGCTATCTGGTCAGGCAGGTCCTGGCGACCTGCCTGCTGACGGTGGCCACCTTCACGGGGATCCTGCTCCTCGGAAATGTCCTGCGCGATGTGTTCGACATGGTGGCCTCGGGACGGGTCGATGCCCGCACGGCTCTCGAGGCGATCCTACTGCTCATCCCCTACGCCCTCGCCTTCGCACTGCCGATCGGGATGCTCACCGGTTCCCTGCTCGTGTTCAGCCGGCTGAGTGTCGACCAGGAACTGACGGCGATCCGGGCCGGGGGCATCAGCATCGTGGCCGCAGTGGCCCCGGTCATCCTGCTGGCTGCGGTCATGACCGGTCTGAACGCCTGGCTCAACATGGAGGTGGGGCCGAACTGCAAGCAGGCCTTCCGTCGCCTGCACATGGAGGTCGCCCGCCGCGGTGCCACGTCGTTCATCGGGGAGGGACGCTACGTGCAGCTGGGGAACCTCACGCTCTACGCCCGTGAGGTTCGGGGCAACCGCCTGCGGGACATCCTGATCTACGGCACGACCAACGCACCGGCCGGAACGGATGGCACAGCCCCGAAGTCGATCCGCAACCTTGATGTCTGGGCACCGGAGGGTGAGGTCCTGATGGGTACGAACGGCCTGCCTTCCGCCATCCGGCTCCTACGACTGCAGGGGCTGTTCCTGACGGCCGACGGCTGGCAGTCGCATTTCAATGCCGAGCACATCGAACCCATCCGCGCCCTCGAATCGGGCGGGACCTGGAAACCCGGGCTGACGATCATGAGCTTCCGGGAACTTCTCGCCGAACTGGCCCTGCGTCGCGAGGGCGGGTCGGCGGTGTCCCCGGTGCGGGTCCAGATCCACAAGCAGCTTGCGTTCTCATTCTCCTGCGTGGCCTTCACCCTGATCGGAATCCCCCTGGGGATCCGGGTCCAACGCCGCGAGACCAATGTCGGCGTGGCGGTCGCCCTCGCCCTGCTCGCGGTGTACTACAGCTTCTTCATCCTCGGGCACTCGCTCGACACCCGGGCCCACCTACACCCCCACCTCCTGTTCTGGATCCCAAACTTCGCCTTCATGGCGATCGGCGTTGTCCTCCTCCGTCGGGCCGAGAAGCCCGCCTGAAAGAAGCACCGGGGGGTCCCCACGCCGGGTTCAACCCCGGAACCCGCTGGCCTGGCGGCCCCGCACCGTCACCTCTCCGCGCACAAGGGCGCCGATGGCGGCCGGATACAGCTGCCGTTCCGCCTCCTGGATCCGCGCGTGGAGGCTCTCCGCGGTGTCGCCATCCAGGACCGGCACGGCGCGTTGTGCGAGGATCGGTCCGGTGTCGATGCCCTGGTCGACCAGGTGGACCGTGCAGCCGGTGACCTTGACCCCGTAGTCGAGCGCCTGTTTCCAGGCGGCGAGGCCGGGGAACGAGGGAAGCAGGGACGGGTGGATGTTCACGACCCGGCCGTCAAACGACCGGAGCAGTCCGCCCTTGAGGATGCGCATGAAGCCCGCCAGCACGATGAGATCGACGCCATGGTCCAACAGTGTCTGCCGGTACCGGTGCTCGGCCTCCTCGTCGAGCTTGGTCCGGAATCCACCGGGATGGAGATGCAGGGCGGGCAGGCCGCGATCCGTCGCATGCCGCAGGATTCCGGCATCCGGCACGTCACTGATCACGACAGCCACCTCCGCGGGCAGCGTGCCTGCGGCGATGGCGTCGGCGATCGCCACGAAGTTGGATCCCTTGCCGGAACCCAACACCCCCAACCTCCGGATTCCCGAACCGTTCATGTGCGACAGGCTACCGGAATCCAATTCCCCGGAGAAGCCCCGCGGCGCCAGGACGGGATTCCGGCTCGTGTCGTCGGTAGGCTGCAGACATCCTCGTTCCATGTTGGTGACCGACCTCATTCCGGCGCGACGCCCCGATTCCAGGAGACTCCTCGTGGTCCTTCACGGTCTGGGAGACTCCATGGAGGGGTGGCGTTGGCTCCCGGAGGTCCTGGACATCGACGACCTGAACTACCTGCTCGTCGACGCACCCGATGACTACCACGGCGGGCACTCCTGGTATGATCTGTATGAGGATTCCGGACCCGGGATCCGACGGAGCCGCGAACTCCTGGTACAGCTGCTCGACGCCCAGGCACAGGCCGGGTTTCCTCCGGAACAGACCTCTCTGCTGGGATTCTCCCAGGGGTGCCTGATGACGCTCGACGTGGGATTCCGCTATCCGAGGCGGCTGGCGGGACTCGTCGGGATCAGCGGGTATGTGTGGGATCCGCCGAGCCTCCTCCGGGAGAAATCGCCCGTGGCGGGACAACAGCGGTTCCTCTTCACCCACGGGAGCCGGGATCCCCTGATCCCCTGCGACGAGGTGAAGCAACAGGTGGATCTCCTGACAGCCGGAGGACTCCCGATCACCTGGCGGGTCTTCGACAAGGTCCACACGGTGGCGGGCGTGGAGGAGATCGACCTCATCCGCTCCTTCCTACAGGCACCGGTCCCCGTTTAGAGCCCTTCCCCCGACAAGATCGACCTTTCCCCGGTCGGTCGTTGTGCCGCATCGGGAACAGATTTTGACATGTCTCGCCGTTTCCAGTTGCTTCACCGGGGTCTGACCATGCGCCTGCCTCTCCGTCGTCCCATCCTGTCCCTGCTGGCGATCCTCGCCAGCGCCCTTCCGGTCCTCGCGATCCCGTTCGTCCAGAGCTTCACCCCGAACGTGGGACCGCCCGGAACGCTGGTGACCCTGACCGGCAGCGGGTTCCGACCGACGACCGCTCTGCCCATCGTCCAATTCGGCACGATCCAGGCGAACCTCATCAGTGCCGGCGCGAACACGATCGTGGCGGTGGTTCCCGAGGGGGCGACGATCGGCCCCATCACGGTGACCGCCATGCCGATCGGCAACGGCCAGTACACCACCCCGGGCTATTTCTACCTCCCACCCCGGGTGACGGACTTCGGGACCCGCATGATTGGAGGCCCCAACATCGAGTTCGAAAAACCCGTCCTGGCCTCTCCCGGGGCGACCCTCACCATCGTCGGAGCCAACTTCTACGTCCCCAACTACCCAAGGCTCCTCGTCAGGGTGGGCGAGATCCCGGTGACCGCCACGGTCACGGCCGACTCGCAGATCCAGGCGACCCTGCCCCAGTGGATCGAGACCGGGCATGTCTCCGTCCACACCGAGGTGGGTGGCACAACCAACCTCCAGCAGCTTGTCTATGGTCCTCCCCTGATCTCCCGTTTCACGGCATCCGCGAAGGGAGGCGACACGATCGAGGTCCAGGGTTTCAATTTCCGGACGAAGAACCCGGAGGAGCTCGAACTGCGGATCGGCGGCGCGAAGGCCACGGTGGACGTCCTGTCGAACACCAACCTGACCGCCATCGTCCCCGACGCCGCGTTCAACGGACCGCTCCAACTCAAGGTCCCCGGAGGTGCCTTCATCACCCCCTCCAGCATCGTGATCCTTCCACGGATCACGGGATTCACACCGAACACAGGCGCGGGGGGCACGGTCGTCAAGATCGACGGCAGCGGGTTCAACGGAGCCACCCGGGTCGACTTCGGCAGCCTCCCCGCCACCGCAATCAAGGTGGTCCACTCCATGCAGGTGGAGGCCACCGTCCCGGCCGGGGTCCAGACCGACAGCCTGAAACTAACGACCACCAACGGCGTCGCGGTATCGACCGCCCCGTTCTACGGCACGCCACGGGTGGACTCGTTCTCGCCCGCTTCGGGACGGCCCGGCACACAGGTCATCATCGGGGGACTCAACCTGAAGGGAGCCACCGGACTCACCCTCGCGGGACTGGCTCTCACGGGATTTGAGGTGCTCGACAACCGACAGATCCGCTTCGAGATCCCAGCCGGGGCGTCCTCCGGACGGATCCGGGTCACCACGCCCGGAGGCAGCGCGACCTCCGATGGGAATTTCGTCGTGCGCGGACCCGAGCCCACCCTCACCAGCCTGTCCCCCTCGGAGGGTGGACCCGGCACGACCGTGACCCTCCTCGGGTCGAACCTATCGACTGTCACCAATGTCACCTTCAACGGGGTCCACGCCACCTTCACGGCCACCTCGGCGACCACCCTCGAGGCCGTCGTCCCCTCCTCCGCCACCACCGGCCTCGTGCGGGTGTCGTCGCCCGACGGGGTCGCGGATTCTCCCAAGGCCTTCATCGTCGGCACCTCGGCCGACGTCCGGGTCACCCTGTCCGCAAGCCCGAATCCCGCGGTCGCCTACGGCGGCGTCCTCTTCAACCTCCAGGCCTTCAACAGCGGTCCCCTCACCGCCAAGGATACCGTCGTCGAGTTCGTGATCCCGGAGGGCATGACCCTAGTCGAGACTACCGGTGCCATCACACCGACGGTGGTCGGGAAAAAACTCACCTACAATCGGGGCGCCTTCGGTCCGAACGATGTGTTCCTCTCCGGAGTGCGGGTCGCCGTCGGATCCCCCATGGGCGTCGTCGCCGTCGCGTCGATCAGCGCGTCGACCCCCGATGCCAACCCGGCCAACAACTCAGCCCGGGTCACCGTGACGGTGACGGTGCCACAGTTGACGCTCGAGCTGTTGGATCCAACCCAGATCGCCCTCTCGTGGCCGTCGGCCGCCAAGTCGCGATACCAGCTGCTCCGCACACCGCACCTCGGGCAGGCATTCACACCGGTGACCGAGGTTCCGGAGGACGACGGGGACCGGCTTCTCCTGGTCCGCCCCACCACCGAGCCCTCGGAACTCTTCCAGCTCCGACTGATCAGTCCGTGAGACGGCTCACGGCACGACATCGTCCGGGAGTCCGGAGTCGAGTTGCTGCCAGAGTCTGCGATCCCGCTTGGTCGGCCGTCCCAGTCCCTTCGGACGGCTCGGGATCGTCAGCTGGGACTGGAGTCGAGCACGCTCCTGCTCCTCGGGCGGGGTCAGGTCCTCCATGAAGGCGGGAAGATCCTTCGCACCCACCCGGGAGGGCGGACTGCCCACCACTCGCAGGGTCCGGCGGATGCGCTCGAGCTGGACCACGACCATATCACCCGGATGGACCTCCCGCGCGGGCTTGGCGGGCAGGTCCTGGATCCGGACGTGACCCGATCGGATCGCTCCCGCGGCAAGGGTCCGGGTCTTGTAGACCCTTACAGCCCAAAGCCATTGATCCAGCCGCATCAGGCCTAGGCCTCCACGGATCCGGGCTCGGATCCCTCAGGCTCGCAGCGGGAACACACGCCGAAGAATTCCAGCCGGTGGTTGATCCGGGCGAACCGGTGCCGACGGGCCAGCGCCTGCTCGAACTCCGGCGGGAAGCAGTCGTCGATTTCCACGACGAGGGAACATCGGGTGCAGACGAGGTGATGGTGATGCCCGTCGTCCTCCGGGGTCACGAGCTCGAACCGGGCCGCCCCATCGCCGAGGTCGAACCGTCGCACCAATCCCATCCCCTCCAAGGTATGAAGGTTCCGGTAGACCGTGGCGAGGTCACACCCCTGCCCCAGCGCCGCGTGGATCTCCCGGTTCGACATCGGGGTCTGATGCCGACGCAGGACATCCAGGATGGCCTGCCGCGGGCCCGTCACCCGGCGCGAGTGCCTCCTAAGCCGATCGGTCAGCTCATCGAGCGGCTGCTGGATCAGCCGATGCGGATGCTGGTGCTGTCCACAAGGGGTGTTCACCGGGGGCTGGGGCGATGGGCGGATCGACGCAACGCGCGGGCCGCGAGGGACACCAGGAAAAGGCCGACGGAGGTGAGCACGATGGACGGCCCACAGGGGAGATCGAACTGGTAGCTCGCCACCACGCCGAGGATCCCGGACAACAGACCGCAGACGAGACTCAGCAACAGCTCCTGACGCAGGGTCGATGCCACATTCCGGGCCGTCGCCGGAGGAATGACCAGCAACGAGGTGACCAGGATGATGCCCAGCAGCCGGATGCTGAGGGCGACCGTCAGGGTCAGAAGGACCACGAAGACCAGATTGAGTCGGCGAACCGACGTCCCGCTGACATGGGCCAGATCCTCACTGAGGGTCATGAGCGCCATCGGACTCAGCCGGCCCACCAGGAACGCCAGCACGAATCCGCAGACGACTCCCGCCAAGGCGACATCAGGCCAGCCGACGCTGAGGATATCCCCGAAAAGGTACCGGTGCAGTTCGCCCCGGAAACCCCGGAGCTTGCTGAAGCCAACCACGCCGGCGGCCATGAACCCCGACATCAGGAGGGCCATGATGGTGTCGGTCAGCAGGTCCGTGTTCTCCCGCAGCCACAGCACAAGGAGCGCGACCGCGAGGCTCACCCCCAGGATCGGCCACGCGGTGTCGATCCCAAGGGCCAACCCGATGGCGACGCCCGCCAACGAGCCGTGGGCCACCGTCTCGCTGAAGAACGACATCCGCCGGGCCGTGACGAACACGCCCAGCACGCCACACAACGGTGCCAACAGCACCGCGATCAGCAGCGCCCGCTGCATGTAAGGTTCGTTCAGCATCGAATCCATCGCGGAACCTCAGGCCCCTTCCCCGGGACGGTGATGATGACCCGGGCCATGGTCATGGTGGTACGGCGTGAAATGCATCCCATAGGCCTGCCGCAAGGAGTCCGCATTCATGACCTCCTCCGGGGTCCCCTCGCAGCAGATCACGCCGTTGAGCGCGTAGACCCGGAAGGCGTGACGGTAGACCATCGACAGGTCATGGGAGACCAGGACCACGGACAGCTGTCGCTCCCGGTGGACGGAGGCGATCAGCTCGTAGAACGATTGTTCACCGGGCGCATCCACACCGGCCGTGGGCTCGTCGAGGAGGAGCAGGTCCGGGGATCCGATCAGGCTGAACGCCACAAGCACCCGCTGGAGCTGTCCGCCGCTCAACCCCGCGACCGGACGATCCAGCAGCGGCCCGAGGTCGTGTCCGGGCAGAAGCCCGCGGAGATGCTGGTCGAGGGTCGACCGGCGCCACCAGATCCAGTGCCGGGTCTTCCGGAGTCGCAGCGCGAGAAACTCCCGGACGCTGAGCAGGAAGCTGCGGTCAAGGGCCAGCCGCTGGGGCACATAGCCCACCCGACCCAGGACCGACGGACCGACAGGTTGTCCGAAGATGCGGATCTCGCCGGCCGAGGGCTTTTGCAACCCGAGAAGGCAGCGGAGGAGGGTGGTCTTGCCCGAGCCGTTGGGCCCGATCACCGCGACGATGCGGCCCTTCGGGACGTGGAGATCAATGCTCCGGAGCACCTCGGTCTCGCCCAGCGACACCCTCAGGCCGCGCACCTCGAGCGCCAGACCCTCGCGATGGAACCGGATCGAGGACATGTCATCGGAGCGCGTTCTGGAGGGCCCGGAGGTTGGCACGCATACCCTCCTCGTAAGCCCCCGGAGTCAGCCGGCCCGTCTCGAGCGTGTCCAGGGTGGCCACCCCGATCGACAGATCCTTCGCCAGCTGCCGGGCCAGCTTCACGTCGAACTGCGGCTCCACAAACAGCGCCGACACCTTGTCCCGACGGATCGCCGCCGAGAGTTCCGCCAGGTACCGCGGCGAGGGTGAGGTCCCCGGCACCTCCTCGATCACCCCCACGAGGTGCAGTTCATAGCGACGACAGAAATACGGGAACGCGTCATGGAACGTCACGATGTCCCGCGACTTCAACGCCCCGATGCCCCGACGCAGCTCCTCGTCGAGAGCCTTGAGGCGGGTCACATAGGCCTGGCCCCGCTCGGCGAAGTAGGCGGCATTCGGCCGGTCGAGCTCGCCCAACGCCGCGACCAGATTGCTGACCGCATGACACGCCAGGATCGGATCCAGCCAGAGGTGGGGATTGGGGGCCCCGGCTCCGTGGTCGTGCCCGTGATCGTGGTCCCCATCGTGGCCCGCGATCTCGAGTTCCGGAACCCCGTGGATCAGCTGCGGGGTAGAGAGGCCGGCGGCGGCCTCGACGATTCGGACAGGGACCTTCCGATTCTGGAAGACGCGGGAGAACCAGGACTCGAGTCCGAGACCATTGAGGAAGACGACGTTGGCGCGTTCGACCCGACGGATGTCCTTGGGACGGAACTGGAAGTCGTGGGGGCCGACATTCGGCGGGAGGAGGCTGGCGACATCCGCGCGGTCACCGGCCACGTTCACCGCCCAGCAGTAGAGCGGAGCGACACTGGTCACCACCTGCAGGCGATTCGTCGCCTGCACCGGCCCGCAAACCCACCCCACTCCCAGGAGCAGGAGCACCAGCCTCAACACACCACCGGTCTGGAGATCACGACACATGGTTGCAAACAGCTTGCAAGAACTCCGGATCAAACAAGAAGCCCGCCGTGGGTGCGGCGGGCGCGGTGGCCACCGTCGGGCCTACTTCACTTCATCAGCAGCACCTGTCGCGCACGCTTGATGGCGGTCGACAGGCGACGCTGGTAGGCGGCGGGGAGGCCGGTGTACTTGCGCGGCAGGATGCGGCCGTTCTCGGTGACATACTGCCGGAGCAGGGCGACGTTCTTGAAGTCCACAGCGTCGATGGTGAAATCGACCTTGGGACGCACCCTAGGGGTGCGCACCGTGCTTCCACGGCGCTTGGACTTGGACTCGTCGAGCTTGGTTTTGCGGGGCATGGCTTACTTGATTTCGCGGTGCAACGTGTGCCTGCGGAGGGCCGGATTGTACTTCTTCTTCTCGACCTTCTCCGTCTGGAGCTTCTTGTTGCGGGTGGTCTGGTAGCGGCTGGGGGACTTCCCCTCCTTGCGCGCCTCCGTACATTCGATGGTGACTATTTCTCGGGGCATGAGAGTGGTTCCTTCTAGTCCTTCTCCTTCGCGGAAGGACGCTCATCGGCATCGTCATCACCGTCATCCGCGTCCACGGACGAACCGGTTTCCACGGAGCCAAGGGCACCGATGCGACGCTGCTTCAGTGCACCTTCCTTCTCCAGCTGCATCCGGGCCTCGATCGTGAACCGAGCCCAGGGAATC
>SXGQ01545985.1_pt1 | contig 10827 bp, 11 predicted proteins | sample 3178371 | NCBI WGS metagenome assembly SXGQ01 (sample SAMN11356859, study PRJNA531348) | freshwater metagenome | isolation source: freshwater sample F1-20 | place: China: Fuxian Lake, Yuxi | collected 2017-12-25 | reverse complement strand
CATCCCGAGCGTGGTCAGCGGGTTCACGAGGCAGGAGGCGCCCTCGGCCGCGGAGACCCCATCGGGGAGCACGAGGCACTGCTCGGCCGGTGCGAGGCGGAGCTCGGCGTACATCGCGCCGCCGAGGGTCGCGACCGTCTTGCCGAGGAGGGCCTGGGCTGCATCCGAGCTGCCGGCGGCGATGACGGTTCCGGCGCCCTCGTTGCCGATCGGCACCGGGATGCCGACCCTCGCCTGGACCATCGACCGGAAGCGCTCGGGGATGTCGGCGGTGATGGTGCGGGCCGTCCCCTCGCCGGCCTGCTCGACCGTGCGCAGGTCGGCCGGACCGAACATGGGGCCGAGGTCCGACGGGTTGATGGGTGCTGCCTCCACCCGGATGAGCACCTGGTCCTCCCGGGGCTCGGGCAGGTCGACCTCGGCGATGGACAGCACCACCTTCCCGTCGTCGGTGACCGTCGAGTGCAGCTGGCGTGCCATGTGGTGTGGCCTTCCGTCGGGGAGCGGACGGCCACTGTGGCATCTGCGCCGTGGACGCGCCCCCCGGCGCCCCCGCAGCCGGGTCCGGCTTTCAACAGGTCAGGGCCGCACCTCGGTCAGCCACCCGTCCGGGTCGGGCCGGACGCCGGTCTGCACCTCTCGCAGTGCGTCGCGGAGTCGGACCGCGTGGGTGCCCACCTGCCCGGTCCCGACCGGGATTCGCCCGCCGTCGAGGACCAGCTCGCCGACGGGCGAGAGCGCGGCGGCGGTGCCCGAGAGCGCGGCCTCGGCGTCGGGCCGACCGGCCCACGCCACCAGCTCGTCCACGGTCAGGGCTCGCTCCTCGACTGTGTAGCCGAGGTCGGCGGCGATGCGCAGCAGCGAGTCGCGCGTGACGCCGTGGAGGAAGGCGTCGGTGAGGGCAGGCGTGACCAGCCGCTCGCCGTCGAGCAGGACGAAGTTCGAGGCACCCGTCTCCTCGACGTTGCCGCCGGGGGCGAACAGCACCTGGTCGGCCTTGACGTCGCGGCTCGCTCGTCGGGTCGTCCCGAGCGCCATGGCGTAGTTCGCGCCCGTCTTGACGACGCCGAACTGCCGCGTGGTGCGGGGCGCACCCGAGATGGCCACCACGAGGGCGCGCAGGCCGCCGGCGAAGTAGTCACCGACCGGGCTGGCCAGGACGTACAGCAGCGCGTCGTCGCTCGGGCGCGCTGCGGAACCGATGTTGGGGTCGGTGCCGATGAGGATGGGGCGCAGGTAGAGCGAACCGGGCGCCTCCGGCACGACGTCGAGCGCGTCGCGGACCGTGTCCCGGATCATGCCGCCGAGCAGCTCGGCCGGCGGGACCGGGAGCACCAGCACCTCGGCCGAGCGCCGCATGCGGGCCACGTGCCGGTCGAGGCGGAAGATCCGCACCACCCCGTCGGCGCCCCGGTGTGCCTTCAACCCCTCGAAGCACGCGCTGCCGTAGTGCAGGACGTGGGCGGCTGGGTGCAGCGACAGCGGGGCGACCGCGTCGAGGCGGGGCTCGGTCCACCGGCCGCCCACGAACTCGACCACGGCCATGCGGTCGGCGAACGCAGCTCCGAACGCAGTCGAGGTGGCGGGGGCAGCGGCGGTGGGTGTCGTGGCCATCGCAGCAGTGTCGCGGAGTCGGCCACGCCGGACACGACCACTTCGCGACCCGGTCGCCGGGCGGCGGTTATGGTCGCCGCGCAGTGGCCGAGGTCGTCGATGTCGTCGTGGTGGGGGCCGGCTTCGCCGGGCTGACGGCTGCTCGTGCGCTGGCCGACGCCGGGCGGACGGTGGTCGTGCTCGAGGCTCGCGACCGCGTCGGCGGGCGCACCTGCACCGAGGAGCACCACGGGACCTGGATCGACCTCGGCGGGCAGTGGATCGGTCCTGGACAGGACCGCATCGCTGCGCTCGTGGCCGAGCTCGGGTTGCGGACGTACCCGCAACCGGAGGCCGGAGACGACGTCCTCCTCGACGGTGCCGACGTCCGCCGGGTGCCCGGCGTCGCGGCCGGGTTCGACGAGGCCGAGCTGCTCTCGTACCTGGAGCTGGTCGGGGCCCTCGAGGCGATCGCCGACCAGGTCCCGCTCGGTGCACCGTGGACCGCGCCGCACGCCGTCGAGTGGGATGCGATGAGCCTCGGGGAGTGGCTCCGCGGCAGCGGCGTCACCGCCCCGGTCGCGAGCCTCTTCGAGGTCGGGGTGCAGGCGATCTTCGCCGCGTCGAGCTCGCACCTCTCGCTGCTGCACGCGGCGCACTACGTCCACTCCGCCGGCGGCTGGTCGAAGCTCAGCGACAGCGAGGGTGGGGCCCAGCAGGACCGCGTGGAGGGCGGCATGCAACCGGTGGCCGAGCGGCTGGCGGAGCTCCTGCCGACCGGTGGCATCCGGCTGGGCCACGCCGTGACGGCGGTCCACCACGGCGACCGGGTCCGGGTCGAGGCCAGCGGCCCGGACGGCTCGGTCGTCGTCGAGGCGGTCCGGGCGATCGTCGCCGTGCCCCCGACCCTCGCCGGTCGCCTGGCCTACGACCCGCCGCTCGGTGGCATGCGCGACCAGCTGCTGCAGCGCATGCCGCAGGGGTCGGTCATCAAGTTCCACGTCCTCTACGACGAGCCGTGGTGGCGGGCCGAGGGGCTGTCGGGGATGGTCCTCGGCCCCGGCGAGCCCATCGGGGTCACCGTCGACTGCACCCCGCCCGCCGGCACGCCCGGCCTCGTCAGCGGGTTCTTCGAGGGGCCCGCCGCCGTCGCGGCCGGCGAGCAGACGATGGACGAGCGCCGGGGCGTCGTCCTCGACGTGCTCGCACGAGCGTGGGGCGATCGGGCCCGCGACGTCCTCGGCTACGTCGACCGGGACTGGTCGGCCGAGCCGTTCACCCGGGGGTGCTACGGCGCCCACCTCCCGCCCGGAGCCTGGACCGTGTACGGCCCGGCCCTGCGCCGGCCGGTCGGTGCGATCCACTGGGCCGGCACCGAGACGGCGGAGCGGTGGACCGGGTACATCGACGGCGCCATCGACAGCGGGCAGCGGGTCGCCGCCGAGGTGCTCGCCGCCCTCAACGGCTGAACCGTGTGCGACACCTTCTGCATCCGGCGGCCCGACGGGATGCTCTTCGCCAAGTCGAGTGACCGTCCGGTCGACGAGGCCCAGGTGCTCGAGTGGCTCTCGCCCCGGAGATCGGGACCGGCGCTGCGGACGACCCACATCGAGGTGCCCGACACCGGTGCGGCCGGCGTGCTCGGCTCCCGGCCGACGTGGATGTGGGGCCTCGAGCACGGGGTGAGCGCCCACCGGGTGGCGATCGGCAACGAGCGGGTGTGGACCACCGACGACCCGCGGGCGGTGCCGCCGGGGCTGATCGGCATGGACCTGGTCCGGCTCGGCCTCGAGCGGGCGACCACCGCCGACGGGGCGGTCGACGTCATCACGAGCCTGCTCGAACGGCACGGGCAGGGCGGCTCGGGGGAGGAGGGAGGCGATGAGCCCTACTGGTCGTCCTTCCTCGTGACCGACCCGGCGGCGGGTCGGGTGCTCGAGACCTCCGGTCGCACCTGGGTCGCGGCGCCGGTCGGTGCTGGTGCGGCGATCTCCAACCGGCTGACGCTGCGGACCGAGTGGACCCGGTCGTCGGCCGACGTCGAGACGGGGTGCGACTGGGACGACCGCCGGTCCCGGGGCTCGCCGACCGGGATCGCCGACCACCGCCTCGCCGCCACCCGCCGGTGCATCGCCAGCGGACGGGTCGATCCGCGGCACGCCGTGGCCGTGCTGCGCGACCACGGGACCGGCCCCTGGGGCGCACCGGGCCCCGTCGTCGAGGACCCGCCGGCCCCACCCGCCGGGGTGGTCGACGACTGGTCCCACGTCACGGTGTGCATGCACGTCCGCGCAAACCAGTGCACCACCGCGTCGCTGGTCGCGCTCCTTCCCGTCGATCCGGCCGAGCCGCAGCGCACCTGGGCAGCGCTCGGTTCGCCGTGTGCCAGCACCTACCTCCCCATCGGTCACGCCGATGGGGAGGCCGTGGTGCCGGCGGTGCTCGGCGATCCGGACGTGTGGCGCTCGTTCGCGATGCTGGCCCGGGCGATCGAACGACCTGCGGAGGCGGGTGGCGAGGCGTTGCGGGAGGTCCGGTCGGTGCTGGCGCCGATCGAGGCGGATGCCTGGGACGAGGCCGACCGGCTGTGGAGCACCGCCGCCGACGCACGGCGCTGGCGCCAAGCGGCGGCCGGCTGGGACCGTCAGGTGCGAGCAGCCCTCGCCCAGCTGTCCGGCTGCTGACCTGGGCGACGGCTGCTGCTCAGCGGCCGTCCGCCGTCACGCCGCCGGTGGTCCCCACGCCGGTGCGCAGCTCCTGCTCCCGCAGCGGGCCGCTCGTGGACGGGTCGAGCGGTGGGGTGTCGCCGCCGGCGCCGGCCCGCATCCCGGCGACGACCTCCTGCAGGGCGTCCAGCGACGACACCGTCGGCCGCCACCCGAGCTCGTCCCGGGCGCGGGTCGTGTCCATGATCGGGAGGCTGAGGAACAGGTCGAGCAGCGCCGGTTCGGCCGGCACCAGCCGGAGCCGCCAAAGGAGGTCGAGCGCGGCTCGGGCTGCGACCTTCGGCATGCGCACCGGGCGGGCGCCGAAGAGCTTCCCGAGCGACGCGGCATCGACGATCGGGTCGGCCGCGATGTTCACCGGACCCCGGATGTCGCCGAGCACCGCACGTCGGAACGCATCCGCTGCGTCGCGGGAGTGCAGTACCTGGAAGCGCAGGCCGGGCAGGTCGGGGATCACCGGGAGGAGCTCGGGGCGGACCAGCGCGTTCGGGAGGAACGGACCGACGAACAGCCGGCGCTGCCCCGTCGCCGCGCTGCGCTTGAAGATGAACCCCGGTCGCATGCGCACGACGCGCACCTCCGGGTGCCACTGCTCGAACGAGTCGAGCAGCCGCTCGACGTAGGACTTCTCCCGTCCGTAGCCGGCGGTCGGCAGGGCGTGGGTGGGCCACGTCTCGTCCACCGGCTCGTCGGACGTGCCCGGTGAGTACGCGCCGATCGACGAGGCGTGCACCAGCGCGGGGACCTCTCCGGAGGCAACGGCGTCGAACACGCGGAGCGATCCCAGCACGTTGTTGTCCCACGTCAGCTCCGGCTGGTGCGTGGGCTGGAAGATCCACGCCAGGTGGACGACGGCGTCGGCGCCGGCGAAGACGGGCGCGAGTGCGTCGCGTGCGACGTCGGCCTGCACCCACTCGGTCTTGGCCGGCTGCCAGTCCGGCCGGCGTCGGGCCACGCCGACGATCTGGGTGACAGCGTCGTCGGCGGCCAGCGCCTCCACCACGCTCGTCCCGACGTTGCCGGTGGCTCCGGTCACGACGACTCGCATCGCTCTCTCCTGTGCTCGTGGGCGAGCCAGACCACTACCCACCCGACGGCGGCCGGAGTCGCCCGACCGATGACTCGCGGCCGGAGCGAACGTCCTGTCCCACGACCCCCTCGGAGGACCAACATGACGACGATGAGCGACACCTCGCCGCCCGCAGGCGACACCGACCGAGCGGCCGGACGCCGTGCCCCGATGCCCCCGGCGTTCCGCCAGCTGCTGCTGAACACGCTCGGCACCGGGGTGACCAGCTCGTTCGTGTGGTTCGCCCTGACCTTCTGGGTGTTCCTCGAGACCCGGTCCGTCGTGGCCACCGGCGTGATCGGTGGTGCCTTCAGCATCTCCTCCGCCGTGCTGGGCCCGTTCTTCGGCACGTACGTCGATCGGCACCGCAAACACCAGGCGCTGGTGCTCACCTCGATGATCTCGACGGCGTGCTTCGCCCTCGCCACCACGGTCTTCGTCACCGTCGACGCGGACGAGCTCCTGCGGCTCACCAGCCCGTGGTTCTGGGCCCTCATCGCCACCACCCTCCTCGGCTCCGGTGCCGGGCAGATGCGCGGCATCGCGCTGTCGACGTGCGTGACCCTGCTGGTGCCCGAGGACCGGCGGGACCGCGCCAACGGCATGGTCGGCACGGTCACCGGCCTGTCGTTCGCCATCACGTCGGTCTTCAGCGGACTCGTCATCGGCCAGCTCGGCATGGGCTGGGCCTTGTACGGCTCGTTCGCCCTCACCGTGGCCGCCCTCGTGCACATCAGGACCATCTCCTTCGACGAGCCCGAACCCGAGGCGGTCGCGGAGGGTGCGCCCAGGCGTCCCGCCGTCGACGTGCGCGGCGCCCTCGAGGCGATCCGAGGCGTGCCCGGCCTCGGCCTCCTCATCGGCCTGGCCGCCTGCAACAACCTGCTGGGCGGCGTGTTCATGGCCCTGATGGACGCCTACGGCCTGAGCCTCGTCTCGGTGGAGGCGTGGGGCTTCCTCTGGGGCTTCATCTCGCTGGGGATGATCGCCGGCGGCGTGTTCGTGTCACGGCGAGGCCTCGGCCGGAGCCCGGTGCGGGTGGTGGTCGTCGGCAACCTCGTCAACTGGGTCGTGTGCAGCCTGTTCCCGATCCGGTCCTCGGTGGTCCTGCTGACCGTGGGCATGCTCGTGTGGCTCTCGCTGATGCCGGCGATCGAGGCGGCTGAGCAGACGGTGCTGCAGCGGGCGATCCCCTACGACAAGCAGGGACGGGTCTTCGGGTTCGCGCAGCTCGTCGAGAACGCCGCGGCGCCGCTCACCGCCTTCCTGATGGCACCGCTCGCCGAGACCGTCTTCATGCCGCTGATGACCGACGGTGCCGGCGCCGACGCCATCGGCGGCTGGTACGGCACCGGCCCGGACCGGGGGTTGGGGCTCATGTTCACCCTGGCCGGCCTCATCGGGGTCGTCGTCACCGCCGCCGCTCTGCTGTCGAAGCCCTACCGGCGGCTGTCCGAGTCGACGTCGCAGGACGCCGGATCCGCAGACTCGCGTGCGGTCGCCGACGCGATCGTGGACGCGCCGACGATGTCCTGATCGCCTCGTCAGCCGCGGCGCAGCTCGTCCGGGTCGAAGTCGTCCGGGAGCTCGAAGCCGTCGCTGCGACGTGCGACCAGGTACCGGCCGCCCTGCTCCCCGCAGACCTCGTAGCCCTCGGCCCACGTGCCGTCGAAGCGGGTGCGCACGGCCACGTGCTCACCCGGCTGCAGCGTCGCTGTCGTTCCCTCGTCTCGCCCCATGGCGGTGCCCCCCTGCCGATCGACGGAATGTTTCATTCACGTTACGAAGGCCACGGCGCGGGGTCAAGCGGATGGTCCTCAGGGTGCGAGCGCAGCCTCCACGGCCGCCTCGGCGTGGAGGCGCGTCGTCGGGAACCACGGAACCCGCACGTCGTCGGCGCCGACCAGCAGCTCGATCTCCGTGCAGCCGGCGATCACGCCTTCGGCACCTCCTGCGATCAGCCGCTCGATCACGTCTGCGTAGGCCTCCCGCGACTCGGGTCGCACGACGCCGCGCACGAGCTCCTCGTAGATGATCTCGTGGATCGTGGTGCGGTCGGGTTCGTCGGGCACGACGACGTCGAGGCCGTGGGCGGCGAGGCGGCCCCGGTAGAAGTCGCGCTCCATGGTGTAGCGGGTGCCGAGGAGCGCCACCGTCTGTACGCCGGCACCGAGCACGGCCCGTGCGGTCGCATCGGCGAGGTGGAGGAACGGCACGTCGATGGCCTCCTCGATCGCCGGCGCGCACACGTGCATGGTGTTGGTGCAGAGCACGATCAGCTCGGCTCCGGCGTCCTGCAGCCGCCGCGCGTCAGCCGCCAGCAGCGCCCCGGCGTCGTCCCACCGGTCGGCCTGCTGGAGGGCCTCGATCGCAGCGAAGTCGTAGCTGCGGATGAGCAGATCGGCCGAGTGGGTGCCGCCGAGCCGGGCCCGCACACCCTCGTTGATCAGCCGCTCGTACTCGATCGAGCTCTCCCAGCTCATCCCGCCGAGCAGCCCGATGCAGCGCACGGGCGGAAGGTAGCGGTCCGGACCGACGGCGCCTCCCGGGTGGTCTAGACACGGGCACCGGCAACCGTCCGAGGAGGCGACAGCGATGCAGCACGACGCGTTCGACGCACCGATCACCCTCGAGGGTCCGGCCCGCGAGCCTCGCCAGATGCTCGCCGACCAGACCTACGGCGGGCACGCCAGCCTGCACGACGACGCCACCGCCGGCTCGCTCGGCCTGTCGGGTGCGCCGATCGAGGGACCGACCCACTTCTCCCAGTTCGATCCCCTGGCCCATGCGCTGTGGGGGGACTCGTGGTTCGAGCGCGGGTGCATCGGCGCCCACTTCCAGACGATGGTCGTCGAGGGCGAGCAGGTGACCGCCCGGGTAGTGCGACGCAGCGGGGCACGTGCCGACGTCAGTGCGACCAAGGCCGACGGGACCCCGGTGCTCTCCGGGTCGGTCACCTCGGCCCCCGACGTCCCGACCGCCCTCGAAGAGCGCCGCGCCCGTCTCGGCGACCCGGGCGACCTGTACATCTTCGACCAGCAGTCGGTCGGCGACCGGTGCGGACCGGTGACGGCGTCGGTGGACCTGACCACGCCGAACGGCGACCTCTACCCCTTCTCCCTCCAGCAGAAGCTGGACGCCATCACCGAGCCGAGCGACTGGTACCGGTCCGAGCACAACCGGTGGGGCCGTCCGATCCTGCCGATGGAGATGGTGAGCGTCCTCACCCAGAAGCCAGGGACCGACTTCCCGGTGCGCGGTCCGTCCGTCGGGTTGTTCCTGGACCTGGAGGTGAAGCTCGTCGCCGGACCGATCTTCGTCGGCCACGAGTACGTGCTCGAGCGGGAGGTGGTCGGTCTCGGTCAGAGCCGCCGCACCGAGTCGTCGTGGGTGCGCACCGACGTGACCGACGCGACCTCCGGTGACCTCGTGGCGCACGTCCTGCTGCACTCCGGCGTGTTCAAGGAGTCGTACGCGGGCTACCCGACCGGGGACTGACCACCCCGGCGCACCCGCCGGCCGGGCGCCTCAGCTGCGGCCGTCGAGCTCGGCGACGAGCGTGCGCGGGGCGGTGGCGCGGTACGAGGCGTCGAGCAGCTCGGCCACCTCGACCCAGTCGGTTGCTGCGTCGAGGTCGAAGCCGATCCAACCGGACGGACCGAGGTACGCCGGGACGTAGACGCGAGGGTCCTCGACCAGGGCCGACCGGTCGTCGTCGTCGGGCTGCACCACCAGGGAGTGCGGGTGCTGGGTCCAGTCGCCGTCGGTCCGGACGGAACCGCCGTAGTAGGCGAACACCTTCTTGGTGAAGAAGGCCGGGCGGCCGTGCGACACCTTCTCCGCCGCACCGGGGAGCTCGAGCGCCAGCGCCCGCACCTGGAGCAGGTGCGGGTCGTCGTCGTCGAACATCTGGGGGTGCGCCATCAGGCCATCTGCGCCATGAACATGTTCAGGTCGAAGTAGTCCCGCCAGGCGGTGATCTTGCCGTCGCGGACCTCGAAGGTGCCCATGACCGGCAGCTCGATGCGCTTCGACGGCATCACGAAGATGTCCATGCGCTCGGTGAGGACGACCGGGCCGGCTGCAGCGAGGTGGTCGACCCGGAACTCGACCGACTCGACGCCCGTCGTGAAGCCGGCGATCGTGGTCCGAATCGCGTCTCTCCCGTGCACGGGGTCCATCGGGATGTTGTGGTAGGTGGCGTCATCGGCGAAGAAGGCGCTGATGACGTCGAGGTCGAGGTCGGGCCAAGCCGCGCAGAAGCCTCGGACCACCTGGGTCGGATCGGTGTCGGTCATGGCGGGAACCTACGTGGGTCGCCCGACCGGACGTCGTGGAAGGCGTGGCGATCTCACGTGGCGCGGGACCAGGCGACGCGACCCGGGTACCCGCCCTGGTCGACGACCGCCTGCGCCCAGCCGTCGAGCAGGTCGAAGAAGCGGTCGGCGTCGTTCCCGATGGCGGCCACCATGCGCCGCTCCTGGTGGTCGGTGGCCGTCTCGATGCCCTCGCGGAGGTCGAAGCCGGTGGTGGTGAGCTCGTCGCCGTCGAGCAGGCCCCGGGTGCGCAACCGGTCGCACGCCGCGTCGAGCTCGTCGTCGGTCCACCCGCGCGAGCGCACCCAGGCGCGCAGCGGCTGACCTCGCCACGGGTCGGTGAGGAGGCCGACCTCGCAGGCGTCCAGGTCGGCGCTCACCCAGGCCGCGATATGGGAGTCGCCCCGGTGCTCGCGCACGATGTCGGCCGCCCGCCAGAACGCCGCCATCGGGTCGTCGTCGGGGATGCCGAGCGACACCAGACCGGATGACAGGTGCCGGCCCTCGAAGGGACCGGCGTCGATCATCCGGCGCAGCACGTCGGTGACCCAGGCCAGCTCGTCCGGGTCGCCGAGCATCCGACGCAGCGATGCGACGGCGCCCCGTCGGCGGGCAGCCAGGATCTCGTCCCGACCGGCGATGGCCCAGCCGGCGTCGACGAGCCCGACCACCATCTGGCGCTTGAAGACGCCGAACGCCGCAGCGATCACCTCGCCGGGCGCGCGTTCGCCGAGCGGTGCGCCTCGGGAGACGAAGTACGCGAGCCCGTCCGGGTAGTGGATGCCGTTCGGGCCCGGCGTCCCGCCACCGAAGCCGAGCTCCGCCAGCGCGCCGTGCACCTCGGGTGCGAAGTACACGTTGGCGGCGATCGGTTCGAGTACGTCCCACACCCGGCGAGCTGCGTCCATGGGCGGACCCTACGGATCCGGTCCCACCGCCGCGTCCGACCGTTCGTCGACCCGGATGTCCTCGCTCCATGTCGCTCGGCTCGACGGCTGCGCTGCGACCTGATCCCTACGGTGGCCGGCATGGCAGCAGCCCACGTCCTGCCCGCGTCCGTCTCGGGAACCCGCCGGGAGACCCGTCTCGGCCGGCTCGCGGCCGTCGGGGTCGCCACGCGGGT
>SXGQ01312210.1_pt1 | contig 10827 bp, 7 predicted proteins | sample 3178371 | NCBI WGS metagenome assembly SXGQ01 (sample SAMN11356859, study PRJNA531348) | freshwater metagenome | isolation source: freshwater sample F1-20 | place: China: Fuxian Lake, Yuxi | collected 2017-12-25 | reverse complement strand
TGAGCAAATCAGGAACGTGGTCAATGAAGGATCCTTGTGGTTGAACGCTTGGGTGAAACAACGTTGCCTGCATTGGATGAATCAAGGAAAAATGGTGGCTTTGCTTGGCGGCGATCACAGTACTCCATTTGGATTGATGCAGGCGCTTGCGGAAAAATATTCCTCGTTTGGCATTTTACAAATTGACGCACATGCTGATTTGCGAAACGCGTACGAGGGTTTCTTGTATTCGCACGCTTCCATCATGCATAATGCGCTTGGGATTTCTCAAGTCAGCAAGCTTGTCCAAGTTGGTATTCGCGATTATTGCGAAGAAGAAGTGAACGTGATGCGCCAACAGGAAGGCCGGGTCGTCACTTATTTTGACCGTGATTTAAAGCACGAGCAATACAACGGAAAAACATGGGCGCAGCAAGTGGAGCACATTGTCGACCAGCTTCCTGAAAATGTGTATATCAGTTTTGATATTGATGGTTTGGATCAAAAGCTTTGTCCTAATACTGGAACTCCGGTCGCGGGTGGATTGGAATTTGAACAGGCGGCGTATCTGATGCAGAGCGTGGTGAAATCGGGCAAGAAAATCATTGCTTTGGATTTGAATGAGGTGGCTCCGGGTGACAATGATGAGTGGGACGCGAATGTTGGGGCGCGCATGTTGTTGCGCATGTGTAATTTTATGGCGCTCTCTAATAATCGAAGGTGAAAGTTTGCGCTGGGTGCGCGGGTGATGCATCGCTCGTGAGCAAGCAAGTAAGTAAGCAAGTAAGTGAACGCTTTGCAGAAAGGGTGGCACCAGTCGCTCAGACAACGCACCCCACGCAAGCGGGGCTTGCGCGGGTGCTAAACTCGCTTGTGGTGCCACCCTTTCTGCGACGCGGGAATGTGCGTGGCTCGGGTGGGTGTTGAACTTGGTTGCGGTGCCACCACGTTTGCGACGCGGGACTTTGTGGGGCTGGTGTGGGTGCTGAACTTGGTTGTGGTGCCACCACTTTTGCGACGCGGGAATTTGCGGGGCTGGTGTGGTTGCTAAACTCGCCGTGTGATTATCAAAAACACCATTCAGTTGGCGCAACATGCTTGAGCTTTGGCATGAATTTTTGCGATTGTTTACGGAACTTGATGTTTTGCTGCGCGAATTAAGCGCACGCTATGGGGTGTGGACTTATGCCATTTTGTTTGCGATTGTGTTTGCGGAAACTGGCTTTGTGGTCACGCCGTTTTTGCCTGGCGACTCACTTATGTTTGCGGCTGGCGCGCTTGCGGCGCAAGGTGGACTGAGCGTGCCACTGATTATGGCCATTCTTTTTACAGCGGCAATTCTTGGCAATACGCTGAACTACCACATTGGCAAGTTCATTGGTCCGCCCGCGTTCAGTGGCAAGTTTAGGTTTCTAAAAAAGGCGCACTTGGAAAAGACTCAGGCGTTCTTTGAAAAGCATGGCGGTAAGGCGATTATTTATGCGCAATTTGTGCCGATCGTTCGCACCTTTGCGCCATTCGTGGCCGGCGTTGGCACAATGAGTTACCCGCGCTTTATCGCCTACAACATCACGGGCGCCACGTTATGGGTGGTTGGATTTGTTGGAGCTGGCGCGCTGTTTGGAAATATTCCGCTGATCAAAAATAATTTTTCCAAGGTCATCCTGGTCATAATTTTTGTGAGTGTTTTGCCCATTGTTCTGCAGTGGTTCAAAGCCTGGCGCGCTGCGGGAAAGGTTTCGCGCGACTCAGTTTAAAATAATCGGGCGGAACCAGTCGTGGCTTGTTTGCCTACGTTCGTGTGCGCCGTTACGATTGTGTTGTGCAAGCGCAACTTGGCAAATTCTCTTCCATACTTCTTTCGGTGGGTTTTATTTGTTCGTGCAGTCCCAAATCTAATTTGTGGGAGGACGAACTTGCCGGCATAGAGAAAAAAATTGATACGCAGGTTGCGCAAGGTCCAGGCTCCACATCAAACGCGCAGCCCGCAGCCGATTCGCCAAATTCAATGGTGGCTCGCTTAAGCAAACTTGGCAAGCAATCGGATCAAGAGCAAGCCAAAGCCATAGAGCGTGGCATTGAGCGTGCGGTGCAACAGCAAGCGGCAATGTCGGCGCAGAAAAATAATTTAGTCACGGTCATTCAACCCATTGTTTCAAACACGTCACTTCCTTCGGCAACTTCAGCTGTTGACGACACCAATCTTCTTGTGGTTGATAAAAGCGGTGCGGATCAAGTTTCCGAGCAGCAAAAAAATTCATCGGCGGGCACGGATGTTGGGATAACGGAACAAGCGGGTTTTGGTGTTGAACGTGTGTGGGGCCTTGCGGAACTTGCGGCCACCGCGCTTGAGGCCAATCCGGCCACGCGTGAATCGTGGCAGCGTGCCCGCGCCGCCGCGGCGCGTGAGCAAAAAGCGCTTGCGGCATACGGACCCAACATTGGCGTTGAAGCTGGAGGCGATTATTTTGAAGAGCCTGGTCTAGCGTTTGGTTACGGCAGCAATGCGCCACCAGACCGCGAGTTTCGTTTCACGCCGCAGGTGTATGCCTCATGGTTACTTCTGGACTTTGGTCGCCGTGACGCCGATACCGACCGCGCGCGCGCCGAACTTGCCGCCGCAAACATGTCGCACGATCGCACTATTCAGCGCGTGGTGTTTGAAGTGCAGAGCGCGTATTTTAAATTGGAGTCCGCCCTTGGTTTGCGCACCGCGGCGGAGCAAGATGTTTTGGCCGCGCGCAGCGTGTTGAAAGCCACCGAGGCCAAACTTAAACTTGGTCTTGCCACGCGCCCCGACACATTGATCGCGCGCCAAGCCTTTGCGCAAACGCTGTATAAATTAGAGAAGCGCCGCGCAGATGTTTTTGTTGCCGAAGGTGATTTGCGCACGCGCACTGGATTTCCCGCAACGGTCGCTATTCCAATTGACATGGCTGCGGAAAGTGATTTGCCGCCCATGTTGACCATGGGCATAGACGGCATCATTGATCAAGCGCTGGCAAGTCGCCCCGATCTTGCATCTGCGGTGCTGGATTTGCGCGCGCGTGAAGCTGATGTGCGCCGCGCCCAAGCGGAATTTTTGCCCGAGGTGGTTACGCGCGGCACCGCCGGTTATGGCTTCCTTAACTATGAAGTCACGGGCTTTGATATTCAAGGTGATGGCTGGGGCTTTAATGGTCAAATTTTTCTGGGTGGTAAGTGGTTGCTCTATGACAACGGCGCGCGCGATGCGGCGCTGTTTGAAGCCGGCGCTAATCGTGCGGCGTCTGCGGCGCGTCTTGCACAATCGCGCTTGAATGCCGCCGACGAAGTATGGCGCGCGTATTACACATTGCAAAGTGACCGCGCACAATACGACGCGGCCAAAGCGCTGTTGGTTTCCGCTCTTGACACGTTTAACGCGGTCAAGCGCGCGTATGAACTTGGCTTAAGCACGTTGCCAGAATTGCTCGACGCGGAGCATGATTTGTTTCAAGCGCGATCGCTGCGCATTGAAACACGATCCGATTTGTTGTGCAGCAGCGCCAATTTAATTTACGCATCTGGCGCCGGACCAGGCAGCGTTACAGGTGTGCGTTAATTTATTTACTCTTGCTTAGCGCAACTTTCTCTACGCCGTGACCAACGCCTCACACGCAATTTAAAATTAAGGCTGCGACTTTGGCGCGGTGAGTGACGCATCCGTCGGTCCCGAACCCGACACCGGGAACGTGTCCGGCTCAGCCTTAAATGGCGAACCCATCAATCCAAGTTGTTGCACAATGGGATTGCGTCCATCGGTTTTCACAATGGCCGTCACGGTTGCGCCCATGCGATACGGATATGTTTCATCGAAGGGGGCCAACGTAATGCGCACGGGAAATCGCTGCGCAAGCCGCACCCAATTCAGCGTTGGCTTCACATCGGGCAGCGATTGTTGCGTAGCGCCGTTGGCCTGATACAGCGCCCATCCAATTCCCTGCACAGTTCCTTTGAAGCGGTGACCGGGATAGGCGTATATATAGACGGCGACTTCCTGACCCACACGGATTTGCTCAATCTCCGTCTCCAGAAAATTGGCCATGACCCACCATTCCGTGTTCTGCACAATGGAGAACAATGTGTCGCCCACTTTCACAAACGCGCCAACATTTGTATTTAGATTTGTCACCCAACCTTCGACCGACGCGCGAACTTCGCAGTAGTACAAGTTCAACTTTGCGTCGTCCACTTCAACGCGCGCCGCGGCCACGCGCACATTCACATCGCCAACCTGCGCCAGCGCGTTGCGCGATTTATTTTCCTCCGACTTCGCGCTGGTCACGGAAGTCTTGGCGGCAATAAGCGAAGCCTCCGCGCTAGCCACGCCCGCGTTTGCAGCGGCAACCGCGGCTTTGGCGGCTTCCATGTCGCTTTGCGCAAGCGCCACGCGGTCGGCGGTAATAAATTCCTGCTCAAGCAAAGGCCGCACGCGCGAGAGATAGTCCGCGGCGTAATCCGCGCGCGCTTGTGTTGCCACTACGTCAGCTTTGCGGCGCAAAATGTCGGCTTCCGCGCGGCGAACCTCCGCGTTTGATGTATCAATCTTTGCCTGCGCAACTTGAACGCTGTCGGCCAACGCCTTCACATCAAATTCAACCACGGCCAATTGCGCTTGGGCGCGCGCCAACGCAATTTCATAGGGACGCGGATCCATTCGATACAACAGATCGCCCACATGCACAATTTGATTGTCCTTGATGGGCAACTCCACAATTTGCCCGAATACGCGCGGCGCCATGCCAATGGTGTTGGCGCGCACATACGCGTCGTCGGTGCGTGGATAGCGCTGCAGTTGGTTCCACAATATTCCCAAACTCAACACGCCCACGGCAATGGCGGCAAATGAAAACACGCGCGCAATTTTTTGGCGGCGCATATCTTGCGCGGCCTGCGCGTTCACGGTGCTTGTGGTGGTTGGTGTTTCTGCCATGGATTGCTCAGTAGCGGAACACAATCAGCCACACCAAGCAACTGAATGTGATGGTGAGGGACACATACACAAGCGCACGCGCCACAAGAAAGCGGTCAATACCCGTGCGTATAAGCACCGAGCGCGCGCCTACGGCAAGAATCACTCCAAGAATCATGGCCACCATCCACGCTGGCAACAGCGCGCCGTCCACATCTATGTTTGGATTGCAGCCCGCGCATAAAAGTAAAGTGAGAAGCAGGGGCGATAAGGTTCGCACGGCATTAGTGGAGAATTTATTCATTGTGGCAACGGCTTCAGTGTATTAAAAATTTCCCCATAAGTCCGCTGTCCATCGGCAAGTTCAACGGCGCTGTGCAATGAATTTTTACTCCATACAAATCCGTGGCGCGAGGTGTTTTGCGCATGGCGCACGGAATCTTCTAGCAACGCCAGTGCATCGCGTCGATAGACAAGGCGCGCAACATCGATGGCATTGCACCCGTCCGCAATCGCTCGCGCACGCACCTGTGCCGCGCTTGGCACGCCGCACTCTTTCCAAATACTTCCTCTATTGGCTTGCCCAGCCAGGTTGGAATCATGCGCAACATTTTCGCCCTCTGCAGGGTCTGGAATATTTTCAACACCCACCATCGGCGTCTTTATAAAAAAGTCACCAAGTGTTTCAACTCGCTCAACCAAAACTCGCAGCGGCGCGTTCAGCATTTCCGATACCGACGCATTCAATGTGGAATCATGAAATCGACCCGTGGCCAACGAGCGCACGAGCAACAACACACGCTGTTGCTCTGCCAACATTTCAAGCACCGGCGCAAAGTTTCCAAGGACAATGCGTGCCTCAAAGGTGTATTGCTCGCGCAGATCGCATGTGCTGGCAAGATTTGCGGTGGCCAAATGATTGCGCATGCGAAAGTCCGCAAGATCGGCGTCAGTAAATGGCAGCATTTGCGCGCGCAAAAGAAGTTGCGCAATCTGGCGCCACCCGTTGGCGATGGATTGCATGGTGGCTACGCGCGCCAGTTTGGTGGAGAACATCCAAATTGTGAATGTGACGCTGAGTCCTGCCACCACCACGCTTGTCACGCGTTCAAACATTGGCCCCACGGAATCACTTGGTGCCGGGTCACTGGCGATGACAATAATCCATGCCGCCGCCATCATTAAGCCCATGTAATTTGTGCGTGGACTTCCAACCAAAACCCACGCTGACATGAACGCCATGACGCCCATGACCAACACGTATGAGCCAAGGTCTTGCACGCCCGCCGCAAAAATAATAATTGCAATGGCCGCCATGACTCCGCCAATGAGCGTTCCAAAAAATCGTAACACGCCGCGTCGACCAGATCCGCCCACGGTTGATTGCAGCACAAACACCGCGCCAATTGCGGATGGTCCAACGCCGCCCGGCAAAAACAGCGCGCTAAGCACAAGCGCAAGCGCAAGTCCGAGCACCGCTGCGCTTGAGCCTAGCGCGGCGTCTTTGTTGAAGTGCGACAATGCGGCTTCAATGGTTGGCGCTTTTCCAAGCGGACTGTTGGGCGGAAATCCAAGTGGAAGCGCCAGCGCGCTGGAACCAAATTTTGTTGGCAATGGAGCCTGCGTCAACACGCCGCGAAACATTCCACCGCCGCGGCGCGCGTAGCCAGCGATGGACAACGTGAAATCATCCGCACTATCGCCAAGTTGCTCGATCAAGTTGTCGCCAAATTCAATCATGGCTTCAGCGCGCGCAATAAGCACAGCCACTTCCGGCGCCCGATCACCCCAACGCGCCCAGTGACGCTTGTATGACATGGCGCGCACGCCATCAAAAAAGTCAGCCATTTCCAGGGCCAAAGTGCTAGCCGCTGCGCGCGCAGATTCGCTCTGAAAGCCTTGGCGCGCCAGCGAAGTGAGATGCACCGTGGCTGAATCCGACAGCGACGCCACGCGTGTAAGCGGCACCAATTCTGGAAACGCGGAATCCTTAGTTGCGTATGTGGCAATTGAATCCGACAACACCGCAATGTGCGCAAGCACCGAGGGTGAAATAGTGTCAGCAAGTTGTTCAAGCGCGCGCTCATCTCCAACGCCAGCGCGCGTGGCCGCTGCAATCACGCGCATGTTGGCGGATTGTTCCGCAAGCAAGCCATCAATGGCATAACGCATGCGCACTGATTCCGCGCCAGGAAAAACAAACAACGCGGCCAAGTACGAAATAATCACGCCGCTTGAAACACCAAGCACCGACAATATTCCAATCACTTCAAAGTGCGTCGGGTCCGTAAGCGGCGCATATAGAAGCGGGGCCAAGGTCCAAATAGCCACGCGCAAACCGGATGATCCCACCGGCAAAAGTTTTATTAAATACAGAAGCAACCAAATGCCAGCAAGAATTCCCAAGAACAACAACATGGGCGCCTGCGCGAATGCCGCCACCAACATAATGGAGAATGCGCCGCACGCCACGCTTGTGAGAATGCGCCGCAGTAAAAGTCCCGGTGAATGCAATGTGCCCGGCGTGCTTTCGGTCATGGCCGTGACCGGACACATGATGAAAGCTGGGTTGCCAACCAAAGCCATCAATACAATTCCAACAAGCATGGCAATCGTGGCGCGCAATGTGGAGCCCACGCGTCCGGGTGTTGGCGCAAGTTCCGCAATAAACACTTGCCACCACGAACCAACATGCAAGACGCGTTCGGCGCCAGGCGCGATGATTTCTGGGGTGTTGCTGGCCACGTCAACATCATGACATGGATGCGCGCAGATGTACAAGTTTGCCTATGGGAGATGTTGCTTATGAGCAAGCAAGGCAATCATTTACAAACTACGGCCGCGCCACTGACTTTACCGAAGCCTAAATTCCGCCAAGCGTTGATAGTGAGGGCGCGCAGCGTCGGCAATACGGCGCAAATTGTCGTCTATATTTTTCATTTCAGCCGGCGCGCGTGGCGGAGCAAATTCAGTGGAGCGCTCAACTGTGTCGTACCACGCTGGCGCCCACACACCGTCACTATCGCGCTTACCAGCGGGCCAACTTAACATGCGATCGCTAAATTCAATTCCAAGAGCAGCGCATAATTTTCCAAGTGTTGCGCGCGGATCGGCTAGTACATCAGCGCTATCAATCACTGGCGGCGCCGCACCAAGTCGGTCGCACTCGCGTTCAAATAATTCGCGTTGGCGCTCAACACCAATGTCAGCCAGCGTTACATTTTCGCGCTTCAGCGTATAGCTCGCCAAAACCGCTTCTGGCGCGCGGATTAAAAACGCGTTGCGACAACCGTTCGCCCAATCAAGACCAAAGTCCGGCAGCATGTGGTGGGTCATGTGTTTCTGATACCAAACCGCCGCGCCGGTGGGAGTTGGCCCACTCAACGTGTTCGCCACATCGCGCCACCGTGTTGGTTGCGACGCAAGAACTTCATCGCGCATTGGATGATCAGCACCAGTTTCCGCCAAAAACGCCGCGTAAAATGGCTCGTCCACAACCACGGTGTCAGATCGATTTTCAAACGAGCGCATCATGGCGGTGGAAATATTGCGCGGTCCTGACCACATCGCAATGCGAACACTCATCGCTCGGCTTCCGCGTTTTTTAATTCTTCATACAAACCGCGTAAGCGACTTGTCATTGGTCCAGGCAATGTCATTGGTAGGGTGCGTCCATCTATTTCTCGCACTGGGGTCAAGCCACCAAATGTGCCAGTCACAAATGCCTCATCCGCGGCGCGCGCATCATCAATTTTAAAATCTTCCATGCGAATGGGAATATTATTGTCGCGGCATAGTTGAATGACATTGGCGCGCGTAACGCCATGAAAGCAGAACTCACCGGTGGAGGTTCGAACCTCGCCCTTGCTCACCCAGAAAAAGTTAGTGGCGTTGCAACTCGAAACAAAACCGTTTGGATCAAGCATTAAAGCCTCGTCCGCGCCCGCCGCAATAGCCTGGTTCAGCGCTAAAATTAAATTTAATCTGCTGTGCGAGTTCAAGCGCATGTCAAACATGTTCGCGGGCGTGCAAAGAATAGTGCTTGTGACAAGTGACAAGCCGCGCGTGACAACCGCGGGACTAGGAACTTTCCATTCCGCAAGAATGACAACGGTTGGAATACCAAGCGCGTTGCGCGGATCTTGGTTGGCCCCAGTTTTTTCGCCGCGCGTCACCATCAATCGTAAATGCACTCCGTCGTGCATGTCGTTGGCGCGCAGTAAAGTGCCAAGCGCGTCGATCACACCTTGGCGCGTTAAACCAATATCCAAGTTGATGGCCTTTGCGCCAGCGAACAATCGATCAAGGTGCGCGTGCAAAAAAACCAACTTGCCTTTGTGCAGACGCAGACCTTCCCACACACCATCGCCAACCACAAACCCAGCGTCAAACACGGACACTTTCGCATTTTCGCGCGTGACTAAATTTCCCTGAAGCCAAATCCGCGCGTTGGCATTTCTAGGATCTGCGGCGAAGTCTTGGCTACCGGCCATAAGTCACACTCCTTGCAAGTTTGATTGCGCCAAAATTAAATTGTGAAGCGGGACACTTCGTCCTTTAGGTCGCCCACCGCGCCGCGCAAATGGCTTGTGGCCGTGTTAAAAGTATTCAACGACTCCGCGGTCTGTTTGGCGCCTTCCGCAAGCCGCATCATGGCCTCGCGAATTTGATCGGCGCCTTGCGATTGGGCGGACATTCCTTGCGTGACATCGTCAAAGCGACCTGAGATATTTTGCACCGCCAAAATAATTTCGCCAAGCTTCTCCGACACCTCGCCAATATCTCGAACGCTGCCACGCACTTGTCCGGAGAAAGTTTGCATTTCTTTCACGCCCGCGGCCACGCTGTGTTGCATTTCACCAACCATGCGCTCAATGTTCAGGGCCGCGGTACCAGTTTGATCCGCAAGCCGCGAAATTTCACTCGCCACCACCAGGAAGCCAAGGCCATGTTGACCTGCTTTTTCCGCCTCAATCGCCGCGTTTATAGAAAGCAAATTGGTCTGGTCCGCAACCTTGGCCATGGTGCTTACCACCACATTGATTTTGGTGGTGCGCTCGTTGATTGTTGCAAGTTTTTCGCCAAATGACGCCGTGGTTTTTTCAAGTTGAAGCATGGTGGCTTCCATGTTGGTCAAGTTCGCGCTACTTTCTTTGGCCTTGGCTCCAGTGCTTGCGGCAAGGGCATTCACATCTTTCATGGTGCGCGCAAGTTCCTGGCTCGTTGCGGAAATTTGTTTCACGGAGGCCACAGCTTGACTGGTTGACGATCCATATTGCGCCACAACTTCTTGCTGCTCGGCACTATTGGTTTGCATGGTCGTTGCGATATCAATCAGCGTGACCGATGAATTTTGGATGCTGCCAATCAGCGTGCGCAAATCGTAAGTCATGATCTGGATGGCGTTCAGCAGGGCGCCGGTTTCATCATCATTGGTCTCGCCAACATCCGCGCGCAAATCGCCCGCGGCAACTTGCTTGGCCACGCGCACGGCGGTACGGATTGGGTTGGAAATACTGCGCGCAACAATCAACGCCGTCACAATCACGCCAAGAATAATGGCCAGCGAAATTCCTATGATGAGATTGCGCTGAAAGTACATCATTGCAAACGCCTCGCTGGTGTCTTGCTTTACGTTCATGCCCCAGCGATAACTGGGCAAGTAACACCATGCGGCAATAACACTCTCGCCGCGGTAATCCGTGGAGTTTCCAAAGCCGCGGTTCCCGCTTGCCGCTTTTTGTGTGGCGGAACCCAGACCCGTGCCAATTGGAATTTTTAATTTGAATGCGGCGTCAAGATTGAATCGAAGCGGAATAGTCACAAGAACGTTTTCGCCAACGCGCTGCCCCGTGACAATTTCTCCGGTGTCGCCAAGGCCGCTTAAGTCTGAAAGCATTTTCCAAATTCGCTCT
>SXGQ01704022.1_pt1 | contig 10829 bp, 6 predicted proteins | sample 3178371 | NCBI WGS metagenome assembly SXGQ01 (sample SAMN11356859, study PRJNA531348) | freshwater metagenome | isolation source: freshwater sample F1-20 | place: China: Fuxian Lake, Yuxi | collected 2017-12-25 | reverse complement strand
GTCACTTTGCCAGACTGGGCCGGGAGCGATGGGGCTAGCAGCAGTCCGGCAGTGAGGAACAGGAGAGTTTTCATGGCGTGTCTGACAATGCTACTAGCAGGAACCCGCGCCCCTGTCTATCGGGGAAACCCTGATGCCCGGGCTGCCCTTGCGGAGGGATTGCTCCAAACCAGACTCGGTTCAGGCCAGTATCTTCTCGATCACTTCGCCGTGCACGTCGGTGAGGCGGCGTTCGATGCCATTGTGATAATAGGCGAGGCGTTCGTGGTCGAGCCCGAGCAGGTGGAGGAGGGTGGCGTGGAGGTCGTAGATGGTCGCGACGTCTTTCACGGCGCGGTGGCCGAAGTCGTCCGTGGCGCCGTGGCTGTAGGCCGGTTTCACGCCCGCGCCGGCCAGCCAGACGGTGAAGCCGTGCGGGTTGTGGTCGCGGCCGTTCGCGCCTTTCTGAAATGTGGGCATCCGACCGAACTCGGTGACGAAGGCGACGAGGGTGTCGCGCAACAGGCCGCGCGCTTTCAGGTCCTTCAGCAGTGCGGCGGCGGGTTGGTCGAGGATCTGGGCGTGTCCGTCGTATTGGGTCTTGATGGTCTTGTGGCCGTCCCAATTGCCCACGCCCTCGCCCATCGCGTAGGCGCCGTTGAAAAGCTGGACGAACCGCACGCCGCGCTCGAGCAGGCGGCGGGCGAGGATGCAGTTCTTGGCGAAGCGCGCCTTGGTCAGATTCTTCGTGTCGTCGGCGCCGTAGAGCGCGAGGGTGGCGGCGGTCTCTTTGGAGAAGTCCGAGACCTCGGCGGCGGCGAGCTGCATCTTCCCAGCCATCTCGTAACTCGCGAGGCGCGCGGCCAATTCGGTGTCGCCGGGATGGCGCGCGAGATGCCGCTCGTTTAGTAATTGGAGGAAACCGCGCGTCGCCGTGTCGGTCTTTTCGCTCAACGCTGCGGGCCGAGACAGATGCGGGATCGGCTTATCGGCGTTGAACGCTGTGCCTTGGAACACGGCGGGGAGGAAGGCGGAGTTCCAATTGTTCGAGGCGGACTGCGGCACGCCGCGGGGATCGGGGATGGCGACGAACGCGGGCAGATCCTGGCTGGCCGAACCGAGCGCGTAGCTCGCCCAGCAGCCCATGGCGGGAAAACCGTCGAGCGTGAAGCCGGTGCTCATCTGATTCTCGGCCGGCCCGTGCGTGTTCGACTTCGCCGTCATCGAATGGATGAAACACATCTCGTCCGACAACCCTGCGAGATGCGGCAGCAGGTCGGAGATCATCTTGCCGCTCTGGCCGCGCGGGCGGAATTCCCAGAGCGGCTTGATGAGGTTTCCGTTCTCGCCCTGGAAGGTGACGAGCTTGCCCGAGCCGGGCATCGGCGTGTCATGTCGTTTCACCAGCTCCGGCTTGAAGTCGAACGTGTCCACATGGCTCAACGCGCCGGAGCAGAAGATCACCAGCACGCGTTTAGCCCTCGGCGGGAAGTGCGGCGACCTCGGCGCGTGCGGGCGCGTGGGGTCGATCGCGGGGCGGATGGGGGATCTATCGGCGGCCAGCAGCCCTTGCTCCGCCAGCAACGAGGTGAGCGCGATGGCCTCGAGGCCGTGAGCTGCCGAGCGCAGGAACCTCCGGCGATCCAGCAGCCCTTGTCCGGTGAAAGAGGGATTCATGACATGAAGGAACGTGGGATTATTTCTCCACCGCGGTCACCGCGGTCACTTTCGCGAGCCATTCACGTGCAGTCCGGCGCAATGGAATCTCGCGGAGTAACCATTGGTCGTTGTGATTGCGGAACGGAACGGTCGCGAACGTGAACGCGCCCTCGACCCCGGTGGATGCCAGATAGCGTTCGAGAAAGCGGACATCCTGCTCGTGGCTGATGAATTGGGGGCGCCCGTTGAGCCGCCGCAAGCGCGTCAATGCGGAGATGCGATCCGCGCCGGGATGGCCCCAATTACGCTCACCATCGTAGTGGCTGTAACAGAAGAAGGCGCGCCACGTGCCCGCGATCGCATCATCGTGCAAACCGATAAAATTGGCGGCGATGCTGCCGCGCGAAAAACCGGCCAGCACCACCCGCTGCTGATCGCCGCCGTAGCGTTCGCAGAGCAGGCGCACCGTGTTCGTGCAGTAACGCTTCGTCTCGGCCACGTCGCCCCACCAGGTGAGGGCGTTGCTTTTATTCGTGCCGTCGACCTTCACGAACGGCAGGCAGACCCAGATGAAGTTCGTCCCCGCGCTCAGTCCGTATCCGAGTCGGCTGCCCTCCACCGTGCCGTGCGATTCGTCCCCGAACGCATTCCGGTAGTTCCCGTTGCCGGCGTATTCCACGATCACGGGGAAACGTCCGCCGGGTTTCCAATCACGCGGCAGATAGAGCGCGTGGTGGACCGCCGTGCCTTCCCAGCCGGGGGTGGTTTGGCGGACCCGTTTTCCGGCGGCCGGGACCCCGGTGGTCATGGTCGGAACTTCGAGGTCCGCCGGCACGGAGCGCAAGTCGGGCGGCTCGGCGGCGCACAGCAGCCAGGGGAGCAACATTGCGCTGACGAACCCGTGTTTCATCGCGTGAAGAGGAATTCGTTCGCGTTGAACAGCGCGCGGCAAAGCGCGGCGAGGCCGTGTTCGCGAACCAGATCCATTCCTGCGGACGCCTCCTCCGGAGAGGGTTCGCGGCTGAAGGCGAGCTGGAACGCGCGGCGGATTTGAGCGGGCGCACCGGCGTTCGCTTCTGTCTTCACGCGTTCGGCAAAGAACTCCGATTGTTCGAGCAGGAAGGGGCTGTTGAGCAGGTTGAGCGCCTGCAGCGGCGTGGTGGAGCGCGTGCGGCGCGGGGCGATCTGGCCGGCGTCGGGGCAGTCGAACGCTCCGAAGGTGTCGTCGAGCTGCATCCGCGGCTTCTGCTGGTAAACCATCCGACGGAAACTCTCGGCACTGAACTCGCGGCGCGAATTGTAAACCTTCACGTAATTTGCGTTCGGCTCAAAGAGGTCGAAACCCGGGCCGCCCATCGTGAGATCAAGCCGGCCGCTGACGGCGAGGAGGGTGTCGCGGAGCGCCTCGGCCTCGAGCCGCCGCGCGGGGAATTGCCAGAGCAGGCGATTGTCCGCATCCGTCTGCGCGGACTTCGCGTCGTGCGCGTTCGCCTGTCGGTACGCCGCACTGGTGACGATGATCCGGTGAAGAGATTTGAGACTCCACTTCTGCGCGATGAGTTCGCTCGCCAGCCAGTCGAGCAATTCAGGATGTGAAGGCCGGCCGCCGTTGAGACCGAAGTCGCTCGGCGTGTCCACGATGCCGCGGCCGAAATGATAATGCCACAGACGGTTTGCGATCACGCGCGCGGTGAGCGGATTTTCCGGGCTGGCAATCCACTTCGATAATGCGAGCCGCCGTTCGGCCTCGGTCGCGTTGGCGGGCAGAGTGACGCGTGCGCCCAGTTCCGTCAGGCCGCCGGGTGCGACCACTTCGCGCGGTTGCATCGGATCCCCGCGGTGCAGGCGGAACGTATCGGATGGGGCCGTGAACTTCCCCGAATAGACCATCGGGAGCGCCGTCGTTACGGTGATCTCCGCTTCCAGTTTTTTGCGCGCGGCGAGCAGGCCCGCGAGTTGTCCGGCTTCGGCGGGTGTCATGCCATCGGTCGAGTAGATGACGCCGCCGGGCACTTTTGTGCCGAAGGCGAGGCGGTCATCCGCGGTCGCGATGGTCTGCCACGTTGCGCCGTCGCGTGAGATTTCGATCCGGTAACGCGTCGCGAGTCGGTCGTTGTAGCGAGGCACGTTGTCGCGGTCGCGGCTCCAGATGACGCGATCAATCGTCTCGGGCTTGGCGAACTCAATCTGCACCCAGCCTTTGCCGCGCTCGTTGGAGATCCAGCTCCGTTCGTTGCCGTAGCGGCCGTCGTTGAGATGCTCTAGTTTGTGAAGCGGATTGTCCGGATAATTGCCGGACGAAGTGGCCTTCGCGCCGGCGCTGGCGAGCGCGATGTTCCGCGAGGTTTCTCCGGCGGTGAAGACCTCCAACTCGTCAATGCACGGCTCCAGTTGGGTCGTCGCGGCGATGGTGAGGCGGACGAACTTGGCTTCAACCGGGCCGAACCGCTCGGTGTTCTTGCCGCGCGTGACCGGCAACCGGATGCGGGGATCGCGTCCGGTGGATCGCGTCGTCTCTTCCTGAAACACCGCAACGTCCGCGCTCACGTATTGTTCATTTGCGCCACCGCGTAGGATGACTTTGCTGGTAGGCGTCAATTCGTGGACGCCCGCATTGAGAAAGCCGCTCCACTGGCGTGTTTCCGGCACGGTGCCGGAGCCGTCGGCGAATTTCCGATGATTAGCACGTGCGATTTCGGATTGATCATTCGTCGTGGCGAGGTCGCCGTCACGGTCGAGAAAATAACGCGCATCCTCGGCGTGCGTCTTGTGTCCGCCGCCCCACGAGAGCCACACGCGGAAACGTCCTTTCACTCGCGGCGCCCACGCGAAGACATCTTTGCCCGGCACTTGATTCCAATAGAGATAGCCTTTACCCAGCGTCGGCAACCGCGCGGCGTCGCCCGTATCACCAGCCTGTCCGCGCGCAAAGCCGTCGGGATATTTCGCCGCCGCCCCTTTTGATGGCAGAAGCTGCGTGGTGCGATTGGTGTCGTCGGTGTGGAGGATGACTGTCTGCGCCGTCTGCGCGGGCGGATCGAACTGCGCGAGCTTGCGCTCGAACGGAATGAGTTCGCGCCGGCGCGCGTCGGCTTTGGCTTGGATCTCCGCAAAGTTCGCGGGTTTGATGGCGCGATCCCCGTGCTGCACACCGGCGAAGACGGCCTTGATCGCGAAGTAATCCGTCTGCGGGATGGGATCGAATTTATGATTATGGCAGCGGGCACAGCCGATGGTGAGGCCGAGGAACGCGCTGCCGGTGGTGCTCACCAAGTCGTGCAACTCGTCGGCGCGCTGGTTCGCGGTGAGCACGGGATCGGGGCTTTTCACCCGATCCCACGGGCCGGCGACCAAGAAGCCCGTGGCGGTGTCAGCCTCGAATTGGTCGCCGGCGAGTTGTTCGAGGATGAAGCGGTCGTACGGCTTATCGTCGTTGAAAGCGCGGATCACATAATCGCGATAATGCCATGCATTTGGTCGCGGTTGGTTGGTCTCGAAGCCGTCGCTTTCGGCGAAGCGCACGACATCCAACCAATGCCGCGCCCAGCGCTCGCCGTGGCGCGGGCTGCCGAGCAGTTTGTCCACGAGCTTCACGTAAGCCTGCGGATGTGTGTCCGCCGCGAACGCCGCCACTTCCTCCGGTGTCGGGGGCAGGCCGATCAGATCGAAGTACAGCCGGCGGATGAGTGTGCGCCGATCCGCTTCTGGCGATTGCGCGAGCTGTTTCTCTCTCAACTTCGCCGCGATGAACGCATCCACCGGATTGTGGATTTTGAATCCCGTGCTCCGTATGTCCGGCACGGTCGGCCGCGCGAGTGGTTTGAACGACCACCCCTCCGAGGGTTTGCGATCTGTGGCGCTAACCGTCTCCGGCCAGCGGGCGCCTTGATCGATCCACGCGCGCAAGAGGCCGATTTGATCCCGCGTGAGGTGCTCGCCTTTCGGCGGCATCACGAGGTCTTTGTCGAGACCGGCGACGAGGTGGATGAGGCGGCTTTCAGCACTCTTGCCGGGGAGAATGACTGGGCCGTTTTCGCCGCCTTTGAGCGCGGATTCCTTCACGTCCAGCCGCAGGTCGTTTTTTTGTTTTTTTGGCCCGTGGCATTCGTGGCAATGCTGGGCGAGGAGCGGCTGGATTTCCTTCGAGAAATCAACCTTGTGCGTCGCCGCTGGCGGAAGCGTGGCGGCAGAGCCCGCTGCTGTCGCACTCAAGCCCAGCAAAGTGAGGGCGACGCGCAACGCCATGAATTGGGGCCCGAACGGATTCACGAAAGGAGACTACTCGGCGGCGCGGATCTTCGCCATCAAAGATTCCATCTCCTTCAGCTTGGCAGGTTCGAAGGCGGCGAGGTTCTTTTCCTCAGCGAGATCGGAAGCGAGATTGTAGAGCTGCGGTTGACCGGCGGCTTTGGGTTTCCCTTCGCCCTTCGGGGCTTTGCCGTAACCGCCGCCACCCGGCGAGATGTATTTCCACTGACCATCGCGCACTCCGAAGGGGCCTTTCGTTCCGCCGACGTGCGCGATGAAATTCTGGCGCGCTGAGTGTTTTGTTTCGCCCAGCAGCACGGGCAGGATGTTGATGCTGTCCGCACACTGGCCGGCGGGAATCTTGGTGCCCACCAGCGCCGCGAAAGTCGCGGGCATATCGAGGTGCGCCATCAACGCCGCCGATTCGGAACCGGCTTTGATTTTGCCCGGCCAGCGCGCGATGAACGGCACGCGATGGCCGCCCTCGAAGACTGTGCCTTTGGTGCCGCGCAGCACGCCGTTCGGGCGATAATCGAACTTGCCCACATCCTCATAGCCGTCGTCCATCACGCCGCCGTTGTCGCTCGTGAAGATGATGAGGGTGTGTTCGGTGAGCTTGAGCCGATCGAGCACGGCGAGCACACGGCCTACCGCGTCATCAAGTTCATGGATCGCATCGCCACGGGTGCCGACGGGGCTTGTGCCTTTGAAACGCGGATGCGGTACGCGCGGGACATGAATGCCGTGCGGCGCGAAATAGAGGAAGAACGGCTCGCCTTTGACTCCTTCGATGAACTTCACCGCTTTGCCTGTGAAGGTGTCCGACATATCTTCGTCCTTCCAGCGCGCCGATTTGCCGCCGGTCATCCAACCGATCCGCCCGACGCCATTGACGATGGTCATATCGTGCCCGTGTGTGTGCTTGAGTTTGAGCAATTCGGGATTCTCTTTGCCTGTCGGTTCGGTGCCGACTTTCGCCTTGTAGCTCACCGTGATTGGATCCTTCGGATCAAGCCCGACGATGCGGCGGTTTTCCACATACACCGTCGGCACGCGATCGCCCGTCGCGGCCATGATGAAGGAATAATCAAAGCCGAGATCGAGCGGGCCGGGCTTGATGTCACCGTTCCAATCGGGGCCATTTTCAGGCCCGAGGCCGAGATGCCACTTGCCCACGATGCCCGTGCGATAACCGGCCGATTTGAGGAGCGATGCGGCCGTGCTGGTGCCCGGCGAGATCGTCATTGCCGCATCGCCCGGCGCGATGGTGGATCCGGCTTGCTGTCTCCACGAATAGACGCCGGTGAGAAAGGCCCGGCGCGTGGGCGTGCAGGTGGACGCCGGCGAATGCGCATCGGTAAAACGACAGCCCTGCGCGGCGAGCCGGTCGAGGTTCGGCGTCTTCGCGTGCTTCGCGCCGTAGCACGAGAGGTCCGCGTAGCCGATGTCGTCGGCGAGGATGAAGACGATGTTCGGTTTGCGGGCCATCTCCGCAGCGGATGCGGGGAAGGCGCCGAGGATGAGGGCGCTCAGCAGAAGCCGGATATATGCGGTCATGGATTGTGAAGTGTTGATGCTAAAACGTTATTCCTCGTCAGAACGCCGAGGCAAAATGGGAGACGATCCGATCGGGCACCCCAGTTTATTTCTTCACCGTGATGAGCCAGCGCGCCGCAGCGGCGGCGGTGTCGGCGGCGGGGCCGCTGTAGGTGGTGAGGTTCGCGGCGGCGTTCTGCGCTTGATAAAAACCCTTCACCACGCCGCCGTCGCCTTCGCCGGCGAGCCAGAGTTTCTCCGGTGCATTCAGCGCGAGCAGGCCGGGGAGATCATCGTACTTCGCGCCGCCGGGGAGGAAGTTCACATCGTGAAAATCGGTGAGCTTGCCGAAGCGGAATCCGCCGGTGTCAATCGCGACGCGATACAGCGCGTCGCCAGAGAGCGCGCGGGTGGCGGTGGCTACGGGGGCCATCGCGCCGAGGCCGACGAGTTCGACGGCGGTGGACTGCTGCTGGTGCTCTTGCGTGAGTCGCACGAGGGTGAGCACGTCGTGAACACGTTGGGCGAGGAGGGCGTGGTTGTAGCCGAAGGTGTAGCCGGCGAACTCGCGCGGGTTTTTCACCTTGCCCGTGTGCGTGAGGGGCTTGCCGTCGGCGAGGAATTCGCCCTGATGCAGTAGGTCCACGCCGCAGACGGTCGCGCCGCTGTCGAGCAGGGTTTGGATTTCCGGCTTTGGTTTGCCATCGGCGAACAGACCGGCTTTGCCCTGTTCGTGAAGCCAGAGGATCGTGCGGCCATTCCACTCTTTCGGATAAAGGTAAACCGCGGGCAATTCCTCGTTGTGCGTGGTGTTGCGCACGAGGCCGTCCATCTCGAAATAACGGCCGTGGTCGAGCTTGTGTTTGAGCGTCCACTGGGTGTTGCCGGCGCTGGCGAGTGTGCGGCCGATCATCACCTCGAGCGCGCCGCGGACGGTCTCGCGATATTTCGCGGGCGTGGCGCGGAGGGCGGCGAGTTGTTTCTGCGAGTCCTCGTGCAGCCAGCGCAGCAGCTTGCGTTCGAAGTCGGCGTCGTCGGCTTTGGGTGCGGGATGTTTGGCGTCCCACACGGTGAGGTCGGCGCGCTTGAGCCGCTCGTAGTCCCGCTCGACGACCGGTTCCTTGAGGCCGAGTTTGAAGTGGCGATTGAGCCATGTGTAGAAGGCCGCGCGCGCGACGGCGTTGTAGTTATGCGGGAAATGCTCGCCGCGATGGAGCATCACGTTGGCCGGTGCGCCGGCGAGTTTGTAGAGCGCTTGCAGATCCGGAAAACCGTTGGTGGACATGCCGCGCGTCCAGTCATTCGCGGTGGTCATGCCCTGCGGTTTGGGCGCGAAGAGGGCGGCGAACTCGACGTTGCCGGTGTTCACGCGGAGCAGGGAGGAGCTTTCGCAGGTGCAGCCGCCCTGCATCGCGGTGCTGACCATCACGGCGGGAAAGGAGAGCTTCACGCGTGAATCGAGCGCGGAGAGGATCATCGTCTGCGTGCCGCCGCCCGAGGCGCCGGTCACCGCGATGCGCTCGGGATCCACGTCGGGCAGGCCGAGGACGAAGTCGAGCGAACGGATGGCGTTGAGCGTCTGAAGATTCATGACGCCCTGCAGGTGCGCTTCCGCCTGCGTGCTGTAGAGGCCCCAATTCTCGGTGGTGTTCATCTCGGGCCGCTGCTTGGCGAAGCGATGAACGACCTGTGCGGAAAGCTGGAGCGCATCCGAATCGCTCATCATGTCCCATTGCCAGACCACGCAGCCCATCCGCGCGAGTTGCACGCACATGGATTGGAAGATGCTACGGCCGCCCTCCTCGAAGCGCTCCGCGCCGCTGGCAATTTCCTTCCGCACCGCTTCCACGCTCGCCTCGGCGAGTCGCGCGTCTTTCCAGTGGCCGTGCGCGAAAAGAACGGCGGGCGCCTTGCCAGTTTTAGCTTTCGGCCGGTAGAGATTGCCGGTGACGAAGAAGCCCGGTGCGCTTTCGAAATAGACTTTCTCGATGGTGTACTCGGGCTTCTCGATCTTGCCGTGGATCACCGCGTTGAGCGGCGTCTTCGTCGGCATCGGCCAAAGCCCCTGCGCGACCTGCAACTGGCGGCGGACTTGCCCTGCGCGCTTCTCCCAGTCCGCCTTGGTGGCGGGTGGCGTGAAGGGGAAATAACCGTCGTAATCTTTGAGCGGCAGGAGGCGCGTGTCGTTGGGCCTCTGGCCCGCCGGCAGCACCCGCGACTCGGCGTGAACGGCCGCGACGAGCAGAGCGGTCAGGAAAACGGAGAGGATACGATGGCACATGGGCCGCAGTGTAACGAGACCGCCCGCCGTGGCAATCCCTTCCTGAAACCCGCTAGTGGGCGGGCGCGTTGATGGCGTGAGCGGGCGCCCAATTGCCATTTATTGCGTCAGGGTCCGCGACAACCTCCGCAGATTGATCCTGTAGTAACCGGGCGCGACAGTGTTTGTGCTCGCGATGCGCGGGGCGGGTTTCGGAGCTGGCGTGACGGCCGGCGTCGGGGCCGGCGCAGTTGTGCTGGTCGTCTGGTTCACATTCCGAATTGACATCACGGTTGCCCCCTTCGAATCCTTCACGGCACCGCTATAAGACCAAACATTGCTGGGGTCGCCGACGGTGCCTTCGTTGACGACAATCTCAAAGAGGGTGCTGGTACCGCTGAAGGTCGCGATCAGGGGATTTTGCACCGTGGCATTCACCACCGGGCCGCCTGTGGTGTAAATCTGTTTCCCGCCCTTCGCGCGGGGCGGATAATAAATCACCAACGAGTCGGGTTTGTTTTGGGGAGTGAAGTTTATTTCGATGACGCCGGACTTGACGGTGGCATCGAATGTGTTGGCTTGCGCGCCGCTCCCGCCAGATCCCGCGGCCGACACCGTGCCAGTCACCATTCCACTCAATAGAATTCCGACGCTGAGCGCCAGGGTGGGAAAATTCAGAGAGCGCCCGGCACGGCTTTGAGAGTGCGCATTCATTTTAGTAATAAACATCTTCATAATAACTCGCGATGGGTCTGACGGCGATGCCCCCCCCGCATTCGGTTTATTTTTCGGCTGTGGCCTGTGCGAGGGCCTCGTCATTGGATTGTGGCTTGACCTTTTATTTGCTTCAGGCAGACTGAGCGGCTCGTTTTTTCGAGTTAGTTTTGAGTTAGGTTGAAATATGCAGCACATCCGAAATATCGCGATCATCGCCCACGTAGACCACGGCAAGACCACGCTCGTGGATTGTCTCCTCAAGCAATCCGGCACCTTCCGCGCCAACCAGGCCGAGACCCAAGCCGAGCGCCTCATGGATTCGATGGATCTGGAACGGGAGAAGGGCATCACCATCCGGGCCAAGAACGCCGCGTTCAAGTACAAGGATTACCACATCAATATTGTGGACACTCCGGGCCACGCCGACTTC